>Ga0180431_10004700_pt1 | contig 16947 bp, 15 predicted proteins | sample SS_ome_11_FD_132459 | JGI IMG/M metagenome (GOLD analysis project Ga0180431, IMG submission 132459) | Hypersaline lake sediment archaeal communities from the Salton Sea, California, USA - SS_1_MS_1 metaG | ecosystem: Environmental > Aquatic > Non-marine Saline and Alkaline > Hypersaline >... | reverse complement strand
TGCCGGAGGTCTTGACCTTCTTGAGAAATTCAAGGAAGCAGATCCCAATACGGAAATAATCATGGTAACCGCAGTTAATGAAGTTCAAACAGCGGTAAAGGCGTTTAAACTGGGGGCATATGAATATATCATTAAACCGTTTGTGGTAGATGATGTGTTGACGGTAATTAAGCGGGCCATGGAAAAGCGAAGCCTTGTCAAAGAAGTTGCCTATCTAAAGGATGAACTCGAACGGTATTGCCCCTTTGAGAAGATGGTCGGCAAAAATGAAAAGATGATAAAAATCTTTGAGTTGATATCGATTGTTTCTCAAGGTGATGGCAGCGTACTGATACAAGGGGAAAGCGGTACGGGCAAGGAGCTGGTTGCCAGAGCCATTCATAACCGGGGATCGAGACATAAAGAGCCGTTTGTAGTTATTAATTGTTCCGCCATACCGGCGACCCTGATGGAGAGTAAAATTTTCGGTCACAACAGGGGAGCGTTTACCGGGGCCACCCATACCAGTGTCGGAAAACTGGAAATTGCAGACAAGGGGACTATTTTACTGGATGATATTGATTCTCTGGATATCAATATGCAGGCTAAGCTTCTACGAATCATTCAGGAAAAAGAATTTGAAAGACTCGGCAGCACCAAGGTTGTCAAGGTTGATGTCAGGTTTGTGGCATCTTCGAACAAAGACCTCAATAATTTGATTTTGCAGGAAGAATTTCGTGAAGATCTCTATTATAGGCTGGCCGTTTTTCCCATCGAACTCCCCCCCTTAAGAGAAAGAAAAGACGATATCCCACTTCTATTGAACCACTTTTTGGAATTAAATTCCATGAATACCGGGAAACCTCCCAAAACATTTTCCGAAGAGGCCGTTGACATATTAACAGAATATGATTGGCCGGGAAATGTCAGAGAACTTCAAAACCTGGTAGAAAGATTGTTTGCCATTACAAAAGGTTCTGTGATTCATTTTAAAGATATTTCCACTTTCAATACTGGCAAAAGGGGAATTAAGGATATGACCCTTAAACAAGCCGTTAGAGAATTTGAGAAAAATTACATTTCCGAGATTCTTGAAAGCGTTGACGGCAATAAAAAAAAGGCTGCGGAACGACTGGGAATTCACCGTAATACACTTTTTTCCAAAACCATCGAATTTGGTTTGAATACGAACAAATAAACCTATCGGAAATTCTACAAAAGAAACCTCCTCTGATTCACATCTTTTTTTTATTTATCCTTGACATGAATTTGCAAAATGTTTATAGGACTTTTTTCAATGTGATTTTTCTGATTTTTTTCTCCAAATGGAAATGGTTTATCTCCAACTGGAATGGTCGATTAACCAACTGATATTAATGGATGATTTTGTTAATATCGACTGGTGATCGGCTCAATAGAAGTGGAAATTTGGAGCGGTCCTGAATATGAGGCTCAACAATTTACTGGCGCAAAGAAAAACCGCGATTATAAAAAACTGGTTTACTTTAGCAGTTGAAACTTATCCACCCGACACCGCATCATTTCTAAAAAAGCAAAAAGATCCGTTTGCCAACCCTGTTGGAAGAACCATATCCCGGGGATTGGAAGCATTGTATAATGAACTCCTCAAAGAGATGGACCATGACACCATAATTTCCTTCCTCGATCCTATCATCAGGATCAGAGCGATTCAGAACTTCTCCCCTTCACAAGCCATAAGTTTCATCTTTCTTTTAAAAAAGGCCATAAGAGAAAATATAAAAAAGGAGGCTTTGGAAGAGCAGCTTTTCAATGAACTGCTGTTTTTCGAGTCAAAAATCGATCAATTGGCCATGATTGCATTTAACCTTTATATGGAATGCAAAGAAAAGATTTACGACCTCAAAGCCAATGAGATGAGAAATACAACTTATAAGGCTTTTAAGAGGGCGGGTTTGGTTAGAGAGATGCCGGTGGATGAACCGGACATTAAACCTAATGTTAATACTTAAGGAGGCTTCAAACGGTATATTAGTTTTTTGCAAAATCATTTGTAAAAAAGGTGCCTGAGACGATTTTGGATAAACTTTATATGTTGTTATGAGGCCATTAAGTGAGGTAATGGTATAATGAATATTAGTTACATGTATTCCCTCGTAGCGGTAATCGTTCTGTTCCTGGTTGCCTATGTGGGCGTTATGTTGCCGGGGGGTGAGGTATTTTTTGGTATTATCATACCTTATCTGGCGTTAGTTATTTTTATTTTGGGATTTATAAATCGCATTATAGACTGGGCTCGTTCACCGGTTCCTTTTCGCATTCCCACAACATGCGGTCAGGAAAAATCTTTGCCCTGGATCAAACCCAACAGCATTGACAACCCCACGACGACCGGCGGCGTTATTATTCGGATGTTTCTGGAAATCGTTTTTTTCCGGTCATTATTCAGAAATACAAAAATGGCATTAAAAGAGGGCGATAAGCTTTCTTATGAATGGGAAAAGTGGTTGTGGCTCTTTTCGCTGGCATTTCACTGGACCTTTTTTGTTGTACTATTCAGACATCTTCGATTCTTTTCGGAACCGGTGCCGGCTTTAGTGGAATTGGTGGCAAAACTGGACGGTTTTCTGCAGATCGGACTGCCAGAGCTTAGAATTTCCGGCGTGGTCCTGCTGGCCGCTTTAATCTTCTTGTTCTTAAGAAGAATATATATTCCACAGATGAGATATATTTCACTGGCTTCAGACTATTTCCCCCTGTTTTTGATTATTGGCATTGCGTTTACGGGTATCTTGATGCGCTACTTTACTAAGGTGGATATCGTGGGTGTAAAAGAGTTTACCATGAGCCTGGCAACTTTTAAGCCCCATATCACTGAAGGAATCGGCAGCATTTTTTATGTGCACCTATTTTTTGTTAGTGTTCTTTTAGCATATTTCCCCTTTAGCAAACTCATGCATCTGGGGGGAATTTTTATGAGCCCCACCCGAAATATGGTCAACAACAACCGTTTCAAAAGACATATCAATCCATGGAATTATCCTGTCAAGGTTCATACATATGGAGCATATGAAGACGAGTTCAGGGAAAAAATGGTCGAAGCAGGATTACGCGTGGTAAAACCGATAGCGGCGAAACCGCCGGAGGAACCAGAGGAAAAGGAGTAAGTAATGTCAGAACTTCCAAGTCCGGATGAGTTTTTATCAGGTATAGAGCATAAACCTTCCCCTCGGGGATGGATGGACACCCCTGTCGAAATCAGGAAAGGGATCGCATGCCATGCGGCCAAGCCTGAAAGGCTTGAAACTGTAGGTTTTCCCAATCCCAGAGATTGGAGCTGCTATGACGAAGACTGGAAACTTCCTGAAAACTGGCAGGAAATACTTCACAAAGGCTTCAAGGAGCGGCTCGACAGGTTTCGTTCCATAAAAGTCTTTATGGACATCTGTGTGCGTTGCGGCGCCTGTGCCGACAAATGTCATTTTTTTATCGGGTCCGGCGATCCCAAAAACATGCCGGTTGTGCGGGCCGAATTGCTTCGTTCGATCTATAGAAACGATTTCACCACCGCCGGTAAAATTCTCGGATTATTCGGAAAGAAAGTCAAAAAGAGCTATGGCGCCAGAGAGATGACCCTGGAGGTGTTAAAAGAATGGTGGTATTATCTTTTTCAGTGTACGGAATGCCGTCGCTGCTCGGTTTTTTGCCCTTACGGCATTGACACGGCAGAGATTACCATTTTCGGCCGGGAATTATTGAATCTCATCGGCTTAAATATCGACTGGGTTGCCGCCCCGGTGGCATTTTGCTACAGAACCGGAAATCATCTGGGTATTCAGCCCCATGCTTACAAAGATATGATGGATTTTTTCACCGATGAAATCGAAGATGTTTGCGGAATCCGGGTAGAACCCCTTTTCATGAAAGAGGGAGCAGATATCCTTTTTATTACCCCGTCCGGTGATGTTTTTGCCGACCCCGGAACGTTTACCTGTATGGGATACATGATGCTGTTTCACTTTTTACAGGAGAAATATGGTCTTGAAATCACCTGGAGCACTTACGCTTCCGAGGGCGGAAATTTTGGTTTTTTTACCTCTCATGAGATGATGAAGCGGCTGAATGCCAAAATGTATGCGGAAGCCAAACGACTGGGCGTAAAATGGATTCTGGGCGGAGAGTGCGGTCACATGTGGCGGGTGGTTCACCAGTACATGGATACCATGAACGGTCCTGCCGATTTCCTGGAAGAACCGGTTAATCCCATTACCGGGACCAAATTCGAAAATGCAAGATCCACCAAGATGGTTCATATTACCGAGTTTGTCGCCGACCTTATTAAGCACGGAAAACTTGATCTGGATCCTTCCAGAAACGACCATTTGAAGGTCACTTATCATGACTCATGCAACCCTTCCAGAGGCATGGGATTGCTGGAAGAACCTCGTTATGTCATCAAAAACGTATGTAATCATTTTTATGAAATGCCTGCCAACACCATCCGGGAACAGACGTTTTGTTGCGGTAGCGGGGCGGGTCTCAATGCCGGAGAAAACATGGAGCTGAGGATGCAGGGGGCTCTGCCCAGACTCAATGCGGTAAAATATGTCCACGAAAAACACGGTGTGAATATGCTGTCGTGTATCTGCGCCATTGACAGAGCGGCGTTGTCCACTGCGTTGGAGTACTGGCTTCCGGAAGTGGATAACTGCGGTGTTCACGAGCTGGTGGCCAATGCCCTGATTTTGCCCGGAGAAAAAAAGAGAACGGTAGACCTGCGCAATGAACCGTTGCCGGGAATGGAGGATGAAGATGCCGAATAAAAAAAAGATGTATGATAAAGGAGCAGTTTTAGTAGGTCTTTGCATCTTTGTGATTGTTATAACGTTTCCCTTCTGGTTCAACTTTGGAAATGCCGCTCCGGCGCCGGAAGTCAAAATTTCTGAAAAAGCCAAAGCCGCCAAAGAGTGTGTCATGCCTAAAGAATATATGAAGATGGAACATATGCAGCTTCTGAATGAATGGAGGGATACGGTTGTACGAGACGCCAAAAGGATCTTTGTAAACAGCAGTGGGAAGGAATTTAATATGAGCCTTACCAATACCTGTTTGGATTGTCACGTGGAAAAGGCTGAATTTTGTGACAAATGCCATAATTATGCTTCGGTAAGCCCCTACTGCTGGGAGTGCCACATCGATCCAAAGGAGACCAAGTGATGAAAAGCAGCAGAAGAAAATTTTTGAAAATCGCCGGAGTTTCAGCGCTCGGTTTAGGGGTCAAGCCGGTACTCGACGTACTGGCCGCGTCCGGTGAACATGAAGAAACATCTAAGCCTGAAATCATGAAAGGCAAAGATGCTTTAATAGCCAAAAGATGGGCTATGGTTGTAGACACGCGCAAAATAGAATCTGAAGAAGACCTCAAACCCATAATTGAGGCCTGCCATAAAATCCATAATGTTCCTGATTTTGAAAATAAAAATCATGAGATCAAATGGATTTGGCTGGAAGAGTTTCAACATGAATTTCCAACCCAGGAACATGAATTTGTCGATGACAGGCTTAGAGAGTTACCTTTTTTAACACTTTGCAATCATTGTCAAAATCCTGCCTGTGTTCGGGTTTGTCCCACAAAGGCAACATTTAAGCGCGAAGACGGAATCGTACTAATGGATTTTCATCGGTGCATCGGCTGCAGATTTTGCATGGCCGCCTGCCCCTATGGATCCAGAAGTTTCAATTTCAGGGATCCGCGCCCCTTTATCAAGGAGACCAACCCCGAATTTCCCACCCGATCAAAAGGGGTTGTTGAGAAATGTAATTTCTGTGCGGAAAGACTGGCGGTTGGGGAAATGCCCGCCTGTGTTGAGGCGTCCAACGGTGTGCTGACCTTCGGGGATCTGGATGATCCTGAATCGGAAGTCAGAAAACTGTTAAAAACAAATTATGCGATTCGTCGTAAACCGGCCCTGGGTGCTGGGCCATCAGTATTTTATATTATATGAGGTGGATATGCTTGAAAAGGCGCTAACAGGAAGTAAGAAATACTTTGGATGGATGGCGGCACTCCTTGTCGTTATCAGTGTTGGTTTTGTCTGTTATCTGTGGCAGTTTCGTTTCGGCTTAGGGATTACAGGCATGAGCAGGGACGTATCCTGGGGATTTTATATCGCCCAGTTCACGTTCCTTGTCGGTGTGGCTGCATCGGCGGTAATGGTGGTGCTCCCCTATTATCTCCATGATTATAAAGCATTCGGCAAGATTACCGTTTTGGGAGAATTTCTGGCGGTGGCTTCGGTGACCATGTGTATCCTGTTTATTTTTGTGGATCTCGGTCAGCCCATACGGGTGATGAATGTGCTGTTGCATCCCACACCCAATTCGATTCTTTTCTGGGATATGATCGTGTTAAACGGGTACCTTTTACTGAACATTGTTATTGCCTATAAAGTACTGGAAGCAGAGCGCAACAATGTTGCCCCGGCCAAATGGTTAAAACCTTTTATTTATCTTTCAATTCCATGGGCTGTTAGTATCCATACGGTAACAGCATATCTTTACTGCGGTCTTCCGGGCAGAGGTTTCTGGCTGACCGCCATTTTGGCGCCCCGCTTTCTTTCTTCGGCGTTTGCGGCGGGTCCGGCTCTGTTAATCCTGCTATGCATGATTGTCAGGAAATTTACCAAATTTGATCCGGGCAAGGAACAGATCCAGTCACTGGCCAAAGTCGTGGCATATGCCATCACCGTCAATGTCTTCTTCTTTTTATGTGAAGTTTTTGTGGTATTTTACAGCCAGATACCGGAACATATGGACCATCTAACGTACCTGTTTGTGGGATTGCACGGACACGGTGTTCTGGTGCCCTGGATGTGGGCTTCCATGATACTGATGGTGGTATCGATTATTCTGCTCGTCAATCCGGTAACCCGCAAAAACGAGACGGTTCTGATTGCAGCCTGTATCACCGTATTTGTCGGCACCTGGATTGACAAGGGCCTGGGAATGATATCCGGCGGGTTTGTGCCCAACCCTTTGCATCATGTGAATGAATATATCCCCACGGTACCTGAAATTCTAATTTCCATCGCGGTATGGGCCATAGGCTTTCTGGTATTGACTGTTCTGTATAAGGTGGGCATAACCATCAAAGAAGAAATTGCCGGACTGGCGTAAACTGTTTCTGATCATTTTTCAAAGGGGTTCATTCTTTGAATGAGCCCCTTTTTTCTTGACATTCCCTTACTAACCATATAATTTTTTTTTTAAAATATCACGTAATACGAAATTGCGTCTTTAGGTATACACTCCCTTTTAAAGTTAACTAGTGTCCAAATAATAATAAAGAAAGCCAGGAAGGCTGAAACGGATTGAAATCCGGTAAGCATTCCCGGCTTTTTTGTTTGTGGGTAAAAAAAATGCATATATCCGAGGGAGTATTATCCGCACCGGTGCTTGTCACGGGTGCAGCTATAGCTGTCACCGGAATCTCGGTGGGTCTGAAAAAAATGGACTACGAAAAGATTCCAGAGGCGGCGGTCCTGTCAGCCGCTTTTTTTGTCGCCTCTTTGATCCATGTTCCATTGGGTCCATCCAGTGTCCACCTTGTCCTTAATGGTATAAACGGACTTCTATTGGGCTGGCTCTGTTTTCCTTCAATCCTGGTTGCTTTAGCGCTTCAGGCAATCCTCTTCCAGTTCGGAGGAATCACTGTTCTTGGCGTTAATACGGTAATCATGGCCCTGCCCGGTTTAATCGTTTATTATCTTTTCGGCAGCCTTATAAAAGGAAAAAACAGGCTCTTGAGTTTGGCCTCCGCCTTTGCCGGTGGATGTTTTTCTGTTCTCCTTTCGGGAATACTTGTCGCCGGTGCTTTATTATCAACAGGGGAATCATTTATATTAGCGGCCAAACTCATTTTATTGGCTCATCTACCTGTTATGATAATTGAAGGAATCATTACGCTTTTTTGTGTGGCATTTTTGAAAAAGGTAAAACCAGAAATTTTGGGAGGTGTTTATGAAAAAGCGTCATAATGCCCGGTTTTCCTTTATTATTCTTTTTTTAACTTCTATCATACTAACAGGAAGCCATGTTCCTGCTCTGGCCCATAAGGTAATGATTTTTGCCTGGGTTGAGGGAGACACGGTTTTTACTGAAAGTAAGTTTAGCGGAGGAAAAAAGGCCATTCATGCACCGGTTGTCATATTTGATAAAGACGGCAAAAAACTCCTGGAGGGGAAAACCGATAACAAGGGAGAATTTTCTTTTAAAATACCCAAATTAACTGACCTGAAGATCGTCCTCAATGCCGGTATGGGCCATAAAGCAGAGTGGACGGTCCCGGAATCAGAGATTCGCGAAGCAGGCGCTATTTTGGACAAAAAAAGCGCTGTTGAGACTTCCGGCCCAATAGCGGTGGGGTTAAGCAAAGAAGAGGTTCGGAAGATTGTTGAGGACTCCCTGGATAAGAAACTCAGACCGATTCTCAGGATGATATCCGAATCCAGGAATACTAAGCCCTCTCTCACCGAAATAATCGGGGGTATCGGGTATATCTTCGGACTCATGGGTATCGCACTATATTTTAAAAACAGAGGAAAAAAACGTTAGTTCATTTTCGCCACTAAGACACTAAGGCACGAAGATGATTTTAAATAAAAGAGTTTCCCTTTGTGTCTTCGTGCCTTTGTGGCAATTTTTTCCGGCTTGTCCGGGTTGAGGCTTAGAAATACAAGATGATTGAGGAACAATTTTCTGTCGGCAACTCCATAATTCACGGTCTGGATCCGAGGGTTAAAATTGTCACAGTTGCACTTTTTTCCGTGATAGTTGCCGTATCAAGCAGGTTTTTAGCATTGCTTCCCGCATTGGCCATATCGCTATTTCTTGTGGCCATGGCCAAACTGTCAATAAAAAAAGTATTCTATAGGTTATTATTAGTCAATGGATTCATCCTTTTCCTCTGGTTGGTTCTTCCGTTTACATACAACGGCGAAAAATGGTTTGCCATAGGGCCGTTTGTCGCAACCAAAGAAGGGTTATTGTTTGCAGGTCAAATTACGATCAAGAGCAATGCAATTCTTTTAACCATAATTGCTCTTTTGTCTACAACACCTATTTTTTCATTGGGGCATGCCATGGGGCAACTCTATTTTCCAAATAAAATAACACATCTTTTTTTGTTTACTTTCCGTTATATCCATGTAATTTATAAGGAGTATCGCAGGCTGACAAACGCCATGAGGGTACGTGGTTTTGTCCCTCGAACAAATATGCACACCTATAAGAGTTATGCCTATCTTGTGGGAATGCTTCTGGTCAGAAGTTATGACCGGGCGGAAAGGATCCACAAGGCCATGCGTTGCAGGGGATTTAACAAAAAATATCATTCATTAACGCAATTTTCTCTCAAAATGGAAGATATCTTTTGTCTGTCACTGATGCTGGCTGTAATTTCAGGACTGGCGGTTTTGCAATGGGTCATAACAACCTGATCATTAATTTAGAAGGGGTATCATTCTCATATTCAGCGGATAAACCCGTAATTGATAACCTGAGCTTTCATCTTCATCCAGGTGACCGTATCGGTCTTGTGGGGCCGAACGGCAGCGGTAAAACCACGCTTTTTCATATTATCCTGGGTCTATTAAAACCTTATTCCGGCACCGTCGAGCTTTTCGGCAGGCAAGTAAAACAGGAAAAAGATTTTAGAGAGGCCAGAAAAAGGATAGGGCTCCTTTTTCAAGACCCTGATGACCAATTATTCAGTCCCACGGTCCTTGAAGATGTCGCCTTTGGCCCGCTGAATCTGGGGAAATCCCCGGAAGAGGCAAAAGACATTGCCTTGAACACACTTGCCAGACTTGACCTTTCCGGGTTTGAGGATAGGATAACCTACAAACTATCAGGGGGTGAAAAAAGGCTGGTCTCCTTGGCTACGGTCCTTGCAATGGACCCGGAGGTGCTTCTCCTTGACGAACCCACCAATGGACTGGATGAAGAAACAGAAGAAAAAATAACACATATTTTAAGAAAATTAGAGCTATCCTACATTTTTATCTCTCACAACTTTGATTTCCTTTCAAAAACCACGAACAGGATATATGCCATGTCAAAGGGAAAGATTTCCGTTGATGAGGCCATGGAACCCCATGCCCATGTTCATATCCATAAATCCGGCAGAATACCTCATAAGCACAAATCTTGAGATATTTTATAAGATGTCCCGGCGCTAATACTCCATGACAATGTCGTAAAAAATGTCGTAAATCGTTCAGGGGTAGCACGAAATAAGTTTTGGTGGACATATTGCCTGAAGCTGCATTGCAGCGTGTTTCTAGTGATTCTTGGCGAAGTGGAGGAAAAGCGGTCTGAACTGCCTGAGTCCCAAGCGCGAAGCGCGAGGTCGAGTTTTCAGACCGCCCGAAACGAGCCTTAGAATCACTTAAAACGCGTACTGCACGTAGCGGAAGGCAATATGTCCACCAAGCCTGCTAATAGACCTCTCTGAACATTTTTTTCCATAGGCACAAGTTAAAATTCAACAGCCAGCTGTGTGGTCACTAAATCCCTTTCATCATCATTCTCGAATTCTCCATGGAGATATTCGAGAGAAAAAGAGGTGCTCTCAAACAGACCATACGTGACTGCCGCGCCATATTGATCTTCGGGAAGAAAATCACCGAGGTCGTCGCCGCCCTCATACTTGACGGCAATTTCGAGCCAATCCGTTGCCGCATACGCCAGTTCGAAGTTCCATGTTTCGGGCTGAAATTCCTTTCCACCGTCAAATGACAATTCCCCGGCTTCAAATTCGTCAAGGGCCCCGAGATATTCACATTCAAGGAAGAATTTATCCATAAAAGATAGGCTTAAAAATGCGTTAAATCCATCCACATAATCTTTTATCCCGTCGGGAGGGACGATTTCGTCCTGAAGGTTGTCACTATCCGCAATATTACTGATGTAAGACACCCCGCCGGCAATGCCTAAATTCGACATGAGTTCCTCGGGAATGGAAAAGGAAGCATTGGCGACATAGCTCTCTATATGATTATCTTCTCCGAATTCATCGATGTCCCCGTTAAAGGCACTCACTGAAACGTCCATCCATTCATTCACATACCCCACACTGAGTGCGCTTTCCCGGGTCTCCCCGAGCTCTAACGTTAACGGATCGCTGATAAAATGGCTTTCAAAATTGCCGAAGGGAACATAGAGTTTGCCCACATTCAGATAAAGGGGCACCACATCCGCTCCGTCCAGGGTGATAAACCCTTCATCCACGTCCACGGGCTCCGTATCATCCTCTTCCCATAAAAAGAGTACATGCCCTTTGACATGTTTTGTTATGTCCACATCAACCCCTAACTCCACCGTAGCGAGGGTTATATCACTCGAGTCCTCATCATTGGTCGCGGGATTATCATAGTCATAATCTTCGTAATAAGCTTCAGCCTCTATGACTCCGCTCAAGGTTATTTTATCCGCCCATTTTTCCAATATACCCTCTTGTTTTTGTGCCATTTTTTCTTCAATTCGACGGACCCGTTCCGGCAGACCTTGACCTTCAAGACCCGTGGGAACCTCTTTGGAAATTTCTTCTTTGGCCACTTTTTCCTGCTTTTCCAGTTTCTCTTCGAGAATTCTGATTTTCTCTTTCAGTGCTTTTAGCTCTTGCATAAGTTCGGTGTTGGACATCTCTTGGCAAACGCAAACGCCCGGCATCATTAATGATATGACGATAAATGTTAAGAAAGTACCCATTAATCCTTTATTCATAACTGTTCTCCTCATTCAGTCTATTATCTGTTATTAAAAAAAATTTACTTTTCCTTCCAGTCATGAAAGTTAACCCAGATTACAGCGCCGATTTCTATATCCTTTTCCTCACCCTTATGCTTCAGTTTTTCATCAGCAGTGTTCAAGGCCGCAAATCCCCACCAGCCAGCCTTTGGCACTGCATAAGTAAATACTCCGTTTTTATCGGCCTTGATCGTCTGGGTGACCATGTAGTCCGTCGGTGCTTGGGCCTTCCCATCTTTGTTGTAGTATTCCACTTCCACCTCAGCATATGGAACCAGGTTTCCATCCAGTTTGACAATTCCCTGGAAAACGTTTCCGGTATAAAGACCGAACGGCTTTGACAGGGGAACGATCTCGGTTTTCAGCCCGATTTCTTCATCCCAGCCTTCATCGTCGCCGAATGCCGCAACCACCGTCTTTGTATAATGCACGATAAAACAGTCCTCTGCCGGTTCCCAATAGGGTTTGGGCTCCATAAAGAACATACACACACCCGGCCTTTTGACAGAGTAAGCCAATTCCCAGGCCGTATGCTCCATGATCGTCGTCTTTTTTAGATTGCCGAGCAAACTCTGTTTCTTGCCGTTTGCCATGACCCCAAAAGCAACCGGTTTTACCAGTTCCATGCCATGCCCTTCAAAGGGATGAGAAAATGAGAGCGTCACCGTCACATTTTTGTTCTCGCCCTGCATAACCATACTGTCCGAGGGAATCACCATGCCGAAATGCGCAGAAGCCTGTCCTGCCAGTATGAAGATGGCTGTAATGATAACCGAAAAAATCATGCCCTTTTTCATGAAAGCCTCCTTTTGTGCAAAAAAAAAACCATGAACTTAGGGTATCTTCATGATCCCCATACCTTCATGGTTTTATGTGTTTTTTGATAAAGTAATTTTTACCACAGCCTTCTGACTGCGTTTTTTCAAAAATACCTATATTACAAAATGGACGATGTCAATAAAATATTACAGGCTTCAAGTATGACAAAAAAAATATTGCCTGCAAAGTCACTTGACTTGGAAATAAAAAGTCTTTATGAATTGCAATTTTTGTGAAGAAGCACTATTAGAACAAACAATAGTTTGATTCCTTGAAACAAATTGATTTCCATCGAGCCATAATATTTTAAAAAAACCATAGTGTTACCCAAGAACTAAGTGACTTCTTAATAAATTCTGGTGTATTAAATGATCATATTGACACGAATCCATAATTTATTGAAATGTTATAAAAATAACAAATGAAACAAAAATTAATAAAACTGATCCGTAATGCCGCAAACTCTGCATATGAAAAAGGTGATCTGCCTTCAAAAGCGTTTCCAGTAATTGAAGTTGAAGTGCCCAAAATAGAATCGCACGGTGATTTTTCAACAAACATCGCAATGGTTACGGCATCATTCCAGAAGATGCCCCCGAGGAAGATTGCAGAATTGATTGTAAAACATCTCGAAGATCCGGACAATATTTTGGCAAAAACAGAGATTGCCGGTCCCGGCTTTATCAACTTTTTTGTAAACATAGGGTCCTTGTATCCTGTGTTACACAAAATCCATCAAGAAGATATCCTTTATGGCGCTTCGGATATGGGCAATGGTGAAAAAATCCAGGTGGAATTTGTAAGCTCCAATCCAACAGGGCCTTTGCATGTGGGACACGGACGGGGTGCTGCGGTTGGCGACAGCGTGGCGAACATCTTACGGTTTTGTGGATATGATGTTCAAAAGGAATATTATATCAACGATTCGGGGCTTCAGATACATACGCTGGGCAAATCTGTTTTTCTTCGATATCAGCAGTTGATGGGAAGAAAAATCCAGTTTCCGGACAACTGTTATCAGGGCGATTATATTAACGATTTTGCAAAAGAAATAAGCGATTGCAAGGGAAAAGCGCTTCTGGACTCGGATGAAGAGACGTCGATTTCATACTGTGCGCAGTTTGCGGCAGAACGTATTATTTCACAGATCCGTCAGGATCTTACGAAATTCGGAGTTGAGTTTGACAACTGGTTCAGTGAACAAAGCCTTTACGATTCCGGCAAGGTGGGAGAGATTATAGACGATTTTCGAGATAAAAACATTATATATGAAAAAGACGGCGCATTATGGTTTAAAACCAAAGATTTTGGAGATGAAAAAGATCGCGTAGTGGTTCGCAAAAACGGCCAGACCACTTATTTTGCGTCTGATATCGCATACCACATGGACAAATTTGAACGAGGGTTTGCACGGGTAATAGATGTCTGGGGTGCTGACCACCATGGATATATTTCACGGGTAACGGGTGCTATCCAAGCATCGGGCCTTAATAAAAATCGATTCAAGGTCATACTGGTTCAGCTCGTCAATCTTTTGCGCGGGGGAGAACCGGTTGCCATGTCCACCCGGGCCGGTGAATTTGTTACTCTTAGTGATGTCATAAAAGAAGTCGGAAAAGATGCTGCAAGATTTATTTTTTTAACCCGCCATTATGAAAGCCCGCTTGATTTTGACCTGGAGCTGGCAAAAAAAAAGACGAACGATAATCCGGTGTTTTACGTTCAATACGTACATGCCCGAATATCGAGTATTGCCCGTAAGGCACGAGAAAGGGGTTTAGATGATATTGCCGGGGACACAAAGGCCATGGCAATGCTTAAAGAACCCGAGGAAATTAACCTTCTCAAAACCATGGCCCGTTATCCGGATGTATTAAAAAACAGTGCAAAATTCATGGAGCCCCATCGCGTAACCTTTTATCTGATGGACCTTGCGGCTTGTTTTCATGCCTATTACAATAAACACAGAGTCCTGTCTGATGAGCCTCTATTGTCCCGGGGTCGGCTCTATATGGTATTGGCGGTTCAAAAAGTCATACGGAATGGATTGACCCTGTTGGGTGTGTCTGCCCCTGATAGAATGTAGTTATACGTCTCGGAAATTTTACAATTTATTGAAAATAAATGTATATTTTAGGCTTATATTTTAAACTCGGACATGGAATAATGGAATGATGGAATATTGGAATAATGATTTAAAAAAAATGACATTCCACTACTTAATTCACGTTAACAGGAGTTTTACAATAACCCAACTTTCCATTTACCCAAAACCCAATATTCCAGTATTCCAATATTCCAACCTTCTCCCGCTATTTAGTGGGATGAGCGAAGCGAACTGACTTAAATCTTTGGTGTCTTCGTGTCTTTGTGGCTTATCGTTTAAAATTATGGTGAAAAAAGAAAAGGCTTCGTCTAAAAAAAAGAAATCCTCCACTCAATGGACTCTCAAAGGCTTGACCCTGTGGATTTGCCTGACCTTTTTTGCATGTGCATGGATGTTTGTCCTGGGGATCTTCGTGGGAAGAGGAACCGTCCCTGTACGGTTTGATATCGAAAAGTTAGAAAACGAATTGGCCGCTTTAAAGGAAGCAGTTATCAAGAAGGAATTCGACCGATATAAATTAGATTCACCTTCCGAAGACAACAAGACCCATATGGAATTTTACGATGCTCTGAAAAATACCGGCGGTGAAGAGAAGCTAAAAACGGATACACCCCAAAATAAACCAAAGCCTTTGCGTAAACAGTCCGTTTCTAAAGCAAAAAAAACGCTCGTATCCAAAAAGTCCGCAACAACACGAAAAAAGAAAACCGCCACTGTTAAAAAATCGACCGAAGAGAATAAAAATTTTACCATTCAGGTGGCCTCATATAAAAATTCAAAAATTGCCGATAACATGGTGGCGAAGTTTAAAAAAGGAGGATACCCTGCATACAAGAGCATCGGAAAGATTCCAGGAAAAGGCATCGTTTATCGGGTAAGGATAGGGTATTTCAAAGACAGGGCCGAAGCCGGCAGTACATTCAACCGATTGAAAAAAGAAAACATAAAAGCAATCATTGTTCAGAGATAGTTTCTTAAATTTTGTTATTTTTATGGAAAAACATATTCGCCACTAAGACACTAAGTCACGAAGATGATTTTAAAAAAAATAGTTTCCCTTTGTGTCTTCGTGCCTTTGTGGCAATTTTTAAGTTTATTCGGCTTAAGGAGATATTATGAAAATTACAAAAGAGGAAGTTCTTCATGTGGCAAACCTTGCCCGTCTTGATGTTGATAAGGTGCTTATTGAAAAGTTTGCCGCACAAATCGGAACCATACTGGAATATGTCGATTCATTAAACCGTGTTGATACAAAAGAAGTGACGCCGACTTCTCATGCCATTTTTCTGACCAATGCCTTTCGGGACGATGATGAAAGGCAAAGTTTCGACAGTGATTCGGCTCTTTCCAATGCCCCTGAAAAAGAGGATGGAAATTTTATCGTTCCAAAGGTCGTCAACGTGTAAAAAGGAACAACACGCATGAAACTGTATGAACTTACGATAAAAAAAGCCCACCTGCTTTTAAAGAAAAAAGAGATATCTTCGCAGGAACTAACCCGGGCGGTCCTTGAACGTATCGATGCTGTAGAAGACCAAGTGGGTGCATACATCACCGTGGACAGTGAAATGGCTTTGGCCCAGGCCAAGGTAGCCGATAAAGAAATCTCCCGGGGCAACATTTTGCCCTTGACCGGTATTCCTCTGGCACTGAAAGATCTTATATGCACAAAGGGTCTGCGCACGACCTGTGCCTCCAGAATTCTCGAAAATTTCGTGCCGCCCTACGATGCTACCGTGGTTAAAAAATTAAAAAAACAAGGGGCTATAATTGTTGGCAAATCGAACATGGACGAATTTGCCATGGGCTCATCCAACGAACATTCCGGCATAAAACTGACCCACAATCCCTGGGATCTGACGCGCATCCCCGGCGGTTCGAGCGGAGGCTCTGCCGCAGCCACTGCCGCGGATATGTGTATCGGATCGTTGGGGTCCGATACCGGCGGATCGATCCGCCAACCCGCCTCACACTGCGGTGTTGTGGGGATGAAACCCACATACGGAAGGGTGTCTCGATTTGGTTTGGTCGCATTTGCTTCTTCTTTAGATCAGATCGGCCCTCTGACCAAGGATGTTACCGATTGTGCCTTGTTAATGAATGTTATTTCCGGATACGATTCCGCCGATTCCACATCAGTACCCGTAGATGTTCCGGATTATACAGTTTATCTTAAAGATGGTTTAAAAGGAATGACTATCGGAATACCAAAGGAATACAGTGCCGCCGAAGGTCTGGACCCCGATGTTTCCGAT
>Ga0180431_10004699_pt1 | contig 16949 bp, 13 predicted proteins | sample SS_ome_11_FD_132459 | JGI IMG/M metagenome (GOLD analysis project Ga0180431, IMG submission 132459) | Hypersaline lake sediment archaeal communities from the Salton Sea, California, USA - SS_1_MS_1 metaG | ecosystem: Environmental > Aquatic > Non-marine Saline and Alkaline > Hypersaline >... | reverse complement strand
GCGTCGGCCGTGGGCGTCTCGCTCTGCGCTTGCCGTCACAAGGCAAGCCACCTGGGCCAGGCCTGCGACCGGCCGCAAGAGGTCTGCATGTCGCTCAACTACGGGGCGGAGATGATGATCCGCAGCGGAATCTCCCGGCGGATCACCACCGCCGAGGCGATGCGTGTGTTGGAGACGGCCAAGGAGGCCGGGCTCGCACAGACCGGCGACAACGTCCAGCGCAAGGTCACGTACTTGTGTAGTTGCTGCGGCTGTTGCTGCGGGATGATCCAGGCCATCAAGGATTACGACATCCGCAACGCGATCGTGTCGTCGAACTGGATCATGGACGTCGACCTGGCCAAGTGCAAGGGGTGCGGCAAGTGCGTCAAGGCGTGCCCGGTGGATGCGATCGATCTGGTTGAGGAGGGCCAGGGCGACGAAAAGCGCAAGTGGGCCGTGTTCGATGCCGGCATGTGCCTTGGGTGTGGTGTCTGTTATTCGGCCTGTGAGTTTGGCGCGATCACCATGAGATCGCGCGAGCGGCGGGTGTTCACGCCGGAGACGGTCTTCGATCGGATGGTGTCGATGGCGATCGAGCGGGGCAAGCTGGCCAACCTGCTGTTCGACGAGCCTGAGCGACTGAGCCACCGGGCGATCGGACGGGTTCTGGCGGTTTTGGAGAAGTCGCCGCCGTTCAAGGCGGCCATGGCCATCAAGCCGTTGCGGTCGACCTTCATGAACGCCATCATCAAGGGCGCCAAGCGGTCCTCGGGTGAGATCGGCAACGTCGTCGGCTGATCCGCGTAGGGTCCGCCATGCGGTCGTGGGGCACTGGCAGCAAGCTGGCATATGTTTTCAGCGTCTTTGCTGGGTGGCATGGGCAGGCTTCGCGAGGAACGAGCGAAGTTTGCCCGTGCGAACGCCCGTTATCGTGCGAGCACGGGCAAAACCCGGCCCTCATGGGTCGGGTCCTGCCCATGCCACCCCACAGATGGACGCTAAACGGGTACAAGCTGCCAGCGGCAGACAGGCGGCCAGCCAACGTCCGGAGGTCCCGCATGAGGTGGGCGAGATGGTTCGTGGTTTGGGCAATGATGTTTGCGTGCTGTGGGCGCTCTCGCGAAGCGCATGGCGCTGCGGCGCGCTTGAGCGATGAACTCACGCCCGACGCCCGTCACTGGCAGCCGTACTTCAACAAGGGAAACTGGTCCGCAAGCGACCGCGCGTTGACCAGCACGAGCAAGGTCGAGAACACTGCGCGACTCGTTAAGATGCCCCCGACCACCGACGTCGTGATCCAGGCCGAGGTCCGGCTGGCCGGGTCGGGCCGGCGGAACGTCGGGCTCGTGCTCCGCGCGCAGGATGACCGGACGTGTCTGGTGGTCCGGTACTACGACCGGCATGACACGCTGGAGGTGTTGCGGTACGACAAGGGTCGGGTCAAGCAGATCCCCTGCGGCGTCGGGCGGTTGCGCATAAGGCCCGGTCGGTGGTACAGGTTCAAGGCTGCGGCCGTCGAGGAGATGGTCCTGGGGAAGCTCTGGCCCGCGGGTACCGCCGAGCCGGCGTGGCAGCTTCGTCACCGCACGACGGAACGGCGGCCCGGACGCGTGGGCTTGATCGTGCAGGACGCCAGCCGCGTCGCGTTCCGAAACGTCCGCATCCTGTCCGGCACCCGAATCGATGCCCTTCAGAGGCGCGTAGCCGGCGAGCGGGAGGCGCACCGGATGCAGCTTCGACAGACGATAACCATGGCGTTGAAGCCGACGCCGTTCGTGCATCGGACGGCGGAGGGACCAGCCAGGCGGATCGACCTCCGCACCGTCGCACGGGACAAGCCGGAGCCCGTCGACGGCACGCTGTCGATCCGGTTCGGTGACACGTCGCAGACGCGGGGCGTGAAGGCGTCCGACTTCGTTGACGGGGCGTATCCGCTGCTGGTCCCCGAGCCGAGCGCACCGGCCGAGCTGCACGTCACGTTTGAGACGTCCCTGCCAAAGCGCCTGGAATGTCGCTGTGCGATCGCCCCGGCCCGTAAGTGGACCTTCTACATGACGCCGCATACCCACTACGACATCGGATACACCCACCCGCAGGACGAGGTGATCGAGCGGCTATCGCGCGACATGGACACCGCACAACAGTACTGCGACCAGACCGCCGACTGGCCGGTCGAGAGTCGATACCGGTGGACGGTCGAGGTGTCCGGGCTGGTCAAGAACTACATCGAGCGCCACAGTCCCGAGCAGGTCGCCCGACTCATGGCGCTGGCCCGGCAGGGGCGGATCGAGATCTGCGGATACTACCTCAACATGCCGACCGAGTTGGTCGGGCACGAGGAGTTGATCCGCTGTCTCTACTACGCCGAGGCATTGCGGAGGCGTTACAACGTCTCGATCGACACGGCGATGATCGATGACGTGCCCGGCTACGCGTGGGCGCTGCCGCAGTTGTTCCGCGAGGCGGGGATCGAGCGGGTGTCGTTCCGCGCGAACTCGATCCGGGGGCAGTTCCTGTGGTACCGGCCCAAGGCCGTCCCCCGGCCGTTCTACTGGGAAGGTCCGGACGGCAGCCGGCTGTTCGTGTGGTATACCGACAGCTATCGCGAGGGGAACTTCTTCCGCGAACCCGGCCTGCACGAAGGCGCGTTTGAGGCGGTCATCCGTCGAAACGAGGACGCGGGTTGCCGGGTCGACGACATCCAGTTGCGGATGGGCGGCGACAACCTGCCGCCGGACCTCGACACCAGCAAGAACGCACGGGCGTGGAACGCCAAGTACATCTGGCCCAAGGTGGTGGTCGCGACGAATCGGGAGTTCCTCGAGGTGCTCGAGAAGCGTTACAGCCCGCGGTGCGAGGTCCATCGCGGCGACATCCCGAGCTGGTGGGCGGAAGGACCCGCGAGCTCCGCGCTCGAGACCGGGATGAATCGCCTGGTCCACGACCGGCTCGTCGCGGCCGAGGCCCTGTGGACGGTCCTGTGGCTCGACCGGCCGGGCACGACGTATCCCCGCCAGGCCATCGACCGCGCCTATGACAAGATGATCCACTTCGATGAGCACACGTGGGGGGCGTCGGGCAGCGTCAGTGAGCCGCGGAGCGAGAACACGCTCGGACAGTGGAAGTGGAAATCGGCCAACGCGTACGAAGCGAAGCGGTTGACGGACGAGCTGCATCACCGTGCGCTCGAGCAACTGTCCGAGTCGGTTCCCGCCGCCGGCGCGCACAGCATCGCCGTTTGGAACGCACTTGCCTGGCCGCGGACCGATGTCGTCGAGCTGCCCCTGGCCGACACACCGTTCAACGGCGCCACGGGAATATCCGTCGTCGACACGCGCACGAAGAAGCGCCTTCCCGCCCAGATCTGCCGGGACGGAAAGTCGGCTGTCTTCATCGCCCGAGACGTCCCGCCGCTGGGCTATGTGTGCTACTCGATCGAGTCGACGGGACCCGAGAAGGCCGACACCGTACGGCCCGCCGGCGGGACGTTGGAAAACGCATCCTATCGTCTGACCGTCTCGCCGGAGGCCGGCGGCTTGGTGAGCTGGTTCGACAAGCGGCTCAAGCGGGAACTGCTCGATCGAGACGCGGACTATCGCGGCAACCAGGCGATCTACGAAACGCCCATCGGCGGCAGGGACGCGATCAACAAGAAGCGGCCCGTTCGGTTCAAGCGGGTGGCCGCGCGCGACGGACGGTGGGGTCCGCGCGTCGAAGGCCCCGTCTTCTCGGAGTTGACCATAGAAGCGTCGCTGCCGAGTTGTCCGCGCATCAAGCAACGGGTCCGTCTCTACAACGATCTGGAGCTGGTCGACGTCGTGAACGCGGTCACCAAGGAGGAGGTCTACGAGCCCGAGGGCGTGTACTTCGCCTTCCCGTTCGACGTACCGTCACCCGAGATCCGGTTCCAGATCGCCGACGCGATCATGCGGCCGGGCAAGGATCAGCTTACGTACTCCTGCCAGGATTTCTATTCGATCCAACACTGGGTCGACGTGTGTGGCGATGGGTTTGGCGTCGTGCTCGCGCCGCTCGAGGCGCCCGTCGTCGTCGCCAGCGACCTGAACGTCTACAAGTGGGCGGACCAGATCGCCTTCGACACTGGTCACCTCTATTCGCTGGTGATGAACAACTATTGGTACACGAACTTCAAGGCCGGTCAGGGCGGGACGCTCACGTTTCGCTACCGGCTGACGTCGTATGCCAGAGCCCATGATTCAGTCCGGACGACGCGGTTCGCATGGCAGCCGTTCTATCCGCTCGAGCCCGTCTGGCTGACGGCCGGTCAGAGGGCCGGGCAATGTCTGCACCGGTCGTTACTGGAGATCGAGGGCGACCCGGTGGTCGTCAGTTGTCTCAAGCTGGCCGAAACCGGTGACGCCCTCATCGTCCGGCTGCTCGAGCAGCGGGGCAAACCCTCTCGTTGCACGCTGAAGTTCAACCTGCCTGGCGGCCGTCAGATCGACCGCGCCTGCACGGCCGCGCCCGTCGAGACGCCCCGCGACGCGCTCACGGTGTCCGACAACGCCGTCGCGGTTCAGCTCCGCCCGAACGGGATCGCCACCATCGGCGTCGTCCCCGCCACGCCCTAGAAAAAGGGGGGTCAGGCTTCAATACCGTTCGGCACGCCGCTCGCCGACCGTCGCGGTGTGCCGGGGCGGTTCGCGCGAGACCGTACTTTTTCGCGCCAGACCTTATTTGCGCGCTCGCGATTTGTAGCGCATACTGTTGATGTATGCCACGGAAGCCCAAAGCCAAGATCCGGGAGAAGGACCTCCAGGGGTTCAAGCACTTCCAACAGTTGCTGCCGGTCCTCAAGCACCTGCACGACGACGCCTGCGCGCGAGACCGACGCCAACGCCAGTGAGCGTGATGTGCTCGATAGGGCTATGGTGCCCGATCGTGTGTACGTGATGGATCGGGGCTACGCGAAGTTCGCCTTGTTCCAGCGGATCATCGACGCGGGATCGTCGTTCGTGTGTCGGACCCGGGACAACAACGTCTTTGGGGTGACCGAGGAACGTGAGCTGTCGGATGAAGCGTTGGCGGCGGGGATCGTTCGGGACGCAGTCGTTCATTTCCCCAACGGCAAGGACGTCCTGAAAGGGCCGCTACGGATCGTCGAAAGCGAATGCACGCCGCATCGCAAGGCCAGCGGCAAGAGAGGCCGTGGTGGCCCCGAGCAAGGTGATACGATCCTGGCGTGTCCACTGATCGCGTTGTGGACGGGCGGCAAACCGACGCTGCGTACGTACGAGAGGGTGTGCTTCGACTTCATCGGACTGGCCGAGGAGAACGAATTCCTGGCCCACATCGCCAAGCTTCAGCGTCAGTCCTAAGCCGACAGTGCCTTCAACGCCCGCCAGCCGTTGATGCTGCGCCGAATTCGCCCCCGCCCTCCCTCCTCCGACCTGCGTTGGCCCCTGCGTACGCTCGACCCTACCATCACCTACGCCCACTGCAAACGGAGTGCCGAACGGGATTAACTCCCGTCCCCTTTCTTGGGACCCTACTTGCGCGGGTTGAGGTCGAGCTGGTCGAACCGGACGACGAAACATCGATCGGTCAGGCCGCCGACCTTGCTCGCAAAACCGATCTTGGCGTAGGCGTCTTGCGTCATGGCCGACCATTCGAGGCATCGCGCCTCAGCCGGCACGTGATAGGCGTGCAGGTACCCGCCCGCGAAGACCCGCGTGATCGCGTACCCGCACGGGTACTCTTTGGTCGAGGCCGTCTCGACGTAGGGCAGGTTGCCCGTCTGCTCGGGCCAATAGCCGACGTAGTTGCGGTGCAAGTGCCCGGCGAACACGCCGACGACGCGGCCATGGCGGCGGAACAGCTCGGCCAACCGCACGGCGTTGGCGGGCTGGATGGCCGGATCGCGCCCGCTGGCTCGGTCGAGGACCGACGATGCCCGCGCCCCAAGCCCCTTCTTCAGCATGTCCCTGCCGAGCTTGTACAGCGACTGGCTGACCCGACCGGTGGCGCGGGTGAGCTTGGGTGGGATCGGCCGATGGACGAAAACAAACGTTCGCTTCTGCCCGTGCTTGGCCAGATCGTCGGCCAGCCACGTCAACTGGGCCTGGAACGATGGCGCTGACCCATGGGCGATCGGCTCGGTGTCCAGCACGACGACGTGAACCCCCTGGTGATCGAAGCTGTACCACGGACGACGCCGACCGAACGTTCGCAGCAGCGGCGTGAGCGCATCGTGATTCCCGCGGACGACGTGGTACGGCTGCTCGAGTTGATCGAGCAGACGCTTGGCGGCCGAGAACTCACCGTCGGTCCCGCTGTGTGTGACGTCGCCCTTGACGACGGCAAAGGCCACCCTGCGCGCGTTGATCTCGTCGACAGATGCGCGGACCGCCAGCTCCCAGAAGGGCACATCGGGGTCGCGCCACTGCACGCCTTCGCTGACGATCTTGCCGGAGGACAACGCCAACCGGGCCGCCCACTCCTGCCCGACGTGCGTGTCGGTCATGGTGGCGAATCGGAACAGCTCCGGCCCGGGCGGCGGGACGAGCGTGGTGAACCGGCCGGGCGACAGCGGCGCGGTCGACTCCCTGGTTGCGCCGCTCTGGCAGACGTAGTAGTACCGCGTTCCGGGTCGAAGTCCGCGAAGCTCGCAATGGTGGAATCGGACCGGTGCGTCGCCCGACGAGACGGGCCGGTCGAGCCGGCCCGGCTGCGTGCCGTAGCGGACGAGGGTGTTGGCCGGGCGGTCCGTTTCCCACGTCAGCGTGGCCGTCGTGTCGGTGACGGTCACCAGCGTCAGCCGACGGAGGGTGACTTGGGCCCGGGCCGGGCGGTCGGCGGTCCAGACCGATACCGCGATCACCACCGAAGCGACAAACCATCGAAACCGGGTGCTTATCATCACGTGCTCGCGCGGGTCGCCTGGAGTGCGGTGATGGCGGCCACGTCCACGATGTCCTGCCAGCGACAGCCGCGGGACAGGTCGTTGCAGGGCCGCCGCAGGCCTTGCAAGATCGGGCCAACGGCGCGGCACTTTCCAAGCCGCTCGGCCAGCTTGTAACCGATGTTGGCGGCGTCGAGGTTGGGGAAGACCAGGACGTTGGCCCGCCCGGCGACGGGCGAGTCCGGTGCTTTGCGCCTCGCCACCGACTCGACGACGGCCGTGTCGAACTGCACCTCGCCGTCCACGCATAGGTCGGGGTTGCGTCGCCGGACCAGTTCGGTCGCGCGAACGACCTTGTCAGCATGGGGGTGGCGGGCCGACCCGTGCGTGGAAAAGCTGAGCATGGCCACCCTTGGCTCGGCCCCGAGCAAAGCGCGGGCGTTGTCGGCCGCGGCCAGGGCAATGTCGGCCAGCTCCTCGGCGGTTGGATCGGGCACGACGGCGCAATCGGCGAAGATCATCGCGCCGTTCTCGCCGAACTCGGCGTGCGGGCTGACCATCACGAAGAAGCTGCTGACTGATTGAAAGCCCTCGACCAACCCCACGCAGTGCTGGGCCGCGCTGATGACCTTGGCCGTCGAGGCCACGCTACCGGCAACCAGCCCGTCACAAGCCCCGTTGCGAACCAGATAGGCGCCGAAGAAGACGCGGTCGGACACGATCCGTCGGGCCATGCCGTTGGTAATGGCCTCCCCCTCGCGATGGGCCCGGTATTCGGCGGCGAAGCCGTCCAGCAGGTCGCTCGTCTTGGGATCGATGGTGTCCAAGCCCTCGGGGCAGACGCCCTCTCGGTCGGCCAGCTCGGCGATCTTTTCGGCACTGCCGACGACGACGACCTTGGCCAGGCCCCGCGCGACGATCTCGCCGGCCGCGTGGAGGGTCCGCGGGTCACCGCCTTCGGCCAGGCAGAGGGTTCGTTTTGCCCGAGCGGCCCGTCGCGCGATCTCGCCCAGCGGATCGGTTCGTGCAGGGGTGTCTGGTTCGACCGAAGCGTTCATGGTTTCGCTTGTCTTTCCCTCAAGCGCCGCGACTCAACGGCACGCACTTCGCGCGAGATTCTCGCAACATCCCCCACAGGATTCAAGCGGCACCGCGGCCGCGACGGCGTCAGTCCGTCACATCGGTCGGCTTGCGACACAGGAGCATGTAGTGGGCCGAGTAGCGACGCAGGCGGGAGCGCTCCAGCCATCGCTCGAGGAACCCCAGGGCCGTCTGCCACAGTTGAGGGGTAAACTCCGGGAGGAAGGTGAAGTACTCACCCACCTCGACGGACATGTCGCTCAGGTCCTCGACGTCGTCGGGGGTAAGCCACAGCTCGCTGCCGTCGTCCAATTGGTGCAGGACCGGAAAGACGTACCCCATGTAGAAGCGGAACAGCGGATTGATCGTGTTGATCTCGTGGACGAAGAACACGCCGCCGGGCTTGAGGATGCGGGCGACCTCCGCGAAGGCCTGACGCTGCAACCCCCGCCGAGGCAGATGGTGCAAGACGTTGATGGCGTAGGCGAAATCGACGCTCCTGTCGCGGAACGGGAGCTGGGGCAACCGTGCGGAGAGGAACGCGCTGTTCGGCTGTCGCCGGGAGGCGGCCTGGCGGACCTGTCCTTCGGCTGCGTCCATCGCGATGATGCGTCCGCAATCGGCCGACATCCGCGCCGCGTAGCCGCCCGTCCCACAGCCGATGTCCACGCCGACCAGCGTCTCGGGCCGATCGAAGACCCGGGCCAGATGACGCTTCATCCGCTCGGTCTTCCGCACCAGCAGCAGCTCGAGGACGTAACCGGCCAGTTCCTCGTCGTATCGGTTGGAGAGGGCGTCGAACCGGTCGGCGGCGGACAAGAGCCGACGGTGCCGATTGAAGACGATGAAGAATGCCCCGAAGCCCACCAGGATGGTCAGGCCCGTGATGGTGAAACGGGTCAGGATGCTGGCCTCGAGGGCGAGCATTGACGGGATGCCAAGTTGGTCCGCCAGCCCGTGCCACATGTAGTGGGCGGTGTAGCCGATACCGGCCGGTGACAGATGCCTCACGCCGTACAGGGTGCCTTCCAGGAAGATCCGGCTACAGCCCTGCCAGTCCGGGGGATGCCCGGCCACCGATACCGCCAGCGCCAACACCAAACTGATCAGATACCACCCCGCCAAGCTGATCACCATGGCCGGTATGAAGCATCGGGGGGCCAGCAGCAGGGCCGCATCCACGGCAGACGCCGGCACGAGCCACCGGACCACCGGCATGCGACGCAGCCCCTTGAGCACCACGTCGAGCCCGGTCGTCCACAGCGGCGATGCCAACCAGCCCAAGGTCGCCGCCCCGACGAAGCCGGCCATCACGATCAGGCCGTGTGCCAGCCCGACGTGCAACGCCAGCAGAATCACCACGGCGATCAGGTCGTGTGCGCGCCCCGTGATCACGGCGCTGATCCCGCGAAAGACGCTGCCGCCCCCCAGCCGGTTGAGCACGAAGGCCGACACCAACTCGCCCACATAGCCCGGCGTCAGCACCATCGGGACACCGGCGTAAAAGGCCAGCAGGCTCGTCCCCAGCGGGGCGCGGGTGTTCAACCGTCGCAGCAGGAAGTGCCACCGCACGAACCGGGCGATCAAAACGGTCAGGGCGATCGCCAGCAAAGGCAGCGCCGTCGGCCAGCTGTGCTGCCGCAGGTCCTGGAGGAGATGGCGGGCCGCGTCCGCCGGCAGGCCCCGACCGACCGTCCACATCGTGATCACGCCCGCGATCAGCGAGACCGCCGCCGTCGCCAGCAGGACGATCAGATAGACTTGGCCGAGGTTGACCGGTTTGCGGGCTGGTGCGTCGTCTTCAGGCATTCGTGATCGGGCCGGCCTGATGCCCGTTCCCTCGTGAGCGCTTTGGGGCCGATACGAACGGCCACGAGCCGTCCGCGCCCGTCTGAAGGCAGTCTATCGGCATCCGATTCATGGTCAAGCTGCCGGGCGTATCCCGACCAGAACGGTGCGACCCGAAAGGCGGAGGATTCTGGTGTGCCATCGTGCGCGCTGATCCGCCCAAACAAAAGGGCGCCGGATGGTCGCGGCGCCCGGGGGGATCATGGTGGATGGTGGATGCCGACGGTGACGCGGGCCGTCCCGGACGGCGATGACGCCCTCACGCCCGCGGGTGCGCCTCCTCATAAACCTCCTTGAGCCGGCTGGTCGTTAGATGCGTGTAGATCTGCGTCGTCGAGATCGACTGATGGCCGAGCAACTCCTGTACGCTACGGAGATCCGCGCCCGCGTTGAGCATGTGCGTCGCGAACGTGTGTCGCAGCGTGTGCGGGCTGATATCCGGGTCCAGCCCGACCTGCATCAGGTACTTGTCGAGCTTGCGCCGGACGCTTCGCGTGCTCAATCGCTGGCCGTGCTTGTTGACGAACAGGGCGTGCGGATCAAAGCTGCCCGATCGCCCATCGCGCTGCCGAAGCTCGAGGTACCTCCGGATCGCCGACAGGGCGGTCGGCCCGATCGGGGTGACGCGTTCCTTTCGTCCCTTGCCGCGAACGATGACGGCCTCACCGAGGAAGTCGATGTCCTCGACGTTCAACCCGACCAGCTCGCTGACCCGGATGCCCGTCGAGTAGAGCGTCTCGAGCATCGCCCGGTCGCGGGATCCCAACAGGGTCGAATCGTTCGGGGCCTCGATTAACTGCTTGACCTGGTCGGCCTCGAGAAACTTGGGCAGTCGCTTCTCCTGCTTGGGCGTCCGGATCGGCGCGACGGGGTTCGCGTCCTTGTGCCCGCGCTTGACGCAGAACTTGTAGAAGCTTCGCAGTGTGGCCAGCTTCCGAGCGACGGTGGCCTTACTGTATTCCTGCCCGGCCAGGAAGGAGAGGAACCGCCGGATGGTCGCGGTGTCCGTGGCGAGGAGCTTGGCTGTCAAGCTCCCCTGGCTGTCGTCGACCGACACCTCGGTGGCCGATGCCACCGCGGGCAACGTGGCCGTGGCCGCGCCTCCCCCGTTGCCGTCGGCGTAGCCCGAACTCGCCCGGCCTGCTGCATTGGCTCCGGACAGGGCGTCACGTTCCCGGCCCGCGTCGCCTTGGCCCGAATCGAGCAGGAAGCCACAGAATTGGTGCAGGTCCGCGGCATAGCACTTGCCGGTATGAGGCGAGAAATGCCGCTCGTACCGCAAGTAGTTGAGAAACTCCGCGATAAGGTGGTTTTCGCTGTTCATCGGTCGTCCGGTCTTGTGTGCGGCGATTCCAAACCTACTGCAACCTGGCTGGTACGGTGGCCTCCTGCACTCAACGCGTAGGCTGATCGATCTCCATCTCGAGCCGACGACCCATCTGATAGCTCAGCACAGCGGCGTCAAACCAATCAAACGGGCTCTGGGGGTCCGTGGCCATCGAGGCAAAGGATTCGATCACGTCCGCCTCACGTCCCGTCTGGTAGCGGAACATGTAGCGATGATTTCCTTTGACCAGTGAGAGTTGCTTGACGGCATCCATTTCGGCTACTCCCTGGCAACGGCCCCGGCCATCATGCGGTAATACTCCTGTCCCATCATCTCGTTGACGGCAGACCAGCAGCAGAACCTCAGAAAATGCCGCTGGCTCTTGAGATACTTCCGCCAGCCCAGCGCGCCGTCATCGGCACCGCGGTCCTCGGCGTATCGCCTGACGGCGTCGGCGACGATGTTGTGGGCGGCGTTGTAGACCCGCTGGACCTGGGCCCGCGGCTTGAGCGGCGAGCCCTCCGCCTCCTCGACGGGGAACGGTGACGCCCGTCGAGACGCCGCCACCGGATCCAACCGGTTGGCGAACCGTCCGGCTGAGGTCATGTACAACTGGGCGGCCACCCCAACCACGGGGGTGTACGGGTCGTACTCGGTGATGGCGAACACGACGATCCCGTCGCAGCCGATCGTCTTGCAGATCTCCAGCGCATGCCCCGGTGAAGCGACCTCGCGGCATCCTTGCCGGGACAAGACGGCCATCACGCGATTGACCCCCACGACTTGGACCCCCTCAACCATGGTCAGTTCGCTGGTGAACAGGTCCGCGACCTGCACCGTATCGAAGTCGCTCGAGCCGCTGAAATTCAGCGCCGGCGCGACCGCGATCAACGTCGGCGATTCGTACGGGCCCGGAATATCGGTCGTCCTGACCTTGGGCCCGGAACAGCCCACCGCAGCCATCGCGGCTGACAGTAGCGCCAGCCGCATCATCGGGGAACCTAAGTGCCTCCTGCATTGGGTCATAGGCGATCTGTCGCTCCGACCGTGACTGCTTCGGTTGATTCGACCATAAGGGGAACCCGCTTTAGCTGTCCCGGTCGAATCCAGAAGAATCCTCTATGATTACCGGCCTACGGGTTGGCCGCCGCCGGGCTCTTGCCGGTGGTTCGCGCGTCGGCCATCGGCGCCGGCGATACGACCGGCACGATCGACCAGATGTTCTCAAACCCGCTACGATTGCTCGCAAAATAGACCCTGCCGTCCGGCGCGCAGGCCGGTGAGTAATTCACCGCGTCGCCCTGCGTCAGCCGGATCTTGCCCAACCCGTTGACGTCCGTGACCCACACGTCCCCCCGCGAGGTCGAGCCCTGGACCGATGCCTCTGCGCCCGGACCGGTCCGTACCGAACAGTAGACGATCTTCTTCCCGTCGGCGGTCCATGCCGGCGCGATCAGGGCCTGGTCCGACGAGCTGGCGACCTCGGTCGGGTAACGCGGCTCGCCGTCCACCAGTTGGATCGTCCAGATGCTGAACCACCGGGTGCCTCGGGCCCGAGCCCGCTGAAACGCGATCACCTCGTCCTTCGGCGACCAGCAGGGAAACAGTCCGTACCCGATGAACTTCTGGGTACCCGGCTTGCCCAGATCCGCCACCCACAGCTCCCACTGCCGGGTCTGATCGTTCAACGCACAGTAGACCAGGCGCTTGCCGTCCGGGGACCAGCTCGGATGGATCTCGGCCTTGGGCGACTTGGTCACCTGCTGGGTGTTTTGACCGTCGATGGACGTGACCCAGATGTCCCAGTTGCCGCTGCGGTCGCTGGCGAACGCCACCCGCTTGCCGTCGGCGGTGATCTCGGGTTGGACCTCGCTGGCCGGGTCGTCCGTGAGCTGTGTCACCGCCGAGCCCCCGACGGCCTTGATGTAGATGTCGGGACGGCGCGTATGACGCGTCGAGGCGAAGATCAGCAGCCGACCCGTCGGGTCGAGCCCGGGGTCGAAATCGGCCCCCTCCCGGGTGAACGTATGCCGCTGGAGCCCCCGGGCCGCCCTGCCCGCGAACGGGATCTTCGTCGAGTCGGTCAACTCCCCGAACAGGCTGATGCCCGCCCCCCTGGGCCTCTGTGCCGTACCGGTCAGGGGCCTGGCCATTCCGGGCTGGGTCTTGGCGGTGGGTTTGGACGACCCCAAGGCCAAACCGATCTGGGAGCTTGATTCGCTAGACTCACACCCCACCATCAAGCCCACCGCCAAGGCGATCGCGGAGGCTGCAAGAAGCCGTTCTCTGGACATAACCATCGCACTCCTCGCGACTTAGCTCAGGCAGGCGGGATCGGGTGACGCGCCGATCCGAATCGCTAGTCATGCCCCCTGATGGTGTTTATCGGCTCGCGGCGAGGGCTGGATAACATGACGGATGCGAAAATCCGGCACGAACCAATGTCCGATAACCTCAACTCCAATATCGACAAGAAACGGTGTCCTACTTGAGACTTCAGGCGGGAGTTCCCCCCTCCGGACGCCCCATTTTGGGCGGTGGGCAGGACCGGACCCCAGGGGCCCTACGTGCGATGGGGGCCCCTCGAACCCGGGTTTGCACCCGGCGGCGGCGACATGGGCAGGTCGAGCCCGATTAGACCGCCCGAGCCCCGTCGCAGCGCTCGGAATGGAGCCGGCACGGGTGACCCCGAGCCTCGCGGGTCGGAACTTCCCTGCGCGCGCCGGCATCCGCGCGACAGTCGCTGACCGAGAACGGCGTCAGTCTGCGGGCTTGGAGGCCGGCGGGCGTTCGATTCGGCGTGGGCCCTTCCTGAACCCCTCGTCCCCCTCGCGACCGGGGCCGCGTCCCCGCATGGGCCGGCGCCGGTCCTCCAGGTCCCCCCGTGACCCGCCTCGGTGGCCTCGATGGCGCCTCAACAGCCGAGGGTCGCTGGTTAGTTCCTTCACGGTCCGGTCGACTTCGTCCTGCTTGTTCTCGCGCCGCGTCTCGAGGCGCTCACGCTGTTGGGCCAGCTCCTCGCTGAGCTCCTGAATCCGCAGCTCTGCCCGCTTGATCTCCAGGTCGAATCGCTGGCTGACGAGGTCCTTGAGCGTGGCGAGTAGCTCGTTCGACCGGGCTTGGGGTCCTTTTGCCTTGGCGGAATCTTCCGCGCCATCCCGCCGGGTACTGGCAAAATACTCACGGGCCGTCTCGCGCAGCTTGGATTCGATCTTGACCAACCCTACCTCGGCCTCGGCCAACGCCGGATTACGTCGAGACAGCTCGATCACGCGGACCAAGCGCGGCCAGATGCTACGAAACGCCAATCCAAAGGACTCGGGGTCGTCGGTCCGGAGCTGGTCCATCCAGGCGTACCGCTCGGGCCAGTGCTTCTTGAGAAACGCCATCCCCTCATCGATCCGTTCCTGGTCGGGCATCCACCGTCGTCGTCCGAATCGCCCGTGACCTGGGCCCCCTTTGCCTGCGTGGCCAGGCGGAACCAGTCCGCGCCTCGGCGGGCCACCGGCCTCCTCACGACCAGGAGGGGATCCCAAACGCCGCTTGCCGAATTCACCGTTCTCCGTCGCAGCCGCCAGAAATGGGAACGCCTGGGGCCCGAGAGTCCGCGGACACGCCTGCCGAGGGGGCCCGAGCTCGTCGATCCATCCCTCGCCTTCGCTCGCATCCACGCGGGAGGACTCGGACGCGCCAGCCCACGCGGCGATCAGGCCCACCCCCACCAGCGCCACCACGAATCGTCCATGCAACTCAGACACCGTGTATGCTCCTGATCTGCAAGCCGGATGCGTCTTCAATCTCGGTATCACGTATCTACGACCTCAACCCGCAGCGCGCCTCGCCGGCCCGATGCGGACGAGGATCCCTCACGTCTCCCACGGCTGTGGACGTTCCGATAACAGGCCTCGGATCTCGTCGCCGATGGTCTCCAGCTCGGCATCGACGGTGTCGATTTCGAGATCCGACGATCCCAAGCTCACACGGGAAACTTCGTCCGCCAGGATCAACAGGGACCGATCGCGCCGCTCCCACGCCGACTGGAACGCCACGGTCATGTCCTCAACGATCTGTTCGGTCGACGCGGCCTCGGCCACCGCCGGGTGCCTCGGGGCACCGGCCGCGCCGGAATCCCCACGCTTCGCCAGATGCATCGGCACGACGAAGCGGACGACCCCGACCGCGACCATCAGGCACGCCGCCGCGGACAGGGCCGCATAGATCCGCCGCGTCCGCCCGGACCAGACCGGAAAACGACCGCGGCGGAGCTCACTACGAACGGCCTGCCGGACGCGCTCGACCGTGGTCGGATCGGGCGCCGGGTCCTCGAACCGGTCCATCACCGCCCGTTCGCCTTCCACCGCCGCCGCCTGACGGACCCGATCCACCGCCGCGGGCGAGGGACCGGGCGTCGCCTCGAGCAGGCCGGCCAGCCATTGCTCGTCGCGCGTGATCTCCGCCAGGATGTCACGATCTTCCGCCATCGTCCAATGGTCCTTCCATGATCTGACGCAATCGCTTCAGCCCCCGATGCGCCCGGGTCAGGGCCGTCCCCAGCGGCGTATCCATCAGTTCGGCGATCTCGTTGAACGACATTCCTGAGAAGTGCCGCAACATGACGACCTCGCGTTCGGCCTGGCCGAGCTTACCCAGCGCCTGCTGGAGCCGGTCGACCTGATCGGCCAGCTCGATGGCCTCGTCGGGGCCCGGGGTCCGGTCGGGACCGACCTGATCGAGCCAGTCGCCGCCTCGATCGCCGGGGTCGCTCGACGCGTGCTCCTCGAGAAGCCGCACTGGCGAGGCCCGCGCCCGTCGGACCCGGTCCCGGGCCAGGTTCATCGCGATGCGAAACAGCCACGGCTCGAATCGCCCGCCGTGCTCGTACTTGTCGATCATCCGAACGACGCGAACGAAGACCTCTTGTAGCAGATCGTCCGCGTCGTCGCGGTGCCCGGTCAGCCGGTACAGAAAGCCGTACAGACGATGGCTGTAGGCCTCGATCAGGGCCTCGAAGGCCGCCGGCTCGCGGCGCTGGGCCCGCTCGATGACGTCGGCCAACCATGCTTGATCCATCAGGACCCCTGTCCTACCAGCCTAAACGAACGATCCCGACGTCTATTCCCGTCGCGGGTGAGATTGTGATTATCGGCGGGTCCGCCGTGCCGAACAAGCGCGCCCGGGTCGGCAGGGGACGTAGGGCCGGCTGTGCCGGCCGGTTCTTGTCCGACATGACGTGGCCGGCACAGCCGGCCCTACGCGGTTTCATCCACGCCGGTCAGGATTGGGCTTGTCTCCGAACCGCGACCGATCTATAAGGAGATTCCCGCAGGAGGGGGTGAGGCCTGGCGCACCTGACCGGAGCGTCCACGCCGCCACGCGACCTGCGGCGTCCTAATCAGCAAACGCGCGAAGGAGACCGACCATGCCATTGGTCAATACCCAGAAGATGTTCGAGCAGGCCATCGACGGCGGTTTCGCCGTTGGCGCGTTCAACGTGAACAACATGGAGATCCTCCAGGGCATCATGGAGGCCGTCGCCGCCGAGAGGGCCCCCGTGATCCTCCAGATCTCCAAGGGCGCCCGGGAGTACGCCAACATCCGCTACCTCAAGGCCCTGATCGACACGGCCGTCGCCGAGTACCCCGACATCCCCATCGCCGTCCACTGCGACCACGGCGACACGGTCGACCTGTGCAAGCAGTGCGTGGCCGATGGATACACCAGCGTGATGATCGACGGCTCGCATCATTCGTTCGATGAGAACGTCCGGCTCACCAAGGCAGTGGTCGACCATGCCCACGCGCAGGACCCTTACGTCTCGGTCGAGGCCGAATTGGGCCAGCTCGGCGGCAT
>Ga0180431_10004698_pt1 | contig 16950 bp, 21 predicted proteins | sample SS_ome_11_FD_132459 | JGI IMG/M metagenome (GOLD analysis project Ga0180431, IMG submission 132459) | Hypersaline lake sediment archaeal communities from the Salton Sea, California, USA - SS_1_MS_1 metaG | ecosystem: Environmental > Aquatic > Non-marine Saline and Alkaline > Hypersaline >... | reverse complement strand
CTTTAGAAACATACGAGGTTAACGTCCAAGGCACACAGAATGTTTTGGAAACTGCTCGCTTGAATGATGTGTCTCACATCGTCTACGCTTCGTCTTCTGAGGTTTATGGCAGTAACGTCGCGGATTGTCCCATGGCTGAAGAACATCCGCTTCGGGCTCCTCATCCATACGGAGCTTCTAAGATTGCAGCCGACAGGATGTGTTACGCCTATGCTCAGACCTATGGGATGAACATTTCGATAATGAGATCCTTCAACGTATTCGGTCCACGACAGCGAGAAGTTGGTTATGGTGGTGTAATTTCCATCTTTCTCAGACGCATCTTGAGCAACTTTCCCCCAATCATATTTGGGGATGGGACTCAAACACGGGACTACACGTATGTGTCAGATACCATCCAGGCTTATCGGACTGTTGCTTCTTATGCTGTTGTGGATATGTCTTCTAGGACGGCGTGCTTGCCAATCAATTTTGGAACTGGTGTGGGCGTTTCAGTCAAAGATATTGCTCTCAAGCTTATTGAACTGACAAGCAAGGAGCTTGAGCCCGTGCATGTCGATGCTAGACCCGGAGAAGTACAGAACCTTCTTGCAGACTATACTAAAGCTACGGCACTCTATGGGTGGCAGCCAGAGATTAACTTCAATGATGGTCTGAAAAGGTATGTGGATTGGTATATGAAGTATGGGAATCGTTGATTTCATATTCTACCGCTCAACGCGGATAGGTCAGCACGGACGGCCATTCAAGCTGTGGAAATTTCGCAGCATGGTAAAGGGTGCTGACAAGCTGGGGTCTTACTCTGTAGCTGCCGATGATGCCAGGGTTACACGATTAGGGCGAATTTTGCGAAGGACTCATTTGGATGAGCTGCCAAATTTTTTCAACGTACTAAAAGGCGACATGGCTTTTATTGGGCCGAGGGCAGAGATACCGTATTATGTTGAAAAAATGCCACCTACAATCAAGAAGATTGTGCTTTCCGTCAAGCCGGGGTGTATCGACTTGGCGACCTTGCGGAACCTACAAGAAGGCTCGTTACTTAAAGGCAAGGACGATCCTGAGATTTACTATGAGAAAGTTATCTGGCCTGAAAAACTGAGGTTGCAATGTCACTGTATTCTAAAAGCTTCCTGTTAGAGCTTTATCGAGGCATGGCCTTGATTCGGGAATTTGAGGACTCCCTTATCCCTCATATTCTCTCAGGCAAGTTAAAGACACCGTGCCATCTTTACTCAGGGCAAGAGGCTGTGGCTGTTGGTGTATGTTCTGCTTTGTCCAAGCAGGATATGGTGTTTGGAAATCATCGCTCGCACGGTCACTACATAGCCAAGGGCGGGGACATCAACGCTCTTATGGCAGAGATTTACGGCAAGGAAACAGGATGCTCACGCGGAAGAGGAGGTTCCATGCACATCATTGATACCCCCTCTGGCATGATGGGTGCCACCCCCATTGTTGCTGGTACGGTTGCGCTCGCCGTAGGTGCTGCATGGGCCTCCAAGCTTAAAAAGGATGGGCGCACTACAGTGGCCTTTTTTGGTGATGGCGCTATGGGTGAGGGTGTGATTTACGAATCCCTCAATCTGGCTGTTTTGTATCAGCTTCCTATTCTTTTTGTCTGTGAGAATAATCTTTATGCAACCCACATGCCTATTTCAAAAACTCTTTGCCAGTCTCCATCAGATATAGCCCACGGCTTTGGTATCAACGTCAAGGCTGTTGACGGCAATGACGTTAAGGCGGTTTATCATTGGACTACGGCTTTTCCTCTTCCGGCCTTCTTGGAGTGCAAAACTTATCGACTTCGTGGCCATGTGGGTCCTGATGATAATATTCAAGGCGAACACCAAGAAATTCGGCCAAAGGAAGAAGTTGAAGAATGGAAACAGCGCGACCCCCTTCTTGTGCTTAGAAGGCAGATGGCCGATGTCCCAGAGAGCGAGTTTGTTGAAATACAGGAACGGTGCAAGAGAAGGGTTGCAAAGGCTCATGGGTTCGCCGAGCAATCCGAATGGCCCAAAAAAGAAGAGGTGGCAAAATATGTGTATGCGTGAACCTATGATGGTATGGGAAAAATCTTAGTAATATGCACGGCTTGTGGGGGCCGAGGATACAGGGAATTTTTGAAAGATGATAATACCTGGGAAAAAGTTGAATGCTTAGCTTGTAGAGGGGAAAGGTATATAGAAGAAGAGGAGTTTGATGTTGGGAAAGAAAAGAACCTATGTTCAAGTCCTGAATGAAACACTTCATGATTTGATGGCCAACGATTCTCGCATCGTACTCATCGGCCAGGGTGTGACAAGCCCGTGGTATGTAGGTGGCACTTGTGACGGACTTTTAGAGCGGTTCGGTCCAACACGAGTGATTGATACACCGATCAGCGAAAACGCTGTCACTGGTGCTGCTGTTGGCATGGCCCTTTCAGGCCTGCGTCCTATTCTTATGTTTCCTCGCATGGATTTTATGCTCTATGCCATGGACCCGATTATCAATCAAGCTGCGAAGTGGAACTACATATTCGGTGGCAAGCCTGGAGGCGTACCCCTTGTGATATGGACAATTATCAATCGCGGGGGGTGCCAGGGCGCACAGCATTCGCAGAATTTTGCGTGGCTATTTGATAGAATCTATGGCCTGAAAGTAGTTCACCCCTTAACACCATTTGATCTTACGGAAACCTGGGAAGAGATGATAGAATGGCCCAATCCTGTTGTTTATATAGATAATCGTGAGTATTACAATAAGGAATTTACTGACATTTTAGATTGTCTCCTTGAGAATCCCATGGATTGTCCAGCCCCATGCTCTGAGGTTTTAGAGGAAGCGTATTATGGTAACTAGACGTACATTCTTCAAATCTCTTGGTGCTATCGTGGGTTGTGGTGCCGTAGCCCCTTCTGTGTCCCTTGAGAGGCTACAATATCTTGACTTTGTGCCAGGGCGACAATTAAGGCACGCACTCAGGGTTAGTGTTTCTGTCCCAGAGGTTTGTCCCGTTCGTCATTATGTACCAGAGTATTGGCAAGGGAGAATGAAGCTGGTCGAATGGCTTAGAGGAAGAGTCCCAGAAAGATTTCGTTACGGAAGACCTGAGTTCGTTTGGAAGTTTTTTGATTTTGGAAATCAACTTGGCATTGCTATTAAATATGACACTCCAAAGCAACCAAGTTGAGGATGATAGCAAAGTTATTGCAGGGCTTTTCTTGTGCTGGGTGTTTCTTAATCTCATAGGCCAGGTGATATTATGGGTAGTTATGTAGTGCCATTTATCAACTATTCCAGAATGCACAATCTCCATGGCATTGAATACCTCAATGCGATTCGCAGGTGCTTGTTCGATGGCGACCTTATCTATCGCTCTGACCTGATCAAGTTTGAGTCAACCTTCTCATCGTTTTGTGACTGCAAGTATGGCATAGGCACAGGATCGTGCTCTAACGCGCTCTACATTGCTCTTAAAGCCCTTGGAATAGGCCCAGGAGACGAAGTTATCACCGTGGCCCACACCTTTGTGGCAACCGTGGACGCTATCGTGTCCTGTGGGGCCGTCCCGGTCCTTGTGGACATCAATGAACACGACATGCTCATGAACATGGATGAGGTTGAAAAAGCCATTACTCCTCGCACCAAGGCTATCATTCCTGTCCATTTGAACGGACGCATGTGCGATATGGATAGATTGGCTGAGATCGTCAAGGACAAACACATTCACATTATTGAAGACGCGGCCCAAGCTCCCGGAGCTACCTTTAACGATAAAAAGGCTGGTTCGTTCGGTGATTGCGGTTGTTTCTCGTTCTACCCTGCCAAGGTTTTGGGCTCATTCGGAGACGGCGGGATGATTACGACAAACGATTCTGCCCTTTATAAAAAACTCATGCTCCTACGTTCTCACGGGGAATATCCTCCATACGTCCAGAGCGATTCAAATAAGCCTATTTACCGCTGGGGGTTTCATACGCGCCTGGATAACGTGGCTGCTGCGTACCTGAATGTGAAGATGGAGTATCTGGGGCAGAATATACGCCGAAGATATCACATTGCAGGTATTTATAGGCTGAGGTTGATGCTGCCAGAAATTATTAACCCTCCGGGCAGAAGAAGCAATGGTTTGGAATGTGAAGGAGAGGTCTGGCAAAACTACGTCATCCGACTTGACTCTATGGGTACTAGGGACGCCCTCAAAAGCCACCTTGAACGAAATGGCGTAGAAACCATGATTTCCTGGCCTGTTCCGATTCACGAGCAACCGGCACTTAATCTTGATATTAGTCTTCCCGTTACAGAGCGGGTCTCTAAGACGTGTCTTTCTCTACCACTTTACCCAGAACTCACTGCTGAAGAAGTTGAGTATGTTATCAAAGCTACAAAATCATATTTTAAGTAGGTTCCCGTCTGTTTTTTGGAGAACCCGTCATTGGCACGACCCTGATTGGGTGAAGGATGGTTACTGTGTAGAAGACCCATCTTCCCACCAGAATGTTTTGCTCGGCGTTATTCTGGCCCATATTTACAAACACTGGCACGAGGGCAACGGAATAGGTTCCATTTTAGAGGCGGGTTGTGGAGGGGGGCGGAATCTCTATCATCTTGCAAGGTTTAATCAGGCTATGGACCTTTTTGGCATAGACATTTCATCAAAGGCCGTAGCTGATGCGAATCATTGGTTAGCGAATACGGATGAGCAAATTAGAGATATTCGTGTTTTTCAGGCTGATCTTCGCAAGCTAGAGAAAAGACACGAAGCAAGCGATCATACATTTGACCTCATTTTCTCAGACGCTACTATGATTTATATCCGTGATGATGAGATAAAGACGGTTCTTTCCGAACTTGTTAAGATATGCAACAAAGTGCTGATATTTTCCGAATGGCACGCTGATTGCGAGAAATCCTTTACATTTGATGGTCATTGGGTGCATAATTATAACAGGCTTCTTCCGGGGGCCTGTGCAAGACCATATCCGGAAGGTTCCTGGGATTCTGAGGGGTGGTGTAAGTACGGACACATCATTACTTATGAATTATGAAGGAATCAGAGGCTTTAGAGTACCAAAAAGCACTCGAACAAGAAGCCAAGGAGAAAGGCCAATGGGTTACGGTAACATTAGAGAACCGCCCCGGACTTAAACGCATTATCGTTGAGGTCTCTATACTCATAACAGAGTAAACCAATAACGAGCACCATTTAGGGCCGATTGGAGTAGTTGGGATATTCCCATTACTTTAATCGGCCTTTTTTTGTGAGTTTTAAAGGAGGAAACATGAAAAATACCGCTAGTGGCGAAAAGGCCTCGGGAGTGCGGTCCTTCTGGGCATACGCGCTTCATTTATTGGCAGATCAGCGAGGCGAAGTGAATCCAGGTGCCCAAGAAGATGAAAGTGGAGAGTGGGACGTGACGGGCGGAGAGGAAATGCCCGCCGCAGTAACTCCACAAGAGGATGCATCATCCACCGATGCCGTTAGTACCGAGGGCAAGCCCGAATCGTCTGCGGAGACGCTAAAACCCGAAGAGGAGGCTACCCCTGAGGAACCTGGCACGGACGAACTGCCACCGTTTCATGAGCATCCAAGGTGGAAGGAGATGGTGCAGGAACGAGACGACCTGAAGGGTCAGCTCGAAAATGTAAGGACCGAAAACGATGGGAAGCTGGAGGGTCTTGGAAAGCAGCTTGAGTTCTATCAGCAACAGCTCAACACCCTTCATCAGCAATTAGCAGGGCAACCCACTGGCGCACAGCCTACGGGAGAGCAGCCATCATCGGTTCCAACCCAAACCCCACAACCCGCTGCCCCGGCAGCCGAGCCCACTCCTTTGGGTGTGGAAATACCCGGCTTGCCCCCAGAGGCGCAGCTTAACAGGTGGGAAAACCAAGCACATCAAGGACAATATATGGACGCCCGAATTGGTCAGCACTTAGACCACCGGCTGGCTTCTGTTTCTCAGGACGTAGAGACCAAGCTAAACCATCAGCTTGAAACCATAATCTCGCCTGCGATTCAAAAGCTGGGTGCTCGCCTTGCGAATATTCAAGAGCATATCACCAAGGGTCAGCATGAGGACTATAAGGATGTCGTAGATGGTGTAATGGATGAGATTTTCCATCGCAACCCTGCCGATGGGAAGCTCCTTGGCATTAAAAACCAAGCCCTGATGTCCTATTTTCAAAAAGAGGACAACCCATACGCCGCTATGTACTCCTATGGTGCCATGAAGCGGGCTCCCGAAGCTATCAAAGAGGGTGTCCAAAAAGGAACTCAAAAAGTGGTTCAGAAACTTGTTAGCCGTCCCAAAGCAGCAACCCAAGTAACAGGGAAAGCTTCCGGCAAGGATCAGGTCGATCTTGGCTGGGAGACTTCAGAAGAAGAAGCCGAGGGTATTTTGGCAAAGCAAGGGCTGATCCCAAGTTAGCACTTAGGAGGAACAAAATATGGCTTTAATCAAATTCACCGCTGGTGTGAACAATGCTCTTCGAGTTGAGCGTTGGGCCAAGCAGCTTTGGCACACCCATCAGAGGGATCAGTTTTTCAGGCCCAAGAAGGGAGCCAACAACGTCATTCAGTTGAAGGCCGACTTTACCCGGCAAGCTGGTTACAAAATGACCGAGGGCTTGATTATGCCGTTCTCCTCTGGGGGTGTAGTCAACGATGAACTCTTAGAGGAAAACGAAGAGGCTCCAGATTTTCATTCGATTAGTCCGCTAGTCGCCTATTGTTGAGAGGCAATATGGAAAAACCACGTGAATTGCTGGGAATCCCTAAGAGCCATCAACACCACAACGTAGCTGGCAACAGCAGGCGTGAGGGTTCTAAAAAGATGATGGATTGGGCAATCAGCAGCCAAGCCACCTGGAAACAGGTAGAAGGTTCAACGACTAACGCATACGATCCTGATAAGGATTATGAAGCGACACGAGTGCGTGGGATGTTATTGCCAATGTTGAATGTAGTTATTGTACTATCTACCAACAATATTGTCAAGACATTATGATATAGTCTGTTCTTGCGGGAAACCGTAAGTGGTGAAGAATTAAAAAATCACCAACAACGCAAAGGACCTGGACAATCTCCCAGCTTCGTAACGCTGGTCGTTTCGCAGGCGAGGAGACACAACAGGCCACTGAGTATAACCTTCCCATGGAAATCAGGGACGGTCTGGGAGACTGGATGGCTGAGACGCGCGACGAGGATATTTTTACTGCTATTTCTACGTCGTGTACTAAAATCATGTACGTGAACTCACGGGCGGGTACGGCATCAGTTGTTGCAACTGACCTGCTCACCCTGGACTATGTTGCTAAGGCAAGAACGTATGCCAAGTCTACTGCAAGCCCGAAAATCCCGCCATTAAAGATTACCAAGGCGGGGCAGAAGACAAGTTATCGGTATATGTTCGTCATGCACGACCATGTATCTTACGACCTTGCCATGAATGACGCCACGTATCAGCAAGTGACACGAGAAGCTGCGCGGCGTGGCGGGGGCAACCCGTTGTTTACTGGTATGCTCATAGACTGGCAGGGAGTGATTTTGTATGACCACGATAACTGCACGACCTTTACCGGATGGGGTGCTTCCGCCGACGTTTATGGTGCTGAGTCATACTTGCTCGGTCGCCAGGCCTGTATTGTCGGTGTTGGAGGCTATCGCATCAAGGGGAAAAACGGCTACCTGAAATGGGTTGAGAAAAAGTTCGATGGAATATCAACTGCTTATGCTGATGATTATGAAATTCAAAAGGCGGCGTAAGAATGTCTAGTCGAATGAAAACCGGGATAGAAATGCTGGAAACTCTCATGAATGGCGACGTGCCAAAGAGCGAAAATCGTTCGTCTGGAGACAATCAGCAAGGGAAATGTCTTTCTTATGTAATTGGGGTCTATTTTGGTGATGGTTGTGTATGCCTTAATTACGGTGGCGTAAAAGCCAAATATTTTCGTTTGGAAGTAATTGATAGGGACTTTAGAGATTACACTGCCGATTGTTGTGAAGAGGTTTTCTCGTGGCGTGCTGCAACCCGCTTTGAGACGATGAAGGCTGGGACAAAGTTTTATGGTCTCCAAGTTCGTGGGGTTGGAAATTACATAGAATCTATCACAGGCAAACGGCGATTTATTCCTAACTTTGTGTATAAAACAGATGAGAATAAGCGAGCTTTTGTTGAGGGATTGCTTGATAGCGAGGGATGGATTTCGATGTATCAACCAAAAAATGGTAATAGCTTTGTTTTTAGTCTTGGCTTTGCTGTTACATCTGAGGTCATTCATGAACTTGCCAGGCTACTTTCTCAACTTAATGTGAAACATGGAAAGATAAGTACAACTACAAAGAACAGGAAAAAGCCTCTGAAAAGTCTTCATATCAATATTCCATCTTTTATCGCGTCTGGATTGAAGTTTAACATTGCAAGAAAGCAGGAAAGAATAGAGAAATTCAGACGGATGCGAGAAATAAAAGAAGAAAGACGTTCCTCCAGAGAGCAGAACCCCGGCCTCAAAAAGAGGATGGTGTGCTCCGAGCTTCGTGGCGACACGGAGAGGCTGGCAGAAATGACCAGTCCCGTTCTTCAATAGAACGAGTAACAAAACTGTACGACAACCAATTCGGCGTAGCTGTTGGAATCATCAAGGGTGAGGCAAAGGCAGTCTACAACTCCAAGGATTTTTCCGTTGTGGCCGTGCGTTCTGCCAGAACCAACGTAACCTAAAACCAAGTAATGTTATGGAGGAAAAATATATGAGCAGTGATGAAACAGGGTCACGGGAGGCTCTAAAACCCGAAGACTTCATTAGCCTACCACGTACACGGTATGGTGATTGGGTCAAGGAAAATATCGGGTGGATTCTTGAGGCTCCTAATGACGTACAGGAGCAGGCAAAGTCTAAGTTCGAGAAGTTCTACCCGGTTGAACCCTGGCCGGTCGATGTGTATGTGGACGCCAAGGAGGCCGGTGTATCGGACGAGGAGGCTCTAACCGAGGTTACGGGGGTCAAGCGAAAAATTGAGTCCCCGGCCATTGTTAAGTCTCTTAATGACGGTCCCCCAACGCTCCCCCCGCAGAGCGAGGACATAGAATACCTCTCTTATGCAGAAGTTGTGTTGCAAGACCAATTCAACACACTTGACACAATGCTCATAGAGGACATGGATAACACTTCGCCCTCTGGTCCGTTTATAGATCGTTGTGTCGGGGTGAACCCGGAAAACCGAAAGCTCAAGGTCGTAAAGATGCCCGCAAGGGAAGTTAAGATTCAGCCGCATCAGGTTATGCAATATTTCGGTCCTGTTACAAAGGATCATCAAGCGGTTCACTCTCCGTCTGTTGTCGTTCATGGCCGCAGGTGGGGGTACACGTTTGACAGATTCTTTTACTATCAGGGCAAGAAGCTAACTCGATGCTGTCTGGTCTTGGACCCCGTGCATCAAGCCGGGCTTATTTGCGAAAAGGTGATTTCCAAGCGTAGGAAGGCTTTCCCGAAAATCAGGACTGTTCCGCCTACGAATAATGAGCCTATGTACCGGGTTGTTGGACAGAAGGAAAGTTACTATCGGGACCTCAAGCGTCTTTATGAACGTCATTTTATCGGACGTGGAGACGAGGAATTGGCCGAGGATATCGGCCTGAAAAACTTGGCTGGCATGGCTTAACTGGAGGAATTATGACGAATCCGATTATCAGACAAACAGGGCACGACGATGGAAACTTGAAGCAGCTTATTTACGAAATGCTCCGGTCTCTTATAGATACGGCTGGAGCCGCAAGCACTGATTTCACGGTCAACATCGTCAATAAAAGTGGAACCCTTGCTGGCCCTGATGAGTAGTGGAGGTGTTAGATGGCCGATTTAGAACCAACCTACTACAACATTCGTCAGATTATTGACGGAACTGGTCAAAACCAGGGTGATATCCACAGGGCCATCTATAACTTGTGGAAGGCTGTAAAGGCGGTCTGTAACAACATAGATGAGGACAGTGGCAATACCGGCACGGACTATCTATCTAAGATTGGGACAGACCTTGATACGGCCATGGCAAACTGGGATACACCCAAAGGTCCACAGACCTAAAGGCATTTTCCAAGGAGGTAATTCACTATGAACCGAGTTTTCAAATTCTTTTCAGTAATGATTCTCGCATTGGCTCTTGTTTTTGGGCCTTCCGTGGCCCAAGCGGGTTATGATCATTACGTAATCTATGTTTACAAGGACACCGGCTTTTCGACTGCTGCTGGTGGCTACACTCAACTCACTTCCGGCGTCACCTATATGGTCATGGACTATAGCGACAACACGGTTCCGACTATTTACTCTGATGCTGGGACAACCGAAATCCGAAACCCCGTTATCGCAACGACATACAATATTCTTGATCGCATAGATTTCTACGTGGATGACACCGATGGCTATCAGGATATTGTTGTGGTCGATACCAGTGGTGGGTACACGTCGCTTCTGGATAACGCTACGGACAACACCCGTACCTGTATTATCGACGAGCGACCGGGGATTATGCACCAAAATACCATCTGGTACTGTATGCACTGTTCGGCGTTTGATTTCACTTCAGATACCGGGCTTCCCACCGCTCATGATGGAACAGTTGACACAGGCGTTGATCTTCTGGAAGGCATGATTGTTCACGATGCGAACATCCAGATGATTCAGCATTCCATTGGTTCAAACATTGGCATTTGTGTTGGTGCTGGCTCTACCGCTGAAGCTGACATTGACGGCTTTATCGAGCCGGTTGATGTTGATTTCAGTGGTGACAGGCTTTTTAAGCCAGGCTCCCAGTTGTTCTCCGCCTCTGTCACAGGCTCTATGTTCTACGGAGATTTCCTGTCTTGTACCGACGTGGCAGATGACAACGCCGCCTTTGCTGACGGTACGGAAGATGCCAGTTGCTACTGGAGTGGGCCTCTTCAACCCTACTATGTTATGGCGGATTCCTGCCTGGTTTACCGCGTGTCTTCTGACGATGACACAAAGACTGCGGTTGACAGTGGAACTAGCTGGTTTGATACCAACTCAGGCTGGGGTTTCATCCACTTATGGGTGACTAAGAGTATCAGATAGTGTCTGTATTTCTCAAGCAAATGAGCCGAGTGGACCGGGCAGTTCTATTCATGTTCTGCCTGGTCCCATTCGGCATTCTTTCAAGCGGGATTATACACCAGGGGCATAAGTACTCATGGCTGATTTGTGGCTGTATTATCGCAGGCTCCATGCTGGAGAACCGATGGCTCCGCTATATGGTGTGGTACTCCTGTGTATGGCAGATAGTGATTTGCTTCGGCTGGATGAGTGCAATGATTCCGCCGTCACAGGCTCAGGGATCTTTTAAGTACTTGTTCTTTGTCGTGGTTTTTTCGGTCATTGTGACAGCCTGTACCAAGAGTAAGTTGAGCCTTAACGTCTTCTATAATTTTCTCTGTGTTACGGCGTTAATCCAGGTTGTTTTGGGTATCTTTCAACTATTTGGCTATGACCCTATTCTGAATGGGTTGCGAACCCTTTACCATGGCATCGTGGTAGACAACATCCCCAATGTATGGATGATGGGGTATCAATATAAAAGCATGACAGGCACGATGGCGAACAACAACTTCCTCTCGGTTTATCTGGCTATGTGCTTGCCGTTGTTTTTTCGTCCCAAATGGATTTACTTTGTTCCACTGATTTCTGCCATGATTTTGGCCCTGCTTACATCTACGGCAACATTCGCCATAGGTGCTGCTTGTGTCTATTATTTTTGGGATAAGATTAAGGTGAGTAGAAAGTCGTGGCTGCTTATATTTTTTGTTATTTGCTTCCTTCTTGTTACAAAACAGAGCCTTACAATACATCTACTCGACACCATATCCAACAATCAATACGACCGCTTCGTTTGGGTCCAAGAAGTCTGGAAGCTTTCGACTGCGAACTGGGACCTGTTTTTATTTGGTTATGGTCAAGGGGCTCCATGGGGTCATGTGTTTCCTATCCACAATGAATATCTTGAATGCTTACATCATTTCGGCTTGATAGGTTTAATTCTTCTTTTTTTATATGTAGCCACACTTTACAGGGGCAATCGCCGGTTGTTTTCTGTTGTTATAGTTCTCGGTTTCTCGTGCTTGGGAACATACCCTCTGCACCTTGCAATACACACATATCTGGCGGCGATTATTTTTGGTCTTATTGAACGTGAGAGGCAAAAACAATGCCAATCTGTGCGAGAACCTGCACAAAGTGTGGGAAATTAAAAAACCTAGATGAATTTAAGGCTGATAGTAGGGGCAAGTATGGGAAGAGGTCTTGGTGTAAATTTTGCGAAGTTCAATATACTAAGGAGTGGAGAAGGCGTAATCCAGAAAAGGCAAAAGAGGCAAGCAAGAGAGCATACTATAGGCATAGAGAGGACAGGATTAGGCGTGTTAAAAAATGGTGCAAACAAAACCCTGGTAAAAAGGCTATCAATAAAAAACGGTCTGAGAGAAAAGCTCGCCTTACTATTGAGGGAAGGATTAGGGATAACCTGCGTGGCTATTTATGGCGAGCATTAAAGAAAAACAAGGGTGGAAAATCATCCCAAGAAATTCTCGGATATACCATTAAAGAACTAATTAAACATCTAAGGAAAACTGTTCCTAGTGGACATACCTGGCAAGATTTCATTGATGGTAAATTGCAAATAGATCATATCATACCTCAGAGCGTTTTCAATTTCAGGGGTTATAATGATATTGATTTCAGACGGTGCTGGGCTTTAGATAATCTAAGGCTTTTACCATCAAGAGAGAATGCAATAAAGAGCGACATGCTAAGCGCACCATTTCAACCTTCTTTAGCATTTGGAGATAAACAGAATGCCAATAGAATCTGTTGTTAGTGGTTTGTACGAAGGCGAGGTCCTGTATGACTTGATTCGGATGAGTCTGATGAAATTAAAGCAGACTGTCACTCCGATTGATGGGATACCAACAGGCAACTTCACCCGCTATCCCAAGCATGAAATCAAAAAAGCACTTTCCTTTGGCGAGATGGAGGCAGTGCGCCTAACCAAGTGCCTTCATTCGTTTGCCATTATTCGACTTAAAGAAGGCTACTCACAGTACAAGCCCCCAACAGAATTTCTGGGGCTTAAACAAGCCTACTTTTATGCCTCATCCACCTCGTATTGGGAGCTCAAGCAACGTACAGAGGCGTGGTTGAACGCCTATCAGACTGGTTGGAGAACTACTGACGGCGATCCTACTGTTGTCTACCCTGGCGATTCATACGGCAATCTACGCAAGCTCGGCTTTTACCCCACGCCGCAAAGTGACGGCGATGATTATACCCTTTCTCCAGAGACAGGCATCTATGCGTCAGAGTCTTCTATGTCTACTTCTGGCAATGTCACCGGAACCAATTCTGCGGCATCTGCAACAGTATGCACAGACGGGGCAAGCCGTACCCTGTCCGACGAAGGCGTGGCTGTCGGCATGACAGCCGTGAACGTCACGGACGGCTCCACCGGGCAGATTACAGCCGTTGCAGCCTCGACCTTTACTGTCGCTGCTCTTACTGGAGGCACGGCCAACACATGGGCGGTCGGGGACTCCTTTATGGTGCTTTCCGGTGAATACGGTGTGGTAGTAGACTGGGCCGGAGACGAGGAGTATTTGTTTAGCTCAGAGATAGGCGGGATGGTGGATGTAACGGACCTTGAAGGGAATGTTTACATTACCTTTTACAAGCGTCCACGGCCTTTAACTCTGGACACTCAGCGACCGGAAATACCGCCAGAATTTCATCAATATCTTCCAGAATACGTTCCGTTTTTCTTTAAGCGCACAGCGCCAAAAGGCTCGCAGGACTGGCAAGAAGCTCAGACTGCGTATCAGGTGTTTATGGCTGGTATTATGGGCTACAAACCGATGGAAAGCACAATGAAGGATGCTGGCTTTACTCGCTGCTGGCCTCTTGCATAGGAGAAAAAGGATGAAACGCTTTGTATTTTTTCTTGTTTTAATACTTACCGCATCCTGCGTTTATGCTGGCACAGTCACCAAGGGTCCTGTTGGCAAGCAGGACGTTCAGCTTTATTATTCTAACGGCTCGGGATCTACTTTCTCGCGTACCACATCTCTTGGCTATGACCTTACCTTAAATGTCGTTGATTGGGTTGGGATAGATGTGCTTCAGGTCTATGGCGGCGGGGTGAATGCCACAGATGCCACCATACAAGCGGCTCTTGATGATGTTGGGACTAATCACAAGGTTGAATTTTGGCTTGCTCCTGTCAGATGGGACATAGACAGTAGTGTGGACGCCAGTGCTCACAATCTCGTTACCTGGAGATTTGCTCCTGGAGCATATCTTGACCAGGTTACTGGGGATGAAGTTGTAACAATTTACTCCCCAGCCAAAGTGAAGGGGAGTGGCAAAATCGCTGATGGCGACATGGTTGATTTTGCTGCTGCGGGAACGGTTTACCCGGAATGGTGGGGAGCAAACGCAAGTGATGATTGTGCCGGACCACTTCAGTATGCGATCAACGCTCTTGGTGGGTATGGTGGTGAGATTATTTTGTCAGAAATCTACAAGGTTGGTTCATCCGTTACGATAGATGGTGTTGACGATGATTTGACTCTCAGGGGCTTGGGGCGAATGGAATGTGGCTTGGTTGCTACCGCAGACGCAACGCCCTTGAAGTTGGTGGGCAGTGCAGCGGTTGAGGTGTTGTCCGGCTCTACAGAAGCCCAAATACTTAACAACACTAATCTAATTAACCTTACGATTGATGCAGATGGCAAGACCGCCAATGCTCTCGAAATAGACATTGCCAAGCGTACCTTAATAGATCATTGCTACATCGTTGATGGTAATACCTATGGTATCAAGTGTGGTGACGCGATTGGCACGGGTGACGGCTCGGATAGATTCAACACCGTAGAGATCAGAGGGCAAACCATTGTCAATATGACAAAGACTGGTGCCACAGCCCACGTCTATGCACACAATGGCTCGTTGTGCGATTTTACGAACATTGTATGTCTTGGAACGGGCGTCGGCAATGACCTTTCGTATAGCTTTGATGTCAGTGGTATGTCAAATACGGTTTTTAGCCATAACCAATGCACAAATGTGGCAACGGCTGCGTTTTATGTCTCTACCACACAAGCGCAAGAGGACAATGGCAGGGGTGTTCAAACGCTAATTTTTAAAGAAAATCATTTTGAAAGCCTTGCTGCGGGCGCAGAAGGTATCATCATAGATGTAGATCACGATGTCGTTCATTCTGGCGTCCATCTCCACGACAACCGATTTCCCGATACTGGTGCTGGCAAGTATGCAATTAAGCTTACGGGAGACGGTGGGGCGTCGAAGATCCATTTTCCTGTTATTGAGTACAACCGTATTCCAGCCAGTACTGGGGCTGGCATTCACCTTGATGGAAGTGTTGTTTATCATGCCCAAATTGGTCCACAAACATGGGCTAGAACTGTTGGCCCTGTAATTAACAATGACGGGGTACACACAGAATTTACTGGTCATCTTCAAACCGCCCATACTGCTCCCAGAAAAGATAATACCTTAACCACAACGGCGGGAACTGGCGAAGACAACTTGGCCAATACGGTTATAGAGGGTGGGCAACTAGGGAGTTATGGCGGAATCATTGTTTACGGCGCTGGCTCTATCTCCGGGGCTAACGACACAAAAGATATTTGGCTACTTTTTGGCGCAGCATCTACAAGCGTTATCAGCGCAGCGGCGGGTGACGAAACAGCCTGGGCCGTTGATGCTATTATCATGTCTTCTGAGTCCGACAAGCTTCAACACTGGAAAAGCACAGGCCTAGAATCCGATGGGACAATTATATATAGCTGCCCCTCAACGACCGTAGATACCGGCAGTGACGTTACCGTAAAGCTGGTTGGGGTTTGTGGAAATGGTGGGGATGAAATTAGCCAAACCGTGTGGGTAGTAGATTGGCTGTAAGGATAGGCGTTAATGCCAAACGGACGACAACAACGACAACCATCAGACATAATTCCCCTCAAATTCACAGGGGGCTATAACAACAAGCATCCAGGTATTGTTCTCTTTGCCCGCGACCAGGGTGAGGTGGGCGGCAAGGACGTAGACTTTGATACAGGGATGGTAAACTGTGACATATCCACTCCTGGACAGGTTCGACTTCTTCGCTCCTTAAAAGCTCTTAATACCGCCGAGTCAGACACTATCCACTCCCTTCTCCGCACGTTTGAAGGTCAGGTGTTTGTTGGAGTGGGTGAGTATATTAAGTATGGAGATGTTGGGATCTCATTAGAGGCCCTCGGTTATGACGCAGGCATCCTTTCGTCTTTAACATCTCTTGGCTCTTTATCTTCAGATGACGATATTTCCTGGACGGTTGTTGGGGATTGGATTTACGGGGTAACAAATGACGGGGTAGCCAAGTTTTCCATTTACCTGGGGTCCGGGGGGCCTACTCTTTGCGATTGGGGAACGGCAAGTGAGGCCACCCATGAACGACCAACTGTAGCTGCGGGTGTGGCGGGAAACCCTGATGGGGACTATACCTGCTACTACAACTGGAAGGTCACACTCCCGGACGGAACCATTGTTTATTCTGACCTTTCTTCCGGACAATCCGTAGACGTCACTGGCGGGAAGAAGATAGAGTGGTCAGATATAGTTCATTCCACGTTTACAGGGGCCTCCTCTTGTCAAGCATGTCTTTGGCGCACCAAGACCGGCCTTGGAGGAACCTATCTTGTCACCACCCTAGACGCTGACACAACCACGTATTCGGATAATGTATCGGACGCAAATCTGATCTTAAACACAGCCTTTGCAGAAGACGGCTACTACCCGCCCCCAACTGGGGATCTTGTCGTTTATCATCCAGGAGCTGATCGGATCTTCGTGGCAGAAGAGAACAACCTCTACTGGTCCGAGGCGGCCATG
>Ga0180431_10004696_pt1 | contig 16955 bp, 26 predicted proteins | sample SS_ome_11_FD_132459 | JGI IMG/M metagenome (GOLD analysis project Ga0180431, IMG submission 132459) | Hypersaline lake sediment archaeal communities from the Salton Sea, California, USA - SS_1_MS_1 metaG | ecosystem: Environmental > Aquatic > Non-marine Saline and Alkaline > Hypersaline >... | reverse complement strand
GCGCCGCTTGGCCGGCGACCGGCGGCGCCGCTTGGCCGGCGACCGGCGGCGCCGCTTGGCCGGCGACCGGCGGCGCCGCTTCGGCGCCGCACGCCGCCGACGCTTCGGCGCCGCGCGCCGCCGCGGCTTGCGCCGCGTCTTCCGGCGAGGGGAGCGGCGCTTGCGCGGAGCCTTCCGAGCTCGCTTGCGGGGGGTCTGCTTTTTCTTGGCCATGGATTCTCCCTTCACCCTTCGATCCCGAAAGGTCCCACGTTGATCTTTCCGCCCGTGATCCAGTACATCGGACGTCCTTGGACTTCGTATTCAGTAAGCGTTGGCTTCTTTTTGAAAAGATGCTTGTAGAGCTCCCCTGAAGATCCATGCACGTACAGGATTGCATGGAGCTCTCCGAGCTTAATTGCAGGTCCCTCCGGCTTAATCCGATAGCGTTGCGTCAAGCCGTCCATCTCGTCTGAGTAGTGCTCGGCCAGTTCGTGGATCTCCCCGCTCGCGCGGTCGTCGGTCACCTCATAGTCGAGGTTGAACGGGATCACGAAGAGTCGATTTCCGCTTGAGACGAGTTGCCCGTCCGCCTCTATGTACTGGCCTTCGCCGTCCGGGTCGCGGATGATGAACCCCTCGACGTCCCCGATGGAGAACGTCATTATCGGTTTCTTTTTCCCCATCTCTCCCGTATCAGATAGAACGCTCCACCAATCGCGGCGAGACCGGCCGCCCATTTCAGCGGCTTTTCCAGGCTCCCCACGTCGAGGCGGAATGTCCATGCGCCCTTGGCTTCAGCTTCCTTCACCGCGGCCTCGGCTTTCTTGGTCTGCTCCTCCTGGAGCTCCTTGGCTTCCTCTGGGGTGAGCTCCCCGGCTTCGACCAGGTCGAGCAACCTCGCGCTGTATCCGGTCTCAAGCTCCGACTTGAGAGCCTGGTATCTCTCCTCGCTTGTGAGTGCCCATGTCGTCGCGCCTGTCGCAATCGCTATCAGACCGATCACGATCACGGTCCCAGCGGTGACCACAAGTCCGAGCGTTGGGAGCTCGAAAGATGGAACCTGCCCGGCCATCGATTCATCGACCAGCAGATCGATATCGCCCTGCTCGCGTTCGCTCAGGCGAAACTCGGCCATCCCGCGGTCAACGAGCTGCTCGACGGTGTCGAGCCAGTCCACCTGAGCCTTGACCCGCTCTGCCTCGTCGAGCTGAGCGTTGATCATGTCTGCCCAGAGCTGGAAATGAGAAGGCAGAAGCCAGGACGGGAGATCAGCAACCCAGCGCCCGATGCTCCCCACCGCCTCGAGGAGAGCCATGGACTTGCCGAGCTGATAGTTTAGCCTCGCCCGCTTGTCGCGGAAAACACGGAGGCGACGATCGAGCTCGGCGTCAGGCATGGATCACTTGCGCTTGCGCCAGTAATAGACCGCGCCCGCGAGCGCGAGCCCCCCGGCAATGAGCTTGCCCTTGTGCTGCTCCACGAAGTCCCAGATCTTGAGCTCATCCAAGACGGACTCCTGACTGACCGTGATGTCCATGCCCTCGCCGGGGCCAAACTCGATGATGTCCACGGGCTGAGCATCCGTGATGCCGCGCGTGGTATCGACCAGATACAGATCGGACATCAGAGCAACCTCCGGAGCAACAAGATCAATCCCGTTGCTGCTGCGGCCCCTCCGACCACCTTCTCGCCGGTGGAGAGACCAACCTTGGATTTTTCAACCTGCGTCACCTGGAGCGGATCGAGATCCGCGGGTGGATTGTCGAGGGACTGGCGCACGCGGACGGACTTGGGATACATGAGCGGGTATCCAAGGAACTGCAACGCGCGTTCCCCCTGTCGTGCGCGACGACCAGGTGGAGGAGCGATCGTCCCATCGCGGTTGACCCGGATTACACCGAGCTCGCGCATTTTTTCTCGGACGTCTGGTTTGATTCGCTCCCAAAATTGGACGATGTCAGAATTCCAGTTCGCCGGGTCCGCGGCGTACTCTTCGAGCATCGTGAAAGCGTTATATTCTCCGTCTTCCTCCGAGACGGAAAGCGTGACGCTCATGCTGAGGTTATATCCGAAAATAGCTTCAGCTTGCTCGACCATGGCCTTGATTTGCGTTCCAGAGATTCCCTTCTCTGACAAGAACTCGATCGGGTCTCGTTTCTTTATTGTGCGGATGTATTCGGTGACCGCGAGCCAGCCGGCTCGCCCGGTCATGGCCAGATATTCGTTCAGGGCCTTCTGTGCCTGGTATCCCGTCCGCTTCAGGAAAATCGCAAAGTTCTTGGCCAGGAGCTTTTCGAATTCTCGTGCCGCTCGCTCTGCAACCTCGGCCAGGCGCTTGGCCTCCTTTTCCACTTCTTGGATCGCTTTCTCAGCCTTGTCTCGCTCAGCATCGATTCGCGAGCTCCAGTCCTTTTCCAGGGCCTCGACCTGACGCCCTGCCTCTTTGGCCGTGAGCATTCCGGTGTTGACCTTGTTCATCAGATCAGATTGGAGCTCCGTGATCTCTTCGCTCGCCTGTGTTTCGAGAGCGGAGATTGTATCGAACCACTCAGTAGCGGCTTCCCTGACTTTCTTGTCGCTGAAAGCCTCGATGTATGCCGCGCCCGAGGCGAGTGCCTGATCAAAGGTATCTCTCGCCGCTGCTATTTCGCTTTCGTAAAGCGACTTGGCCCGCTCAAATGTGGCCAGAGCGTCACCCTCAATGTCCGCGAGCTGCTCGAAGGCGTCACGGGCGAGATCTCCGCCAGCGTCGATCAGCGGTTGAAGCTGGTCGCGAGCCTCGGCAATCGCTTTTTCGGCCGCGGCTCGAGCTTCACTGATTAAGGGCTCAATCCTGGAAAACACTTCCTCCATGGCTTTCTTGGCTTCATTGTACAGACGCTCAAAACCGTCGATCGCCTCCTGGAACTCGTCCGGTCCTTCCGGCGTCTCTTCGTCTTCGATGTTCAAGTTGTTGAGCATGGCGATCTGACTGACTTTGTAGTTCAGCCATTCCTTGACGCCGTTGACGTCGTCTACCATGATTTCAAGCGCGAGGAGTACATGAGGGTTGTATCCGGAGTAATGCCACGCGAGATTGATTAGGACCCGCGTGTAGAGCCAGACAATCTTTCCGCCGAGCTCCTCCCCGAGAACCTCCGAGAGAATATCGTTGACCTGGTTAATTACCTTTCGGATCAGCTTACCGAGCCAAGAACCTGCAAGCCATTTGATCGGGTCCCACGCGGCGAGAGCAAAGGCGTTGCTCTGCGCGGGGACCAGGCTTCCGGTGACGGCCAGGGCGTCACCGATATTCATTCCGCCGATCGTTGCAAGCAAGGCGCCAGCCTTCATAGGGACTTGGCCGGCTTTCGGAGTTCCGCCAATCTGAGCGGTAGAGATGATTTCCTTGACCAAGCTCTCCGGGAGATCCCAACGGGCGAGCGCCTCCGGGTCGATGTCAACGCTGTATTCGTCCGGAGCCATCTCGCCGGCTTCGTGGGGACGAGCGTCCGGGAGTGCGTCCGCGGCGTCCTTTCCCTTTGCGTCGTCCGTGGCTACGTCGATCCAGATGTCAACGCTGTCCTCGTCGTCTTCCAGGGCGTCAGGCGCGATATCAACGCTGTACTCGTCGTCTTCCAGGGCGTCAGGCGCGATGTCGATCACGTCCGGACGTTGGAACAGTCCGCCCGCGTCGGCGGGAGTAACTTCCCGCGCGTCTCTCATCTCCCAGTCTGGGGCGTCCACTTCAGGCGTGGACGGCTGTACGAGCTCCCCAGAGCGGCCACGAGACGAGATCGCTTGCCAGTCCCAATCAACAGACGAGTCGCTCTGTCGGTAGACGCCTGGCGGCTCCTCCGTGAGATCTACGACTTCCAAGGGCTGAGCCCGAGTGACCTGGCCGAAGCGGACGCGGTCCCGGTCGGTGATTTGGAGACGAGTTACTCGAGATGGATTCGGGTAGCTCTCACCGAATCCGTTTCCCGGGGGGGACGCAGCATCGCACGCGAGCCAGATGCCGGAGTTCCTGTCGAGAATCTCGGGGTAGATGTGGCTATAGGCCGGGCTAGTCGTCCCAATGACCACGAGTCTGGCAGGATGCCCGAGCGACTCAGCGAGAGACGAGATCAGGATCGTGAGTCCGTCGCAGTCCGTCCCGAATCCGTAGTTCTCGGCCACTTCAGCGAGCGCACGCTGAGGCGTCTCAAGCATCTCGAATCCGAGCGGGTCGTTTCTGAAGGGCACGCAAGTCCGCACCCAGTTGTAAATGGCTTCGATCTGCGCTCGGTGGTCGTAGGGTTCGCAGCCCCGGGTGATTTCGAGCGCGGAGCGCCGAACGTGATCGAAGTCGCGAGTTCCCTCGACTATCAGGCGCTTGATTTCCTGAATTGTTCGATTGAGACCCGGCATTCCACCCGCGTTGACGCGCTCGAAATTATACCCCCCCGGGCCGCTCATTCGTCGTCGCCTTTCACTGCTCCGAGCGTATGAACGGGCGCAAGCTCCATTTCTTTACCGGTCTGCTTTGGCGTGTCGCTGTCCGTCCAGATGTCCTTGACCATCTTGACGATCCCCGGGAGGCCCTGAATCGCCTTTTCTGCCAGGTCCACATAGAGCGCCGCGTCCGAAGAATTGCCGCGAGGCGCCTCAGGTGTCACTTCGTCGATCATGTCCTTTGCTGTTTTGAACATGGCGAACATGGCCGTCATTTGCTCGATCGGGTCTTTCTGCTCCGGCGCGGGTTGAACCGGCTGTGCGGGGGCGGCCGGTTGGCCGACCATCATTTCACGCATCAGCGTCAACATCTCTTTTTGGTGCTGTAGGGACTGACGCTCTGCGCGCATCATGGCCTTTTCGTAGATGTGCGCGACGTTGGCCTGGTCGCTATTCGTCGCCGCCACTATTTCGGACTCCGATCGGAGCTCGCCGCCTTCCCACGGGTTGGCTCCGTCTGCTACGAACCCCTTAGCCTCACCGGGGAATGCGACCGAGGGACGCCTACCTTCCGGAACTCGCTTTTGTCCCCGGTAGAGCCGGAGATCGTAGACGCCGCCACCGTAGCGCCTCGGAACCTCACAGATGTCGAATGGACGCTCATCCAAATTGAGCTCGATCGTGGGGAGCACCATTCGTTTTTGGATTGGCTTGATTCGCTCCACGGTGAGACGGTAGATCGGATTTCGTCCTGGCTTTCCGCGGTCCTCGTTTCCGAGTGCATCGAGGAGCTCCCGGTACTCACGCTGAGCCCGGATCACTTCCTCTGCGCGCGGGTCGTCCGGATCGATCAGAGTCGGATCGATGTCTACCGGATCAAAGTCTGTGTCGATCCGGGGCTTCCTTTTCTTCTTCTTCTTGTCCCCGGAGACCTTGACGGTCACCGTCGTGTCATTGGTGTCGCCGCTCTGATCCTTGGCCATGTTCTCCCCTGTGATCACAGTATCGTCTAACATCAATTACCCTGTCAATTCATATATCTTCTCTTATGAGACGCATATAATCCGCATATAATTCGCATATGCGATTGACGTATTGTGTGAAATCAGGTAGTTACAGAATTGGTATTACCAGTTTGGGGGTCACGATGAGCACTCTGAAGTCAGTCTGTCCATTTTTCTGTCCTTTTCTCGGCCGAAAAAACGCGAAAGGATGCGGTCTGTACATCGGGCCGGAGCTCGAGGAGTACGAAGAGGAGGAGGAGGAGGAGGAGGAGGAAGAGGAAGGAGAGGAGGGCGAGGATCTAGGCATTTGCGCACTCCGTGCTCAGGCTGAGCATCAGTCCGATCTGGCGGACGCGGGTGATGCGCTGATCGCGTTCATCGAGAAGTTCCTGAAGCAGGCAGAGAAGGCCGCGAAGGCGAACCAGGGCTGAGCGTGCGTCAAGTCCTTTGGCGCTGCGCTCTCTGCGGGAGAGTGCGTCCGCTAGAGCTCCTTACGAGCTCATCCGTGGACGTGTTCTATCTCCCGCCATACCGAGACAAGCCAGAAATACTGCACGCCGAACAGAAGGTCTGTAGCGGTCACCTGAAGTACTGCACGCCAGTGGGGGAGCAGGGATGCCTGAGATCCGGGAATTCTATGAGCTGAATTATGGAACCCTCGCCATCAAGGACAATGAGGGTGTCCTACGTCACGTCTATGAAATGCTCGATGGAACTTACGTGGTGTTGTGGGACCACTGCCCGCAAATCCTGATCAAGCGCCGCCTGACCAGATGCGAATGGCCTAAAGCAGATCAAGTTTCGTGGGCTCCAAAACCAGCTTGGGCACGAAAGCAAGATGAAAAAGCAGCAGACGATCTGTGATCGTGACCGCGGAGCTCGCGGCCGGCGACCTGGTCGAAAGCAACGGTCGCCATATTGGCCGAGTCGCTGCGGTCAAGGATGCCCCAAGTTTCTCCGAGGTCCCGGTCTCTGTAGATTGCTCGGTTTTGATGTATCGGCCAGTGATTTGTGTCATGCGTCGGTGCCTCCGAAGAGACGAAGGCGGAAACCAAGCCAGCACCAGATGAAGTTGTGGGATGAAAACTGACGAGATAAGAAAAAAGCTAGCTCTTAATACTCGGGAGTTCTCACTGTTGCTTGGGGTGCATCAGAGCACCGTCTATCGTTGGGAGAGCAATCCCGAGGAGCCGATCAACGAACCCCAGGCGACATTGATTGCCGCTCTCGGGAGACAGCTATCCGACCAGGACAACCTCTTGGAGCTCCAGTCCAAGCTGAAAGACGGGCTACGCTTTGGCGGAATGGTGACCGGTCTCTCGATTGCCCTAAAGGTATTTTATCCCAGCGACGAAGAATAAACCTCAGCAGAAAAGAGAGAGCCGCACATGGACGAGAAGTTTTTCAAGGCAATCGAGGGTTTCATTCAGCAAGCGAGCGACGTGGTTGACAACATTGACAAGGGAATGACGATTGTTGATGAGCGGACCAGGGAAGTGGCCAAGCGTCTCAGGGATGTGGAACGCCGCGGGCGCAAGCTGCTCGAGCGGTGGAGGTAACTATGGTTTCCCCAATCGACTTGAAAGACGACGACCAGTTTTGCCTCGCGCTAGAAGTTCAGTGCGCAGAATGTGGTGTCCATCGAATGGACTTCGTGTCCATCTCGGGACCCGATGGAGTGGTCAGAAGAGATCTTCCAACATGCTTGTCCTGTGAGTGCGGACATTCAGGTCTGTACATCCTGAATATCCGCCTCGCACGGGATAACGAGGTCAGGTATCAGTGTCCTGAATGCTCTGGGACAATGATTCGGATCGCACGCATGGGCGTGACCGAGCACACCTTGACACAATATCGAGACGGCGAGTTCGAGACCACGCATTTCACCCGCTTTGATTATTTCGGCAAGGAAAAGCTGAAGTGTCTGGACTGTCAACATGTCTGGTATCGCCTCCCTCCCCGGAGAGATAAGGTGAGGGAGCTCGCCAGCAAAAAATCGGACGGTTCCTCTAATGATTGAGTTCATCGGCCAATATTTTCGGATGCTCGCCTATCTCATTCGAGACCTTAAGGAGGAGCGCAGGCGACAGGAGGGTCAGAAAATAGCCTATTCCGGTGAGCGGCTTCAACCCGAGCACTTCGAAGACCTGGAGCTCCTCGCAGGGTACTCGGACGGCGTCCGCTTGCTCGATGAGGGATATAACCCAGTCTCGAATACCATTGATCCGAGGGTTGAACTCGATCGAAAGAAAACACCTTACATCTTTATCCCCGAGGGCATTGAGCTCCCCTACCGAACGGTCTACTTAATCACTGTTCGTCTTGGAGACGAGATTATCGATCAGTTCAAATTCGAGGGTGGAGGGGTGTATCTGTTCGCCAAGGACAGCGTTGGACTTTGTCTCCTGCTCCACTGGCGCATGGGGACAGAGAGGTTACAACACCTCTGCAAGAATCCGAAGGCGGACATCTCTCTCTCATTAGAGACGCCTGAAGGGGAGATCGGACACACCGCTCGTATCGATTTCAAGGATCTACTCTGGCCCGGGTTCATCCGCTGGTGTCCTAATGATCCCGAGGGGGATTGACCATGAGAAGCAAGGAACTCAGGTTCACGGTGCAGCTTATTGGGCTCCCCAACATCGTGAGACATCTGTTCTCGGAAAGCCCTTCGACCTGTGAAGTGATGATTGCGCAGCGTGTCCGTCGCTACCTCGAAAGCGAGTTCGGAATCCCTGAGGCGCATGTGATGATTCACATGATGAGGGATGAGAAGGATTCGACGTGGGAAGTTCTCCCGTAATGAGAAAGCTCAACCCTCACATGTGGGTAACGGCGCTGAGCCCACCGCGACAGAAACCCTGTCGGATCTGGATGTGCCAGTACTGCGGCATTATCGGCCCGATGAACACCATCCGGGCCGTTGCTTGCTCGCATGTATATCCCCCGTGTAAGTACTGCGGACAGACTCCGGAGTGCGCGAGGGATTGCCCGGGTATTGCCATGGCTCTGTCGCTTCCCCAGGTCTACGTTGCCGGTCGTGGTCCGAGCAATACACAGAACTGACTCCCCTCCCTGAGGTGTACCATGGACCCTGATGTAATCGAAATCTTCGAGCCTCGCTGTCGGCGTTGCTGGTTCGGTTGGGACCGACCCAACGAGGATAACAACTGGTGCGAGCGCTGTGACCAGGTGCAGCTACATAAGAGGTTAGCTCTCGTGGTGACTGGGTTCTTAGGTTGCCTGTGCGTCGGTATTGGAGAAACTCAGGGACCATTGGCGCAATATGTCCGTGACGTCTGGGTTGGCAACGCTGCGGACGACTGGACACCGCAGACGTACATCCCCGACACCCCGACCCACCGTAAGAAGTTCTCAGACTTCCTCGCGCGAGACCTCGATAAGAATCCGCGCGGAGAACCCCCCCCTGGTGGTGGACCGTGACCACCAGGCCGAAAGAAGGCAACATGGGAGCACAGGCAGACTTTTCCGACGATCCCTGTCCGTACTGCCAGGGAACAGGTTTCACGTTTTCCGCCACGCTGATCCGCTGCGAAGGATGCGGCGTAGTCTGGGGACGGTGCAACGGAGTATGGCGACTGGACGATACAACTGTGAATGAGCACCTCAGAGAACTCGTCCAGCTACGTGAGCGAGTGAAAGACCTTGAAGCCGAACACGAATCGCGTGACTGGGACGATATGGAGCACGATTACCTTGACTGGACAGACGACTAGTACTCTCCTCGCGCGAGGCTCCCGCCGCTCCGAGTTGTCATAACTCCACTTTCGGGACGCTACCGACTCGGCCCGAGCTCGGGCCGATCCCGGTCTCGGACCGTCTAGAGCTGCTCGGCCAGGTTGACGGCGATCAGCGTAGGGCCCTGCGACTGTTACGCCGAGGTCCGGATCTGAGAAAATCGTGCTACTCGTGCAGCAATCGAGAGTGACCGCAGATCTCCCGATTGCTCTCGCTACCTCCCCGAATCGCCATGGTGTCAACGTAGGGGCATGTAGGTATCGGACTCGACGCCGGGGGAGGGGGGTCACCCCCTCTGTAAGCGAGCCGCTGAGCACCGTTGCCCACCGTCGTCCGTGCCTTGGCGAGCTCGCCGGAGCTCGCCAGGGCTACACCCACGCCGCAGGGGGAGGGGGTTTAGCCCGCGCGAGGAGCGAGCCGGAGCGAGCGGGCGCGCGTTCATTCTTGAGCTCCTAGGAGTACCTACCTAAGTACAGTCCCGGTACTGAGCTCAGTCTCTGACCGATCCTTTAACTCGATTGAATTAGGTACTGCGTTTTCCGCCCGCGAGCTCCGGCCGCGGAGACGGCCGAGGCCACGGATCGCCCCCTGTGCACGGAAAGCCAGGCTCCCGAGGGCAGATCGGCCGCGTCAGACGCCGCGTGAGCGACGATCGGCACCTCGCGCGGTATCTGATGTCCCCTCAAAGCGAGCCCCGGGGGTTGCCCGGGAGAGCGGAAAGGAGCGACGGAAATGCGTCAGTCGGGAGGGTCCTTGCCGGGGGGAGGGTGACGCCGGAGCGCACGGTCAAGGTCGAACCCGCCGCGCTCCGCCATCCGCTCCAGGGTCGCATACAGCGGGTCGCCGGGTCCGAGGTCCCCGTCCCGTTGGGAACGTCCGCCCGCGGTCGACCTGGTCGACCACGTGGGCGAGCTCGCCGCGGCCGGGGTCTCAGCCCTCGGTGCCTGTAGGGGGACAGAACAAGGCACCATATCGACCCCGGCCGCGGCGATGTGTGTAGGCTCGCTCACGCGCGGGCGGTCTACCGGACGCATCCGCGGATCGTATCCACTCCAGGCATTTCGCTCATAGGCGGTCGCCTCGGCCGCGTATTCTGAGAGCTCGGTCGAGCTCCCCCAGTCCTTGCGGAGCTCCTCGGCCGAGAGGGTGCGGACCGCTCCCCACCCGAACGGCTTTAGGCGCGCGGCTCGGTGTCGGTTTCCGAGCCTGGTCACCTGTCCGCTGTTCGGTCGCCAGTGCTCGACCCCGCAGAGCTCGCGACCCGCGGGCGTCAAGCGAGTCAGGGAGATCCCGCGATAGCCCTTGCTTCCCCGCTGGAACTCCACCATTTGACGGTGGTCAATAAGGCCAGCGTGCGCGAGCTCCATGAGGCTTTGACACGTCCACGTGTCGCTGTAGCCGTTCGCGGCCGCGATCCACTCGATCGAGTGGCGGCAGTAGTGCTGTCCCTGGAACTGCACGCGGCGACGGCGCGCGTTGCGGGTCGTTTCCTGCTCGGCTAGCCAGCCGAGAAACTCCCGCTCAGCCGGGTGTAGGCGTCGGCGTCGTCCGCTCCGGTCCGTGATCTGGAACCACTTCAGCGCCTTGATCGAAGGCGTGAAAGGCCGCGAGTAGCTACCCGCTGGCTTTTTGGGCTTGAACCTGGCCAAGCGTCTCCCCCGCGAGAAACGACTTGACACCCTCGGCCGAGATCCCTACCCTTTGAGTCGAGGTTGGATAGGTCCCGCGTGCGGGTGCCAGACTGAGCCGGGTTGCCGCCCGGCTCTTTCGTTTCTTGGTTATCACTTCCCCGTTTTCTCCGTCTCCACCGGTCGCGCGAGCTTGGCCAGGTCCTTCGCGAGCTCCGGCTTTTTGGTTTTCGCCCGCTCAAGCGCCCGAGCGACGGAGTACACCTTAGCGTTCGCTTTCAGGCTTCGGACGTGCATTGCCCATCCACCGCCGGCTAGGGCCATGCCAGCAAAGAGACCGAGCAGGAAAACAATCATCTCCCGTCGCATCAGTACGGACCGCAACCCGCGAGCTCGCCGCGCTGCTCTTGGAGCTCGCGCCGAAGCCTCTCGATCTCGCCCTGCTGTACGGTCAGGGCGTTTTCGAGACGGTTGACATCTCGGTGAGACTTGAGCTTGGACAGCACCCCCCCCGCGAGGAAGACCAGAACCAGCTTTTGAAACGTGCTCATTTGTTCCTTAGCCATGCGTCACCCGTTTTTGAAAAGAGCCCGCGCCCGGGGCTGAACCTCGGTCTGTCCAGAACTGAGGTAGCTCGATCCGGGCGCGGGCTTGAGACTTGAGCTGAAGTGGTTGGGTTTCATCGGTCTACCTCAGTTCTGGACACGGACATTTCAGCAGAAACCCGAGAGGAGCGCAAGTTTTCACAAGCGGAAGTTGTCGCCCCCGTGCGGAGGGGACCGCTAGAAGGTTGGGGGTCAAACCAAGCCAGGGGGACCCCTTCCGCCGGGAGCGCATCGCTCACGCTTGGATGGAGTGAGGAATCCAGCCGTACATGCGGGACGTCAGATTCGAGGTTGCGCCCGTGCCCGCCATGTAGACGTTCGTCTCGTCCGCCCACCGGGACATGAGCTCCATTCCCTGGGGCTGGACGAGTCCATCCGGAGCCCAGGGGAAGGACGAGAGAATGCGAGGCATTTCCCCGAGTCCATGAGGGACCGATCCCTCGGCCGAGTTGACGATGCCCACGTCGTAGGGTCCGCCGAACTCGCCGCGGCCGAAGGTGTGACCGGTGTTCGCGAGCAGGAAGATTGCCAGGTCATCTCCAGACCAGTTCTTGACCGAAATCTGAGTGTCGGTGATCTCGGTGACTGCCCAGTCTGCTCCCAGCACAACCGGACTGACGATGTAAGCGTCAACGAAAATCGGGAGACCGGGTTGACTGAGATCGTGAGGGTCCCGCAACCCGTGAACCCAGCTCTGAGTCGTGCCTGCTGGTACGTTGATCGAATCCGCGTTGATCAGCAGCGGATCAACGCCGATCGTGTGCACCTCATAGGCACAAACCTGGTATTGGAGATTTCCCACCGCGAAAACCGGTGGCCTGACGTTGATCGATTGTGCGAGATGATCCGGGTTCCAGCCCATCCGCCCGTTTACACCGTCGTCGATGTCCTGCGTAACCCACACATGTCCATTCCAGTAGGGCACCGCGAAGGGGAGCTCTGGTGGTGGACCTCCCAAATCAATGTCAAAGGTCGGAGGCTGAGGGCCGGGTACGCCGAAGGCGTATGCCAGGTCCAGATATCCTCGGTATAACATCGCTAGTCCTCCCGTACTTCGATCGATCTCGATCCATCGCTTTGACGGATCAGTACGTATCTTGACCCTTTCGGCGGAGGAGGAAGATATTTGCCCTTGCTGGTCTTCTTAACTTTGCTCTTCTTGCTCTTCTTGGCCGTGGCCATACCGTCACCCCTTCCCAAGTGAGTCTTTGTGACCGAAGTATATTTGAGGGCTTTCACCTGGAGTTGCCAATCCCATATGTATCCTCGGGCTGATTCCCTCATACAGGATCGCCTCCTGGAGAAATCCACGGACACGGGCCGGATCTGAAACCCAGAGATTCCAAAGCTCGCGCGTGGCTGTGGGATTGCCTAGACGGAAATCAAGAGCTCGCCCTTCTAAGTGTAGACTTGTCGGGACTCCTCCGACTTTTTCATTTACTTCTGGCGATCGATATGCGCTCAAGATCTGAACTGTCCCGAGCTCCGCGCGCATTACCTCGATCACGTGAGCGAGACGGGCAAGCGCCGGATAGAGCTCTGGAGGGGGGTTGTTCGGTAGACCGCTTGACGTGATTGTGAGCTCGTGTAGCTCCGGGGGAGGCGGAATGGCTCCCCTCGATTTCCGCGCGGAGAGAAGGAGCAAAAGCCCCGCCGCGCCGATCCCGAGAGGAACTAGGTTCATCCTGCCACCTACCGCCGAAAGACGTAGTAGAGTGCTCCCGCGACGAGAATCCCCTTGCCGATGAGTGACGCCCAGTTGCGCCCCGTTTTATGCTCCGCGTCGTCCTGGTAGAGCAGGGCGCGGGAAAGCACGTCATCCGCGAAGGTGCCCATGGTGTCGCCCGCGGGCGCGGCGTAGAAGACAGCATTTGCCGAGCTCGCGCCGGCGACCAGGGCGTCAAGCACGTTCGCGGGTCCGTACCAATACGACGCCGCGAGGAGGCGGGAGAAATCTTCGGGATTGTTCTGAAGCCAGGGAGCCGCGCCGATAAGCTGCGTAGCCCGTTGCTTCAAGAGCTCGACTGCGGACGTTATCGCAACCTCGGAATCGTATAGCAGATCCGGGTTGCTTACTCCAACCCGCGCGGCCGTCGCCGGATGCATGGTGTACAGACCACGCGCGCCTTGCTGGTTTTCGAAAAGCGGATCGCCGCCGCTCACCTTGTCCATCAGGCCGAGGAGGAATGCAACCGGGAAGCCTCCACGGTGAAGCGTGACCGGCTCCCTCCAGATCTCGACTTGTGCGCTCATATCTGAAACTCCCCCGAGACCCCTGATACGGGTAAGGCGATTTTCTGGGCTTGCTCCTTCGGAATGTCTATTCCGATGATGCGCCCGCTGATGCGGTAATCATCGCTGTAAATCGCGGATACCTTGGTGTAAGAGATCTCGATCGACGTTGGGGAGGCTTCAAGCTCAGTCATGTAGAAACATGGGTTCGCGTTGCCCGCGTTAGCATCCCAGACGTTTTTCAACGAATAGATCCGGTCGAGATCCTGAGGGCATTTCTCCCCAACCTTGACGGACCAGAATCCGACGTCTTTGTTTAGCCAAGGAAGCTCGAAAAACGTGTTCAAAAGGTTGCGGTTGGTCCAGATGTGCTGAGACCACGAAAGCAAAATTCCGATGTATCCTTTCGGGACGTCGTGACGCGCTAGCACGTACTCTTCGCCCGCGAGAGGAGCGTCTTCTGAGTCAAAGATTGACTCGGTATCGGGGTCCCACATTTCGAAGGCCTTCAGCGGAATCCCGTACATCCGCGCGAGCATGAACACTGCGGAAAGCATGGCTTAGTCCTCCGGCCGCGGGTCCAGAATTTCGAAGCCCTGGAATTGGACGCGGATCGGGTTCGGAATTTTGTTTTCAAAGTCCCCCGTGAAGGCATAGGGAAAAGCTCCCATGCGCACCCGGATCGCTCCGTTGGCTCGGAAGAGACGGGGAAGCCTGAGATCCCAGTCGTTTATTGTGCCGAAGCCCACACCGCCGCCCCATGCGATGGAGGGAATTCCGGGAGATTGGAGAGAGTGAAGGGGTACGTCGTCAATAAAGATTTGCGTCAGCGCGGGAGCATAGGAAAGCTGATCGGTATCCTCCTCTTGCAGCGCGTAGAAATTGATCCGTTCGCACGCGAAATCGAACGGCCGCATATTGATCAGCGTTTCTGTCCATCCGGTTCCGTCTGGTTCCAGGGTCGCCTCGTCCGCGTACAGGTGAGGCTTGATGATTGCGTTGGACTCGAAATCCTGGCGCGTCATGGTCCGCCAGCCGGAAGGGAGCTCACCCGTTCCCCGCTTGGCCAGATTGCTCCCGATCAAGGTGAAATAGTACGTTTCAGCTTCAACACTCTGCTGTGCGAGCGGGCGGGAGATCTCGACGGTGACCGTGCTCGACTTCTTGAGCAGGAAACCGTTATCCAAGTGACGCAGATCCGTGCCCATCAGAACCTGAGCGTTGGTGAAGGAAGACCAGATTGGATCGCCGTTGATCAAGGGCTTGATGTCCACGGTGGGAGCCTTGGGTAACGAAAAGAATGACTGGTCGTCTTTGCCTTGCGCGTAGCATTGGGTATGCAATGCATACCACCAGAAATCCTCTGAAAGCGTGATCGCGACACGTCGGGTTGTGTTTCTGGTCAAGGGGATCTCGATTGGGTCTGAGGCGTACCACGTGGGTACAAGATCGTACTGACCCATGAGCTCCCGGTATCGGGTCTGCCAGCCTTGCGGGATAATGACGTCCGGGCGCATGGGAGTACCTCCACCCACTGAAACCGCTCCCCGGGGGAGCGAAGTTCTGTACGGTCAAAGGCGTGGGGAGGAGCCCGCAGGCTCCCCCCCACGCCCCGCGATGCGTCCTAGGCTACCAGCGGCTTCCAGCCCCAGTTGCCGCAGGTGAGACCGGCCATGAACCCGCATTCCGGGAGCTTGACCGGGCTCTCGCCCTCGATCTCGGTGAACCAGACCTTGAACACGTCCATCAGATGCTTGCTGAACTTGAGGAAGCCCATCCACTGATCGGACTTGTCCAGCGCGACGATCAGATCGAGGTTCGGACCGCCGAAGCGGTATGCCGCGGACGGGTGGTTGTCACCGAACTGCATCCGCTGTTGAATGGTGTTCGTCTGCGTAGTGCTCACCGATCCGGCCGTCCCGTACCCGGGCATGAGCATTGCCGCCGGGACGCGATCGATCACGGTGATCGAGCCGCGGACGATGAAGGTGAAGGTCGAGTGGTCGAGGATCATGTCCAGGACCGACTGCGCCTGCATGGTGATCGCGGGGTCCTGGGGCTGGACGATCCAGTTCTTGGTCAGCTCGAGCCCGATGTTTTCGAGCCATCGCGGGATGTCCGTCTGCCCGTCCAGGCCGAGGTTCGTGTCCGCCTCATCCGGCTGCTGCTGGATGTCCTTGAAGAACCGGATTCCGTTCGCGGCCTGGATTTCCGCGAGGAACTCCGCTTCCTGTCCCGCGTACCAGCGGCGCTTGTGAAAACGCGGGTCCCACCGCATGTCCGTCGCGTTCTTGGCCCACTCGGTCGCCGCGACGTCGTTCATTGTCATCCACACCGGACGCTCACTGTTCATGGACATTTCGTTTCCCTCCTCGGTTTTTTTTTCGTTTTCCTTGCAGGACGAGTGACTAGTACCGGTGCGACCTAGTAACGGCCGCGGACGTTCTGGCGACGGATGAGACGCATCGGACCACGACTCGTATGCGCATCCCCGATGCCCGCGAAACCCCGATTCGGACCGGTGTACGCGGAATCCGGCTCGACGCCGGAGAGACCGGCGGGCTTGGTCCCGGCCAGGGCGGGCGCGCGGTAGCGTCCGCCGGACGTCACGCCGTCGAGCGACGGACCGGAGTAGCTCGAATCCGGCTCGACGCCGTTCAGGCGGACCCCCTGCCGCGTGAGCTGCGCGCGCGTATCCTTGGTAACCGCGATCGGGACGAGATGCCCGCGGAGCGGGTCCCGAATCACCATTGCCGGCCCGTACTCGGTTTCGAGTCCACCCATCAGATCCCCGCGGACGCGCTGGCCGTCCACGGAGATCTCAACCCGTTTCCCAGCGGTTGGGAGACGGACGGGCCGGGGACCGCTGGTGGTCGGCGCGAAGTACTGCCCCGTGGCCTTGTTGTGGTACAGGCACGGACGCTGGCCCAGCGGTCCGAGGTCCATGTCCTTGATGTAGGGGATCTTCGGCTTGAAGTGGCGGAGCGCCGCCAGCATCGCCAGGCCGAAGCCCACGCCGATCATGGACGAGCCCACGACGCGCCAGCCGAGCCAGCGCCGCATGGCCTCGCCCACCGCAACCGGCGTCAGGGACGCTACGGCGTCACCCGCGAAACCGGTCTGCTTGGACGCGCCCGCGGCGAGGGGTCCGAGGATCAGGCCGAGGAACACACCGAGGCCGCGCGCACCGTAGTGCTTCATGGCCACGTTCATGTCGGGGTTCAGGACACCGATGTCCAGCGGCGTCATGTTGCTCCGCGCCCGGCGGCGCCGCTTGGCCGGCGACCGGCGGCGCCGCTTGGCCGGCGACCGGCGGCGCCGCTTGGCCGGCG
>Ga0180431_10004693_pt1 | contig 16968 bp, 14 predicted proteins | sample SS_ome_11_FD_132459 | JGI IMG/M metagenome (GOLD analysis project Ga0180431, IMG submission 132459) | Hypersaline lake sediment archaeal communities from the Salton Sea, California, USA - SS_1_MS_1 metaG | ecosystem: Environmental > Aquatic > Non-marine Saline and Alkaline > Hypersaline >... | reverse complement strand
TTTGTTTAAGCTTAGCTATTTCCGCCTGTATCTGCGCTTGCGGCATAGTCACACCAGCTGCTACCCCCGCTCCGGCCGCGGTGGCACCCAGCATTTGCTGCATCTGCCGCATGGCTTGCTGCGCCTGTGGCGAACGCGAGGCCGAGCGTCGAGCCCGCTTGATCGCGTAACTAATTATCACTATGACCGCAATGAATATGATGATGCCAACAATGCCCCCGGACCCGCAAGTGGACGGAGTGTACGTCCCGCCCGAAGAGCCGCTATCATAGTCATAATCGGTATCGAACGAGGATCCGCTGTCAAAATCTATCCCGCCACCTGAAGGAACATAGTCCTGACCGCCGCCGGCCCGACCCCAAACATCGGGAGCAAAAACCAGTCCCAAAGCTACGGTCACAATCACAATTAGAAGTATCGCCCTATATCCCATATATTTTATAATTAGCGACTGGCTATTTTTTCTTGTCGGCTACTTGCTTCTCCCCGCACTTGGGGCAGAACTCGCTTCCCTGCGGAATCTGGGCTTTGCATTTAACGCACGCAACCATAGGTGCGGCTGCCGGCTGTTGTCCTTTTTGCTGAGCACCTTGGGTCATTCCCTGGGCCATCATTGAACCTAGCCCAACGCCAGCTCCGAGACCAACACCGGCTCCGACTGTCCCGCCGGTTCCGCCGCCTTCGTTTTTGGCGGCTGATTTCAAGGCTTCCAGTTGTTCGGCCGTCTGGAAATTTTTCATGCTGCCCTGGTCAACACCGCCCATCGCTTTGATAGACTGTGCCTTGGCCTGCATATCAGCAATCTGGTTAACGCGTTTTTGGGTAGTTTCATCAAACTCGGTGCCCTCCACCCGGAAATCTTTCATTGTGAATCCGAAAGCTTCGAATTCCTTGGTAACCTTGTCGCCAATTTCTTTGGAAAGCTCATCGCGCTGGGCATCGATATTGATCACACTATATTTGGCAGAAGCCAAAGCATCCGTGATCGGTGTCTGCAAACGGCTATTAATTACTTCTCTAAACTCCGTCATCGTCATCTGGTCGCGGTCACCCACAAACTCGGCAAAGAATTTCATCGGGTCGCTCATCTTGAACGTATAATTACCAAATGACTGCAGGCGTACCAGGAATTTATAGACCGGGTCATTATACTTCAAAGTCGTCTTCGTCCCCCATTTCACGTTGGGGATGTCGTTCATGTTGAAGTAATACACTTTGCCCTTATGCTTGCTTTCAAATCCGCGGAAAACAGACAGCATTGATGTCAGGAATGGGATATTAGCCGTCCTAATGTCTGTCCGCCCGGGTTTGTCCCAAACTCCCTGCGGCACACCTTCGTTCACAAACAAAAGCGCCTGGCCGGGGCCGATAATGACAGACGAATGAGTCTGCAGAATCTGATCCGGATCAGGGAATTTCCAGACGAGAGTTTCGGGACTTTGCGTAGTCCACTGAATGTTTTGTAGTTTTTGGTTTCCGATTGGCATATTTTTGAGTTAAATTCAATCGGGTTAATTATAGCATACTTCCAGTTATGGCCAAAAACTTGATTTCTGAGCAGACACTTGCCAAAATCGGACTTTTCCTTTATACTTCACAAGTATAAAATCGCTTAAAAATAAGGCTTTTTGCCGCGGGGTAGAGCAGTGGCAGCTCGCAAGGCTCATAACCTTGAGGTCGCAGGTTCGAATCCTGCCCCCGCAACCAGGCCTTCGTCCCGCTTCGCGGGACTACGGCCTGTAAACGTGCTAAAATACGTTTGCAGACCTAGTCTTTGATTGAAGAGGTACGGAGGCTTGGTTGTGTAATAGGTTGCCCTAACCAGGGGTGGCGGGCCCCGCCCGCCGTAGCCCCGAGCGAGCGAAGTGAGTCGAGGGGCGAAGGCGGGGTAGCTCAGTTGGTTAGAGCGTGGGACTCATAAGCCCAAGGCCGTCGGTTCGATCCCGACCCCCGCTACCACGTCGTACACACATTGCGGCTTGCGTAAGCGCCCACCCATGGTCGCTTACTTCAGCCTCCATGTGTGTACTCCTCTTCCGCTGAAAATGCTTAGCATTTTCAGCGGTAATAACTTCTTAGTAGTAGTCCATTCTCGCCAAAATTGCGCAGCAATTTTGGCGAGAATGGAGTACATACATGAAAGCCGAAGCGAGTTTCTGGTGAAATCAGAAACTCGCGTAGGCTGGAATGTATGTACGACGTGGAGCGGTAGTTCAGTTGGTTTAGAACGCTGCCCTGTCACGGCAGAGGTCGCGGGTTCGAGTCCCGTCCGCTCCGCCACCCTTCGCTCCTCCGGAGCTTCGGGTGGCCTCCGGCCACTTTGCCACACAATCTAGCGTAGGGTGACAGAAAAAAACCCGCCGACTACCCCGACCTGCCGAGGAGAGAGGCGGATTTTTCAATACTAGCAATTTTTGCTACAATCAAAGTAGCTACAAAAGCTAAAAACAATAAAACAAACTATATGCTAAACAATCCCGAATCAATTGTGTTTGTAATTGGCGCCGTAATAATGCTGGTATTTGCTGTACTATTTTTCATCAGTCGCAAACACAATTCTTATTTCACAGCCGCCTTTTTGGTCAGCAGCGTAACTTTGGTTTCTTACCTAGTTATGTTGGAAGGTTCGCTAGCCGGTGTGTACAGCTCAGGTAATTTTGTCTACTACAGCCGCTGGCTCTTCTACATCGGTAGCTGCTCCATCCTGATGCTCTCCATTGCCAAGCTGCTTGATCTCCCCCGCAAGAATCTACTGCCGGTGATAATCCTGAATGTGCTGGTGATGCTATCCGGAGCAATTGCCGCAGTCCTTACCGACGAATTCAAGTGGATCCTGTTCGGAGCCGGTACCCTCTTTTTCATCGGACAATTGTTTCTGCTTTTTGAAAATTCCAAACCCGGCAAAACCCGCGCCATGGTCATCTACTACATCATCTTCGGCTGGGCGATATTCCCCATAGTCTTTTTCTTGGCACCGGAAGGTTTGGGTCTGATCAGTAACCTGTGGGCCGTTTCCATCTATCTAGCTCTGGACATTTTTACCAAAATTGTCTTCTACCTCCATCTGGATTTAGTAGTTACCAAAAAGAAACCTGCTATTGAGAAATCAAAGCCTTAGGAAGAAGTAGGAAGCGATCAAAAAAGCCCCGCTTGAAGCGGGGCTTTTTTTTGTTTCCTTTTTCTAGAAAACCGTCAAGGTGAAGGCCTGATTAACTAGCGCCCCTCCGATCACATCGGCAATGTAGACCGTTACAGTTTTGCCATCAGAACTAACTACTCCGCTAGCTGCCGTCGGAGCCGTGCTGCTACCGCGCGGTGATATCTGAATATAGCGATCAGAGACATCAGATTCAAAAGCAACCGTATAGATACCGGCTGCCGAGTGGCCTACGGTCATTCCCAGACTTTGATCAGCTGTGTTGTCAACGCTCTGGGTGATCGTACCGGCATTGTCCGAAGTTACAGCTGCTTTCATAACACCATCGTCCAATCGTCCTTGCTGGATGGTGCCATCCACTTGCATATCGTCAGCCACCCACACCGGCTGCTCATTGTACCAGGGACCGCGCATGATTCTACCGTCGATACGGACATCGTCACCGAATGTCACCGGATTTTCCAGACCGCCCTCATCGGTAGTGACATTGATAATGGTACCGTTGAAGAACGTCACCCCTCCAACCCCTTGGGATCCGATCTTAATGCTGGGAAATTGGTTCACCACACCGGTAAAGGTGTTGTTCTGAGAAAGCGACGCCGCGTCGCTCAGACTGGTAGCCGCCCCGACCGAGGTGGCTGCCAGGACACCGCCCACCGCAAAAGCTCCGCAGAGCCCCGCGACCAAAACTACTTTGGTGTAAACTGTCATATTTTTGTTTCCCCTGACCTAGCCGAAACTAAGCCAAGATTTAATCCTTTATATCATTATAACAAAACTCCCCCGCTGGCGCGAGGGAGTTTGTGAAGTTCAAACAGAACTAGAAAACAATGATGTCAAAACCGTTATCTGTTAGAGCCATAGGAGTAGCAGCAACATCGTAGGTATGTACAGTTACGGTGTCAGTGGAAACAGAGTAATCCACTATGCAGTGGACTGCTGCATCGGAATTATCATGCGGAGTTATCGAGATGTAACGATCGGAAACATCGAAATTGAAATCAACTTCGTACTCACCACTGTTGTTCACGTGAGTTATTGAGACATCAGCCGTCTGGTCATTAACATTTTCCACGGAACGAGCCGGGGTAGTGCCAGCGGCTGTCACGGAAACAGCAGCTTTCATCAGACCCGGGTCAGCCAGATCCTGGGTAGCCATACCGTTCAGATAAAGATTGTTCCAGCCGAAAGAGGAAGAACCGAGAGAATAGGTGCTGCCCACAGCCGGGACGACTGTGTCACCGAAACGTACCGGGTAAGAGCCACCTTCTTCCATGCGGAAGATAGTGTCATCAATTCTCACTTTGTCACCGAAGGTGACCGGGTTTTCATTCCCGTCATCATCAGTGGTGTTGTTGACGATGGTGCCATTATAGAAAGTTACACCACCAGATCCCTGTTCACCGATCGTGATACCTTTCTTGAACCAGTTCACAATGCTGGTGAAGGTGTTGTCCTGATCGGTGTAAGCAGGGGTAGCAGCTACAGCCGTTACGCCAACTGCCAAGGCAGCGGCTACCGCGACCGTAACTACGATCTTACTGTACTTTTTCATAGATCGTTTATATTGCCCCAGTCAGCCGAAGCTGAGCCGGGTGTTATGCTTTTTATGTTGTTTTGACTGTCGCATAATACCAAACGACAGACCCTTCTTTTGATTACCACTATTTTAACACATTTTTCAAAATAACAAAAGAGACGGCCGCAGCCGCCTCTTTTAGCTTTATCTACAAGTCGTTTGGTTCAATTATACGGTAATTGGGACCGCCGCCGGAGGCCGGAGATCCCAGTATTTCATCTTCACCGTCGTTGTCAACATCGGCTGCGCCGACATTGACCCCGCCGCGGAAATCAGAACGGAACATCCAGAAATTGGGAGTAATTGAATCGCCATTGGAATTGACCGCGCGTACCAGCGGTCCCCCACCCGGGCCGGCACCGATTATGATCTCATCACCAAGTTTGCGATCAGTATTACCGCCGGCAACACTCATGCCACCTTGGAAAGCAGATCCAAACGGATAGAATTCTGAAATCAAGCTACCGTCGCGCTCGAATACGCGGATGGGCTGACTGCCGTATTCCGGCGCGGTCACAATTTCATCAATGCCGTCACCTTCAATATCCACCGCTGCTACTTTGACGCCGCCGCGGAAGGCTGAGTCGTAAGCCATGAAGTTGCCGACAATGCTGCCATCCTTGCGATGTATCGTGACATGCGGTCCGCCGCCCTTGGCTGCAGAAACTATGATCTCATCTTCTGCTCCGCCGTCAACGTTACCGACTGCCAACCAAGCCCCGCCCAGGAAACGCCCGTCCAGGGCAAAGAATCCGGGGTGCTGGAGCTCTCCCTGCCCGTTAAATATCCGGACATGGGGACGACCGCCGGCTCCGGATATGACCACTATTTCATCATAACCATCAGAATTGGCGATAACGTTGCCGACAGCAACCCTGACTCCGCCGCGCAGGTGCTTAGCGTAGACAAAGAAATTAGAAAGTAATTCACCGTTTTGGTTATAGATCATTACCTGAGGACCTAAACCCGGACTGGTTCCGGATACAATCTCCGCCTCGGGACCACCGCTGACGTTGCCGCCGGCCACAAACCAGCCGCCACGCAGAGTTTCCGGATAGGCAAAGAAACTGAATCCCTTGGCTGCCGGTTCCCAGCTGGGACCAGCAGTTGCGCCCGGGAAAACATTGGGAACATTCCCGTTGACATCCGCTATCCCAAAGCCCATCTCCCGTGTGCCGCTCTGGGTATCTTGGTTAGTCACCGTCACGTGGTACCAGCCTTTTTGCATAGCTGCAAAAGGTATTTTAGCCACTATTTCCTGATCGCTGATTACGTAAGTCGTCGCTTTGACATTATTGAAGTGGGTCTCAGCACCGTGCTGGAAGTTAGACCCAATCACTTTTATGTAAGTCTCGGTCAGGGCCGGATCATGAATCTTGATGCCCGGCACACAGCCAGAAACCGACGGCGCAGGATCAGCAAACGGAGCGGTATTTGGCTGAACAGTAATGCGGCGGATAGTATCGTTCCAGGTGTCGGCTACGAAGATTCTGTTTTTGTCTACTTCCGTAACAATGCCCTTGGGATTATTGAACTGGGCATCAAACCGACCGGCATCTTTGTAACCACGCTCGCCGCTGCCGGAGACTAGTCTGGTATCGCCCGTAGCCGGATCGATCCAGCGGATTCGCTGTCCTCCCACTTCAGAAACATACAGCTTACCGTCATTGGCCGCGGCTACATATTCCGGATAAGAGAAGTAAGCAGCCGAACCGACTCCGTCCTTGAATCCAGCCTGACCGGAACCGGCGATAGTTCTGACATTGTTACTGGTTAAATCAATTTCGCGAATGCGCTGATTATTTTCATCAGCGACATAGAGATATCTACCCTGGCTCTTATCAAGCGCAACCCCCACCGGCTTATTGAATTGTGCCGAAGAGCCGGCCCCGTCAGCATAACCAGCCTGGCCGTTGCCTGCTACTAACCAAGTGTAACCGTCAGAAAGCCTGACTTTGCGGATTCGGTTGTTGCCGGTATCAGCCACGTAAGCATAGTTTCCATCATGAGAAAGAACTAATCCGGTCGGATTATTGAACTTTGCCTGATTCCCGGCGCCTTCCTTGTAGCCATTAGATGGCCCGGTGGTATTAACCTGCCCGGTACCGGAAACCCAATAAGATTTAGCCGCGCTGATATCGACTTTGCGAATACGGTTGTTGAAGCGATCTGCTACATACAACCAATTTCCGTCGCTGGTAACGTCCAGACCTTGGATTGTGCTGAAACGAGCGTCACCACCAGTGCTTTCCTTGTAGTTATCAACGCTGTTACCGATCAGGAAAGTTGATTTCCCAGTGTCTATATTCAGGGTTCTGATCTTGTTGTTTTCCGCCAGATACATTATCGAACTATGCTTAGCCATTACATAAGGGCGCCCTAGAATCGTAATCCCACCATGACTGCCGTTGCGGTAACCGAAGCGATCGGCTCCAGCGATTCTATCGCCGGGAATTGTCGTTGAACCATCGTGTCGATTAAATCTTTGCAAAGTGCCGATGCCGGTATTAAGAACGTAGACGTAGTCACCGGTAATCCAAATACCGTGCGGGAAATTCAGCGAGGTCATAGTCGTATCAGACGCAAACTCTGTCATGTTGAGCGAACTCAGATTAACTTTTTTGACAGCGTCATTAAGATCATCAGAAATATAGAGGTCGTTGCCGTATTTGGCCAAGCCATTGGGATCATTAAGACCGGTAGCGACATCGTACTGATCTTTGCTACCCTTGTGAACTTTGACGACTTTATCGTGCCCGGTGTCAGAAATATATACCCAGTCTCCAGAAACCAGCACCGCCTGCGGGCTGCTGTAGCCGCCCTTGAAGGTTGACGGCGTGCCGCCGTTAGTGCTGACAGTCATAACTCGGCCGTGCCCGGCATCACAGATATACAGAGTTGAACCGTCCACCCACAATCCGGCCGGAAAATACAGCTCGGAGTCAACAATCGTTGTGACAGTGCGATCAGGGGCAATCTTCTTAATTTTGTGATTATTCGTATCGGCCACGTAGATGTAATTGTTGTGATCCACGGCAATCCCTGTCGGCTGCGCGAAATGAGCACTGGTGCCCACCCCGTCGCTGTCCCCGTAAGAACCGTTGCCGGCATGGGTGTGCATCTTGTTGCTGGTATCGATCTTGCGAATTGTATTATTGTACGTATCCGCAATATAAAAATTCCCATTGCTGTCCCGAGTGAGACCTTCGGGAAAATCAAGAAATGCGTCGCGAGCATCCTGCCCGTCACCCCAGTAAACCTGCGAGGCGAAGGTAGTGGTATCACCATAGTAAGCCAGAGCCTGCCCGGAAACTAAAAGCAGCCCGACAGCTACCAACGTAATAACCGAACACATTATGAGTTTTCTCATGTTTTTTGCTTTTTATGATTGTTATTTTCTATCTTCATTATATCACAATTCACGGAATCCTGGAATACAAAAAACGCCTAACGGCGCTTTTTCTTCTTATAGAGAAACTTTTTGTTTGTGCCAATCAGTCGCCTGCTCGTACATGTAGGCCGTCCTAAAAATTAGGTCTTCGCGGAAATAATTACCGACAACTTGCATTCCGACGGGAAGCTTTTTTCCACTCTCTTCCACAAAACCACAGGGCACGGAGATACCCGGCAGACCGGCAATCGAACTCGGATTTATTAGTTCATCAGATAAATACCCAAACAGCGGATCATCCGCCGCCTGACCGATCGGTTGCGCTACTGACGGCGAAGTTGGACCAACAACCACGTCCACTTCCTTGAAAGCATTTTCCCAGTCACGACGAATCAATGTCCTAACTTTTGAGGCTTTCAGGTAATAAGCATCGTAGTAACCTGATGACAACGCATAAACTCCGGTCATAATCCGACGCTTAGCCTCGTCGCCAAAGCCGCGGGCTCGCGACTCGGCATAGACATCAAAAAGGTCTTTGGGAGGAGGTGCCTCTTTGTCAGTTGTCACTGAATAACCATAACGGATACCGTCATAACGAGCGAGGTTAGCTGATATTTCGGAAGGTGTAATGACTGCATAAACGGCGGAGGCATATTTGGCCATCGGCAGGGCTACCGGGACAATTTTGGCGCCGTGTTTGGTCAGCTCCTCAGCCGCTTCGCGAACCAGGCGCTCGACTTCCGGATTTATACCTTTTGGAAAAAGTTCTGCCGGCACCCCGACCTTAATCTCGGCAGCTCCTTTTCGCAATTCCAGCTGGTAGTCCTTGACTGGTATTGCGGCCGTAGTTGAATCTTTGGGATCAGGCCCGGCCATAACTTCAGCGATAGCCGCTATCCCTTCCACTGTGGTCGCAAAGGCACCGACACAATCAAGAGAGGAACCCATGGATAACAGACCATAGCGACTAACCCGGCCGTAAGTCGGCTTCCAGCCCACTACTCCGCACAGCGACGCCGGCTGGCGAATGGAACCGCCGGTCTCGCTACCAATGGCATAAGGAGTGGCAAAAGCTGCCACCGCGGCCGCCGATCCGCCCGAAGAACCACCGGGAATACGATCCAGGTCCCAGGGATTGTGCGTAGTCTGAAAGTCCGAGGTCTCGGTGGAAGAACCGTGCGCCCAAGCGTCTAGGTTGGTCTTGCCGACGATGACGGCGCCATTACGCTTAAGGATATCGACTGTGGTAGCATCATAGGGCGGGATGTAATTTTCCAGCATTTTCGAAGAGGCGGTAGTTTTGACTCCCCGAGTACAAAGATTGTCCTTAACGGCTACCGGTATACCGGCTAAAATTCCGATCTTTTTGCCAGATTTTATTTCAGCGTCCACTGCCGCCGCCTGCTCTAGAGCATCTTCTTTTGTTAGTGTTAAAAAGGCTTTAATCTTATCGTCAACTGCCTCAATGCGATCAAAGCAAGCCTTAGTTAAATCGACGGAGGTTGTTTCTCCATCGATAAGCTGCTGGTGCGCCGCATGGATTGTCAGTTCGTTAAGCTTCATATAGAGTCACTGCTCTGAAGTAAAGGCTAATTACATTAACAGCGTCCCATTTATATCCAGTTGAAACTTGGTCTTAAGAAAACGAGCTGCCCGCTGGGACATTTTCATTCTATCCAGAAAGATTTCGAAGTATTCAACAATGCCGGCTACCTTGGTATCAATTGTTAGCTCCAGAGTAATCGTGCGGCTATCCTTGTCGACGTTCAGGAACGAGCGGGTGACGGCATAATTAACTTTGTCATGAATGTCAAAGTCCAGGGGGTCTTTGGTCTGCACCCGGCTGCGGTGGACATCTGTCTTGTCTGCTAGGATTGTAGCTGCGCTTGTTACGCTGACAGGATCGCCGGTGCGCTCTTCATGATTGCCGATTGAAAGCATAACCTCAACGATGTACTTGTGCTGCAAACCAAGTCGCTCAAGAACATCTTTAGCCATCAAAGCTCCGGTCTGCTCGTGATGATCGCGGCCACAGACATTGCCGATATCGTGCAAAAAAGCCGCCACCGCTGCCAGCTCGGCCTCGTCTTCGGAATAGCCGAGGCGCAACAAAATGTTGCGGGCAATATCGGAGGCTAAGCGAACATGACGCAATCCATGGCTAGTGTACCCAAGAACATTCAGATAATCATTGGCTTTTTCGACATAAGTCTTCGTAATGTCGTCGTGTTCGAGATCTTTGACTGTTACTTTCAACATAGATTTGGATTTGTTTTTATTTGAAAACTGATTTTACTTTAATCTGATCATCCTCACTGGCGGGAGCAGCCCTAACTAACTCATCTGAGCGCTCAAAGTCGTCAACCCTGTCCGGGCGCATGACATTATTGAGTCCAGTCACCTGCCAGGTAGGTTCCACTTCCGTGGTATCTACCTCGTTGATTTTGTCGACGTAATCCAAAACTTCGCCCAGCTGATCCTGGAATTTTTTTACCTCCGCTTCCGTGAGTTCAATCCGCGCCAGTTTGGCCACGTGCTCAACTTCAGATTTTGTCAGTTTTTTATCACTCATAGAAGTTAATTTTACCACCGAAAACAGAATTTGTCTAACTGATAAGCTTTTTGAAGCCTGCCTCCTTGATTATCTTAACCCCCAATTTCTTAGCTTGATCATATTTTGAGCCGGGATCCTTGCCAACCACTACCAAATCGGTGTTTTTGCTGACGGAACTAGCGGTGTCCCCGCCCAGCTTCTTGATAACTGCCTTAGCTTCTTCCCGAGAGTAAGATTTCAGCTCTCCGGTCAGAACGAAGGTTTGGCCAGCTAATTTGCCCACGACCCCGACAGCTTGGTAAGGCTTGATCCTGATTCTCTTAGCTGATAATTCTCCCAGGATCTTTTTTTCGCGCGGATCGCGGACGAATCTGTAAATACTCCCCCCTACTTTTTCGCCGATGCCGTCAATGCCTTCCAGGTCTTCCTGAGAAAACGATTCCAGCGCTTTCACTATCTGGCGAACTGTTTTCAAGTGCTTTGTCTTTGTGACCAGGGAATTAGCCAGCAGCTCCGCCGTTTCCTCACCGACAAATCTGATCCCAAGCGCAGTCAAAAAATTTGGCAGGGGAATTTCCTTACTGGCAGTAATAGCATCTACGATATTTTGGGCCGACTTTTCGGCGAATCTCTCCAGGGGCTGCAGATCGCCGACTTCCAAGTCAAAAAGGTCACTGGCATCATGCAAAAGCTCGTTTTCGATCAGCTGGTCAATAATTTTGGGGCCGACCCCGTCAATATCAAAGCCTTTTTTGGAAACAAAATGGACCAAACGTTCCCGCTGGGTGGCAAAGCAGCGATCATTTGAGCAACGGTGAGCAGCTTCTCCTTTGGGCCTGACTACTTTGGCTCCGCAGACCGGACATTTGGTCGGCATCCGGAAAGCCTTGGCATTTTTGGGACGAAGATTCTTCAGGACTTTGACTACTTCCGGAATAACGTCGCCGGCTTTGTGAATGATAACCGTATCGCCTATCTTGATCCCCAGATTTTTTATGAAGTCTTCATTATGAAGAGTCGCCCGGGAGACGGTGGAGCCGGCCACCAGCACCGGCCGCAGCTTGGCCACCGGTGTCAGCGTCCCCATCCGCCCAACCTGAACGATTACGTCCTCAACGACCGTTTCTGCTTCCTCAGCCTTGAATTTGTAAGCGATCATCCAGCGCTGGGCTTTGCCGACCGATCCCATTTGCTTCTCCAAATCAACGGGATTTACAACTACGACCATGCCATCAGTTTCAATCGGCAGCTTCTTACGCTTTTCTTCCCAGCTCTGAATATATTTGTACACTTCTTCCAAATTGGAGCATTGCTGGGACCAGTCATTGACCCGAAAGCCAAAATCGTTTAACTTTTTATGCACTTCGGCGTGTGTTTGCTGGTCGATGTCATTCATAATCTCATAGGCCAGAAAAATTAGCTTCCGAGACGCGGTTACATTCGGATCCAGCTGGCGGACACTGCCGGCGGCGACGTTGCGTGGGTTAGCATACGTAGGTTCGCCCGCTTTTTCCTGCGCCTTATTCAATTTGGTAAATTGTTCTTTGGTCATCAGCACTTCTCCCCGGACTTCCAGCTCCTTGGGAATGTCTTTACCACCCTTTAATTTCAGCGGCAGGCTTTCAATTGTACGTAAATTCTGTATAACATCTTCTCCGTATTTACCGTCCCCCCGGGTGAGACCTCGCACCAGCACCCCGTCTTCGTATCTAAGAACCGCCGTCAGGCCATCCAGTTTTATTTCCACAAAATAATCGAACGGCTTGCCACCAACTAGTTTCTTAATTCTTTTTTCCCAGTTCTCTAAATCCTCTTTGGAAAAAGCGTCTTCCAGAGACAGAACCGGTTCAGTATGTTTGACTTTCTTAAACTCATCCAAGGCCTTGCCGGATACCCGAAGTGTTGGTGAATCCGAAGTTTGCAAACCAGGATACTCCTTTTCCAGATCAGCCAGCTCCTTTTTCAGGGAATCCAAAGCCGCATCAGATATCTCTTGTTTGTCTTTGACATGGTAGAGATAACGATGATGATTGATTTCCTTTTTCAGCTTTGCGATCCGCTCTTTAGCTGCCGCTTTAGTCATAGCTTGAAAAGTAAACAAAATAGTGGCAAAATGGAAGAAGTCGAATCCATTTCCATAACTAAGTATACCAAATATCCGATGAAAATGAAGCTTTTGGGGCTGATTTTAGCTCTTCTGCTAGTAACGACACTTACCGCTTGTATTAACGAGGACTCCGAGCGGATAACTGCAGATGACCTCGATCTGGAGCCAACGCCAACTCCCACCGGACCGCCGCTATTCTCATTTGTGGTCCTGGGCGACAACGGCAGCCTGAATCCCGCTTTTGCAACCATTATTGCCGAGGCTGAAGACGGCGAGGCTGATTTTGTTTTACATGCCGGTGATATCACTGACGGCAAAAGCTTTGCCGAAATGGAAGCCGCCAAGGAATTTATGGACGAAAATCTGTCCAAACCCTACTACGTCACCATCGGTGATAATGATCATATAGTTGACTCTTCGGGAAAAAGAACTGACGCCGCCTTCCAGCAGGTATTTGGTGATACCTTACAGTCTTTTGACTATGAAAACAGTCATTTTGCGATTTTGAACAGCACTGACGAGACAAACAGCTTTTCTGACGCAGAACTGGACTGGTTGGAAAAAGATCTGGCAGCCAGCGACAAGGAATTCAATTTCATACTGATGCATGTCCCCGTCAATATTCCCATGGCTGAATCTCTGCTCGGGGAACAGTCAGCCCAGGCCCAGCGGCAAAACGAACGCTTTGCTGATATAATTGCCAAGTATAATGTTGACCAAATCTATGCCGGTCATTTTCACGGCTATTTGAATTATGAAATCGGCGAAATCCCGGTTACTGTCACCGGCGGTGCCGGCTCCAGCCCGCAATTCGGTTTTGAAGAAGACTATCACTATATTCTTGTTACAGTCTATGGTGATGGTATCGTGAACAAATACCAGCCGATCGAATCGCTATCTGTAAATTAGCTCGACCAAAAAACAGGCTGTAAGCCTGTTTTTTTATCCAAGGCAAATTTTTCAGGGACTAAGCGGAGAAAGCTCGGATTCAACCGGCTTAACCGGAGGGAAAGGTGATGTCATCGGCCACTCCTTGCCGATACCGGTGTCGCTAAAAAGTACATAGTCAAAGACTCCGAAGGCCTGCTGTTTCACCGGGATAGTAACCTCCAGCGCCCGGCTGACGTCCTCTGAGCCCTGCAGAGCGGTACCGCTGACTCGCAGCGTAGTCTCCTGCCCGATTGGTAACAAGTCACCTGGTTCGCCAGTAGGATCAGGAGCGGTAACAGAAAATTCTACCACCTTGCCCTGTCCTCCGGCCCCGACATGCTTTAAACGTAATAGAGATAAAAGATATTTGGGGTTCGTGCCGGTTTCACCCTGTAAATTTATTGTAATGGTATTATTGATCACCGCCGAGGCATCTACTACGTTTTTGACAACATTGGCTCCTTCAACTTCTGGATCTAAGACTACTTCACCGCCCTCAAGTTTCCAGTACAGAAGAGTCCATTCAACTTCCTCTGGCTGATCACCGTCTGCAGACCAAGTAATCCTAACCGTTTGTATCTTATCTATAGGCTGCCCGGTAGTGACATTGTAAAGGGGAACCTCTTTAACATCCTCTTCCCAGGCCAGATCGGCTGTCACCTCTGTTTCCTGCTCGGCCTTTTCCAGTGACCAATTAGAGACAGTGCCGAAAGCGTGATATGGCACCTGACCAGATTCGGGCAAGTCGTCTGGATTGACATGGTAATAGTTATACAAAACGTCTTCCAGTCCGGATTCCGCGCCATAATAGGAGACTATCGAGTTTTGGATATTTTCGGAAAGGTGTATTTCTTTCACAATAATCGTAGACAAAGCCAAACTGACTGCCATGATAGCCGACATTAGCAGAACCGCGAAGACAAGTGTTACCCCTTTTTGTTTATCAATTGAAGTCATTCTTTTTTAATCGACAGTACCGCCGCCGCCGTACCAGCGGGCGGTCAGTGAAGTTTCTACGGACATACTATCCGCCGCTCCTCGATCTCCTTGCCGAGAGGCCTCAAATACGACTGTGACGCGTTGCGGATCATTGGATTCATTAGAATCAATAGGACTGATGTAAAAATGCATACGATCAACCTCAACCTCAGCCGAGGTTAGAGCTGTATTTTCGGTGACAGTATTGTAGAAAATCTGACCGTCAACATTGGTGAAGCTAACTGTCTGGCCACCCACGCTCAGATACAGCACATCCACCCCCTCGTCAGAGAGATTAAGTCCGGCATCATTATAGGCTGTGTAATCAACCGGGTACATTCGGGCTAGACGACTGATGGTTTCTATGGATTGGCGCACATCCCGCACCAGCTTTTCCTGATTCATCGCCTTGCGCTGGGCGTTAGTGGTTGTGATGAAAAGAACCGCACCCATGGAGACAACTACAACAAAAACAGTTACTGAAATCAGCACCTCAATCAAAGTGAAACCCTTGTTACTCGGCGAACCAGTCATATAGTTCTTCTGATAATGTATGAGTATAGCTTTCTCTGCCGGGTGTATAGACAAAAACTGTTACAGTCATCGGTTCATCCGCCGCCCCCGGCTTCCAAACACCTACTACGCGTTTGATCCCGGAATCCGATAACCCAATATCATCACAGGTTTGGTCAACTGGGGGATGGGAATATAAACCAGTACCGTCATCAAAGCACAGGATCCCAAAATCCGGCAGCTCCCCCTCTTCCGGCCACTCTCGGAAAGTATAAGGCTCGGCATCTTCCGGAGAGTTGACCTCAATACGGCCAGGCAGAACATTCTCAGTTGACACCAAACCAGTTGTCCAAGCCTGCCCAATCTTCCAGTTGGCATCTCTGATCCAGCGCACGCCCTCGATGCCCTCCTGGGCCAGATTCATGGCAATTATGTCCACCTGGCTAGCCTCGGCCCCGCGAACAGTGTAAATACCCAGACTGACGGCACCCAAAATCCCGATCACCAGAATGGTGAGTGCCACGATACTTTCGATCAAAGATTGTCCAAGTTCCCTTTTTGTCATATTAAGGCAAATCCTCACAGCTGCCATTAAATATTTCAGTCGCCCCGGTACGGTTATGGACGACAACACAACGTTCAGCTCCGTCGGTTCCTTCCTCTTTGAGATTGTAGGCGATATAATCGGTTTCATATTCGGCTCCGTCAACAGCAAAATAGGCGTTCCCTGACGGCGGCGAGAACATTGTAATAATAACGGCGGAACTCAAATCCTCGCCCTCGGCCGAAACAATACTCTCTAATTCAACGTCAGGCAGAAATTCTTCGAATCGTTTCCAGTCCCCGGGCCCATAGTCATCACTCGTATCAATATTGCCGAAGATGAGATATTCCCCGGCTGGCAGCGGGCTATCCAAGCTGATCCAAACACCGAAACCACCGTCCGGAACTACCAAGAGACCCGACACAGGATCCTCCACTCGTTTCTGGGAAATAGCATAATTTTTGGCCTCGCGAAAAGTGCCGGAAAATCTCTCTGCTTCCATCATTAAGTTATTGCGGCTTTCCGCGCCACTGAAATTGGCCACTGCAATAACTGCCAGCAAACCAATAATCGCGATAATGACCAGCATTTCTACCAGGGTAAAGCCGGCCTGCTTCGCATTAATTTTACGTTTTACGTTTTGCCCCGTCTTCGCCAAGCCTTTGGCAGGACTTCGCTCACTTTGTTCGCTTCGCATTTTACACTCCAAGTATTTTATACCTCAAATGTCACATTATCAGCCCCAGATACCAATCGGCGATTGCTTGTCCCCAAATCAGCGTAATGATAGTGGCAGCCGCCAGGAAAGTTCCAAATGGAACCGAATCTTTCATTGACTTTATTTTTAGTCCGACCAACAGTAGCGATATCACCGAACCGCCGACAAAGGCCAGTAGCAGCACTACAATCGTAAGCGGCCAGGGCAAAATCAAACCTACCAAAAAGCCGAGTTTGACGTCCCCCCAACCCATCCACCTCTCTTTTGATAATAGCACCAAAACCAGGAAGAAACCACCGATAACGCCACTACTGACAAGCGCCCAGGGCAGGGATATCTGGGGCAGAAATACCGCCGCGGCAAAAGCAATAACGGCTGTTGGCAGCAGAACTTTGTCCAGGATCAGGTAGTGGCGCAAATCGTAGACAAAGATAACAATCATCACCGACACAATGAACAAAGAGAAAACTAGATACAAAACATTGCCGGTGGTGACA
>Ga0180431_10004692_pt1 | contig 16972 bp, 12 predicted proteins | sample SS_ome_11_FD_132459 | JGI IMG/M metagenome (GOLD analysis project Ga0180431, IMG submission 132459) | Hypersaline lake sediment archaeal communities from the Salton Sea, California, USA - SS_1_MS_1 metaG | ecosystem: Environmental > Aquatic > Non-marine Saline and Alkaline > Hypersaline >... | reverse complement strand
TGCTATAATAATAATAGGGTATTATGACTTGAGAGGGTTCTTAAATGGATATCGACATCTCCCAAATCTCACAGGTGGCAAAGACAGAAACAACAGTTCCGGCGATCAAAACTCCTGCTGAAGAATCAGCCCCGGCAAAAACCTCAACAATTGTTAAAACAGTCAAAGACGATTACACTTATGACAGTACAAGGCTGGACTACAGCAGACGAAGCTCCGGATCAGGCTATCGCAGTATGCGCTCAAGGGGACGTGGTGTGTGGAACAGCCGAAGCCAAAGGCCCAGGGTGGAAATTTCACGCCCGCGCGACTATCAACGAGGCTCCTCGATCCAGAAAATCAAAGATGTCATCAAACAGATCCAAAGAAAATATGATCTTCCCAAATCTAATGATATCTCAAAAAATTTAAAGTCTTCCACACAGTCGCAAATTGCATCGCTAAGCCGACAAGCAAAGGCAGATGGAGAGCTGGTCAATCCACAAAATTTTATCAAATCCCTTGAGAAGACCCTTCCGCTTGCTCTTTCAACAGTGAACAGCGGAGACCCCTCCTTTCCAGCAGATTATTCAAAAATGCTGGCCCAGCTTGCCAATGAGCTTTTACTCCTCATCAATCAAATGGCGCTATTGCCGAATATTTCCCCAGAGTTAAAAGCACTGCTCCAAGCGTTAATGCAGCAACTGCAAATGGGACAGAATGGTGAAAGTTTGCAAACATTGGCCCAACAGATCGGTCAACTGATTGCGAGCGGCGGTAATGGTGAAGGAAAGGTTATGGTGGACCAGAACCAGTCCCTAATAGAGCAGCTTGCTTCCCTTAAATTAATTCCCAAAAAATATCTTGGAGCAGAGACGATTCCTGTGAAGACTCTCGAAGACGCTATGGCAAAACTACAAGGAGGGATGCAGCGTTCAGTTGAACAGGTAATCGCCATGCTGAAATCCAGCTCTTCGGGAAACATTGAAGGCAAGGAGATGCTGCTGACACAATTAACCATGCTCCAAGGGATGAGCCAGGGTGTTTCTCTCAACACCGGTGAACAGGCTCGCTTGATGCAGTTGATGGTAAGCAACCAAATGCTATTCTCTGCCGGTGCAATGAAAGGGATGCTTGGCGCGAAGACACAGCAGCTTGCAGGGAAAATGACAGATATGATCGTTTTACTCGCACAGCAGATCGGAGTACCCTCTAATCATCCGGTCGTTAACCGTTCGGGATCTGAATCGATCTTCCGTTTGTTCAGTTCAATCCTATTTGGCGGCGCCATGATGGGAAGGATGATCGCTGACAGAGGGGATGGAAAAGCCTGGACAATGGATGAGTCTTATGCAGGACAGCTGCAGGCGCAATCGGCAAAAGAGCTTAAAATATTCGACCTCGTTCCTTTTTCATTGTTTGCTTTCTTTTCTCCTATCAAAAGAGAAAAAAGAGAGGAAGAGGAGGAAAAGGAACTACAAGGGGACAGGTTGATCAAAGAACTGATCCGTTTAATGGTCAAGCTTGCTTTTATGCTGACCTCTATTTACACAGGCGGCAAGAAAATCGGTTCCGGCGGGATCGACTACATGGTTAAACAAAACAGAGACCAGCTTGATGATGTGCTTAAACAACTTCTGCGCATCTTGATGAAAATCGGAGATGCCGAGAAAGTTGATGTCAAATCCTCGATGATTTTCCTCAGACGGGGACGACAGGCGATGATTGAAAATGATCAAGAGGTCTTCTGGCAGTGCATGTTCTCATTTTTCACCGACAAAAACGACCTGAACGATTTCTTAAATGAGGTTGAAGAGTTAGATTCTGCCTATGCATCGATTAAGTCGCTGCTTCATTAACCCAATCCAAACAATCTTCGCATGTAAGACCGATAGGCTGATAAAGGTTCTTCGTTGTGACATGGAGAGGCGGCTCTTGAATTTCTGTCAGGCACCTCCTGCACAGTGCAATTAAATTTTCGGCCGATTTCTTTTCAGCAGGAGAAAGACTGTCATCATTTTCATACTTTTCAGACAGTTGATCGAAGTCTACATCGTCTATATCGCGGTTAAGCTGTGAATTGAGCATTTGATAGACGATATGTGCAGCTGAACGTGTATGGATGTCTAAAGTTTGTTGTCTGAACGATCCCTTGAGAAGTCCAAGTCGTTTGCTCAAGCTGCGTGAATCTGATCGATAGATTTTGATGATTTCAGGCGGCGCTTTTTCAGTCCTTAACCTCCTGGCTTCAGCTTTCCTGTCTGAGGAAGTCATCGCAAGCGCCTTTTGATGTTCTGTGATCGCTTGTGCGGTTCTTTCAATCCAAACTTGAGAATGATAGCTTAATGAATCTATTGAAGACCCTCCACTAGGGTCTGAATAAAATTGTTCGGTTTCGAAATAGTCTTCAGTTATTTCCACTGCCTGATCAAAGTCGCCTATATGGACCAAATATTTATTGCCTTCAATGATTTTGATTAAAATATTCGAGGACTTTATGTCAGCATTGATAATCTCTAGTTCATTAAGCCTTCTAACGCCCCTAAATAATTGCGTCGCTCCGTGAACAATTTGTTCGGGCGTAAAAGTCACTTTTTCATTGTTTCCTTTTCCACTATTGTCGACATTGGACAATGCAGAACCTAAATCCGAATCATATCTTGGTGTCAGTAATCCGACATAAGATTCCGATTTGGAATTCATACGAAAAACGATAAAAGGCGCTCTTTGCAAGCCCACAGCTTTGCCTCTTGGATTGATTTTTTTGAGCAATTTAGATTCGAAATCAATTGATGTGCTTTGCTGAAGGACATTTTCAGCATCTTCCCGATAGGATTTTTTTATCACCCTTATTTTATTTTTATTAATATCCCAGACCCTATGCACCTTTCCTACGCTTCCCCTCGCAATTGCCGGGCCTAAATGGATCATTCTTATCCTTTTGGAGCCAGCATGGCCGGGAAAGAGATAAAATGTTGCGTTTTCTTTCCGTCTTCGTCCGATGACGTGGAAAACTTTTGTTTGGGCAATATCTGTCACTTCGATGTGGGCCAGCAATGCTTTCAGACAGCTTTTTCTTATTCCAGTGTCGTAATATTCTATTTTCCCCTGGTGAATATAGGGCTTCATCAATCTGCCATGTCTGATGACGAACCCACGGGTGATCCTTTTATATCGAGTTTCAGTTTTTCTGTGAGTTTTATTGGATCGAATCCTGGAACTGATGGAGACTTTCTCAGTTTTTTCGATTTTTTCTTGCAGCGCATCGCTGATATCGGCTCCTCTTTTAACAATGTAAGTTGTTGAGGAATCGTGACAATACTGGATCCTGAAAGTATCAAACCACCCTCGAGCTGATCGACGAACTTTTCTAACAGTTGTTTGCTTGTCCTGGTCAGCAACGACTGCCTTTTGGGTAGTTTTTGATCCTGATTCTTTAGCCTTGTGTTCAGTTGAAATATTTTCAAAAAAACTGATTTTTTCTCTTACATTAACAGTCATAAAATCGCCATTAAATGGTATAGGCATTACCTAATATTATTTTAACCTTATTCGGTATTGTATGGCGATTAAACGTGGAAATATAATTTTAAAAAGGGAAAATTTTTCTGATTAATGAATGTAATGCAGCAGATATTCCGCTAAATGCAGGGCTTTTCTTCCGGTTCCGTGCTCGATCTGGCAGCGGCAGGAAAAGCCGTCGGCGATGATAGGGTCGTCTGTCTCTCGAATAGAAGGGAAAAGCTTCAATTCACCGATCTTCATGGATAGCTTATAGTGTTCCTGCTCATAACCAAAGGAACCTGCCATTCCACAGCAGCCGGTGGGGATCTCTCTTGGTTTCGCAATCGTTCCCAACACCTTGAGCGCATGTTGGGTTCCCACTAAAGCTTTTTGATGACAGTGGCCATGCAGGCTGACGGGTTTTCCAGATCTTTCGAACGGAAGTGAATCATGAGACGCGATAAATTGGTCAAACGTTTGGCACATCGCGTTGACCGTTTGTAGATCGGGATCGTCATAACCCAAGAGGCTTTGGAAATCATCTTTGATGGTGAGGAGGCAGCTGGGCTCAAGTCCAATGATCGGAATGCGTTTTTTAGCGTAGGGGAGCAGGATCTCAACAAGTTTCCGCGCTTTTTTTTGCGCTGGTTTCAATAACCCTTTGGAGATCAAGGTGCGTCCGCAGCAGGTCCAGGGAGGGGAGATGACTTGGTACCCCATGTGGTTTAACACTTTGACAGCCGCGATTCCCACTTCAGGGCAATTAAACTCGTTGAACGTATCGTTGAAAAGGACCACCTGGGAACCTTCCTGAACGGGCTGCATTTTCAACCAGCGGGAAAATCTCTCGTTTGTCAGTTGAGGGAGGGTACGTTTGGTTGAGATGCCGATTTTATTCATGAGCTTGGCAGAGAGTGCAGTTTTCCCCATTGCGTTGAAGAGACGGGCAATAGGGGAGGCGAGCCGGTTGATTTGTCCAATGTGGCCAAAAAGCTTGTCGCGAAGGGTGGTCCCATGGACCTCTTGGTATTGATGTAGTATTTCCGCCTTCATTTTGGCCATATCCACTTGAGAGGGGCACTCCGATTTACATCCCTTGCATTGGAGGCAGAGGTCGAGAACATCGTGCAGCTCTTTAGCAGCTAATTGTTCGACTGGCAGCGATCCGTTGAGCACCGACCGCAGGGTTTGCGCCCTTCCACGAGTTGAATCGTACTCGCGGCCTGTCGCCTGGAAAGAGGGGCACATCGTCCCTTCCATCTTCCTGCATTGGGCGTTGCCGTTGCAAAGGTCGGCGGATAGTTCGAAACCACCTTCTTTGGAAAAGTCCAGAAAGGTCTCTATCTGCTTGACGGGCGCTTGCCTGAGATTTTCCAGGAATGGTGGTGCATCGACAATTTTTCCAGGATTCATCAAGTGGTCGGGATCGAAGATCCCTTTGATCTTTTTAAACAACGTGTCGATCGTTGCTCCGTAGAGCTTGGGGTTGAGCCAGGAGCGGACCAGTCCGTCACCGTGTTCTCCGCTGAGCGAGCCTCCATAGCGCATGACGAGATCGGCGACGTCTTCGAGCATTTGCTGCATGGTCCGGCATTCCTCAGGATCACGGAGATCGATATAGGGGCGGATATGGAGGCATCCGGACCCCGCATGGCCATAGATGCCGGCTTTCTTGCCCTTTCTATCTAGATAGGCGAGGAACTCCTTCATGAACGGGGCCAGGTTTTCAGGAGCTACCGAGATGTCTTCGATAAATGCGATCGCGCGGCTGTAGCTTCGTTTGGATAGAAGAAGGCCGAGTCCTGCTTTGCGAACCAGCCAGACATGTTCCTGATGTTCGGGAGTATTAAGGGTGACTTGCGCATAGCCGATCGGTTGTTCGAACAGTGTATCGATCTTTTCGGCATTTTCCCCTTCAAATTCTGCCACCAGCACCATTTCGGGATCGCCTTGAAGCCAGTCGAGCTTGTCTTTCAGCGTTGGAGATGAACGGCCTGCTTGCAGAATATCGCGGTCGATCATCTCAAGGGAAATGGGTCGCATGGCCAGGATTCTTTTCACATGCTCCAGCCCTTCGATCATTTTCTCAAAATGGATCACGGACAAGACGGTTTGCTTGGGCAGAGGCGCAATTGCGACTTTGATTTTGGTGACGATTCCAAGAGTTCCTTCAGATCCTACGATCAATGGGCAAAGGTTCGGGGCGCCTTCTCCCAATAAAGCATCTAAATTGTATCCTGAGACTCTTCGGGGAATTTGAGGGAACCGATCAATAATCTCTTGTTTGTTCTGGTCGCGCAGCTGCCAGATCTGCTGGACGATCGGGTGATGGATCGAAGTGTCGGGGCCGATGGTAATGATCTCGCCGGATGCCAGGACCATCTCCACTTCGATGACGTGGTCGATCATTCTGCCATACTTCAGGGAGCGGGCGCCGGCGGCATTGTTCGCAAGCATCCCTCCCAATGTTGCCCTGTTGCCTGTCGATGTGTCCGGCCCTAACCGGTGTCCAGTTGGTCGGAGCGCGTCATTGAGCCTGTCCTGCACAACGCCCGGTTCACATACGGCGTAGCCTTGCTCTGTGTTGATTTTTATGATCCGGTTCAGATAGCGCGCAAGATCGAGAATAATTCCTGAACCCAGGCATCCTCCTGTGATCCCGGTCGCAGCCCCCCTTGGCGTGATGGGGACCTTATGAGATGCCGCGATTTTTACGATCGACAGAATATCGTCTGTGTCTTTGGGAACAACGATCACTTTAGGGGCGACTTCATAGATAGAGGCATCGACACTATAGATGCTTCGACTGACGGGATCGTCCAGAACATCGCCACGCACTGCTGTTTTCAGGTCTTCAATCAGGTTCATCGCTGAAAATCGTAGATGTGGCCGAGGTCAAGGATCTGTGTCAGTTTGTTCAAGGCTTCTTGTGTTTCATCAACAAGGGCGGGATCTGCTAAATCTTCCAGCTTTAGTGAGTCTCTGTAATAGGTCGTTATCCATTCTGAGAGATAGCCATAAAGCTTGTCAGTGAGGAAAATGTTGGGATGGACCTCGTTAATTTCTGATTCCGTGAGGATAATGGGAAAGCGCAAGCATGCGGGGCCTCCTCCATTGCGCATTGATTGCGATAAGGGGATGTAATGGACATCAGAGAGAGGGCTGTCGGGATCTTTGAGATGCTGTTCAAGAAATTGGTGGACGTTGCGATGAGTGCGGCACTGCTCGGGACAGAAGAGGACAAATCCGCTGTCTGGAAGTTTGATCATTTCCGAGTTGAAGAAATAGGACTTTACGGCTTCTGTAAGAGAAATTTCTTTGTTGGATACCTCAAGCAACCGCAATGGCTGTCCGCATACGTCGGTAAATTTTTCCTGAAGTTCAGGAATGACAATGTCAGAATCTCTGAAGGCAAGTTCATGATAGATAAACAAGTCGTGGCATCCCATTGAAATAATATCATTGTGAAAAACCCCATGGTTCAACGCTTCAGTCGTTTGCATGGCATAGACAACCTGGGAACTGTCCAGACGGTGGGATCGGACGATTGCCTGTTGCGCTTCCAAGGTTTGTCTGGGAGGGTATTTCCGTTCGGGGTAATGGTCTCCCATGTTGCCGACTTTACCATAGGAAAACAGGTGGACGCCCACATAGCGTACATCGGTATAGAATCGGATGTGATTGGCAGAACCTTCATCAAGAAAGTGGGGGTGGTAAGGTAGAGGGGGATGGTGGGTAAAAAAGGTCGTGCTTGGAAAAATGGCTTTCAGAAGGCGTGATGTCGTTTCCGCCTCGATGGTCCTGTGGGGCGCCGTTGCTTTATTTGCAGGCGTGATGTGGACGCGGTTGTCCTGCGCGTCGATCGACGGGGTCGCTGAGGCGGCATTGGCCGCGAACATAGGAGCGGCAGATGAATATTGGTAAAGAAGCTTGGGGTTGTCTTTGAAGACTTTTCCGGGGATGCGGTTATCTGCTCCGGTGTACCCCAGGGCCCTTAATGTTGGCAGGTGAGGGCGCTCATGCGGGGGGAGGACGATTTGCCGGTAGCCGTAATCGGCCATCATTTTCATTTTATTCAATCCTTCAAGGGCCGCCTCTCGAGGGTTTGACGTGCTGCCTCCGTTCTCCTGCGATGCCAGATTGCCGGATGATAGTCCGGCATAGGTATGAGTGGGCCCGATGAGGCCGTCTACATTGACTTCGAAAGCGGTTGAGGTCATTTAGGTATTCCTGGGCTAAAAGATTCCGGTAACGTTAACGTCGCGCTTTCAAGGGAGGCGACGGGATAATTGCAGTAGTCTGCCGCGTAGTAAGCACTTGGACGGTAGTTGCCGCTATGGCCGACCCCGCCGAAGGGGGCCGATCCCGAGGCGCCGGTTGTCGGACGGTTCCAATTGATCACTCCTGCGCGTATGGAGTTGAAAAAACGGTCGTACTCCTTTGCTGATTCCGACAAGAGAGAGGCGGCAAGTCCGAAGGCTGTGTGGTTGGCCTCCTGGATGGAAGAATCAAAGTCGTTGACACGGATGATCTGCAGCAGAGGGCCGAAAATCTCATGGTCGGGAATTTCGGTTAACGAAGTGACGTCGAGGAGTCCGGGTGTGATCAAGGGAATTTCGGAGGAGGTCCTTGTACATGATAGAAGAGGTGTTGCTCCGCGATCGATCAATTCCGATTGCGCTTTTAGGATGCCTTCAGCTGCTTGGTCGGAAACGACCGGCCCCATGAACGGCTCAGGGGAAGAATCGTAGGGCCCAAGCTTCAGTTTTGGGATCCATTCCAGCAGACGGTCGATCACAGGTTGATGTTTTTCCTGGATGATCAATCGTCTCGCGCACGTGCATCGTTGACCGGAAGTGAGGTAGGCAGACTGGATGATGGCATAGGCAGCGGCGTCGACGTCACTGATCTCTCCCAGGACAAGAGGGTTGTTCCCTCCCATCTCAAGAGCGAGGAGTTTATCAGGATGTGAACCGAATTGCTTTGCAAGGATTTTCCCCGTACGCCAGCTGCCGGTAAAAAACAGGGCGTTGATGAGCGGATGCCCAGCCAATAGTTGACCCGTCTCTGCGTCTCCCTGAACGAGGTTGACCACACCTTCAGGCAGGCCGGTTTCTCTCCAGAGATCAACGATCTTTTCTGAGACGAGGGGTGTGAGCTCGCTTGGCTTGAGAACGATAGTGTTTCCGGCTAACAGAGCGGGAATGATGTGACCGTTGGGCAGATGTCCCGGAAAATTATAGGGGCCGAAAACGGCGCAGACCCCCAAAGGTTTGTGGCGGGTACAGGAGCGGAGCTGATCCGAGTCTGAGATCTTTTCAGGGCAGCGCTCCTTTTGCGCGGCAATGGACGTTTCAACTTTGCCGATCATTGCGCCCACTTCAGATTTCGATTCCCACAGGGGCTTTCCCATCTCCTGGGAAATGGTCAAAGCAATGTGATCGTTGTTTTTTTCGAGCAGATCGCCGAAGTGTCTGACAACTGTCTCCCGTTCAGAGAGGGTTGTGCGGCTCCAGGAAGGGAAGGTCCGGCTTGCTCGATTGACAGCTGCGTCAACTTCCTCTTGACCGGCGGATCGCCCTTCCCAGAGCGTCTCTTTTGTAGCTGGATTGATGGACCTAATCATTTGGCCACATCATTGCTCTTTATTCGATAAAATTCAATGGCTCAGTGTAAGGGATGTCTTAATTTGATTGATGTGTTGTATCTATCAAACGATCAATAATCTATGTATTTGTGAGTTGTTCGAGGAGTTTTTTTGCTTCACGGTAGTCCGGCTTTAACTTTAAAGCTTCTGTCACGAACACTTTCGCATCTTTTTCGTGGTTGAGCTCTTTCAAACAGCAAGCTGCAACATACATGGCTTCATGATGATGGGGAACCAATGTTAAGAGGTGGAATGATTCAAATAGAGCTTCTTCATATTTTTTTATTGATAAATGGAAAATAGCTTTAGCAAGTAAGTTCTTTCGCTCACACTCTGGGTCGTTCACCTGTTCGAACTCGATAGATTCAACGTTTACCGTAATTTTGGACAAGAGCATAAGTGTCTGCTTATGCATCGCATCTGCAAATCTTCTTTGAGTTTCTTTAACTTTCTCTTGATTCCCCATTTGTTGATAAGCAGCACTAATTAATTGATAGGCTCTCTTGCAATAAGGATCGGTCTTAATGATCTTTGCAGCAATAGCCAGAGCTTGGTCAGATTTACCGAGTCTGCTAAAACAGAATGCGGTGATCAGTTGACCATCTTGGCTTGTCTCATTGATTTTGACTGCAGCTTCAAAATGGGAGCGCGACAGGTCACTTTGTCTCATTGCGGCGCAACATTGGCCGAGGGAACTGTGAATTTTCAGGCGCATGAAGGGGTTTGTCGCTGTTTTGAGGCATGTTTCAAATTCAGCTCTTGCAGGTGGAAACCAGCCTCCATTATACAGGTTCACAGCTATTTGATATCTGGTTTGCATATTTGGCGAAGTTGAGTCTGACGAATACATAAGGCTTCTCCTAGTTCTTGTAAAAGTGCTGATAGTCAATATATCCGCGGGATTCCTGCCAATTGCCGCCCCATTTCCATCCTCTTCGCGTAAATGCCTGATAACAAGCATCATCCTCATTGATCAACCCTCGACATTGCAAGGCGCGATCCAGAAAGTGGTCCTTGTGAGGCTCTGGTTGGTTCCCGTTTTTATAGGGGTTCAGCAGAGGGTTGATGTCGATCGCCAGCCCATAACTATGGTCAGACCACTCCTTGCCGTTTGTGATGGGACGAGAGCAAAAACAGGAAGTGTTATTGTCCTGGCATGATAGATCGTCATCTGCCAGATAGGCATCGATCAACAGCATTTTTTCAATGGGATAACGATGGTCGTAGAGCTCTTCAAAGATTTCGACGACTTCACGAGCGACATCCTTGTGAACGACTAGCTCCCCATCGTGGACGCAATAGTCAAATCCCCAGTGTTTTAAGGTGATGTATCTGAGGTCGGAGAGAGGAACAGGGTTGTTTGGTTTCCAGGAATAGAGCATTTTTTGCTCAATTTCTTGATCAATTTCCCGGATCTCCGCTTCAAAAACAGGCTGTTTCACACGGCGGGCTGCCTGGAATTTTTCTGCGTAGGCTTCCAGGGTTGAATAATCTATTCGGGGACGGTTCTCACCAACGCCGGAATGGATGAATGTATGATTCCCTGTGTATAAGCCTGCGTGTGTGATACGGGAAACGCCGAAAAAGAGGAGGTCTCCGGGTTCGAGTTCATCGAGTTCCACAGCATATAATTTTTCCGATGCCGCTTGCGGTCTGCTGTCTCTGGGGAGCAGCACTCCCATTTGAGCGACCAACGTTTGAACGAACCCTGTGCAGTCGAATCCTTCAGAGGACTTCCCACCCCAGATATAGGGTCTTTGAAGAAATTTTGTGGAAAGGGACAGCATTTCATCAAGCGTAAGAAGCGTGGGTTTCTCGACATCCCCCCTTTGCACCCAGGCGAGGCTTCCATCGATGAGTTTTACTTCCAACCATCTGTCTGCATTGGAGTCGTAGTCTTCGACAAGCTCCACATAAGCTCCGTAGGGGAGTCTCAACAGTGCTGGCTTTTCCGTATCGGCAATAGGATAGATAAGCCCGCAGACAGAAGAAATTCTGCATAAGTTTTTACTCGTACGCCAAATCGGTTGATCGATGATCAGATTAGCGAGTTTGGCATATCCCTGGTAGTTGTCCTCCGTTTCGATTTTTACCCATCCGTTGTTGAGACGTTCGACGATAGCGACGGGGTGTCCATAGATGCTTTCGGTGCAATAGGAAGATTTTTCCGAACATTCCTCATGGACGTGCAGGACAGGGACATTGATGAGGTACTTATCTTCGAGGCGATAGGGATTGGGCTGGTGTCCGTTAACACCGGCACATAATACTAGCAAGATGAATAAAAACCTGAACACTGCATACCTCCGTTTTTGGAGAAAGATACTACAACGATCAGGATTTTTTGCCCTTAATTTTTTCCAAAAGGACTTTTGCTTGCTTGAATTCGGGATTAAGTCTCAGGGCCTCTTCTAAAAATTGTTTTGCTTCTTCTTTTCGATCAAGTTCAAATAGACAGCGGCCCGCTCCGTACATCGCCTTATAATGATCGGGAGCGAATTTCAGAAGCTTCTGGAAATCTTCAAAGCCCTCCATAAATCTTCCAAGGGAAGTATCTAAACATCCATTTCTGAATAGGACCTCTTTGACTCTCTCCGTCTCACTTGCTGGGACCAAATAAGGTTCCAGCGATACTCTGTTCACGTTGTTCGGAAGGAGGTCCCACGATTGACGTGCAAACTTTTTTTCCCGTTTCCTAATGACTGCCGCAAACTTTTCTTCCGTTTCTTTAACTTTTTCGTCGTCACCCAATTTTTGGTAGACAGCTCGCATCAAAAAATAGGCTTTATCACAATGGGGGTTCTGGGTGACGACCTTGTTTGCAAGGGCAAGAGCGGCGTCCGTTTGTCCTAACCAATTCAGACAAAAGCCGGTAATCAATCGTCCCTCTTCACTTTGTTCGTTGATTGTTACTGCTGCTTTAAAATGTGAGAATGACAATGCTGCTTCACCCATTGCAAAACAGCATTGACCAAGGAAGTTGTGGATTTTCAGACGCATGACAGCTTCTGTGGCTTCTGGCAGGCACTGTTCAAATAATGCTCTTGCTTCGGCAAATTTGTGACTTTGGTGAAAGCCGACTGCTGTCTTGAATAGTGTTTGAATGTCCGATGTAGATGCCGACATGTGTTCTCCATGAATTTACGGATAGGTTCATAAAATAAATGCTGCTTTAATTGACAGCTAAGGTACATTTATACCGATCATGTTTCAAAATTAAGCTTCACGCTTCGTCGGCTTGCCTCTGAATTTCTACCCGCCTGCATCGTCCAACTCATTCGAGTTGAACTGCTTCGTCGCTGACCTTGTCTGATAGAAATTCCGAGTACCTCCTCGTCTGAAAATATAATTTTGAAACATGATCGCTATAAGCCTTTTGCCACCTATCTGTGTTAACAGAAAACAACTCCAACTTTTTGTTTCTCAATGAGATCGTATATTTTTTGCACCGTTTCCACAGCCTCTCTCCATAGCCCCATTTCTTCGTAAAGAGTTCTCATCAATTGATGGGTTTTTATTGCTAAAGAGATATCAAGATTAGACGAGTCTTTGATGATCTTTTGGATTAGACCAAGAGCGTGTTCATGGTTTCCAAGTGATCGATAGGTTACCGCGGAAGTGAACATGGCTTCCAGATGATCTTTTGTCCCTTGGGATGCTTGAGAGTTCCAGGAAAGCTCTGTGTTGCATTGACACAGCCATTGGTTGATACGCAACCGGATCACCGCATCAGGATTTCGTCGAAGGCACTGCTCAAAAGTCGCTTTAGCATTTTGATATTTACCGTTCTTGAAAAAATTAACAGCTTGTTCAAACTGTGTATTAACATCATTGATAGGTGATGACATATAACCTCTATTTTATTATTAAAATGTTTATAATTAATATTTTATGGTTTTTTATATTTAATAAACAGGGTGGTTTTTTTAAAAAAATCCCGTATTAGTCTATGAGGGTGTTTACAAATCTTTTTAATGAGATAGGTTCCTGATCGAAAATTAATAACATGATAAGCAGGATCGCCTGCGGCGGCAGGATGATTATCCTTCAAAATTCTGGCATTCAACAAGGATCCGAAATGATGAACTCACCGCAGTATATCTTACTTATCCTGCCGCTTGTGATCCTGTGAAGCTGAATTATCGGTATTGTTTGAAAATTTAACTATCTATGCTATCTTCAAGAAAGAATTAGAGATGGGTAAATGATGTTCAAAGTTCAGATTTATTGTATTGCTCTATTAATGCTTGCAGTGGGCAATTTATTGGCAGATGTGTTTTCATTCGATCAGAGCATTGATGGGGTATCCCCAAGTTCTGGTTCTCCCTGGGCGACTGTCTCAATCTATTCCGTTGATTCCAATACATTGAATATCGAATTAAATCCATTTAACTTAGACTCAGATTCCTATGTTCGGTATTGGTATTTAAATTTCGACTACAACCTGAACGTGAATCAACTCAAATTTAAAACGGTCGGTGGAGATTCAAATACAGAGCCCAGTGTTTCGACAGGATACAATTCCTTTTATGTCTCAAATGGCGGCTTGTACGATATCCGCGTTCATTTTCCCGAGGCCAAGCAACAGCGTTTTTACGGTGGTGACAGCGTGGTGCTGGAAGTGACTGCAGCGAATCCGATCGACGCGTCCATGTTCAATTTCACAAGCTACTCCTGGGATCCAGACGACCGCTACTATTCGGCATTGGAAGCGTCTGGATTAGGGGATAAAGGTAATAAAAAAGGTACAATTGCCTCTAATACAACCGCGGCAATACCTGAGCCCTCCACTTACCTGATCCTTGGATTTTTCCTTGCTTTTGCAGGCTTGGCAGGCTATCGGAAAAGACGGGCAGAAGCGCAATGATGTTTAATTGATCTGCGTTGACGGGAATACCTAAAATATTCAATTTTTCTACATGCGGACGAAACGGACAGGGTCTCCAGAAATGACTTGGAGGGCTTTTGCTGTAGCGGGCGAAATGATCACGGCATTAGCTCCTTCAATGGTAAGGGGAGCAGCACAACACCTGTATTCCAGACTGCAATTGCTGATTAAGTATAGAGGGGAGTCGGGGTCAGTAGTTCCTACGGCTACCTCCATCCGACGGCTGTTTTTGACAGAGCGGATCGTGGAGACATTCCCTTGCAGAATGGGCCCTCCGTCGAAGAGGTCGATATCCGAAGATAGCGACATTCCTTCATTTTTCAGCATGCGAAGCGCTGGTCGAGTGGTTTGATGGATCCGGCCGATTGTCTCCTGGACACGTTTCCTCAGCAGGTGCGTATAGATTGGATACTGAGGAAGAAATTCCTCAATATAGGGATAATCTTCTTGCTGCAGCTGACAAACCTTGGAAAAATCGATGTCGACAAAATGTCTGCCTACTCCATCCCAAAATGGAGAAGTGTTCTTCTCCTCATCGATCACCCCCCTAAGCCGGGCGCAGATGGTAGGCTCAACGCGATGTCGCTGATCGGCGATGAATAAGAAACGGCTGAGAGAAAGAAGTTCGCCTAACCGCCCCTTCCTCCATTCCTTCTTTAAAAAGAGCATGCTGAGCTCAGCCGGGCCGTCGGAAAACTTCATCGGTTTTAAAATTGTGATCTGTCCGGGCACTGGAAGCGTTTTTGATAATGGGTAACTTACCGCTAACCGGTAAACGCAGATCGGTTCCTTAACCCCTGTTTTCGCGTAAATTGCGCAACAGCCGATCACTTCTCCGGTATCCAGATTCTCCAGGACAAAACAATAGATCTCATCGCCGGGTACCTGGACTTTTTTTTCAAAACTCGAGCGAGAAAACGCGATTTTGTTTTTCAGGAGAGTTGAAGCTTTGGGAAGGCTGATCATTCCAAGCGCCGTACTTTCTGCAAACTGCTTCAAGGTCTCAACATCTGTCAATTGTGCCGGACGGATCACGAACATTTGAGCGTCTCTTCTAATATGATGCAAACATTATCGATATCTTGTTCTGTAATGGCGCCGACAGGCGGAAGAAATCGCGTGCGGGTAGGCTCTTTCCCACAGATGAAGCTGAGCACCCCGGCCTGGTAGAGGCGGTCGACAAACGTCTTCACGCGGACAGCCTCTCCACCTAAAGGAGTGAATGCGATCATCGCCCCAATGCCGTATGGACCTTTGATAAGCTCCGGGCTTCTCTTGCGGATCTCTTCGAAGCGTTTGACAAACTGCTGATGGACCTGATGGTTTTTTCCCTCTTCTCCAAAAAACTGCTGGTTGATCATGAGGTGGATGATGACCTTGGCAGCATGGATCGCTTGAGTGCTCGATGTAAATGTTTGAGAAAGAAGGCCGGGGCGCGGTTTGTATTCTGTTTTGTAAAGCGTTGCGCACACTTGGGAAAGCTTTCCGATGGTCACGATGTCGGCAAATTCTTCGAGTCCAAAATGTTGGAAGGCAAATAATCGGGAAGTCCGCCCGAATGTCTGCACTTCGTCTATGATGACTGCGATATGATGCTCTTTGAGTATAGACATGATTTCTGTAAAGAATTCCGTCGATCCGGGATAAAATCCTCCTTCGCCCTGGATAAGCTCGCAGATCATGGCTGCATGTTGTTTTGGATATCTTTTGAGATATTTTTTCAATTCCTCAGTTGCGCGGCGTGTGCTTTCTTCAGGTCTGGCAGGATCGTAAAAGGGGATATAGTCCACTCCAAGATTGACGGGAAGCCCGTCTCTGACATCGTGCTTTTCCGTTACCTGGGCCATAACCCAGGTGCGCCCGCAAAAGGCCCGTTCAAAGGCTAATACTCTGTTGGCAGGAGCATTTTTCTGCAGTGCGATCTTCAGTCCATTTTCATTTGCCATCGCTCCTGTCGTCGATAAAAAACAGTGGTCAAGCCCCGATTCTTTGACTAGGAGATTGATCAGTTCGATCTGGTCGGCGTTTTGTTGCAGATGTCCCTGCATGATGGTATCGCTGATGGCAGCGTCGATGCTGCTGGAGATGATTTCCGGGTGGCTGTGCCCAAAGTGGTGAACACCGATTCCACTGATGAAGTCATACTTGACACTCCCATCCAGAAGCTTGACAAAGGGGCCATTACCTATCCCTGCTCCAACAAAAGGAAACCAAAGAGCCCCTCCACGTTCGCGGCCGCACTGTTCGATCAATTCCAGATAGTTTTTTGCAAGAGTAGGGTCAGCAGGGCGGATTTCAGAGATGTCCGCTTGCCTTTCTTTGACAACTTCCATCAACAGTTTTTTTGCTTCTATGACTCGTGGATCGTCTTTCATGTTTTCTTCCTTTATGGAATCTGAATTTCACCGGCAGCAATCTGCATGAGGAAACGCGCGGTAAGTTTTGACCTGTCAATGATGCTCTGCAACTTCACATATTCTTCTTCTGTGTGCAGGCCGCCTCCGACAGCGCCTAACGTGTCGATGGTCAGCAAGCCTTGGTTGGCCAGAAGGTTTCCGTCGCATACCCCGCCTGATGCGCGCCAGTCAAGATGAATCCCAAGATGTTTGGCAGACTGTTTGAGAGATTCGAACACTGTCCGGGTGCGCTTGTCGAAAATCTTGGGCGGCCGCAGGGAATCCTGAAAAAGTGTGACCTGGAGATTGTTCCGGTTGTTTTCAATTTTCACGATTTCCTTGAGCTTTGTCTGGGCCAGCTGCATTTCCTGCGGTGTTTGGCATCGGATATTGAGTTTTAACAAAGCTGAATCGGGGACGATGTTGACGGGGCCGCCTCCATTGATAAAACCGATATTGACAGTCAGCTCCGATGCAAGGTCGTTCAGGCTTTCCGCTGCCAGGGCAATGCGGGAAGCGGACAGGATCGCGTTCTCCCCTTCGTGGAATGAGCGGCCG
>Ga0180431_10004689_pt1 | contig 16979 bp, 12 predicted proteins | sample SS_ome_11_FD_132459 | JGI IMG/M metagenome (GOLD analysis project Ga0180431, IMG submission 132459) | Hypersaline lake sediment archaeal communities from the Salton Sea, California, USA - SS_1_MS_1 metaG | ecosystem: Environmental > Aquatic > Non-marine Saline and Alkaline > Hypersaline >... | reverse complement strand
GATTTCCCGGGTGGAGGGCCAATAATAAGTGCATTGGGAAAGCTAACGGCCGGTAACCTGAAAAGGCTGGCACGGCGCGCAGGTCGGGGATGCGGGGCATCCAATCGCTCTACAAACCGCAACGGTCGCTAAGCGGCGACGGCGTGAGGTGAAGGGAATATCATGGGAGAGATGACGGCCATCAACGTGGAGTTGCTACGCAATAACCTCTCGATACTGATCGCCGGGCTGGGATTGCTGGCGATAGCAGCAGTAATCCTGCAGCGGGCGCTGGGATGGGCCGTGAAAGCCATTGGGCGGCTGACGCTCGATGACGAGCGCCGACTATTCAGCGATGAGCGCAGGGAACAGATTGTCGCGCACGTGAACCGGCTGGTCCGGATCGTGTTTGGCGCTTCAGCAGTGATCGGCGTCGGGTTCTTTATGTATTTGACATTTGTCGGTGTTGACGCGGCGGAACGAGTCCTGTTCCAGCTCCAGACGCTGACATGGAATGATGTCCAGCCGGTGATAGTGGGAGCGGCGCAGTTCGTCGGAGTGCTGATACTACTGCGGCTGGCGGGATGGTTGGGCCGGCTGTTCAGCGAGTGGTTAGTCGGGCAACTGCAGGCGGCTGTGATCGTACGCGTTGAAGATGAACGAGTGGAGCGGATCGGGCGGCGGCTACTGGGGCTGCTTCGGGCAGTCCTGTGGTATGTAGGAGCTATGGTGGCCGCGTATATCTTCGAACTGCCGGAAACGGGCGTGCAGGTGGTTCTGGTAGTCTTCGAGGTGATTGTGGTCTATTGTCTGGTACGGCTATTGGCGCTGGCGCTTTCGGCAGCGGTGGACGCGATCTATGAGGGCCTGGTGCAGTACTGGGACGTCACGAGTGACTCGCTGTGGGACAGCCGGCCGGAGATTTTGAGCCTGAGTGGGCGGGTCAAAACGGCTCTGCATTGGGGGGTGTATATCGCGGCGGTGATGTACCTGGCATCGCGGGTGACGCTGGGCGGCTACCACATCGGGTCGCGGCCGGCGGACATAGTTATGTATGAGTTGGCAATCTCGGCCGTGAAGATCATAGCGATCTGGATCGGTGCGATGCTGATAGTGGAGATCAGTGGGCTGCTCATACACCATTTCTCGCTACGGCCGGACACGACCGAGTCGATCCCACAACGGCGGCAGACCGTGGTCCCGCTGCTGAGAAGCCTGGTGCGCTACGCGGTGTATTTCATCGCGGCGATGATGGGTCTGGATGTGCTCGGGGTGGAGACTACGGCGATACTGGCCGGCGCAGGCATCGCCGGTCTGGCCATCGGCTTCGGTGCCCAGAACCTGATTCGCGACCTGGTCTCCGGCTTCTTCATTCTCTTTGAGGGCTACTTCCTGGTGGGCGACTGGGTAGAAACGGGCGACAAGCGGGGAACAGTAGAGAGCATCACCCTGCGCAGCACATGGATTCGGGATTTGGACGGGATGGTACACATCATCCCTAACGGAGAGATCCAGATCATTACGAATTATTCGCGTGAATATGTTCGGGCGGTCGTTGATGTGGGTGTAGCGTATGAAGGCGACCTGGAGAAGGCGATCGAGGTGAGCCTGGATGCCCTGGAAAGTTTGCGTCGCGAGAATGACGATGTTACCGGAGAGGCGACGGTAGGGGTCGTGGATTTTGGCGGCTCAGATATCGTTTTGCGGCTGCGTCTGCCGGTGAAACCGGGCCGGCATCTGGAAGTCGCCGGGGCGATGCGGCGACGTATCAAGCAGGCATATGATGAAAGTGGTGTGGAGATACCGTTCGCGCGGCAAGTGGTGATTTTTGAGCAGGCAGATGGGACGCAGGTGGATGAGATACCGATAAGGCTTGTCGGCGGGGACGAGGGGCGAACTACGTAGGATGTGGATGCTGTGCATCACGCCGCAGTTTGCTGTGAAAATTCCACGGAGCGCGTGAGTTGCAGAGGATAGGGGCGAATGGCGAACTGTCCGCACTGCCAGGCGAAGTTGCCGGATGATACGAAAGAATGTCCGCGCTGTGGGGGCGATGTATCGTGGTGGCTGCAGCGGGACCGGCAGGTGTATGGGCCTTACGACTTGACGACCGTGCGGTTCATCCTCCAAGACGACCGGGTGACAGCGGAGGACCTGGCAAGAATCGGCGAGGATGGCGAGTGGCAGGCTCTGGGGGCGTTGCTAAATGGTAGCAAGAATATGGTGCAGCAGGTTAGCAGGGATGGTGGGGCTGATCAGGAAGGCAAGTACCGGACGTGGTCGGCGACAGGCTGGCTCGTCTATGTCGGGGTTTTCCTGCTGTTGTGTGCGGGTACGGCGGTAGTGATAATCTGGCCGGCGTGGTCGCAGATTGCCCGAGGACGAACCGCAGAGGACGCGACCAGCAAGCTGGAGCAGATAGGGCTGGCACTGGAGCTGCATGCGTATGAGCATGACGGTCGCCTGCCGGAGCGAGGCGGCTGGGAGCAGGCGGTGGCGCAGTATCTGGCAGACCCGGAGACGTATCATACGGGGGCCGGTGGGAACGACACTTCATACTGGTATAACGAGCAGCTTGCGGGAGGCAAGCCGTCTGAGTGGGACAATTGCAGTAAGGTGGTGATGGCGGCAGAGCGGGGAGCTTTCGATGAGCCCGCGGGCACGCCGCCCCGTCCGGAGGGGTTTCTGTACCTGTATGCGGACGGTCATGTGGCGGCACACAGGCCCGAAGAGAGTATCGGCGACCTCCAGCCGCGAGGGTGGCACGAGGAGTAGCTGAAACGGCAGTTGGTTGCGGAGATTTCGTGGATTAGCGTATAATCGGTGATGTGTGGAGTTTTCTTCGGGAAATCCACGTATCCCATTGGAGTTTGCGGCGCAAACTGTACAGGGCCTGTGGGTTACGAAGACCTGTAGGCATATTGGGCAGGTAATGATGCATCTCGTTGAGTATGGTTGCGTAGAAGGGCGGTTGGAACGTGTTGCGAGTTGATGGACGTGAGAATGATCAGTTGCGCGATTGCACGCTGGTGCGTAATGTGAACCGGTATGCGGAGGGCTCGTGCCTGATATCGCTGGGTTACACGCGGGTGTATTGCACGGCTTCGGTGGAGGAACGGCAACCCCATTTCCTGCTCAATACGGAGCAGGGCTGGGTGACGGCGGAATATCGGATGCTACCGCGAGCGACGAGTGAGCGCACCAGGCGGGAAAACGGCGGCGGGCTTGGCGGTCGCACACATGAGATTCAGCGGATTATCGGCCGGAGTCTGCGCGCAGTCACCGATATGGGGAAGCTCGGGCGGAGGACGATACGGTTGGACTGCGACGTGCTGCAGGCGGACGGCGGCACGCGGACTGCCAGCGTCGTGGGGGCGTTTGTGGCGCTTGCGGATGCGTGCGCGGGTCTGGCGAAGAGGAATGTGATCAAGAGCTGGCCGCTGGTGGGTGAGGCCGGGGCCGTCTCGGTTGGGATCGTCTCCGGCGAGGCCGTGCTCGATTTGTGCTATACGGAAGACGTGGGTGCGATGGTTGACATGAATGTCGTCATGAACTCACAGGGTGGCCTCATCGAGGTCCAGGGCACAGGGGAGGGGCGAACCTTTACACGGGCCGAGCACGATCAGATGCTTAGTTTGGCCTGGGCAGGGATCCAGAGGCTGTGTGAGAAGCAGCGAACGGCCCTGAGTGGCGTGGGGCCGTATGCGTAGAAGAGATGAGGGGAGCAGGCGCAGTTGAGGAAGCGATTGGTGGTAGGTTCGCACAATGAGGCGAAGGTGGCGGAGATACGGGCCATTCTGGAGGATGTGGAGGTTGAGGTAGTCGGGGTATCAGAGGCAGGGGAACTCGGGGAACTTGATGAGCCATACGAGACTTTCAGTGAGAATGCGTGCGCAAAGGCCTTGCAGGTGTCGGATGCATCTGGTTTGGCGGCGCTCGCAGATGATAGCGGTCTGGAGGTAGATGCGCTGGGGGGACGCCCTGGAGTGTTCTCGAGCCGGTACGGCAGGGATGACGGAGAGCGGGTGAGTAAGCTGCTTGATGAGCTTGCGGGAGTGCCCGATGAGCAACGCAGCGCGCGTTTCGTGTGCGTGATAGCCTTGGCATACCGAGGAAAAGTGTTGGGGATGTGGGAAGGGCAATGCGAGGGTATGATAAGTCGTGAGTGTAGGGGGAGCAACGGTTTCGGCTATGACCCGGTATTCTACTACCCCGAGCGCGGCTGTACGCTGGCAGAGATGTCTGCGAGGGACAAGAACGAGATAAGCCACCGAGGGAGAGCGCTGCGCGCACTGAAAAACGATATCGGCAAGCTTGCGGCGAAGTGGGACTGATAGCGCAGTCGGCTGGGAGAGAGCGTCGTCAATGAGTGATGAAACGATACCAAAGCCGGATGTAACGGCGGATGCTGTCGGCTGTGGGGTGACCCATACGGCGGATGAAGAGGCAAGCGGCAGACCGGCAGATGACGGTAGGCTGACGGTTTTGCAGATCATTACACCGAGGCGCTATTCGGGTGCCGAGCGTGCGATGACGTATCTGTCGGAGTCGCTGGCGAAGCGAGGCCACCGGGTGGTGGTCGCGTGCAAGCACAACGAACTGCTGTTGCGAGAGTTGGATGAGCGCGGAGTAGAAAACCATGTGCTGCCGATCCGTGGGAAGCTGAATATCGCGGCACCGTTTGTAATCTCAAATTTCGCACGTCGTATCGGCGCTGATATCATCCATACGCATCTGTCCACTGCCAGCCTCTGGGGAAGTTTAGGTGCAAAGCTGGCCGGTGTACCGTGTGTTGGTGATGTGCAGTGGCTGAACCACAAGCATTGGTACCTGTTTGCTGACCGGCTGACGGCGTGCAGTCATGGGGTGCGAAAGCATCTGATAGGCCAGGGGCTGGACGGTGAGCGGATAGAGGTTGTTTATAACGGGCTTGACCCGGCACAGTTTAGCGGCTTGAGCGACGGTCAGGCGGTGCGTGAGGAGCTGGGCTTGCGTCCCGAGCAGCCGGTGATCGGCACGATTGCGCATTTTTCTCCGCGCAAGGGCCACGGCTACCTGTTGGCGGCGATGACGCAACTGGTGAAGAGGTTCGATGACCTCTGCTGCCTGCTAATCGGCGAGGGGAAGGATGAGCAACATTTGCGGCGAGCGGTCGGGGAGCTTGGTCTGGAGAAGCATGTGCGGTTTCTGGGCTACCGGCACGATGCGGTCGAGCTCATCAAGGCGATGGATGTGATGGTATTGCCTTCGCTGGTGGAGGGGTTGGGGATCGTTCTGATAGAGGCGGGGTTTCTTGGCAAGCCGGCGGTTGCCAGTGACATTGACGGTATAGATGAGGTGATCGTGAACGGGGAGACGGGAATGCTAGTTCCGCCGGCGGATGCGACTGCGCTGGCGGTGGGGATCGAGACCCTGCTTGAGGATGCGGAGTGGGGACGGGAACTCGGGCGGCAGGCGCGGTTGCGGATGCAGCGGATGTTCAGTCTGGAAGCGATGACGGATCGTGCCGAGGCGGTGTATCACGAGGTGATAGCTGAGTACCGGCGGACACACGTCGTCCGCACGGGGCGATGAGTGGAGGAGATGAATCCGGAAAGGGAGGAGGTGGCCGAGAATGTGGCGGGTGTCAGGGAAGGTGTTGCTGGCGGTTGTATCCATAGGGATAGGTGCGACGATATATGTTTTGTCGCCGACGGTGCGATTGGTGCCGCTGGAGTATTGGGCGTCGGTGGCGATATATGTGCTGGCAGCTGAGGTGGCATGGTATCTTGCGGAGATGCAGACGATACGTGGCTTGGACCTGCTTGCGCGAGCGGGTCTGCGTGCGGTGAGCCGGGCCAACTACCACCCGAGCAGTAGATTCGACGGCACGGGTCTGACAGTGGGGGCCGGGTTCCTTGACGTAGGTGCGGACAGAGATGTCGAGCGGGACATTCAGGTGAGTTTGCTGAATGCACTCACACATGCCGGCGCTGACAACCGTTTTGAGATGATAGTGGCGCCAGTCGGAGCGGGGAAAACGACAATGCTGTACCGGCTCGGGTTGGAGTTGCTAAAGCGGAAGTACCTGGTGTACATGTTGGGTGATGAAGTGAGCGAGGCGTCAGATGTGGCAGAGGTATTGGCAAGGCTGGCAAGACGCTCGGCGCGGCTTTTTGTTCTGATTGATGACATCGAACTGCAGGCGGGTATCGGGCTGTTGCTGGAGGGCTTGTTGGAGGGAGATGACAAGATAACGCTTGTGGCTGGATGTTCGCGTCAGGGGTATGATACCCTGCTGCGGGGGGGCGAGGGGCGTGCCGTGGCCGCACGGGACCTGGTGTCACTGGCGAACGTGCATAATCTGCGAATTACACCTCGGGAGACGCAGGCTCTGACGGAGAAGCTGGCGCCGACGAAATCGAGTGTGGAGGCGCAACTGACGGCGGCCCAACGACAAGCAGTCACTGCGGGGGCGAGTGACCTGCTGTCGCTAAAGGTGGGGCTTCTCCACGGACTGCTGCCGGCCGGGGTTGCGTTGGAGGCAGTGGCCGAGCTGGCAGAGCCGGAGCGGGAGCTGCTGTACAAGCTGTGTATTATTTCGCTTTGCGGGCATGACTTTGTGTTGGATGAGGTAGCGCCGGTGATTGGGAAGGATGCTGGGGACCTGATTGACACGCTGGCAGCGACGAAACTTGTTGTGAGATATGGCAAGAAAGTGTATCCGCCGCATCCGGCAGTGTCTCTGGTGTTGCTGAGGTCACCGGATTTGCTGGCAGAGAGTGAAAGAATGGCGCTAGCCGAGAAGGTGATACGAGGGCTGTCTGTATGCCGGCGACCCCTGGCGAACGCGGTGATGCGCGGCGTGTTGTATATGATGGACAGGGAGTTTGTCTCGAGGCTCTGGGTGCGTTGCCGAGATGTGTGGACCGGCGACCTCACCCGGCTCTCGCCGGGCACGGCAGTAGAGGATCTGGTACCGTTGCTCTATCTGGCCGGGGATTACGAGCCGGCGGCGGACTTGTGCCGGGAATATCTGGCGGATGAGACGCTGGGAAACCGGGCCTCCTTCCAACTGGCGTTGTGCCTCTATAGACTGGGTAGTCACGAGGCTGCGGGAGAGATACTGGACTGGTTCGTCTCACAAGGCCCATACGAACGCGTTGCGCACCTGAACTCGACGCTGACAAATATCGGGCAGGGGAAGTACGAAAAAGCCGAGCAGCACCTGAGAGTACTGGAGGAGACGGACACGCGTCTGCCGGGCCTGCACTATCTGCTCGGATATGTGGCGGAACTACAGGGGCAGACGGAACGGGCGATGGCGGAGTACCAGGAGGCGCGGGCGCAGTACGGGCATGACAATGCCGCTCTATGGCGGTTGGCTTCGCTGAAGGTGTTGACGGAGGCGAGCGGTGACGCGATTCGGTTGTATGAGGCGGGGCTGCAGCAGGATCCGGGTCATGTTGAGTACTACGGTGGTCTGGCTGTGGCTCACTATCTGTCGGGCAATAACAGCCGGGCGATGGTCCAGAGTGCGCGAGCAATTCACGCCGGCATTGATCCGGCAGTAGTGCGCAAGGCAGTGGCGAGGGCCTGCATGGAGTATGGCCTCTACGACCAGGCGCTGAATGAACTGCGAAACTGCCTGACGTATATGCCTGATGATATCGAGGCACAGATTCTGCTGGGGCATTGTCTGCACAGCCAGAATGACTTGGGCGGGGCGAAAGATGCTCTGGAGGCTGCGGTTGCGTCGGCGCCGGAATCGCTGATGGCAAGACAGGAGCTGGCCTCATGCCTCCTGGACCTGGAGGAATACGAGAAGGCGGAGGCAGTGCTGAGCGAGGTAGTGGATAGCCCGATGACGACGCCGGAGATATATGTGCTGTCGGCGATGGTGGCTGCGAACCGAGGGGATGTGAAGGAGCAAGGGCGGTGGGCGCACCTGGCACTGGATGCGGGCGACGAAAGTGGATGGGCGTGGTTCATCTACGCACGTGCGCTTGGTGGTGAGGAGGCAGCAGAGATTTATGAGACGGCTGCGAACAGGCTGGCACAGACGGCGGTGACCGGCAATCGGGTTGAGAGCGCAGCGGCGTACCAAGCGATCGCAGTGTGTAAGCAGGGAGTAGGGGATGAGGCAGGATCGAGGCAGGCAGCCGCGCGGGCTCGCGGGCGCATCATCGGCAGTCAATACGCCGGTGAGCCGGTGCTGTCAGCGCTGGTGTTGCGCTCGGTGAGCAGTGGGGAGTTTATGGAGCAGTTGCGGCAATTCGGGGTGGATGAGAAGAGTGAGTGAGGGTTAGAAACGTAACTCTCGCTCAGGAATTTGGCGGACTCAAACTCCACAGGGCCTGTAAGTTGCAGAAAAGAAGGGCGGAGAACGCGATCAGGGGGACTTCCGGAAGGAAGTCCCCCTTGATGTATGTTGGGTTCAGTGTATCGCTCGGGTTAGTGGTAGCCGGTCGGATCGGTGGGATGGTTAATGGAACGTACGAGGTGGGCGTAGGTATTGCCGAAGTAGAAATCGCTGACCCATGTGCCGGGTGGCGCGGCCGCATCAATGGCGTCGAGTTCGTCCTGGGTGAACGTTATGTCCACGGTTTCAAGTGCTGCGCGGAGATGCTCGACGGTGCGCGGGCCGACGATGGGGCAGGTGATGCCGGGGCGCTGCTGGAGCCAGGCGTGTGCGAGTGCGGGGAGGTCAATACCCTTGGACTCGGCAATGGGAATGAGCTGCTCAACGCGGTCGAGAGCCTCGTGGGTAAAACGCTTGTTGTTGTCGGGATCGGCGCTTGACCAGCGATGGCCTTCGGGAATCGGCTGGCCCTTGCGGTACATGCCGGTGAGGAGGCCATAGGCGAGCGGGCCCCAGGTGACTAGACCGATGCCATGCCTCATGCAGGTCCAGACCATTTCCATCTCGAGGCCGCGATCAAGGAGTTGATAGGGGGGTTGCTCGGCGACGATGCGCGGATAGTCGTATTTCTCGTGCATCATCAGGCCCTCCATGACCAGCGGCACCGGCCACTTGGAGGTGCCGACATAGAGAATCTTGCCCTGCTTGCGAAGGACATCGAGTTGTCCAAATATCTCGTCCATCGGAGTGGTGATGTCCACAACGTGAAGGTAGAACAGATCCAGCCGGTCGGTCTGGAGCCGCTTGAGGCTGTTATCCACGGCGCGGGCAAGATGGTAACGACTGGCGCCACGGTCGTTTTGGCCTTCGCCCATGCTTGCGACGGCCTTAGTGGCGAGGACGATGTCGTCACGCTTGCCGTTTTCCTTGAGGGCGCGGCCAGTGAACTCCTCGGAGACGCCACGTTGATAGCAGTCGGCGGTGTCAATGAAGTTAATGCCCGCGTCGAGGGCTTCGTTGATGATCTGGTGAGCCGTCGGCTCGTCGGTGACGCTGCCGAAGTTCATTGTGCCGAGGCACAGTTGTGAGACTCTGGTTCCGGTCCGGCCAAGTTGTCTGTACTCCATGATGTCCTCCTGTTTTTTGTACGATGAGCGCGGCTTAGTAGCCGTAGGGATTGTCTGAAGCGATGGCTTTGCGCATGCGGGCATAGACGTTGCCGTCATAGTAGCTGCTGACTGCGGTGCCTGGTGGGGCGAATTGGTCAATATTGTCGAGTTCTTCCTGGGTGAGCTTGATTTCGGTGGCTTTGACGGCGGCCTGGACGTATTCGACTTTGCGGGCGCCGATGATTGGGGCCGTGATTCCCGGCCGCTGCAAGAGCCAGGCGTGACAGAGGTCCGGGAGCGCTATGCCCCTGGCCTCGGCAAGCGGCATCAGGTTCTCGATGAGGTCGAGAGCTGCGTTGGTGAGGCGACTGTCTTTGGATGGGTCCACCGACGACTTGCGATGACCCTCGGGGAATGGTTGGCCCTTGCGATACGCACCGCCGAGAATGCCGTTGGCCAGCGGTCCCCAGGTGCACAGGCCGATGCCGTGTCTCATGCAGGCCCAGACGAGTTCGTTTTCGATGCCACGGTCGCAGAGGTTGTAGGGAGGCTGCTCGGCGACGATGCGTGGGTAGCCGTACTTCTCGTGCATCATGAGACCTTCCATAATGAGCGAGATCGGCCACTTGGATGTTCCCACATAGAGGATCTTGCCCTGTTTGACGAGGATGTCGAGCTGGCCGAAGATCTCGTCGAGGGGCGTGGTGATGTCCACGATGTGGAGGTAGAAGAGGTCTATGCGGTCGGTCTGGAGGCGTTGCAGGCTGGCGTCAACTGCGCGGGTGAGGTGGTAGCGGCTGGCACCGTGGTCGTTGGGTCCTGGGCCCATATTTGCGACGGCCTTGGTGGCGAGGACGATGTCGTCGCGCTTGCCATTCTGAGCGAGGGCCTTGCCGAGGCGTCGTTCAGATTCCCCGTTCCCATAGCAATCGGCGGTGTCAATGAAGTTGATGCCCAGCTCGATGGCCTCATTGACAACGGCGATGAAGGTTTCCTCGTCGGTGAGAGAATCGATCATCATGCCGAGGCAGAGCTGCGAGACTCTGGTTCCGGTACGTCCGAGTTGTTTGTACTCCATAATGTCCTCCTGTTGCTGATGTGACTAGGTTGGCTCAGTAGCCGTAGGGGTTGTCGCCGTTGACGGCTTTGAGCAGTTGGGTGCTGGTAGCGTAGTAGGAACTGACGAACTCACCGGGGGGCTGTAGCTCGTCAATTCTGTCGAGTTCTTGTTGCGTAAGCTGGATGTCGGTGGCGCGCACGGCTGCTTCGAGATGCTCGATGGTCCGAGCGCCGACGACGGGTGATGTGATGCCCGGTCGCTGCATTATCCAAGCGAGAGAGAACTCGGCTAAGGGCACACCTCTAGCCTCGGCCATGGGAATGAGAGCTTCGATGAGGTCGAGAGCCTCCGGATTGAGTCGGCCCTTGCTGTCGCTCGGGTGCGGGAAGCGATGCCCTCGCTCAATGTCGCGGTCCTTGCGATAGACGCCTGCGAGCATTCCGGTAGCGAGAGGTCCCCAAGGGCAGATGGCGATACCGTGACGCAGGCAGGTCCAGACAAGCTGGCTCTCAATACGTCGATCGGCAATGTTGTAGCCGGACTGCTCGGCGACGATGCGAGGATAGCCGCATTTGTCAGCGATCCACAGGGCCTCCATGATGAGAGGCACCGGCCACTTGGAGGTGCCGACATAGAGGATCTTGCCCTGTCGGACGAGGATGTCGAGCTGGTCGAGCACCTCGTCGAGAGGAGTTGTGATGTCCACGATGTGGAGGTAGAAGAGGTCTATGCGGTCAGTCCGGAGGCGCTTGAGGGAGGCTTCGACGGCGCGGGAGAGATGATAGCGGCTAGCACCGTGGTCATTGGGGCCTGGTCCCATGCCGGCGACGGCTTTGGTAGCGAGTACGACGTCGTCGCGCTTGCCATTTGCCTTGAGCGCCTTGCCAAGATACTCCTCGGAGACGCCGGTAGTGTAGCAGTCGGCGGTGTCAATGAAGTTGATGCCGCTGTCAATGGCCGCGTCCACAAGTGCGGCGGCCTCTTGCTCGTCGTTGCGAGGGCCGAAACCCATGGTGCCGAGACATACTTTTGAGACCCTGGTTCCGGTGCGGCCGAGCTGTCTATACTCCATGATCTTCTCCTGTAGAGAGCGAATAGCAGATGGCGCGAAGTGACTGAGGTAAATGCTAAAATGCACCGAGCGGTTCGGGTTTGTTGACCGCGCGGCACATGCGGTCGTAGAGAGTGCAGTAATCGGTGACATTGCCGCCCGGTGCGATGGCCTCGTCAACCTTGTCCAGCTCTTCCTGGGTAAGCTCGATTTCGCAGGCCTTGAGAGATGAGCGCAGGTGCTCGACGGTGCGCGGGCCGGCGATTGGTGCAGTGATGCCCGGGCGCTGCATGAGCCACGCGGTGGAGAACTCGGCGAGTGAGCAGCCGCGCGCCTCGGCCAGGGGAATGAGTTTCTCGACGAGGTCCATGGTTGCCTCGGTGTAGCGGTTGTGGCCGTCGCGCTGGCCGATTTCTTTGAACTTATGGCCCTCGGGTGCGGCCTGGCCTTTGCGATACACGCCGCTGAGGATGCCGCCGGCGAGCGGGCCGAAGGGAACGATGCCGATGCCGTGCCTGAGGCAGGTCCAGACCAGCTCCCACTCGATGCGGCGGTCAGTGAGGTTGTACGGGGGCTGCTCGGCGACAAGGCGCGGATAGCCGTGTGTTTCGCTTAGTGTGAGCGCCTCCATGATGAGCGGCACGGGCCATTTGGAGGTGCCCACGTAGAGTATCTTGCCCTGCTTGACGAGGACATCGAGGGTATCAAGAGTTTCATCAATGGGAGTAGTAATGTCAGTGATATGGAGGTAGAAGAGGTCTATGCGGTCGGTCTGGAGCCGCTTGAGACTGGCCTCGACGGCGCGGGTAAGATGGTAGCGGCTGGCACCGTGGTCATTGGGGCCCTCGCCCATGGTGGCGACGGCCTTGGTCGCGAGCACGATGTCGTCGCGACGGCCGTTGGCTGCTAGCGCCTTGCCGAGGTACTCTTCGGAGCCACCCCTGGCATACACGTCGGCGGTGTCTATGAAGTTGATGCCGCCGTCAATGGCCTCGTCAACGATGCGCTGCGCCTCGTCGAGGTCGGTACTCCCCACGAAATTCATGGTGCCGAGACAGAGCTTCGAAACGCGAGTTCCGGTGCGTCCCAGTTGTCGGTATTCCATTTGCGTCCTCCTGCAGGGCAAAATGCCCCGCGTCCAACTCGGAAGTGGTGAGGCCCTCAGGTGCGTCAAGGCGCTAGCTTCGCCGTGTGTGGGCTGATACCTCTCTAGACTGTAAGAATATTGCGAAAAAGTGCGGGAGTTGGGCGGAGGCCGGAAGGCAGGTCAGTTGAGGTGCCAAATGGTGAAGTTGAGCACCAATGCGAAGCTGACCCAGAGTAGGTATGGTACGAGCAAGATGCCGGCGAGTCGCGAGAGGCGCCAGAAGAGCAGCAGGTTTGCGACGATAGCTACCCAGAGCACCGCGATTACAATCGCGGCGAGACCGATGTTGTGGAGACCGAAGAATATGGGGGACCAGCTCAGGTTGAGCGCGAGCTGGATAATGAAGACAAGTAGAGCAACACGGACACTGGAAGTCTGCCATCCGCGTCTAATGATGATTACCGCGGCGACGAGCATCATCGCGTAGAGAATCGGCCAGACGATGCCGAAAAGATAGCTCGGCGGCGTAAATGTCGGCAGGACAAGACTCTCGTACCAGGCAGGATCAAACATGGGCTCTCACTTCCTTTCGCAAGATGCTCAGGAAAAGGGACGCCGCACAACTCCTCACCCCTTTGCTTACCCTCTCCGGGGAGAGCGGCAGCGGCAACAGCCACGCGGGGTCCAGCGTCAGTCGGTCAGTTCAACGACTACGGCAGCGTAACGGCCCAGCGCAGGTAGCTGCAGCCGCGTCTGGGCGTCCTGGTGGGAGAACTCCACCACGATGCCCGGGTATTCGCCGGCTTTGGCATCGAGTTGCTCTGCGTCGTAGTCAGGTGAGATGGCATAGGCGCAGAGAGGTACGGCTGCTGTGCGCAGCGTCACCTCGATAGGCTGGGTCTGTGGATATGTGACAACGTCAGGCCAGACGCCGACCTCCTGGCCGTTCTCGAGGATCGTGCCCGAGGTGTTGATCTGATGAATGACGATGGCGCGCCGACCGGAAGGCAACTTGTGGGAGAGGCAGCCGAGCATCTGACCGCACTCGTCAGTTGACGGAGCCTGCAGCGGCCACGGCTGAGGATGGGCGAGCTCGATGAGGTCGCGAGTGAGCTCGGAGGCCTCCAGGACGCGCGTATCCGTGAAGGCAACGGGCTCCGTATTGCGGCCGAGGGTTCGGTCCTGGTTACTGAGAGCGCCTAGGTGGCCGGTCAGAGCCAGTACTGTGCCCCTGCCGAAGGTGCTGCGGAGCAGAAATGGCCTGGCGCCGGCGGCTGTCTGCGCTTCGCCAAGGACCTCGGCCGTGGTGTCGCTCACCGTAGCCAGCAGAGCCTTCTCGATTTGCTTGCCCGCCAGTGCGGAGCTCAGGTTGCTATCTGCGGGTGCGGATATGGTGTAGGTCACCCGGTCGGATTTGGCGAGGCTAACGCCGCATAGGTCCTTGAGCAGCGACTGTGGGCGCGGCTTGCCGGTCTCATCCCATATTCCGGCCTCACCGGCGACGATGAGATTCCCGCCGCCGCGTACGTAGGCGGTAATCACGTCGGCCTGCTCTTGCGACATGCACGCGCAGGCGGGGAGTACCAGCAGCTTGTACTGGCTAAGGCGCTCATCGGTGACGTCGCCCTCGAGTATCACGTCATAGGGACGGTTTGCAGCCGTCATGACCTGGCACCACCCGCGCCACTCGGTGAGGAAGCTGTCGCGGTGGGGCGGATAATAGAGGTCGCGGGTGTGGCGGGAGAAGAGCACGGCAGTGTCAGCGATGCTGGCCCCGCGGTAATAGACTGCGCTGTGGTCGCGCTCGAAGTTGAGGGCTTCGCCCCATGTCGCGGTGCTCTTATGGTACTTCCAGACCCAGATGTTCTGGCCGAACGCCTTTATGTAACTCCAGATGAAGATGAAGTCGTTGTCGTCGTTCGGATAGGAGAGGGTGAGGACCGGCGTCTTGAAATGGACGCCGGCGACTGAGTAGTAGGCCATGCGCGGCGCGTCGGCCAGCCACATGTAGAAGTGGTGGTGGCCCGAGCTCTCGAAGAAGGCGATGTTGTGGGAGCGCATGAATTCCTCCAACTCATCGCCCCAGTTGACCGGCATGTTGATCCCCGCGCCGCCGGCCAGGCAGCCGAACCAGACATCATCATTGTCCAGAACCGCTTCCCCAAATGCCTTGTAGAAATCGCCGACCCACCGCATCCGGGCGGTAATCCAGGCGCGCCAGAGTGGGGAGTCGAAGTTGCCCCAGTGCTCTGATTCTGCACTGGTGGGCAGTGTGAAGCCGGTCTCCTGCTTGAACTTCGCGCGGCAGACGTCGCAGCCACATACGAACCAGTTCGGCAGCCACTCGACCTCATCGGTCATGAAGCCATCGACGCCGGTTTGCTCCTTGAACTCCTTGCAGCGAGCGAAGTACTCGCGCCTGAAGTCCGGGTTGTTCATGCAGAACAGGTTGATCGTGCCCTTCCTCGTGTTCCAGACAGACATTCCGCCGGTCCGGACATCGCGCTGCGACCGTTCTTGCCAGTCATCTGGCATATCGCTTATGAACGCACAGGTGTTGTGATGCACCACGCGCATGCCGAACTTGTGACATGCCTCGACGAGGTTGCGGGTGGCCTCGATGGCCTGCTGGGCTGCGCCATGGGTGCGCCAGGTGGCATCCCTCGCCTCGGACATGTGCTGGCGGTGCCCCTCAGTGAGGATGAAATTGGCGCCGAGTGAATAGTACCTGGCAGCCAACTCGTCGGCGCCTTCGGGGCTTAGGTCTGCTGGGTAGTCCGTGTCCACTACGCGCATGTCGTAGCAGTCCGGGGGAAGCGGCAAGGGGTTCTGGGTGACATGTTGCACCAGCACAGCGGTCAACTCCTCAGTTAGCCGCTGGGCCGGGGCAATGGCCTGCAGGATGGTGGTCCTGTCGGCAACGGCATCGAGATTCCGCTGCAAGTCGGCCAGCCGCGACGTCACCCTATCAGCGAGAGCCGCCATGTCATCCGCCAACCGACCGCCGGCTCTGCGTATGTCATTGCACCGGTCGGCAACCGCGCTCCGATGGTCCGCGAGGAGAATCGCAATCGGGGCAACGCCGGCTTGTGGATTGGTGGTCGGGTCGTAGGCCAAAGCTGCATCGAGCATCTGGTTCAGGAGCCTGTTGTGTGGCGGTCTGGTGCCGGTGACAAGTGAAAGACAAATCGAGGAGTATATGCATTGTCCGCGGCCGGCGGTGACCACTACCAGACCGGGGCCCCTGTTCGTATCTGCGAGCACCTTCACAACTTCGGGTTGGTTGATGGTCACTCCTGTGGCGGTGCCGCCGTAGGGGAGCTTCTCGCCATCGGCGAATCCGGCGGTGATGGGATGGTCTGTTGCGGTGATGATGAGCTCGGGGACATTGGGCGCTCCGCCGCCGCTGATCGGGAGGTCGCGCACCCGCTCGAGAGCATGTTGCTCCATGATGACACTGCCGCCGGCGAGAAGATAAGCCTTCAACGCATCTATGGCATCCTCGGGCAGGCCGACTCTCTGGCCGATTCCCGTCACCACGATGAGCACGTCGTACCTGCCGAGTACCAGGGGATCGGCGATGTGGCTTTCGGAAATGATATCGTACCCAATGCCGCGCTGCTCGCAGATGGCTTTGTAGCCGCGCAGGTAGTCCAGACTATCGGCCTGCACGTAGCCGATCATGCCGACGGGGGCGGCGTGAGATGCCGCGGCTGCAGGTAGGAGCATGAGGCAAGACAAGGCAGCAGACAGGCCTATTTTCTCCATGGCTGGGTCCCCTTCTCGGGCTTGAAATCAGCACAGCGGCTTGAACTTCTTGTAGTAAGCTTCGGCAAGGGCGATGCTTTCGGTGACCGGCGACATCGGCTCAATGAGGGTCGCGAAGCCGTTGTAGCCGACCGCTTTGAGTGCGGCGAAGGCCTTGCTGAAGTTGACGCCGTCAGGATCATTGGGGTCGCAGCGGACGAAGCCGTGACCCTGATAGACGATGACGCCCTCGCCCTCGGTCGTGTCAACGGGCTTGAGGTTCTGTAGGGAGACATTGAAGAGCTTGTCTCCGAGGGTTTCGAGGGCCGCCTGACCATAGTCGCGGCCGACGAGGACAAAATTTGCGGGCTCGTAGGTGAGGCCGAAGTTGGGCCGGTCAACTTCCTGACAAACGCGCATGGCGCCTTCGATGGTCTCAGTGGGGCCGCCGGTGTGAATCTGGACGACGACGCTGACTTCGTGTTCGGAGACGATGTCGCAGGCCTTCTGAACCCACTGCACGTCGGACATGCCCATGCGGAGGGAAGGGGTGGCAAGTGAGCGGGCGACTTCGGCCATGCGGCGGACATGCTGGAGGTCATGAG
>Ga0180431_10004686_pt1 | contig 16989 bp, 15 predicted proteins | sample SS_ome_11_FD_132459 | JGI IMG/M metagenome (GOLD analysis project Ga0180431, IMG submission 132459) | Hypersaline lake sediment archaeal communities from the Salton Sea, California, USA - SS_1_MS_1 metaG | ecosystem: Environmental > Aquatic > Non-marine Saline and Alkaline > Hypersaline >... | reverse complement strand
GGTCGAGGAACAACTGTTCGTCATCACAGCCAGATGCGTCTGCATCGGGTGCTCTTACAGAAGCCATCAAGTCTTGCAAATGGTATTTCCTTGCCTGCACCTCTTTGGGCGGAATGGATCGCTTTGCCGTCGTGACCACAGAGAAGCTGTGACCAAGCATCGATGCGATTTTCATTGAGGCTTCGCCGATACCAACAACCGGTTTGGTAGTGGATTCTTTGATCGCATTGAGGTTGGGATCGCCATGACAAGCAATAACAACTGCGTCGACTTCCTGTTCGTATTCCTTCACCAATTGGAGCATGCCATGTGCGGCGGCGACATCGTCTTCGTAAGTCTCTATGAACTTTGGCGCAGCTGGTGTTGGTTTACAGACGACGTCGAACCTACCTTCCGCAAACTCAACGGCAGACTTGCGAATTGCATCGGTCATATTGGGATCGCTGTTGGGATTCAAAATCAGTATCCGCATCAAGGCTACTCCTTGCCCTCTGTCAATACATAAGGATCGGAGGGTGCGGCCTGCGACAGCTTCGAGTCTATTACTTCATCCGGGTAACTCAAGAGCCGCATGAACTCCCTCGACAGTTCCTTTCTTGCACGTTCATCGTACGACCCTGCTGCCTCGAGCCGCTCTTTCCTTTCCTTCAACCCAAGATAGCACTCCAGAGTTGGCTCCCCCTCGTAATAGAGGATCGACCACTTCCCTTTTGTGAAATCCTCGCTCTGCAAATCGGTGATGAGGAGCGATTTTTCCAGGTGCGATGCCACTCCAAACGCCTGTGCGATCTTCTCTGATGCAGTCTCAATGCGCGCGTATTCGTCCGGTGTCAACGGAGGACTAATAGCCAACCGCTTGACCCCACACGCCACCATCTCAACAAAGCAGTTGATCATGCCTAGTTGAAAGGAGTAAGTGTCGATATCGGTCATGTTGATACCTCGAATCAGTTACCTCGAACCCGCAACCCTCACATACGTACTAGAGGTGTCCACGACATCCGTCGCATATGCCTTACGCCCACCCACATAGTCCTTGAGCAGTGCAACAAACGCCCCGCTCAAGGCTACAACCGCCACCAGGTTTGGGATCGCACAGACACCAACGGCGATGTTCGCAAACACCCAGATCGTCTCGACATCGGCCACTCCCGCGAACACCACTGGCGGGATGAAGTAGAGCCATCGCACGTACCTGAGCCCTTGTTTTCCAAAGACATTGAGTGCCGCGGTCTCGAAGTATATGAAGAAGCCAATCTGTGTTGAGAGGCAGAAGGTGAGAATGCAAAAGGAAATCAGACCACTCGCAACATTCTCAGGAAAGACCGCTGAGAACGCAGAGATCACCAACTCAATTCCGGACTCGCCAGTAGAAAGGACACCGGTCGACAAGATCGCGAACGACGTTATAGTGCAGATGATGAACGTGACGACGAAGACCTCGAATGCACCCCACATTCCCTGCTGAAATGGGTGTTTTGTGTCCGCAGTAGCATGAGCCATTGGGGCGGTTCCCATACCGGCTTCATTGCTGAACATGCCCCGTGCCATCCCCTCGCGTATCGTCACCATCACAACCGATCCCGCGAAACCTCCGGCTGCCGGAATGGGTGCAAAGGCGTGTTTGAAGATCAAGCCAAAGACGTCCGGTATCGCCCCGTAATTGACGAGGAATAGCGTGAGCCCCCCGACGATGTAGACGAACGACATGAACGGCACCAACCGCTCACTGAACCGGCCGATGCGACGAACACCACCAATCACGACAATTGCGGTTACGATCGTCATGCTCCCGGCAACGAAGTATGGATTGATGTTGTAGCTAGCGAGAAACGCCCTGCCTACCGTATGTGCCTGCAGGAGCGATGCACTGCACAGCGCATTGATGACAACACCACCACTGAACAGCACAGCGAGGAAACGCCAGCCCAATCCGCGATCGATGTAATACATCGGTCCGCCGCGGATACGGCCGGTTTCATCGATATCGCGATAGTGAACCGCGAGGGTGATCTCGGCAGTCTTTGTAATAGTGGCGAACAGAGCCAACAACCACATCCAAAAGATCGCACCCGGCCCACCGATGGAAAGGGCGGTCGCCACTCCGGCGATGCTCCCCATTCCCACCGTGCTGGCCAGCGCCGTGCTTGCTGCCTGGAAGGGCGTCATTCTTCCCTTGCGCTTGGCCTCATCCCGGACGCCTTCTCCTCCCCGTTCTCCAGCACCTCCATCCGTCTTCACGATCGACCCAAAAGTACTCTTCAGAATGAGACCTAGCTTCCGAACTTGAAACGCCTTCGTACGAATCGTGAGGTACACCGATACAGATGCAATGAAGACCATAGTCCCAGGTCCCCACAACAACTCATCCACCCAAGCGGCAAAGTTCAGGATGTGTTCAATCAACTCTCAGAACTCCCTTCCCATCGTCTCATTGGCTGCCGGCGACCTCCCGCGCCCTGTTCACCGTATCGATCATATCCGCGGCAGTCACCAGAGGGGAGATCGCCACCAAGCGCAGCACCGTCTTTCCACCGATCTGCGATATGGAAACGGGCCGTTGGCCCTCCCTCAGCAATGTGTCGTACACATGTGTCTGCAACTCATCCAGCTGCGTCGCAGCAACATCCGTGGGGATTACCCGGAAGCACAGGATTCCCGTGTCTGGGCTATGGCAAAGTTCAAGGTCGGATTGGTCCGTAACGTAGTCTGCCAGTTTTGTGATAGCATTCAGCGGGGCACTCAGCCTCTTGATGACACCGCTGAGGCCTTGATGCCTGATGGACGTGACAAGAGGAAGCACAGTCATTGGCCGAGTCGTGGGAATCGATTTCACACCAGGGTTGGGCTCTACTGCGTCTTCACGATTCCAGTAGCTGCTGTAGAGAGTCACTCGGCGAAAGTCAGCAGAATGACGCACAAAGAGGACTGAACTCGGGATCGGCACTCCCATTTGCTTGTGCGGGTCCCACGTGATCGAGTCGGCACGCTCCACTCCATCAAAAAGGTGGCTCCAGTCGGGCACTAGCTTGTACGCGAGACCGTACGCCCCATCGACGTGCAGCCATGCGCCCAGCTCCTCGCAGATATCGGCAATGGGCGGAACTGGATCGACCGCGCCGGTCGAAGTCGTCCCCGTTGTCGCCACAATGCAGAACACCTCCCTCTTCCCCCTTCCCCCTTCCCCTTCCCTCATCTCCCTCAGCTTCTCCCTCAATGCATGCACATCAATCCGGCAGTTTGAATCGTTTGCGACCGGCACCAGACACGACTCCCCCAACCCCAGCATCCGCACAGCATGTTTGAGCGAGAAATGCACATCTTCCGAGCAAACCACAGCCAGGCTCGATGGATCTCTGAAGCCCTGGACGCCTGACTCCGCCAGCTTGAATCCGCAGCGTTCCGCATGCCTGTCCAGAGCCATGTATATCGCCTGCTGGTTGGCGTATGTGCCGCAGTACATGATGGTGGCATCGGAGCCAGCGCTGAGCCCAAACAGATGACACAGTGCTTTGCAGCACATCTCCTCCAACACAGCACCACCCGGTGAGACCTGCCAGTTCGTTACGCCCTGATTGTGTCTCACAGCGATCTGTGCACCGACTTCCGCACCCGCCTCCGGAGCCGAGTTGAAAAGGAAGTGAAATGAAGGCAGCTCGTAGCGCCCTAGGTGGGGTACGAGCTTCTCCTCTATCAGGTCCGTGACCTCTTCGAGAGAAAGCCCCTCCTCCTGGAATCGAACGAGGGGCTCGAGGTCAGCGGCCACCTGATCCGGCGACGCGCCAGAATAGATCCGTGACGTTCGATCAGCCGTCATGTATCACACCGTTCCGCAACAAAGACATAGTGATTACCGAGTCAGAGCGACCGGTGTATGTATCGTCCCCTGCCCCTAACTGCCAAACACTCCTCTCCATCCACAATCAATTCGCCACGCGAGAACACCTTCACGATCTTACCCTTTACATCGATTCCCTCATACGCGGACCAATCAGCGCCCATGTGCAGAGTATCGTGGCCCATCGTCCACCTCGCATTGGGATCGAAGAAGACGATATCGGCATCGCTACCCGGCGTAAGGCTTCCTTTCGACGGCGAAAGTCCGAACAGTCGGGCCGGGTTTGTGGCGATCAAGTCGACGAAATGCGGCAACGATATCCGCTCTTTGGCAACACCTTCCGAATAGAGCATGTGCAGCCTCGTCTCAACACCCGGTATTCCGTTCGGGCACTTGTCGAACCTGTCGATGCCGTAGAGCTTGGCCTCCCACGAATACGCAGCGTCGTCAGATGTCACCATTGCTATTTGACCAGCCTGGAGTCCATTCCAAAGCCTATCTTGGACCGTTTTCTCTCTGAGGGGAGGAGAGCAGATCCATTTGATACCGTCATCACGTTCCAACACCTCTTCGGTGAACATCAAGTAGTGAGTGCAAGTTTCAGCGGTGATATCCAAACCTTCGGCACGAGCTGCCGTGATCAGTCTCAGTCCGCCATCACTCGCCAGGTGAACCACGAAGAACTTGGCGCCAGTGTTGCGAGCCATCTCGACGATGCCACGAATTGCTTCGGTCTCAACCTCAGGGGGTTTGCTCTTTGCGTGGTATATCGACCCCGTCTTGCCGGCGCTGATTAGGCGTGGGACGTTCTCCTCTATTGTCCTGTTGTCCTCCGCGTGCAGCATCAACATCCCGCCCGAGTCGGATAGCCGCTTCGCGATGCGTTCGAGATCCTCCATCTCTATCAGCAGGCCATCTTCGCGATAGGTCATGTAGCACTTAATCGTCGCGGCCCCTTGTTCAACGATGAGGGGGATTTCGTCGAGTGTCTCGTCCGTCGATTGGGTAATTACCGGGTGCGTGCCCCAGTCCACCAGGGCCTTGCCAGCGGCTTCATCGCGCTTGTCTTGGAGAGTCTTTGCCAGCGTACCACCCGGCACCTGATTTGAGAAATCGACCACGCTGGTGACTCCGCCATACGCGGCGGCGAGAGTGCCGGTGTAATAGTCGTGTACACTCACCGTGCCCATGAACACGTCATTGAAGTGAACGTGAGTGTCGACGGCACCCGGGAAAACCAGGAGACCACCGGCATCGATCACCACGTCGGCTCCGGCATCTCCGAGGTCTCCCACGGCACGTATGCGCTCGCCTTCAACGAGAATATCTGTCTGTACCACGGTGCTGCCCAATACCACAGTGCCACCGCGAATTTGTTTCAAGTTGTTTGGCATGGGCGTTAATCCTCGGCTTGGTCGAGCTCCATTACCGACTCCGCGAACACATCCACACCTTTTCGCGCTAGTTCTTCCGTGAGAACGAGAGGTGGTAAGAACCGCGCGACGTTGAAGTAATGACCACCGATTTCAATGAGCACTCCTCGCTGATGGCAGAGCGTACGCACCTTTGCAGCAAGTTCTGGCGCGGGTTCCTTGGTTGCTTTGTCCTTGACAAATTCGACTCCGAGCATCAGTCCTTTGCCGCGCACCTCGCCGACAATACTCGTATCTGCCTCAAGTTCCTTGAGCCAACCCAGCATCTTCTCACCTAGTGCCAACGCATGGTCGGCGAGGTTGGTCTCGAGCATGAATTCGATGCCAGCTGCTCCACCGGCGTACGCGACCATGTTGCCCCTGAACGTGCCGATGTGTTTGCCCGGCGACCAAGTGTCGAGCTTCTCTTTGTAAGCAACGGCTGAGATCGGAAAGCCGACCCCACCAAGCGCCTTACTCATTGTCATGATGTCAGGCACCACCCCGGTGTGCTCGCAAGCGAACATCTTCCCGGTGCGGCAGAAGCCTGCCTGTATCTCGTCGTCGATCATGAGTATGTCGTATTTGTCGCACACTTCGCGGATCTTCGGCAGGAATCTCTCGTCCGGCACGATTGAGCCACCCTCACCCTGAATCGATTCGACCAAAATTGCAGCTGGGTGCCCTACACCCGAGTGCGAATCCTCTACGACGTGCTCGAGGTAACTCCCGCACTCGAGATCACACTTGCCGGCCTCCTGGCCAAACGGGCACCTGTAACAATACGAGTAGGGCACAAAATGCACTTCAGGAATCAGCGGCAAAAAGTCGCCTTTGAACGGCGAGCCGCTACAGAGAGAGAGTGCACCAGCAGTCATACCATGATAGGCCCCTTCGAACGAGATCATTGGGTACCGCTTGGTGTTGTATTTGGCTAGTTTGGTGGCCGCCTCCACGGCGTCGGACCCTGTTGGTCCGCCGAAGAAGATCTTGTTCAACCCGTCTGGAAGAACGCTTGCCAGAGTCTCGACCATCGCCTGCCGAGTGGGACTCGGCATATCCAGTGTGTGCGTGACATCGTCGAGTTGCCGTTTCGCCGCATCAATCACGGCTGGGTTGGAGTGTCCCACGTTGATCACACCGGCGCCACCAAAGAAGTCGATATAGACGTTTCCATCGACGTCTTCTATGGTGGCACCCATCGCCCGTCTGAAAGCCATCGGCATGCCACGCGGGTAGGAAACCGCCGAACTCTCGTGTTCGCTCTGGTACTCTAGGAGCGCCTGTGAATCGGGCCCTGGTGGGGTCACTTTGATCGCTGGCGCGTCTTGGTATGAAAGCTCTTCGAAACCCACTGTAAGTCTCCTGAGTATGGTCGCTAGTCAATATGGAAACAGATTGTCTTGGGCTCGGTCATCTCTTGCAGCGAGAACTTGATGCCTTCCCTGCCGAGCCCTGACTTCTGCGTGCCGCCGAACGGCATGGAATCGAGACGGTAGTCCGTGGAGTCGTTGATCATGACTCCGCCGCAATCCAGTTCGTAAGCGAACTTGAACGCCAGGTTCACGTCCTTGATGAATACGGCTGCATGAAGACCAAACGGAAGACTGTTGGCTTTTTCGAGTGCCTCTTCAAACGCATCGACTCGGTAGAGATTCACCGTTGGACCAAAGACCTCGTCTTTGTGGATTGTGGCTTCTTCGGGAACATTCTCGAGAACTGTCGGCTCCATCAGCGCCTTGTCTCTTCCACCTCCGCACAGAACAGACGCTCCCATCTCCACGGATTCCTTTACCCAATTCTCGACTCGTGCTGCCTCGCCCTCAGTGATCATCGGCCCCATGGCTGTCCCTTTGAGCATCTTGTTCCCGATCTTGTACCGCTGCGTCACGTTTACGAACTTCTGCTTGAACTCCTCATAGATGGTGCCGTGCACGTACAGACGCTGCACACCTATGCAATTCTGCCCAGCTGCCCAGAATGCTCCGGACACGCATGACTCGACTGCCCAATCGACGGAAGCATCTTCCCATACGATCACGGGGGAATTCGATCCCAACTCCATGCCGATCTTCTTAATGCCCGCAGTGGCGGCGATCGCCTCGCCCGCTTCAATCCCAGCCGTCGCGGAAACCATGCGCACTCGTTCGTCAGGTACGAGAGTCTTGCCCAGCATCGCACCGCTGCCGGTTATGAGCTGGAGTGCTGCCGGTGGCAGCCCTCCTTCGAGCAGTGCTTCGGCGAGCTTAATCGCTGAGAGTGGAGTCACGGTTGCCGGCTTCAAAATGACGCTATTACCCGCCGCGAAAGCCGGCCCCAATTTGTGGGCAACCAAGTTCAGCGGATCGTTGAAAGGAGTGATGGCAAGCACGACTCCAATTGGGAACCGATAGTAATATCCCAATTTGTTCTCGCCACCCGGGAACGAATCGAAAGGGATCGTCTCACCAAACAGCCGCTTTGCCTCTTCACCAGAAACGGTGAGTGTGTTGACGCAGCGCGATGCCTCCTTGCGCGCCTCTCTGATGGTCTTGGAGCCTTCCCGAGCGATAACGGTGGCGAACTCTTCGAGTCGGCTCGAGATGATGTCGGCCGTTTTGCGCAAGACGGTGGCTCGCTCGAACACCGGCATCTTCCGGGTGACTTCGAAACCTTTCACGGCGCTCGCGAGCGCCAACTCCGCATCTTCCGGCGAAGCGCTCGGTACGTGATCTATTATCGAATCATCAAAGGGATCCCTCACCGGGATTTTCTTCTCTCTGTCGACCCACTCGGAGTCGAGGAACATCTTCATGCGTTTCCTCCAGCGGATGGGACGTTGAATATAGCTTGGCGGTGAGCCACGCCTGGGGCGAGCAGTATGGTGTGTTGTACCGGGGAACGCAACGACCGCCGGAGCAAACCGCGGCATAGACGGCATGGCTGGAAAAGGATGAAGAAGCGTAGGAGGAGGAAGAGGGTAGGGCGGCATAGGGAGGACGAGGTAGGTTTGAGCACCCCCCTAGACACCGTCTTCTCCTAACGACATACTCGAAGTGACTCAAGAAAGTCCGATTCCCGATTCACCAGAAACGGATCTTTGACAGGGGGCATCATGAGCACCGTCTTTCCAATAGTCAATTCAAAGCGTGACCACCGAATAGGAGTGGCCTTTCTTATTGCCGTAGCATGTGCTGCGGTGAGTTTTCCGAGAACAATAAGTGCGCAAGAAGATCCTTCCTTCTTCCAAGACATGCACTACCGACAGGTCGGACCGTCGCGCGGCGGCGCGGTGACTGCAGTGGCCGGGCATCCCGCCCGCCCCTACACCTTCTACATGGGTGTTCGAGGCGGAGGTGGCGTGTGGAAGACTGACAATTATGGGCAGAACTGGTATCCGGTCACAGACGGGTTCATTCGTACGTCGTCCACGATTGGCGCCGTTCGCGTTGCCCCATCCAATCCCGACGTGGTCTATGCTGGCACCGGCACGGATGGCATCCGCAGCAACATCATCGGCGGGCGGGGGATCTACAAGACCACCGACGCAGGTGATACCTGGGAGTTCATTGGCCTCGAGAATACCGGCCAGATTGGCGCTGTTGAGGTGCACCCGGACGACGAGAACCGGTTGTTCGTGGCGGCACTGGGTTCTCCATTCGGTCCTAATGACGACCGAGGCATTTACCGGTCGAGCGATGGCGGCAGGTCTTGGGATCACGTTCTATTCCTGAACGACTCTGTTGGGGGTATCGACCTCGAAATTCACCCCACGAATCCAGACATCATCTACGCAGCGATGTACCGGGGCGACAGAAAGCCGTGGACGATCATCAGTGGCTGCGGGCCCGGTTGTGGTGATGGAATTTGGAAGAGTTCCGATGGAGGAGAGAACTGGCGCCAGGTGACCGAAGGTCTGCCACAAGGCCTAGTGGGGAAAATAGACCTGGCGGTGTCTGCGGCGGCCCCGAACCGGGTTTACGCTCTCGTGGAAGCTCCGGAACCTGAGGAAGGTCTGTACCGCTCCGACGACAGCGGCGAAACATGGCGTTTCATGAGCGGCGGCCGGTTCCCGAAAGGCAATCCATATGGCACCTTGGAGCTGATGGAGCGGCCGTTCTACTATACTAACGTAGACGCCGACCCGACGAATGCCGACATCGTGTGGGTCAACAACGAGCGGTTCTTCAAGTCTGTTGATGGTGGCCTCACTTGGACGATTGAACCCACTCCTCACGGGGACAACCACGACATGTGGATCAACCCCGAGAACCCGGACATCATGGTTCAATCGAACGATGGTGGGGCGAACGTCACTCTGGACGGCGGCAGGACCTGGTCGACGCAGCACAACCAACCGACCGCCGAGCTCTACCAGGTGGACGTCGACGACCGGTTCCCGTATTGGCTCTATGCCGGTCAGCAAGACAACACCACGATCGCAGTGCCTAGCCTGCCTCCAGCACAGCCTGCACCGTCGGGGCCGACCGCGTATTGGAAAGCGATAGGTGGGTGCGAGACTGGCCCTGCAGTGCCCAAGCCTGGCTCCGACATCGTGTACGCACCGTGCAAGGGAACATTCGATCGCTTCAGCTTCACTACCGGCCAAGCAATCGGCCGCTACGTTGGAGCCCAGCACCTCTACGGCGTGAACCCGGCGAGGCTCAAATATCGTTTCCAGCGTACCACTCCGGTCGAGGTTTCACCACACAATCCCGACATCGTCTATCACGGATCCCAGTACGTGCACCGGAGCTATGACGGCGGAATCACCTGGGATGAGATTTCACCGGATCTGACTGCCAACTCGCCGAACCGTCAAATCCGCTCGGGAGAACCCATCACCAATGACATCACCGGTGAGGAACACTTCAGCGTCATCTACGTCATAGAGGAATCGCCGGTGGAGGCGGGAGTGATATGGGCAGGCAGCAATGACGGCCCCGTGCACGTTACACGTGACCACGGAGTACACTGGATGGACGTCACCCCGCCCATGTGGCCGCCCGAGGGACGCATCAATGCCATCGAACCTTCGCCGCACGCCAGGGGAACGGCATATGTTACGGGTTACCGCTTCCGGTTGAACGACTTCCACCCCTATGTTTTCAAGACCACGGATTACGGTGCGAATTGGACACTTCTCACGGACGGTACCAACGGTATTCCCGCGGACTTCCCTGTGCGCGTCGTGCGTGAGGACAAACGCCGACCTGGACTGCTTTACGCCGGCACCGAATACGGCATGTTCGTATCCTTTGACGATGGTGCCAACTGGCAGTCTCTGCAGCTGGACATGCCCCGCACACCAATCACCGACATCGAGTGGATCCGCGACGACCTAGCGATGTCCACGATGGGAAGAGGTTTCTGGATTCTGGACAACGTGAAGCCGCTCCAGGAGTTGAGTGATGAGGTAAGAAACTCAGATGTTCATCTCTTCACTCCGCGAGAAGCGTATCGGATGCGCTATCGCGGGACCATGCTGAGAGGTGGAGTGCGCTCGCACGATCCCGAGTACCCCGACCCCGGGGCGATGATCGATTATTACTTGGCTTCGGACGCGCGCGGAGAAGTGACACTGGAATTCCTCGACGCTTCTGGTAACGTAATTCGCGGCTTCTCTAGTTCGTCCGACGGCTACTCATATGAAGAACGCCAGGAGATGCGTGCACCATACGTTGCACGAACTGGCGATCCCGCGCTCGAGACCGGAGCAGGCCACCATCGATTCACCTGGGATCTGCGACACCCCGGTGCTGCCGCTCCGGCCTTCACCACCGGCCTGTACGGGCGCCCAGGCGCCAATGGGCCAATGGTCGCTCCGGGTCACTATCAGGTCCGGCTGACTGCTGGCGGTGTAACCCAGACGCGAGACCTGGAAGTACGCATTGACCCACGAGTCTACGCAGATGGAATCTCCCCTGCGGACCTCCAGGCACAGGAGGCCCTCTCACTTCAGATTCGCGATGCCGTCGCCGAAGGCGCTCAGGCAGCCTTCGAGCTGAACCAGCTTCGCGAACAGGTGAGAGCAGGAAGCTCGGACGCAGAACGAGTAGAGGAACTCTGGAATCAGCTGGTCACCCGCCGGACCGGCAGCTACCCGCCGCCGATGCTGCTCGACCAGCTCGACTACCTGCACGGCATGGTCACTAAGGCTGACAGTCGGCCGAGCCGCGACGCTTACACACGTTATGCGGAGCTCAAGGTTACGCTCGACGAGTTGGTCGAGCAGGTACGCCAGCTGAGGAGAGGGGTAGCGTAGATAAAACGATTGCAGAGTGCAGAATGCTGATTGGTGGATTGTGGCTGTGGATGGGTTTACACATGGAGAAGAGTGAGGTTCGTATGCAGAGGCGCTTGAGTGGGACGGCGGTGCTTTCGGCACTGATTTTTGCTGTTGGATTGTTAGCTGGTGGAAGTGCGTACGCGCAGCAACCTCTAAGGGTCTTCATTTCCGTAGACATGGAAGGCATAAGCGGTATCGGGACGCCGAAGATGGTAAGTGGGTCCGGTAAGGATTACGCGACAGGCCGTCAGCTGACGACCGCAGACGTCAACACGGTCGTCGACGCGATCTTCGAGCACGGGCCCGCGGAGATCCTGGTCAACGACTCACACGGCGACATGCAAAACGTGCTGCACACCGAACTCGACGAACGCGTCCAGTACATTCAGGGCCACATCAAACCGCTGGGAATGGTCGAGGGCCTGGACGAGTCCTTCGACGCTGTGATTCTGCTCGGTCACCACGCGCGCGCCGGAACCGAGGGGGGATTCATCGCGCACACGGGTTCCGGTTCAGTGAAGGGCCTGTGGTTGAACGGAGTCGAAGTCGGCGAGGCTGGACTCAACGCGTACTATGCCGGAGCACTCGGCGTGCCGGTCATCTTGGCGCAGGGAGACTCGACGTTTGCCGAGCAGATCTCTCAGCTTTTCGACGTACACACGGTCGTCACGAAATACGCAATCGGTTCATCGGTCGCGCGACTGGTACACCCTGAGGTAGCACGTGCGCGGCTTCGTACCACTACGCTCGAGGCTTTGGCGGATCTCAGTTCTGCAACTCCGATTCCGGTACAGGTGCCAATGACCGTTAGGATGCGCTTCGCCTCCACGACGCGAGCGGATATTCTCCAGGCGATTCCAGGAATGCGACGCATAGACGGCTGGACAGTCGAATACACCGCCGACACGATGGTGGATGCCTACAAGATGGTTCGGTTGATGTACAAATACATAAGTTGGTGAGTTGCGGCATTGAACGACCTCTGCGAAACGAAACAACCACCATCTGGGCGGGGGCAGGTTTGCCGATAACGATACACAAGACCGATCAGGAGCTGTTTGAGGCCATCAGTCAGATTTACTGTGAGAAGGTACCATTCAACACCGTAATTGGCCTACGAGTGGAATCGCTGCACTACGATCACGTGGCCATCCGGTTCGACATGCGGAACGATCTGATCGGTAATTTCCTGCGCGGCAATCTACATGGCGGCGTGATCTCAACCGCGATCGATGTGACAGGCAGCCTTTCCGCATTCATGGGTCTTCAGAAAAAACTGGCCGGTAAGACTCTCGAGCAGAAGATGGCGCACATTGAGAAACTCGGAACCATTGACCTGCGCGTTGACTATCTTCGTCCCGGCATGGGGGATTGGTTCATCTGCACGGCACACACTCTGCGCACCGGAAACAAGGTGGCGGTTGCTCGCGTCGAACTTCGCAACGATTCGGATGATTTAATCGCGGTGGGTACGGGGTCCTACGTCATTTCCTAGCGAATCGCAGAACGACCGACAACCATGCTCCACGAGGTTCTTTGATCATGCACCTTTCCCATGTCCTGAGAATCGCACCATCCGCTGCAGTGTGCTTTCTCATTTGCTCCGGTTGTACGCCAGAGGAAAGCCGGTCCGCAGACCCACGGACGGAGATTCTCGTCAGTGTAGAGTGGCTCGCGGAGCACCTCGACGATCCCGATTTGGTCATCCTCCATGTAGGAGACAGTGCGGACTACGCGGCCGAGCACATCCCTGGAGCCCACCACATCACGCGCGAACAGCTGTCGCGACCACGTTCCGACGATGCGGACGGCCTGGTCCTGGAGATGCCCGAACCGGAAGACTTGGAACAGTCGTTGGAGAACATTGGCATCTCCGACGACTCGAGAATTTTGGTCTACTGGGGCAGCGAGTGGGTGACCCCAGCAACCAGAATTGTGCTCACGCTCGACTGGGCTGGCCTCGGCGATCGAACGGTACTGCTGGACGGAGGCATCGAAGCTTGGAAGAGAGCGGAATACTCTGTCACGGACGTTGTGCCGGCAACCACACAAAGACGCCTAACGATCAACCCGCGATCCGCATTGATTGTGGATGTTGAGTTCGTCGCTGAGTACTCCGATCGGCCCGGTTATGCCCTGATTGATGCCCGAAGCCACGAATACTTCAGTGGAGCACGCGAGGGCCGGGGGAAAACCGGTCACATTCCTGGCGCCGGCAGCGCACACTGGATGGAGATGGTGGACGACTCGCTGATGTTCACAAGCGCAGAAGAATTAGAGCGGGTTTTTAGAGCCGCAGGAGCCGAACCCGGAGATACGGTCATCGCCTACTGCCACATTGGACAGTACGCGACAGCGACGCTCTTTGCAGCCCGAACGCTCGGCCATGAGGTGCGGCTTTACGACGGATCATTCCAAGACTGGGCTGCGCGAGACCTACCCGTTCTTGCCGACAGCGCCGCTAGCAATATGTAAACCGGCACCAAGCACCTGTGGCGTAGCACCGCAGGCCTCCCGTAACGCGCATTAGTGAGCGGCGAACTTACTTTGGATCTGTCGGCTGGCTTGCGATCGTCGTTCTTGGAATCAGGCAGCTTCCGAAGCGCCATCTTCGGTCACTCCCCGCCACAGCGCATTAGCCACTGGCCCGCCAAGCGCGACGAGTGCCAGCACCACCACGAATGGATTCATTTCGGCCACCGGAATGATGAATAGCAGCCGTTCGATGAAGACTCCGATAAACACGAGTGATGCTATGACGGTCATCACCGCGTTGCTGGCCTTGGCTGCTCTCGAGAGAAGCGTGCTGAAGGGAATCACAAACAGGAACAGCGGAACGCAAATCGCCAATTGACGAAGTGGAGCATCCACAATCCGACGCACGAGGAAGAGCTGCTCCTCAGGTATGTTGCCGTACCAGATGACCAGGAATTGCGCGAAGAGCTGGCCCGCCCATAGCAGTGACCAACCGAAAATGAAAGTCGACACATCCATGAAGGTCTTGCCACGCTCGGCCTTCCCTAGAGTAATCAGCTTCTGAGCCATGAACGAGAGCGCCGCCAATCCCAGGAACATGGCCTCGATGAAGAAGTAGCCACCAAAGAGCGTGCTGATCCACGGGTAGTCGAAGGTCATTACCCAGTCGAAGGCGATGAACGACTGATTGAACACGAAGGCAAATGCGTAGAGTACGGCTAACACCCCCGCCTTCTCGGAGCCGGCTAATGCAGCGCGGGAAAAGCTGAAGGCCAGAGCCCAAGTTATCAGCAACATGACCACGTTGCGGGCGATGAAGAACGGCGTGCTCAACCAGAATGTCTGGTGCTCGGTCCAACCATAGATCGAAATGTTCGATGAGTACGCCAGGAATGCGATCGGGAGCCATAGGAGCAGGGGGTGAAGGCTCAGGATCGTGTTACGCGCTGGCAGGATCCACTTGCCCTCCGCGAGGTGCGCCGCTGCGGCCAACGCATAAAGTCCCTGCAAAACTGCGGCAACCATCAGCAGTGCGGGAAGCACAGATGCGTCGGATGTGAAGAACGCCAAGAGCACGAACAGAACGCCGCCCGCGATCGCCGGGATATTTGTCGAGCGCGTCATTGCGCAGCCTCGCCCTCGAGCAGGATGATGAACATGTTGTCATGCTCGATCGGTTCCTGAATCTTCTTGATGGACGGCATCCTACCCAGAATCAGGAACCCCGCAAATGACGCGAGGGAACCCAAAAGAATCGTCAGCGCGAATGCGATCACGATGAAGGGCGGCAGTGAGATCAGAGGTTTGCCCCCAGTGATGAGCGGCCAATCGAACACCGTGAAGATCGTGAAGGCGAAGCCAAGACTCAGACCGGAGAGTGCACCCGCCAGTGTGAAGAAACGCAGCGGGCTCCGTTTCATCTTGAGGATCTCTTCAGTCGCGGGTACGGGGACCGGCGTAATGACATCGAGGAGGTCTGTTGGCGTACCCTGATCTACCAACGCCTTCAGCTTCTCGAGGAACTCGTGTTCGTCCTCGAACTCCCACCTGCGGTCTACTCTGCGTTCGGTGTCGTTCATAGGGCCGTCTCCTTGACCTCGGTGATAGCCAACACCGGAAGCATCTTGGTGAAGATGAGGAACAGAGTGAAGAACAGCCCGAAGCTCCCAACCGTGATTCCAACTTCGACCATACTCGGCACGTATGTGCCCCACGAGTAAGGGTCATACTCTTTCGCCAGAGACGTCACAATTATCACGAAGCGCTCCAGCCACATGCCTATGTTCACGAAGATCGACATGACGAACAGGAACGTGAGGCTTCTGCGCAGACTCCTTGCGAAAAGAGTCAGCGGCAGCAGCACGTTACAAAAGACCATCAATGCGTAGAGATACCAATAGTCTCCTAAAAGACGATACGTGAAGTGTGCGATCTCAAATGTATGACCGCTGTAGAAAGCCAGAGCGAACTCAATCACGTACGCGTACGAAACGATCAGCGACGTAAACAGGAGGATTTTCGCGATGCTCTCGAAGTGTGAGATGCTGATGTGATCCTCCAGCTTCAGGATCTTGCGCATCGGTATCATCAGCGTCAGCACCATTGCGCAGCCGGAGAAAATTGCACCGGCAACGAAATACGGTGCGAAAATCGTCGTGTGCCAGCCAGGCACGATGCTCATGGCAAAGTCCCAAGAGACAACCGAGTGCACCGAGATAACCAGCGGTGTCGCGAGTGCGGCCAGAAAGATGTAGAGCTGGTTGTAGTGGACCCACTGTTTCGCGCTTCCAACCCAGCCGAGCGAGAATGCCGCATAGAGTTTCTTCCGTATGCCTACCGCACGGGCGCGCACAACGGCGAGGTCCGGCACGAGACCCACGAAGAAAAACACTGCACTCACCGTGAGGTACGTGCTCACCGCGAATACGTCCCACACGAGTGGCGAACGGAAATTCACCCAGAGTTCGCGCTGATTGGGATACGGGAATAACCAATAGGCGAACCAGGACCGGCCCAGGTGAATCAGCGGGAACAGTCCAGCCGTCATGACCGCGAAGATCGTCATCGCTTCCGCGGAACGATTGAACCTGCTCCTGAATTTGGCCCGGAAAAGGAAGAGCACGGCCGAGATCAGGGTGCCGGAATGCGCAATTCCGACCCAGAAAACGAAGTCGGTGATGTAAACTCCCCACCCAACGGGATGACGAATTCCGGCCACGCCCATTCCAAACAGCATCTGGTAGCCCCAGAGCCCCAAGCCCACGACAAAGCAGGTTGCCGATATTGCCAGTGCCACGAGGAACCCGAGGCTCGGTTTTCCCATCGCGGCGAGGACATCGACCTCGAGCTTCTCGAAACAGGCTCTCGGACTAGCCATGCGCAACTTCCCCACCATTGCCCTTGCGGATGTAGTACACCGCGGGTTCCGTTCCCAACCCCTCTAGAATTCGGTAGGCGTGTCCTGAGTGCGCCCACCTATATACCTCGGAACCCTC
>Ga0180431_10004684_pt1 | contig 16993 bp, 10 predicted proteins | sample SS_ome_11_FD_132459 | JGI IMG/M metagenome (GOLD analysis project Ga0180431, IMG submission 132459) | Hypersaline lake sediment archaeal communities from the Salton Sea, California, USA - SS_1_MS_1 metaG | ecosystem: Environmental > Aquatic > Non-marine Saline and Alkaline > Hypersaline >... | reverse complement strand
CGCCACCCCAGAGCGATCCGCAGGCAGCCTCCAAATCAGTATTTGACTGCAATCAACGTCCTCGGTGTGATTTCGGTAAAGTTGAGCTTTCTGCCGGTGCAGGACAAGTCAACTCTTCCGTCGCCGGGCAGAATCAGGGCGACTTTAGCCTCGGCGGGGCTTTTTAACTCAAGAGAGGCATTTATGGCCTTATCGTTAAAGTTCTCCACAATGAGGCAATTATGGCCTATCAGATAAAGAGCGACTTTGTTCGGCGCGTCGAAACTCATGCCGAACGGCGACAGCATTTTGTTCCTTATGAGCCTCAATTGTTCGCGGGTCAATTCGAGCAGGCTGCGAGGTTTGCCGCCGACCTTGAGGATCGTCGGATTGCCGCCGTTGAGGTTCATGCCCTGAAGTCTGCCGGCGAGCCCGTCTGTAATCAAAACCGGACTTCCGGCCTTGAGCATTTTTCGGAGCTTGTTACCGAACTGTTGGTCTTTCAGGGCGTGGACGGAGAAGAACGCAGCGTTCGCATCTGTGTCGATTGCCGCCGTGGGCACAAGCGGCAGGCCCAGCATTCCGACGAAATCGAACACGTATTGCTCGTTGTGCGCGTCGCTGTTGGGCGGTTTCGGAGCGGCTATTCCTCTGATAGGCTTGCCGCGTATGAGTTTAGCGAGCTCAAACAGGCCGGGTATCTCGGCACGGAGTTTCTCGACGTTTGCCGGGCCGGTGTCCCTCTGCAGCGAGCCGTAGCAGAACAGCAGCATTTCCTTCGCATCGGCCAGGACGGTCTGCCGCGCCTGTTCGACGTAGGTGTCTTCTGTCGTGCCGTAAGGGTCGAACCATCCGCCGCCGGTCTTGCGGCCGCCGATCTCGCCGAGCCAGCGCATGATGTAATATGCCTCGTACTGGACCTTGCCGCCCCAGCGCTTGTCCTCGAAGTTGCGAGTCTCGGTGCCGACCCAGATTTTTTCATAATCGGCTGTCTGACGAATAACCTCGTAGCCACGGTTGTGGAAGTTGTCGTACCACTGCGGATATTTGATGATGATCTTAACGTCGGGATTGACGGCTCTTGCCGGAGCGAGGATTCTGTCGCGGCTTATTTTCACCATAAGCTCACAGCGGTAATCGGCCCACGACTTATTTCCGCGCGCCTGTTTGCACTGGCCGCACTGGCAATCGGTAAAGAGAAAATCGTCGATCATAATCTCGTCGAAAATCGACGCCGTGTACGCGAATATCTCCTGGAGATGGTCCTGAGTCTTTTCGTTCGTATAACACGAAATCAGATTCCAGCCGGTCGATTTCTTCCCGACTATCGTGGTCGTGACGCAGCCGGAGACGTCGAAACCCTCAGATTTGAAACGCGATTTTGCGCGCTGCAGCGCCTCTCGCTTAGCGGTGTAATTGCTCCTGAAGGTCTCAATAAATACGTGCGTCACGCCCGTCTTTTTGCACCAGTCGACAGCCTTGTTCATACCCTGCTCGTCGGACAGATGGTCGCGCACGTTCTGTGCCGTAAACAGCGTCGATATTCTGAGCAGGTCTTTGTTCCGATTGGCCAGCTCCCAAAGAGCCTGCGCCCGGCAGGGCATCGCAGCCAAAATTACCGTCACGAGCACCAAATGTTTCAAACTCCGTACCTTCGTCATCATTTCTCTCCGGCAGTATCAATACAACAGACTTTCACCTTACCGACCTTCAAGGCCATCTTAGCGCCGAGCGCAACGATGCGCAGGTCCGCGCCGTTACATCGATTCATAAAACGGCACTGTTCCAGCCTGAAATCAACGGTCTTCCAATCACCCGTTCCGTTTATAGTGACGTTTCCACTGCCGCGAAACGCACCGTCGATCGCGCCTTTGCCCGGATCGACGTTGTCGTATTCTACGTGGAAAGACTCACACCCGGCATCGAGGTACGTCACGGACGCCACAACCGTCTTATCGAACAGATCAAATGCAAAGGCGTCATCCACGTTAAAGTAGAGGTACCGGCTATTGCTCGAAAACTGATTAGCTTCAGAAACAACGGCCTTTTTCCCGGCGGCCTCCGTTGCCCGCCAGACACCGTCGCCGCCGCTCGGACGAATCTCCAGGCCCTGCGACCGTCCCGGCGCCCACGCCACGGAATTCGCATCCGGATACAAAGATGGGGCCTTGACAACCGTCCCGGCGCGCCACATATCGGTAAACAGTTTCGTCAGAACGATATAGCTCCGGCCGTACTCGCGAGAGTGCGCGATGTCGGTGCCCTCGTGCCATTCGTTCCATGTCTCCAGGTGCACCATCCAGGGGCGGCTCTTCGGGTTCAGAGCAAGGATCTTTCGCCAGCGGTCGACGTAAGTCTGCCCGTCGAGCCGTTTTACTATCAGAGGTCTCCTGCCGGGCACTGCTGTATGGTCATAGCCCGGGCCGAGAGCGGCCACCTGCCTGTAGATAAGCGGGCCGCTAACGGCCCCTCCCCAGGAATAGGTAGCATCGGCCGGGCCTTTCCAGTCGGACGCTTTGACTATAAACGGCGTCACACCGAATTGAGCGTTGAATCTGCGCTTGACGTAATTGAACTGTTCAGGGTCCTGCTTTTTAGCGAATGCCGACGCGTACATAAACACGATGGGCCTGCCGTCGACGCGCGCCCACTTGCCGGGAGGAATGAGACTGAAGAAATCCCTTATGGGCGTGTAGAACCATTCCTTGCCGAAGTCCGTCGTCAGGTCAACGTGATATCGCGCTCCGTCTTTCACGAAGCCGTTGTACTTGAGTATCGACGTATCGTAGAACATGCCGATAGCCGGCACGTCGACGCCTTCTTTCTGAAGTTCGTCATGCGCGCGCACCAAAGGCGGCAGGCCGACAAAACTCCACGAGCCGTACTTGCCGGGCACGCCCCAATAAACGGGCATAAGGAAATCAACGCCGGCATCGACCATATCCTCCAGTTGCGACTTGTGCCAGGAGGCCCGCTTATAGCTGATATTGTTCATGTCCGCAGGATGCGTCGTCAAGGCATCCGTTCGGTCGCCGTCGATTATGTGAGCCCCGGAGTCAACATCATACCAGTAGAAATACGTTGTCCCGACAACCGGCCGGCCACGCTTGAAAGACGCCGTCTCTTTGTGATCTTCCGCCCGGAGCGGGAAGAATTCTCCCGGCGGTTGCCTCAGGAGTTTATCGTCAGCCGCGGTGGCTATACAACAAATCATCAACAGAAAGGCCTTTGCAGATCTTTGCGCCAATCTCATATAATACCTCACAATCCCGGAACTTTGTGCCGTATGCCACGAAGGCTATTGCTTTGCCTTGAACGCGTCTATCTTGTCTTTCAATGCGCGACATGCCGCGGCAGGATCAGCGGCTTTGGTTACTGCGGCGCAAACGGCGATGCTCGAAGCGCCTGCCGCCAGGACCTGCCCGACGTTGTCAACTGTTATGCCGCCTATAGCGACGTTGCCGATGCGCTGGTCGGCGAGTATCTCGGCCGCGTCTCTCACGTAATCCAAACCGACTGCCGGGACGCCAGGCTTTGTCCCCGTGGCAAAGACCGGGCCGAGAGCGGCATAAGCCGGTTGCTCCCGGCACGCGGCTCGCAATTGCTCGACCGAATGCGTGCTCTTGCCGATTACCAGAGGGCTCGTCTGGAGCTTGCGGGCCTGCTCGATGGGCAGGTCGTTCTGGCCCACGTGCAGACCGTCGGCGCCGGCGGTTACGGCGATGTCGACACGGTCGTTAATGACGCTCAAGACACCGCCGTCTTTGCATATTTCAACAAACGCTTCGGCAAGCGCGAAGAGCTTGTCGTCCTCGATGGATTTCGCGCGAAGCTGTATGCAGTCGGCCCCGCCGGCAATACATTTGTGCGCCAGAGAAATTACCTCAACCGGCAGATCGCTGGTTATCACAATGTAGAGCCGGACGCGCTTGTACTTCTCGATCGGGTCGGCGAACAGCACTATGTCCTTCTCGAGCGTGTATGCATCGTACCGCAGCTTCTCGACCATCTCTGCGACGGGCCGGTTCTCGACCCGGATTGCCTCGGCAACGGCGCGAAGCGCCTCGGTGAGCCGCTTGCAGCCGGCCGTGAAAGAATCTCTCAGGTCGCGCCTTTCAAGCTGACTTTTCACAGTCCGGCCAACGCCGACATCGCCGAGTGTATCTCTGGCCGAGATGAGCTTGCCGGTTTCAAGGCCGCCAATTGCTCGCGACAGTTCGTGCCGGAGCTGCCTGGCCCGACCGGTCAGTTGCGTAGAGTTCAGCGCGAATCGGCAATACTCCTCGACCAGGCGTATTGCCTCTCGGGCTCGATTGAAATTAGCGTCGATAATTCTCCAGACGGCACGTTCCATAGCACCCGCGATTATAGTGGCCGAACGTCTGTATGGACAGCGAAAAAGGTTCGCAAAGCCATCTCCACTCCGATTGAGATCATTTTGAAGGAGATCATTGAGAATCAAGAAGTGACGTAAGAGCGCAAAGTATTGGAGTCGTCCCTCCTCCGGGACGACTCCCAATGATAGAAAAAGTATCTGTTTAGTGGAACCGAAATATCCGGCCCCATTGATTTCAAAAATCGGGCGGACATGTCCTCCTCCGAAACACTTTTAGGCCGTCCGCCCAATATAGCTGCCTAAAAAGTACAAAATCGGTTAAGCCGCAAAGAATATGCCAGCCCCACGGGTATTCAGTGCTCGGCATTAGATTGAACTGGCTTAAGCCATTACAATAGAGACAGTTGCGCTAACAGTACTCTATAAGACCAGGCAGACCAAGCAAGTTCCTTTTTTAACAGGATGTTGTTTTAAATCAACTTTTGTTTCGCCCATATAGCCCATCTTCTCACAGAATCGGCTGTGTGTGGGGTTTAGGTAATGGTATTAGAAGGGTGTTTACAAAAAGCAACGCGCACTTTAAGGGTGTGGACTTCCGGCACAGGCTGCTGCTTCGGGCTACTTTGGTCGCTTTCTATATTTTGCGGACGAGACGCGGTTCGTCCATTCGCAGAACCATCGGTCGAACAGCATTCGCTTGCCGGCACTGACTTGATTGGGGCGGAAAACTGTATCCGTGCGCCAGGCGATGATCTCGTCGGAAACCTCTTGCGCGCGCTCTTCAGACAGTTCTATCCTATCCAATTCGAGCGGATCGGCCCTGAGATCGTAGAGGCCAGCCACCTTCTCAGTGGGATGATACACGAATTTGAGATCTCCCTGCACGAAACCCGCAGGTCCTTCCCGCATCCAGCCGGCAAAGTAGACTTTTCGGTCCTCCGGAACCGGGCCGAGCACATTCTGGCCGTCAAATCCCGCGGATTCCGTGTCAAATCCCAGCAGGCCCAGGATAGTCGGAGTCAGGTCGATGGAGCTGACCGGACGCGTGATTTTTCTTGCAGGCTCGAGAAGAAAAGGCGCTCGCATACAAAAGGGAATGTGCAGGAGCTCCTCGAAAGCGATGCGGTTGTGCCCGGACAAACCGTGCTCGCCGAAGGCCTCGCCGTGATCTCCAACCACACAAAAGATCGTATCGTCCGCAAGGCCCAACTTTGTAATCTCCACGTCCAATGCAGCCAGGAATTTGTCTGTATAGGCAATGCACTGCCGATAGCGATCGACGGGTTTCCCGTCCGGCATGCCGAACCACTCGGGGACTTCATACGGGTCATGAGTTACCGAGCACAAAAGTACGGCGAAGAACGGTTGTTCTCCGGCTTTGATCCAATCGGTAACCGGCTCGAGCATTGCGAATTCGTCGGAACCCAGATAGCCGATGAACGCGTTGGGATCGTCAAGGTCATCTCTGGACCAGAATTTCTGGAAGCCGAGATTGTAAGCTAATCCCGGGCGCCCCTCGAAGCTACCCTTAGCGGATTGGAAGAATGCGGTTCTGTAATCCAGCTCGTCGGCGAGAACAGTGGCTATGCCGCCGTAGGGTTTTGCCGCCGGCACCGTCTCGACAATGTCCTGAGATGCCGACGGGTAGCGGCCGCTGAACAAGGCAAACAGTGCCTTTGTGGTATGACTCAGTGAAGTGCGCATGCTCGAAAACTCTACGCCCTGGTCGGCCAGCTTTGCCAAAAAAGGCGTGATGTGGCTCTCTCTGTCGGCGAGCGAAGTGTGCCTGTGTTGAACGCCCTCAAGGACTACCACGACCACGTTATGTCTTGTCTGGCTGTATAGTGCCGTGACGCCGAGCTCATCGAAAGAGGCTATCGTACGCTTCGGGTTCAGCGGCGGTCTGTAGTCGGGGAGAATAAGACTCATGACGGCCCTCAGTTGCGCATTGAAGCGTAGTCCTACCGAGCCAATTTGTGAGGAGCCCCGCTTACTAAACAACGGACGTGCAATGACCGCGGCAGCAGCTATCACCAAAAAAATAATGATGCGGATCCTGAAACGCCTCTTATCGTAGACGGGCAGCCGCGGGCGGACTACACACGCAATGAAGAAGGCCAGAGCGATAACGCTTGGTACGAGCAAGATAAGGGCTGCCGCCGGCATCTTCTTTAGATTGACACCGACCATGTATAACGCACTTATCGGGGCTCGAAACAAAGACAAAAGAATTCTCGGCAGGATTTGATTGCCCGTTCTTATAAGCCAGGCGGCGTTCATAATAGACCAGGTACAAATGACGGCGGCAATAACGGTAGCCGTGCGCACCGCCCACCTGCGAGGCCATCTCGAACAGAACAGCGACATGAGTACTTCGACCACCAACAGAAACGCAATATCGGCAAGAATCCAACTGAGAAAGTCCCCACTTGTGAACCTGCGTGAGTGGAAATACTTGACCGACAGCGTGTAGAACAACGCGAGAAGCATAATAACGGTATAGGCGCGCACAGCGAGATAACCGTACAAGCGGCCGGACCACGCCAGCAAGCGGTACTTTGATTCAGGTTGTGAACGCCGGAAACCCATACCCTGCCAAGATACTAAAGTATCTTACGGATGGCAAGCTGCTTTCCGAGACAGTTTAACCACCGGAGTGAACAGTTTACTATATATAAATATCGGTATTAAATAAAGGTAGTATTAGTATTCATATAGCCTGTGGAATTGTTACATTCGGATAGTCGTGTCTCGTAACGTTTTATTACAGAGTAGTTTGGTGCTCATACAGCCTGGGCCAGCCTTGCGAGTAAGCTGTTGCTTTAGGTGTGCTTTTATCGACACGAGTAACAACTACCGGCTCGCCGCCGCACAAATGTTAGATGCTCTATCTTATCTCACACCTTTTCCAACAACATACTTATAGGTCGTTAAATCCAAAACCACCCGAGAAATGCAACGTTTTTATGTCAAGGAACGGAGGAACGTGCTTGCAAATCAGGGTTTAATTTCTATAATAGTAGGTTCGCAATATTTGCGGGCAGAACTTCTGGGGTAGTTAGTTTGTACGGGCAATAAGGTCCTTTGGTGGGACCTTTGACCTTATGAGTCGTCGCAAGAGGAAGATGGGAAAATAAAAAGTGAAAAAAAAGGCAAAAATATTTGTAGGTATAGACGTCGGGAGCAGTTTTGTACACTACGCCGCCGTTTCGGCTGAAAGGGAAGTCCTTTATTCGCCCAGACCGATAATGCACTTTGCCAATCCGATCGGGGCGGTGAAGGAGGCATGGCGCGACATAGTAAGGAAGTTTGGCGCCGATGAGGTGGTCAATACCGCCTTTACCGGCAGCGGGGCGGAGTCCTTCCCGAAAGTCATGTCCGGCGTCACCTACGTTTTCGATAGCGTCGCTATTCCCAAAGGGGCTGAGACGACAGACAGCAATGCGCAGTACATAGTCCACATGGGTGCGAAAGACTCCTATTTCTTCCATCTCAAGGGGATTAACGGCAAGAAGGTTATCCAGGAGTGGAGAACCGGCACCAAATGCGGGGGCGGGTCCGGCACTCTGATCGAGAAGCAGTGCAGGCGAATGTTCGAAGGCGATGTACCGAACCCGAAGCTGGAGAACGCCGGCTCGGCGACGGATGCTCACGAGAAGGAGCAGATCAGGGTAACGAACAGGGCGAAGCTGCAAAGCCGGATGGAGGAGATGTATAAAAGGGCCCAGAGCGAGGCCGGCGGCTCGGGAGAGCCGAGTGAGTTTCTTGCGCGGTGCGGCGTGGTTATTCAATCGGACCTGATTCACAAACAGAACGAAGGGGCGACAAGGCCGGATAATCTGGCCGGCCTGTTCCGGACGGTGGCGCGAAATTACAAGATCGACGTCCTCGGGGCAAGAGTGTTCGACGGATCGAAGGATTCAGCGGGGGCAGTCGCTACGGGCGTCGTCTTCGCGAGCGATCTGATAATGAAGAATATCGCGGAATTTCTGGGAATTCCGGTAGCAAGGTCCGAGCACTATCATAACGTCGCGGCAATTGGGGCCGCGGTTAAGGGGATAGAACAGAACAACAACTTCGTATTCAGCTTTGCGCAGCTCGACGAGGTGGCTGCGCACGGCAGGGAAAGCCGGAAGTTTGCACCTCCGTTGTCGGCGAGCCTTGAACGCGTGCACGAAAAGAGCGAGCGGCTCAGCGAGAAAATCAAGCCCAGCACGCAAGTGGTCCTCGGCATAGATGGAGGAAGCACCACAACAAAGGGTGCTCTGGTCGAGTTGAGAACGGGCAGGCTGCTCGACAAGCTTTACATCAAAACCCACGGCAATCCGGAAGAGTCCCTGAAGAAGGTCTTGAAGTACCTCAGCCAGCACAAGGACAAAGTCGTAATCAGGGGAGTCGGAGCAACGGGCTCGGCGAGAAAGCTGTATGAGAAAATTCTCGTTAGTAAGAAGAAATCCGAAGAGCTGGCGCAGGCGGGGGCAGAACAGGCCGACAGGGTGACGGATGAAATAACATGTCACGCCATGGGGATAAAGCACTGCGATCCCGAGGTGGACACCATCTTCGAGGTGGGCGGCCAAGACATGAAGTTCACAAGGTTCGCCGCCGACGGGACAGTCAAAGAAGCCAAGATGAACTATAGCTGCCAGGCCGGCTCGGGCCAGACGCTCGAGAATATGGCGGATATTGTGGACCTTAACGTCGAGAATACCCTGCAGGAAGCGGCTCTAAGTGCTGAGAGGGTGCCGATTATAGATTCGACCTGCGGCGTGTTCATGGAGATGGACGAGAACAGGCTGATCGCCGAGGGCTTCAGCAAGGAGGAGATTGGCGCGGCAATCGTACGAGGGACGGCGGCGAGCTATTATTACAAGTTCGTCGGCGGTTCGGGCCACAACGCGGTTAAGTGCTCGGCCCAGGGCGGGCCGCCGTTAGGCAAAGCTTTCCTCGCCGCCCTTGCCCAGGTAACCGAGAAAGAGATTAATGCGTATCCTCACAGAGAAATGTTCGGTGCGTGGGGGCAGGCATTAGACATTATCGACAACATAAAACAGTTCGAGCAGCAGGGTAAGAAATACGACACGGCTTTCAGGGGCTGGGGCATCGTCGATATGCCGTTCGATAAGCGTAGCATATCCTGCAAGGAGCTGTTCGGGGACAAGAGCTGCGGCATGAGAGACTGCCAGCTCGAGGTCTTTTCGATTGAGTCCGACGAGATAATAACCGGCGGCTTCTGCCCGAGAGGAAATTCAGAGTCTTCCAACAAGCCCAAGATTAATTACGTAGAAAAATATCACAAGATTTACGAGAAACACTTCAAGAAACAGGGCTGTTTGTTGAAAGACCTCGCGACGGCCAGAGACAACGGGGAGGAAAGAACGACAGTCGGCATAAAAAGGAGCACCGCTACGCTTGGCGAGAAGGGAATATGGAGCGCCGCGTTTTTCAACAAGCTCGGCTTCTGTCCGGTTGTCTCACCAAGGACTGACAAGGAAATCGCCAAGATCGGCGTGGACAACTCGAGAACGGAATTCTGCATAGCGAGAAAACTCGCAACCGGACACGCGGCGGTCTTGAACAGAGACCCGAACGTGGATTACCTGTTCAATCCGAGCTTCATCGAGCAGAGAAGCGAGCAGCCCCCCGATCTCAAGTACTGCATCTACACCGAGTCGGAAGGCTATATTCTCAACGACGTGCTGTCTCTCGACAAAAGTAAGCAGATAAATCCCATCCTGCACTTTGGAGACGATCCACTTCTTGTACGACAATTGCGAGAGGAGTTCGACAGATTGGGATTCGGCCTGACTAACGGGCAAATCAAAGACGGCATCAAGTTTGCAAACGAGGCGGAAAGCGAATTCAGGCAGGAACTCTATGCCGAGGGCGACAAGTTCCTGAAGAAGATTGGAGCCAATAACGAAAAGGCCTACGTCGGCATCGGCAGGGATTACGTCCTGCTCGACCCGGAGGCGAGCTCCAACTCCGGCGTGATGTTCTCTCAGGTCAGGGGCCTGCACTACATACCGCAACTGTACCTCGAGCACAAGTTCAGCGACATCGACCTTCGCGAGATGGTGGACAACGAATTCTGGGTGCAGAGCGTCAAGATATTGAAGGCCAATCTCTACGTTGCCGAGCATCCGAATCTGTTTGCGATAAGAATGATGAACTTCGCCTGCGGGCCTGACAGCCTGAAGATCTACCAGGAGGAGAAGATGCAACATGCGGCCGGCAAGCCAATGCTTGTATTGCTGACCGATGCGCAAACCAACAACGCCCCGTTCGTCACGCGGACGGAGGCCCACGAAAGGGTCGTAAACCAGACGACTCAGAAGAAGCTGGCAATCGACGAATTAAGAAGGCGTAATCACGATACTTCAGAGAAGCGGACCTGGCTCATACCCTACATGGGAGACGCAAGCTACGTCGGGGCGGCGGGACTGAGATATTTCGGCGTAAACAGCCGGGTGCTGCCGACCGACACTCAGAGAGGCTATGAAGTCGCTCGAAAGCACATATTCACCGAGGTCTGCCACCCGCTCAAGGGCGTCGTGGGCGATGCGATAGCGTTTCTGCTGGAAGAAGGCGAAAAGAAGGGCGCCGACTACGTCGATAAGAATTATCTCGTGATGCTGCCGACGACGAGCGGCCCGTGCCGGTTCGGCAAGTATACCGAGCTGGTGCGGGAGTTTCTGGACAGAGAGAACCTCCAAAACGTCCCCGTGGCCGGCCCGTCATCTGAAAGCGACTATAACGATATACCTTTCCCCGGCAAGCTTAGCGTATCGGATAAGACCAGAATGCAGCGTATGCTGTTCAAGGGGATCAAGTCTGTAGATTTACTTGAAGATATTTTTCTCAGGTTTGCCCCCTATGCCGCCGATAAGAAAGCAATAGGGGTGTTGAGACAAGAAAGATTGAACGAGCTGGAAAAGGTCGTCGAAGCCGGGGCTGAAACGGCCGACCTGATTGAATGGGGTGAAAAGACGGTAGCCCTGTTCAAGGCCTGTGAGCTGCACACGAAGGACCGATATCCTCTCGTTCTGTATATAGGTGAAATTTATGTGCGTCAGCACGATCCGTGTACGGGCTATGTAGTTCGCCAGTTGGAAGAAAGCGGGCTGGAAGTAGTCAGGGACCCCGTGACGGAGTGGCTGGATTACGTCAATAAAATGAACCAGAGAAACTGTAGAAGAGACGTTGGCTTGCGGCTGAAGGATTTCGATCTGGGGCGGGCGTGGAAGGCCGCATGCAAGTACGGCAAGGCCTTCGTGAAGGGAAAGTACATGGCCTCGGTCGAGCACAAGATAGCAGAGCCGTTCCATGAAGTCCTAGACGGCAGGCACGTGCTGCCAAAGCCGATGGAAATGATCGAGACTCTGGAAGAAAAGCACGAGTTCCACGCCAATATCGAGGGGGAATCGCCGCTAAGCTCGGGCATTGCCTATCAGTTCATGCACGACCTGGCCAGGCCCCGCGGCGATGCTTATATTTCAGGAATATTCCATGTGGGTCCGTTTACCTGCATGCAGGAGGGAGTTGCCACCGCCAAGATCGAAGCGATGGCGAAGGAATTGCGAAAGAGCAAGCCCGATCTGGTATTCCCGATCATCCACGCGTTCTTCGGCGACTCGGCCAACTCCAGTCTCGACTCGGAGATCGCCGTCTTCGCCGAGCAGTGCTACCAGAAAAGGGAAATGCTCATGGAAAAGTACGGCCACAAACAAGCGCCGGCGCGGACTGCCGGCGGCAGGGACGTTGTCTCTGTTGGCGGTCACAAGCGCGACGCCGAGTACGCCAAAAAGTAGGGTGTGCTCCCCGTAAGGGGTCCCAAGGACCGCACACCAAATTAGGATTGGTGGGCACAGCCCACCCTACATGTAGCCGTGCGATCGATTGAAAGGTTATGCGATGTCGAACAGACCGCCTAAAGCAGCTCTGCCCGGAGAGATGTATCAAAAGAACGGCCGATGGTGGTGGAAGGTAAGACTGCCCGGCGAGGCCCGGATTAGAGAGAGGGCGCTAAAGCCTGACGGAGCGCGATTCGCCGCCAAGACGCGCAGGGTTGCCGAGAAGGTGGCGTGCGAGATGTGGCGTCGTGCTATTGAGGCGGACGCCGAGACGAGGGTCAAAGCCGAACTCAAAGAGCAGACCGACAAGAAAATCGCCAGAGCAAAAGCCAAAGCAGCCAGGGCGCTGGAAAAGGCCGAGAAGAAAGCGAAAGTGGAGGCGAGCTTGAGAATCGAGGCCGAGCGGGAAACGCAATCGCACGGCGAAGCGCTGGATCGGGCGATGGCCAGGGCCAATGCAGAAGAGACTTTGCGGCTTGAAGCCGAACGGCGGGCAAGGCTGGAGGCCCAGGCCAGATCGATAGCCGAGGCCCGATTGGAAGCCGAGATGGAGCTGCGAGCCGAGGCCGAACAAAAAGAGACCCCGTCGCGTGGCAGACGCAAGCACAGCGCTGCCCTGAGCGCAGTCGAAGGTTTGGGGCTGGCTGTCGGCGCAAAGAGCAACGGCCACACCGCGACCTGTGAAGGCTGCGGCCGCGACGGAGTGCCGGAGCACGACCTTCGCCGAATCGAGTCCGGCCAGTTGGTCTGCTCCGAATGCATGATGGTGGCAAAAACGTAATCTGCACTTACTGTTGCTTGAGGATCGTCCATTTTACTTACCCCAGCGCACGGGTATAGGTTCGAGCAGCACGCCTAACTCTTTGCCCGAGTTCTTCGAGCGAATCATGCCGACGATGCAGCCTTGATTGTTGATGTCTGCGACGTGCACCAGCTTTCCAAGTTTACGTGGTATTTGTTTGCCAAGCACAATCTTGCCGCGCTTCGGGTCCCATAGACAATGTTGTGTGTAGGGGCCGAAGTACTTTTTGCTGATGCGTTCGAGCGAGCTGGCATGCTTTTCGCCGTACAGGACCTGGTTTGCATCATTGAATCTGAGAGGGCCGACGGAATCCTCGAGCGGGAACAGGTACTTGGTGCCGGTTTCCTGTGTCCAGAGGTAAGTCCACATACCTTTTTTATCCCAGTGAAATTCTCTACCTAACACGTAGCCATTGTTGTTTAGGCCAGCTCCGCCCAGAGGTCCCTCAGAGGAGAATTCAGGTGTCGCAGACGGATCGGTCGTTTTCCAGTAACATAATCGCCAGCTCAAGTGGGGTGAGGACTTACCGATCTCAGTTGCTACCATGCCGAGGACCCAACCGGCGTCGTTTATTGCTGTTGCTCTTCCGTAGTAGTGCTCGTCCGGCGTGAGACTTCTCATGCCGTTAGTTTTGTCCCAAATAAAGGCTTGTGGGCGACCCTTAAACGGGCCTGAGAAACCAACTATTTGTCCTGGATTGTTCATTGCTACACAAACACTCTCACCGTCACCGAGTGTGCCGACCATCTTTTTGCCGTCGTTTGGATCCCAACAGAATGCTCGACGGTTACCGTTTGGATCTACCGCCGTTCCTGCGATCTGGCCGGCGTTGTTGATGTCGAGGCCGAATCTGAGCGCCAGACCCAGGTCTTGCATGCCTTTCTCGCGATCCCAGAGGAAAAGGTGGGACCTGCCGGCGACGTCGGCGATTCCGGCAACCTGGCAACGGTCGTTAATAGCCACCGGCCTCGTACAGGTTGCGCCGAGCGGGGGCAGTACGGTGACTTTATAAAGCTGTTCGTGCCGGAGACAAAGCCACAAGATCAGCCCAACCAGAATCAAAACAACTGCCGATACTAAAATCAGTAATCGACGTTTAGCTTTCGTTTTGGGTCGATTGTGGTGTGTCTCTTTGTAGTTTCCGCTTGTCATCTCTCATATCTCACAATGAGATTTGTGCATTGTCAAGTTGTATGACGTCATTTATCCCAGCGCTCGGGTATGGGTTCGATCAGCACGCCTGCCAGTTTTCCGGAGTCTTTAAGACGAACCCTCCCGACTATACAACCCCGGTTGTTAATATTTTTGTTTGTTAAGTCCTTAGTTTTTATTTTATTGGCAAGCAGTCAGACTGAGAACGTACAGTACCTGGTTACTTCTTGCTGTGCAGCCAGGCTTTGAAGATTCGCCACTTCCCTTGTAGTCCGGACGGAGGGCGCTGTTGCATAATCTCGACGGTTACCCAGCCGTCTCTATAATGAATGGTATGTCGATCCGGGCTTGAATACTTAGATCCCTTCGGAGTCGAATATACTGCGAACTTGGTCTTGTCAAGGATTAGAACCTTGTCCAGATCAATTGGAGCCTTGTTACGTCTCATGTACTCACGATAACGAGGTACTTGTACCGGAAGTTTCGTAATCACGTATCCCAAGGCTAAAAGCTCGCTATTGGCATCCGCAAAAACGTCGTTATAGTCAGCCTGAAATGTATATACAAATCGTGTATCATCGTGCCATCTTTCACCGAAGTGCGATTCGAGGCGGATCGCTGGCCCCCGACCGCTGAGGAACTGGAATGATGGTATCGGTTGTGAATTGCGCCTCGGGAATGCCAGCAAGACCAGAAGAATACCAAGTATTACGGCAACCACACAAGATTTTATCATTAACGATCTCTTCATGATTTTTCCTAACTGTTGATTACACGCTTTGTGTGTAATATGCCAACTCTTCAATTGTTCAGTGTTGGCCTCTCTGATTCCACGGACTAATGTGATTGCAAAGGCGTCTCCAATCAAAACGAGAGAAAGTACAGCTATTTTCGCTGCTTCCAATTCTATTTACAACTTTGCCGGAACCGCGGCCGGAGGCGACGTCGGCCTGGCTGGCGATTTGCCCACGGTCGTTGATAGCTTCGGGTAAGGTACGTCGCTGACCTGGCAAGGGAAGTACAGTAACCTTGTAAAGCCGTTCATGCCTGAGAGAGAGCCACGCAATTAAGCCAACGATGGCCAGGGTGGTAGCGAAGGCTAATAGCGGTAATCGGCGTTTTGGTTTCATTTGGAATCGGTGGATTTTGTGCGGGAGATTTTTCCGAGGAGTTCCTTTCTGGCCTGGACTCTTATTTTGGCGTTTGCGTGGCGTCTTTTCTCGGCGTCGGTTTTGGGTTGTATCGGCGGCGCGGGGGTGGGCTTTTTGTTCTCATCCAGAGCGACGAAGGTCAGGTGGGCGCTCGTGGCGACGACGTGCCGGCCCGTGTACGGATCTTCTCTGGTAACGCGCACGCCGACTTCCATCGACGAGCGGCTGACGTAATTTACGGCGGCTCGCAGCAGGACGTGATCGCCGATGTGAATGGGCTCTTTGAACGCCAGCGAGTCGATGCCGGCTGTGACGACTTCCCTGCCGCAGTGGCGCTGGGCCGCCATAGCCGCGGTCATGTCGATCCACGCCATGATGACTCCGCCGAAGGCCGTGCCGTGGGGATTCGCTTGGTGAGGCATTATCAGGTATCTGCTTTCAACTGCACTTTCTGCCGGGGTTTTTGCTTTCTCTTTAGACATCTCGTTTCGCCCTTCGATTTTTCTGTGACAGTCTGGCAGGCCGCAAAGATTGAAATAACGCCTGTCATTGCGAGCGAAGCGAAGCAATCTCAACTCGGACAATTGAGATTGCCGCAGTCGCTGCGCTCCTTCGCAATGACAAGCACGCAATGCAATCGTTAGAGGCCACCAAGTTCGCAGGTAAGTCTACAAGATTTCTGAGGCCGTCACAACCGCCGAGAGAAATGATTAATTCGACAGCATCAGTTCGGAAGGAACCATCCCCATGTGGCGAGGGCATCTTGCCCTTGTTCTCTTGTATTCTGCCGCTGGCAATCATGCGCAGGAATGACAGGTGATGTCTCTACAAAGCACATTAATAGGACCGAACGAGTGCCAAATTGACAGCCGACGTGAGCGTACGACAGGTCCGGAAAACAACAATAGTCGCCGATATTGAGCGAAAAACAACTGTTATTAAGTTTGGCACGCATTTTGCAAATATTCTATCAGAGTTAAGCGAAAGCAAAAAATGAAAAAGTAATGTTTAAATAAGAAAGAACAGGAGGTGTTACTATGGCACTGGTACCGATCAGCAGAAGAAATGGAAACGGTTTGTCGAGACTTCACAGCGAGATGGACGATCTGTTCGACAGCTTCTTCAGGGGGCTGGACAGGCCTTTTTCGGGATACAAGGCATGGCCGGCAATCGATATAGCCGAAGAGAAGGAATCCATCGTGGTCCGGGCCGAGGTTCCCGGCTGCAAGGCCGAAGACATCGATATTTCGGTGTACGGCAACAAGCTGACCATCAGCGGCGAAAAGAAGCTCGACGAAGAGAAGAAAGAAAAGGGCTACTACCACGTTGAGAGCACCTACGGCAGCTTCCGTCGCGAGCTGACTTTAGCCACCGACGTCGATCAGGAAAAGATCAACGCCGAGTGCAAGGACGGAATTCTGACCGTAACGTTACCCAAAGCCGCCAAGGCCAAGACGATCAAAGTCAAGGTCAAAGGATAACAAGCCCCGAATAACCAGACGTTTCCAGGTGCGGCTTATTGACCAGGCCCCGGGCGCCATGCCGAAACGATGGCGCCCGGCGGGCCCCTGGCCTTGAAACCATCATTTTCACGCCCTCATACCTCATTTTGCACCAAGATTTTCCTTGACGAACGGGCCGCAAATTTGGTACATATAAATATGTGAAGTCTGTCTAACAGGTGGACTCTGTAGGTTTACGACTTCCCGGCAGGAAAATT
>Ga0180431_10004682_pt1 | contig 16996 bp, 9 predicted proteins | sample SS_ome_11_FD_132459 | JGI IMG/M metagenome (GOLD analysis project Ga0180431, IMG submission 132459) | Hypersaline lake sediment archaeal communities from the Salton Sea, California, USA - SS_1_MS_1 metaG | ecosystem: Environmental > Aquatic > Non-marine Saline and Alkaline > Hypersaline >... | reverse complement strand
CCAATTTTGGCAGGTTTCATGAGAGCTTCTACCCAATCGGGTATGTCAATCGTTCTGGTCAGATCAATTTTTGTCATCTTCATCTCCTGTTATTTTTCAAAAAACTGGGGCAAGTAAGCGCGATGCGCTTCTAATACTTCATCCACCAGTGCAACCGCCGTGGGAAAGTCTGGAACTAATGGGTTTTCCAGCATGGCAAGGATAGCGTCCTGCCGAGAACCGCTAACCGCTGCTTTAACCACCGCGGATTCCCATGCTTTCGCCTGCTGGCATAAAGCGCGGATGGAATCCGGGAGATGCCCCATTACCAGCGGAGTGACGCCATGTGCGCCAATCACACACGGCACTTCCACAGAGGCATCGCATGGTAGGTCGCTAATGCTGTTCCCGTTGCGCGTGACCACAATTTGAACATCTCGCCGATCCAGCATAAGGGACATTATCAGGTTTACGGCAGCCTCTGAATAGCGTGCGCCACCACGCTGGGATAATTCTTCCGGTTTTACCAGCACCTTGGGGTCTGCGTATTTTATTAATAATTCATTCTCAACTTCCTGTACAATTTCACCGCGTGTTTTTTCAGCCTGTTTGGCTTCCTTTACGCGCTGGGGGTGATAGTAGTAATACTGCAGGTAATATGTGGGAAATACGCCCAGTGTCCGAACCAGGCCTGCATCAAATTGTGGCATTTCTTCGATATCCACAAATTCATCCAATCGATCCATCAATACCTGGGTTACATCCTGTCCTTTGATAAAAACCTTGCGCACCCAATTGACGTGGTTAAGCCCCATCCATTCCAGGAATACATTTTTCGGTTCCACATGGAAGGCTTCTGCCATAGCCGCAATCGTGTTGATCGGATTATTGCACAGCCCAACCACATTCAGATTGGTGTGTTTGAGAAGCGCTTCTGTCATGATTCCGGAAGGGTTGGTGAAATTGATATACCATGCATCCGGCGCATATCTTTCCATATCCTTGGCGATGTCCAGTGTGACGGGAATTGTGCGCAGTGCTTTGAAAGTGCCGCCCGGCCCGGTTGTTTCCTGGCCGATTACGTTATATTTCAGCGGTATTTTTTCATCCAGGATGCGCGCTGCCATTTTCCCGACCCGCATGGAAGAAAGAATAAATTTTGCCCCCTCGACCGCTCGCGGCCGGTCTGTGCTCAGGGTGATTTTTGTATCCAGTTCAGCATATCGTGCCATGCGCTGCGCCATACCCCCAACAATATCCAACCGGTTCTCGTCAATATCATATAAGGCGATCTCACCCACCTTGAGTGTGTCTTCATTTTGAATAAAACCATCAATTAATTCTGGTGTATAGGAACTGCCTCCGCCGATTACTGTTATTTTCTCGAGGCTTTTTCTTTCCATATTTTCACCTCCGCTTCTAATGAGTTTAAGCGTTTTAATGTATCCAGATACTGTTCAGTATAATCAATTTCGCTCCATGCCAGCATTAAAAGATCAAGGGCGTGGATCATAAGAACAGATATCTCTAACTCCTCACCGCGGGCAGCTTTGGTGATAAGAGCGGTGTTTATCTTATGCGCCTGGTTTTGTTCTTCTTCTGCTTCTTGCATGGAGGCTTTGGCGGCTTCCCAGTCCCCGTCTTCCGCGTATTGCGCTGCCTCTTTGGCAGAGCTGCGGGCACCGCCCGCATGCAAAATGAGTTGAAACAGGGTTTGCTCCATTGTAAAATCAGTCATATTTTCCTCGTTATTTTCCTTATGATTTTTTATCCATCAAGATAAATGGTCGGCGGCATCAATATGCACGGGGTGCCAATCCGATCCATTTTTGTGATATTCCGTAATGCTGCAGGCAGTCCACGGCCCAACCGATCTCCACATGCTGGTATCAGATCCATCTAGGTAGAGTTTCAAAATGCTCAGCGTTCCCCAGTGGGCAACGATTAGGATGCGTTGATGGAGGTGATTGGATATGATAGTTTCAAAGGCATCGATGGTGCGCAGTACCATTTCTTGTGGATCTTCACCACTTAATTTAAGGCTCAAGCGGACAATTGGCAGCAGGATACGCGGACCGGATTCATCAGGCTCGAACCAGGAGAGCTTCTTGCCTTCCAGCCACCCATAAGAACGTTCTTGCAAACCGTGTACAGGTATTGGTTCTAACCCCAATGGTTCACCGATGATGGCAGCGGTTTGTCTCGCGCGCCCAAGCGGGGAACAATACAGCACGTCGAAATGCTCGCTGCTTAATCGTGCGGCTGTTTTATGGGCATCCGAGATTCCCTTGGGGGAGAGGGGACTATCCAATTGCCCGTGGATGCGGTCTTTTTGCAGCAGTTTAGTTTCACCGTGCCGAACAATCAGTACTTGGGTGTTATTTCTCATGCCGTCCCGGAAGATTTATTTATCAACCGGCGCTGCCTGGTCACATGCGCAGCGAAAACCGACAAAAGGATTTTTCCTGCGGGGAGTGTGCATCCTAATATGGTAAGTTTGCGCTTCCTCCGGGCCATCCAACCAGTCACCGCCACGCAGCGGCGCGCGCAACTGGGATGGCTTTCCTCCCCCAATCCATTCCCACACATTTCCAGCCATATCTTGGCAGCCGTAGGGGCTATCCCCCATTGGAGAATAGGATCCTACCGGTGTTGTATCGCCAGAAAGCACGTTGCATTTGTCAATATCAAACTCATCTCCCCACGGCCAGGTTCTTCCGTCGATACCGCGTGCCGCTTTTTCCCATTCTGCGCTGGTTGGCAGTCTTTTTCCAGCCCACTGCGCATATGCAAACGCGCTTTCCCAGTTGACTTCGACGACCGGATGGTTTTCTTTTCCCTCCGGCCAGGTGCCTTTGCGCCAATGCTGTGGTTGTGCGTGCCCGCTTGCTTCAACAAACTCCTTGTATTCAGCGTTGGTGACAGGATACAGATCGATAAAGAATTCGTTTGCATCCGTTTTTTCACGGTCCTCACCGAACAAAAAATCGCCGGCTGGCACTTTCACCATCAGACGCCCGTCTTTTCCACCCACAAATAAAGGAATTGTTTTTTCTGCCATAATAATTTCTCCTCCGCTATTTTTCTTTTGATAGCGCCTTCGCCAGCCACCAATAGGCAGCCAGGAACGCGATCAGGTAGTATGCAATCGAAATGATGGAAATTGGCGCCCGTGTGATGCCAACGATCACCTGCCCGGGTACTTGTTCACCAAGTAAAAGATGAATTGCCAAAATAATCCATGTAAAAGCAGTGCTGACGACAACACCCATCCAGAATGCACCCCGATTTCCCTGTAGCGATTGGGCTGTAAAATATCCCTGCACTGCACTCACAGCCAGTAAAGCGATGCGGAAAAGGATCACCGCCAGCAAGCTGAGTACAACTGCCGTAAAGCTGTTATTCGCAAGCGCTTCCAAAATTGGCACGGAGGTGGTATCGCCGAACAGAATGCGGAACCCAGCTCCTACCAAATTCAAACCGGTGAACACCTGTGCCACCAGCCCGATCCCGAATCCCATAGCCAGGCCATTGATAGCCGGGTCATCTTTTGGATGTTTCTTTGCTTTTGTTCTAAGAACAATGCGGATTCCTGCCGCAAGCAGCAGGGCGGCGATCAACGCATTAATAAGCGTGATCCCATAATCCAATGGGCGCCCGGAATAACTGACAGCCTGCCCCTGATAGAAAATCTGCCGCAGCAAGCTCTGGAAAAACAGGCTTGGAATAAGCGTTATTAGCCAGATGCCGATTCCCCAATAGACAAGATCGCGCTTATAGTCCGGGCTGAAGCGGCTGATCAAGCTCATCGGGAGGCCGGGTGAAAAGATGAAAAAAAATCCGCTGGCAATTACCAGCAATGCACGGATAATCATTTGTTCCCCTTTATAAGATTAATAACGGCGATTATGGATGTTATTCGTCTTCCTGTTGTTTGCCTTCAATCGCATCGATGATTTGTTTAAAAATCATTTCACCATCAATCATGCCGTAGGCAACGGAATCGATATTCTCCACGATGATGCCCAACGGAGATGTGACCTTCTCAATACCGCGTTTCTTGAAGCGTGCTTGCGGTGCAATCAGGACGATATCCACCGGATGTTCTTTGAAGTTCCAGCGCCCAACTTCCGGGATATCAATCGCTTTAATCTCAAAAGGTACGTTGTTTTCTTCTGCAACTTTGGATGTCTTTTGCTCAATCAGACTAGAAGACATGCGAATTGCACACACCATTAGAACTCGAATTTTTTTCTTTTCATCCATGGTTCACTCCATAAGCATTATTCATCACAGATAAGATTTTGAAAGTATATCATCCTAATATTGGAAAGGCGCTGCCGTGCTGCGCGATGTAATCATCTAAAATAGATTTCGCAATTTCAAATGATGGAATCAGAGGATGGATGGTAAGGGCGCGCAATGCCATAGAATAAGAATCGGCCACCGCAGCCTGGATCGTCAGTTGTTCGTAGGCTTTAACGGATTTTAACAACGCCAGGTTCTCTTCAGGTACCGATCCTACGGCAAAAGGACGAATGACTCCATTCCCAACCCTGCAGGTTGTTTCTACAACTGCGTTGTTTGGCAGGCCTGGTATGGCGCCGTTATTGGGCACATTCAAGACCATAATTTTTTCTTCTTCTGTCAACGCTTTAATGACGTTCAATGCAACCGCTGAATAGCCTTCCGAAGATTCGTCCAAAATTTCCAGCACATCTTGCTGTTCAATTGCTTCCATCGGTTCCTGATCTACCTTTTTTCCTGTTTCCAACGACATATACGTTCCATGGCGCTGGTCCAGGTAATGTAGGTACACCGCATGGATCTTGGCAGGATTTTCTTCTTCATCACGGATTTTTGCCAGGTTTGCGTAAAGTTCCTTGTTGAACGGTAAAATTTGCAGGGCACGGCTGATGCCAGATTTGATGAGGTTATCCACCGCCACACGTGGCTGATAATAAAAATAATTATATTCATTTGGAATACTGCCGCGAATAGCTAACTCTTCTTTTCCGATATGAATATGGTCTAAATATTCTTCTAGCCGCTCGTCGTTCCTATAAAAATCGGGTAAGATGTCTTTTCCATTCATATACAGCGCACGCAGCCACCCCAGGTGATTGATTCCATAATATTCCGGGAATAATTTTTCCTGGTCGACATCCAAAAGGCCTGCAGCGGTACGCAGCATATTCGCGGGATTATCGCAAATGCCCACAGCGCGTTCAAATCCAGTAATCCTGGTTATGGTTTCTGTAATAATACCGGCTGGATTGGTGAAGTTGATCAACCATGCCTGTGGAGCCAACTCCTCAATCAATTTTACGTAATCAATAATGACAGGAATTGTGCGCATTGCCATCGCGAACCCGCCCGGGCCGGTGGTTTCCTGTCCGAGCACGCCATATTTCAGCGGGACTTGCTCATCAATCACGCGCGAATCAATTGAGCCCACCCGGAACGTGGTGACGATGAAATCGGATCCTTCAATCGCTTTGCGCGCATCCGTCGTCCATTCTAGGTGAAAATCATACCCACTCACCAAACGCGGTTTGCAGGCAAGCTGCATCAGCTGTAAACTTTCTGGATCCGTGTCCATCATGCAGACGGTATCCAGAGGAAGCTGGTCTTGGAAATTTAAAATGCTTTGCATTACCAGAGGCGTTCGGACGCCTCCTGCGCCAATAAATGTTAATTTCATAGTGCCCTTCTATAAAAAAGGGGGATGTGGCAAACCACATCCCCCGGTTTTTTGGAAACGGCTTATTTCTTGACTGCCATTTCTTCTTTTTCCAGCACCTGTTTTTCCCAGGCTTTGAATGCCGGGTACCAGATGATACCTGGAATGACAAATTCGACCAACAACGCGAGGATAATCGCGCGCCAGTCGTAGCCTGTTGCCAGGAACATCAAAATTGGTGTGGGCAGCGTCCATGGGGCTGCAATGTAGGTTGGATCGACCAATCCTGCTGCGGTGGCCAAATAGGCAACGGTGGTATTCAGGAATGTGATCACGATGAAAGGAATTGCCAATACCGGGTTGAAGATAACCGGAGCACCAAAGGTGATCGGTTCGTTAATGTTGAAGATGCCAGGCCAGACTCCCAACCAGCCAACTCTGCGGAGCCGTTCTGATTTGGAGCGGGTGAAATAGATTGCCAGCGGAAGGGTCGCGCCGGAGCCGCCGGGCACTACGAAGGAGCGGAATAGCTCGGTGTAGATTGCGGTGGGGGCAAGCCCATCAGCGACAGCCTGGGCGTTGGCGGCGATGTTCGCCTGCCATACAGGCTGCAGTGCGATACCGATTGTCAAGTCGCCGTGAATACCCATGGTCCACAGGAAAGCATGGAAGGTTTCAGCAATGGCTGCTGCCACGTAGGTGGAAGCGGCGGGAACCACTGCGCTCAACACCTGGAATAACCCGCCTGCCAGGTCGAAATTGAGCACGAAGCGGACCAGCCACCAGCCAAATGCCAATACTGCGCCAGGAACAAGCGCTGCGAAAGCCGCTGTGATCGCGGGTGGAACACCATCGGGCATCTTGATGACCATGTTGCGTTTCATGAAGAAATTGAAAACTTCAACCGAAACAACAGCAACCACGATCGCCGTGAACATACCAGAGTTGTCTAGGAATGTTCCAGCTTCGCCGCCGGCGAGTTGTGGAGTTGCTACTAAGATGTATGACATGAATGAGAAGAATACCGGCATTAATGGATCCAAATCCCGTCGGCGTGCTAATGCGTATGACACAGATACAACCACATACAGCGACAATAGACCGAAGGTAACGTTAAAAACATTCCATAAAGACCCGGATATTTCGGGGCTTAATCGTGACTCAAAATAGCATGCTGCGTCATCCTGGAAGCATAACGGGAATTGCAGCACAACCAATACCAGCGCGCCAACAATGATAAGCGGCATGAGAGCCACAAATCCATCGCGAATGGAGGCTAAGATTGGCTGGTCAAAAACAGGCGCCAATTTTTCCATAAAGTTCGCCATGGAGTCAGCCCAGTTTTTTGATTTCTTTTCTGGTGACATATTTAAAACTCCTTTTTCTTGGTTTTTGAATAAAATATTTCTGTCAAACATTTCAATCCTGAATCTCTTATATTTTCACCTCCTTAAGTTCGGTCGATAATATTTCATCTATAGCCAGTTTGATTTAGAAAAAAAACCACCTTATAGAATATCAAGGTGGTTAAATGGTTACGTTATATATAAAAAAATACCCAAAAAAATTCCCCAAATGAGGCCAGGGCTGGCGCGTTTTCCCTCCAAAAGCGATTTTGCGATCTCATTATGGTTAATTGTACAATAAAATTTTAGAGAAGAATGATTGAAATATCATTTCCCATTGTTGTAATTCTATCGAAATTGTTTAAAATCAATTATCCTTGTCAAGACGATTGATCGTTCAATCCGTATATGCGCAAGACGCAACTGTCATTGTATGATTTAAATCATCGCCATATTATTTGGTTGCCGGAAATGTTGGCGTAGGTCTTGGCGTCGCCGTAGGCGCGATCGTTGGTACGGCAGTCGGAGATGGGGCGCTGATGATGACGCTGTCACTATCACCATATAGATTTACATCTGATGGAGGATCATAAAAACGCTCTGTCGAAAGTGTGTTGTACGCGCTCTGGGGTGATGTGACAGAATTTGGAAGGCTGGTCCAGGATAAATTTGCTGTGTTTTGTGTGCTCTGCCCCGCAAGAAGGCCGGTTACCACTGCCTCAAATTGTAGCACCGCGTCAGCGCTGCCCAATGCAATTACGTCCCATTCCGCGGAGAGTGAAGGCGCGCCGGTATCATCAAGGACAGCGGTTGGCCCGGATAGCTGGGTAAAGGAATTGGGAACGTAAGCTAAATTCGCCGGCAGTATATCAGACATTACGACTTCAAATGCATCTGCGCTGCTTGCGCCGGTATGGCTGATCCTGAGGGTGAATGTGATTACGTCGTTATTCGTCGCATTGGTGGAATCCGCGCTTTTACGTATTTGAAGATCAGGCTCAACGATATCCAGCGGAAGCGCAGTTGTTGTTAGTGATCCGCTATCATATTCCCAGGTAACAAAGTTTCTCACCTGCGATCCATTCTCATTATCTATATTATTGAGTACGACCGCCTGGTAGCGGATTACCAGCGGAATGGCAGCGGATGAGGCATTGTTTAGGTTCCCTAAATTAAAATCAATGGACCGTCCCTGGTCAACCGCATCCAGGCTGTCATTCGGCGAAGCGGATACCGTCGGGTTTGCGCACACCGCGCCAAAACCTCCACTTGCATCGGTCGTCAGGTCAGCGTTGGCGGGTGTGATGGAAACACAATCCACAAACGCTAACCCTTCATTTAATGTGTCATTGAGGGTGGACAGCAGCGTGTCCCCCGGCGGTACGTATAATGTAACCTGATAAGTAGCCATTTCTCCGATAGCCGCGTCCTGTCCAGATGTATGGTCCTGGTTTGTTTCTACTACGGCTTTGATGAATGCGGATTCCAACATGGTTAGCGTGGGATCATCGTCGCCAGGCAGATCAGGATCATCAGTCGGTTCATCTGTGAAGTTTGAACCGCTCAAGATTCCCTGATTTTCAATATAAGTTGTGTTTGCGGGAAGAGGATCGTTTATGAGCACGTTGAAATGGATCGTTACGCTTCCTCCAGCGCCGGCGATTTCACCCACATCAATCTGTACAGCGGTATCCCCCGCGGTATTGCCAGTTGTTACGCTGCCCTGTGTGGTCGTTACGGTCCCTGCAATCAGTGTGGTATTGCCGTCCGGAGAATCGTCGAAAATGACATTCCCGGCGCCTTGGTTACCGCTGTTTGTGATCGTGATGGTATAGCGCAGAGTATCTCCGGGGGAAGGGTTTCCTGAACTATCCGCATCGACCAGGAATGTATCCGTCTTTTCAGCGCTGAGCAGTGGGGCTGCGCCGCTGATGGAGTCTGTATCATCATCTGAATTATTAAACGGGGTTGGATCATCCCCGTAAATGCCGTTATCAACGGCAGTGGCTGTGTTTGTGATTTGGTCGGTACTGCTCAGAATGGGGTTGACTACTTGCAGGGCGAAAGCAACTACCCTTTGCGCGCCGCTTGCCAGGGAGTTGATGTTGTATGTGCAAGTTGACCCGGCGGTTATATCAGTACAACTCCAGCTCGGATCGCTGTTGGCGGCGTTGAATGTTGTTTCTGCCGGAATGACATCCGTGACGGTAATGCCTTCCGCCAGATGCAGACCGACATTGTCAATGGTGATGGTATAGACCAAAATACCATCCGGCGTCGCTGTTGTTACTGGATCATCATCCTTTGAAACTACCAGATCGGGAGAGATGCCTGTCAGCGTGTCTTGCGCATCCACATCCGGTAAATCCCGTTCATAGGAGTTATCGCCATCGATAGTGGTGGCTTGCGTGACAGTGGCGGTGTTTTCGAAGGTCGCGCCGCTGGGGAAGGTGCTTCCAACTGTACCATTGAAGATGAATATGCGCTCACCGTCCACTTCAATCGGCCCACCGGAAAAACGAACGATCAAATTTCCACCTGTTGTTTCTGTGCTGTAGGTGAAATCGGATGGTGTGGTACCTTCTGAAACTGCGCTGAATGTTGCTGTCGGGAAAGGATCCTCGATAATCACGTCGTACGCAGGCGAGGTGCCACTATTGGTGACAACCAGCGTAACCTGTACGCTCTCGTTGATAGCAGCCTGGTCTGGCGTGAACGCCTTGGTGATTTCCATATTAGGCTCAATGATCGTGATCGTAATAGGATCATCTGTGATTGTTTCCGTGCTGCTGTCATTCGGATTGGTAAAGGATAGAGATGCGATATTATCACGGGTATCTCCGCCATTGTTGGCCGGAATATTCATCACCCGCGCAGTAACATATAAGAGGAAACTATTATTGTCAGGAGCGGGATCGCCAGTATCAACGCTGGTTGTGACATCTCCAAAGGTTAATGTCAGGTCTCCACCGCTGCCCCCGGGGGCTGCTGGAGTTGGATTGAGTATGCTGCCGGAAAAATCCTCCCCCAGGATGCCGCTGCTGGCAGCCGCACTGGTTATGAGGGAATGGCTTACGTATTCCATGCCAGTCGGAATATCATCAATAATTACGAGAGATTGCGTGATGCCTTCTGGCAGGGTTACTTTAATAGGATAGGTTACTTGCTCACCAATGGTATAAGCGGTTGGTGAGGGATCTCGTTTGTCTATTATTGGCTGGCTGAGCGTGATGTCAGCGGGGTCTGTATCCGCAAAATCGTTCAATTCGCCAGCGCCATCCTCGCCAGTACGTTCACCCTGCGCTGTTCCCGGCGTTCCCGTGTTGCTGGAGCCTGTGCTGTTGGCAATAGTGCCGTTATCCCCAGTCAAGCTGGTATATTGCACCTCTGCCTGGTTGGCAATATCCAAAAAGGCCGGGACGTTGGTTGGAATTGTGGCAGTCACGGTTATGGTGAGGGTGTCGCCCACATTAAATTGGTCTAGGGTCACATCAATAGTGTTGCCGCTGGAATTATCTGTCACTGTCGATAAAACCGGTGCGTCAATAGTATATGATTGCACCTGTAGATTGACATCAAACACATCGTACACAAGCATATCAAACGCCATTGTCGCATTAGCACCGGTATTACTAAGGGTGATGGTATACGTAAGGGTGTCACCCGCATCATACGGACCTGCGCTGACAACCTTGTTGATGGAAATATCAGGCTCCACAATTGTGACCGTAAGGTTTTGTGCGTTGGCAACCTGGTCGCCGCCTTCAATCACGTGGAAATCATTGACCAGTGATGTACCGGCCTGGTTGTTCGCGGTGTTTAAGACCAATGCGTTGAATTCAACAATAATGAACTCACGGTCATCTGTATCACTATCCGTGTTTGTCAGATCGCCAAAATCAAACCATGGATCGTTTCCATCCGCAAAAGGGTTGCTGACGGGGTCGTTGCCCGCGTTGGTTATTGCTCCAGCCGGGAAAATACAATCAACCAATGCTGAAGCGACCGCAGCGGGATCGCCACCGCTGCCGTTGTCATTGTCGCATGGGGCAGTGGTAGAACCAATCCCACCGCCATTGGAAACATAGGCGAATCTGGCAGTGTTGTCATTTAAGAACAATAATCCTTCTGGCAGGATGTCCTGCACCTGAAAACCAATCGAAGTGCCTTCGGGAATAATGGTTGATATGCGGTATCGGACAATTTCGCCGATGGCGACGTCTGTACTGTTGGTATGTCCTTCAGACGTTGTTATCAGGTATTTTATTGGCGTGGGGATTTCGATTGTCACCTGCGCCGGGTCATTCACAACGTAATCATTGGCGCTTCCACCCGGATCAAGTGTGTTGCCTGTTCGCTCATAAGACAGATCATTATAGGAAGATTGCTCTCCCGGTGCCAATGGCAGGCTGGTGAATGTAGTAATGGCGTCGTTATAGATCACATCTCCCGGTGTGACGGAGGTCTTGATTGTTCCGCTAAACTGCAGTGTGCTGGAACTGCCTGCAGGAAAACTTGTCCACTGCGCGGTTAGATCGGTTGTGTCATCGATCACTGTAGGTGGTAAGCCGCGAGGTACAAACTGGAATGAACCTGCCTGATAGGTGATTTCAGCGGGCACTTCGTCATACAGGAACACGTCAAAGGCTTCAATGCCGGATGGCGGATTGGTGATGGTGATCGTAAAGGTGATTAAATCTCCCGCATCACCGGTGGTAGATGAGGCGCTCTTGTCCACATCTAACAGTGGCTCAACCACAACAACGGTGGCTGGATCAGTGGTAATGGTGCCGGTATCCCATGTAAAGGTCGCGGTATTGGATAGCGAAGTGCCCTGCTGGTTGCCGCTGGTATTTAAAACGACCGCTCTGAATGCTATAGTGATGGTTTCGCTGACAGCGTTATTCTTATTTATGTTGGATATATCTCCAAGGGAAAATTGGATTAAGCCGCCATCTTCCTGTACTGTTGGGTTGGTGGGATCATTACAGGCAGTGGAAAAACCCCCGGACAAATTTGTAGATAGGTCACTGGAAGAGGGTGTGATGGATTCGCAGTCCACAAACGCCAAACCGTTTGGAAGGTTGTCGGTGACGATTGCGTTGGGTGTTGAACCCTCCGGTATGGTAAGAATGATATGAAACGTTCCGGGTTCCCCTATGGTGAGCGTGTTTCCAGTAGTGTGCCCGTACTCGGAAGAATCCAGAATTTTCTCCGCATCGGGAGAGAGAACGCTTGTGTTTACATCATCGGTCTTGTCTTCAGCCGTAAAATCTCCTCCCCCTTCAGCACCGGTATAGTTCGACAATGTTGCGGTATTCGTGATGACTTGTTCGGGCACAACAAAATTTGTCAGTTCTAGATCAAATGAGATAATGGCTATGTTTTCACCGGTTAGGATAATTTCATTGGCCTCCGTTTGCCCGGCTTTCAAGGCGCCGCCAGCGACATCGGTTAGTTCAATACCCTGGTCAAGGAAACCGCTGCCGATATCCGTATACAGCAGGGCGGATCCTGCGCCATTGGTTACACACAAGTTGATTCCGCCGGCAGGTACAGCAAAGCCTGCGGGCAGGTCGTCTTTGATGTGCACATCGAACGCGTCCGATTGTCCGCTGTTTTCCACCGTTACCACAAATGTCACTAGGTCTCCGCTGTCTAGATTGGATACATCGCTGATAATCGGGTTTGTGTCAAGATTTGCCGATTGGATCGGCGGCGTAAAGCGCGGACAGGCCCCTCCGGGCGCTGTAAAGGCTGTTGGTGCAGTACCTGCTGGTGTAAAAACAGCTTCTGTCCGGTTGGAAGCGACCGCGCCTTTTGTGATGGATAGATTTGGTTCCGCAAGTTCAAACAGGATGATCGAGGTGGCGTCATTTTCCAGGTGGTTGGTTGAACCTTCGTATACACGGGTTTGGTTGGTTAAAAATAACCCGTCCGCAAAAGGGTCATCCGATACGGTTACTGTTAGAAGAAGGTCAATCACCCTGGATAAATTCTGCGTGCTGTCAAAATTGCCATACAGAAAATCAACACTGTTGTTGGCCGAATCAACCGCGATCGTTGGTACGATTCCAGAATAGTTCTTGAACGTATCGGTGGGGCCAAATTGGACGTGTCCGGCGGGGGGTGGTGTACCGGAGATGACATCATCAAACACGGTCAACTCATCCGCGTCCAGAACTGGCAGCGGCAGAAAATCAAACACCTGCAGATCTTCAACATCGGATGTGTTCATGGAATACACAATCCGGTATGTGATCGTTTCGCTTGGGGAAATCACAACCGGTGTATCGAATGTTGTACTGCCGTTGACAGCATAAATTGTCTTTTCCAGCGAACCATATTCAATGATGAATGACGTGGAACTGTTCTCTGTTGCAATATTTCCGGTGCTGGTAAGGTCGCTGTTATTTAAGATTGTACCTGCTGCGATGACACTGTTGGTCAGGCGGTCGCCCTGGTCCACACTCTGGTCGCCGGATGGAAAATTATGAGAGAAAGTCTCTTGAATAACAGCCCTGAAATGAACAACACCAGTCGTGGGCCCATCATTATACGTTGCACAATCCGGGTCCGATGCGCCTGTGCCCGCCAGAGGAACACACCCGCCGATCAGGAAACCGTCGGCCTGGCCGCGCGTGACCAATTCTTCGGACAGGCGGAATGTAACCGTTGTATTTCCGGATGGCGTTGGAGTTGCAGGAACATTTGGCACATAATCCCGGTCCACAGAAAAGTTGGTAGCGTTGATATCTTCTTCCGCCAGCGTGTAGCCATTGGCTTCGATACCAAAAGTGGGTGTGAAGGTGTCATCAAACCAGTGTCCGTCGGAAATAGTGTCGGTCAGGGTGAAATCATCTTCTGCAAAGAAATCGGATATTTGAAATTCCAAGCGGTAATCCACCACATCACCCGGGCTGAATCCGCTGGGAGGTGCATCAGTCAGGATTGTGAGAAATTTCTGTATGGTATGAGAACAGTCTTCCAACTGATGTGCGGGATCAAGTGATTCAGTGACTGTAGTGAGGTCGTCGCGTGGGTCTAATGGATCCCAATCCGCCTGCGCGCTGATTTCGTTTTCGGACAGCACACACCCGCCTGCGGTCGGTGAAATCACGCGGGCGAATGCGTTGTCGTCCAATGGAATGTAGAAGCTAAACGTGATGCTTGCGTCTGTATCGTTGTCTGTTCCGGTCACGCTTTCGAATGTACAGGATAATGTGCCCCCTGGTATGGTAGTGGAAGGCAGCGCGCAGCTGGTTGCGGCAGGGCTGGTGCTGTCTATCTGGATAAATTGCATATTGTTCGGCAGGATGTCACTCAAAACAAGATCTGTGACGGTTTGTCCGTCCGGGATGTTGACCGTAATCTCGTATTGGCGCGGATAATTGGGTCCGGTTGGGGTTTCATCCTCGCGCCACAGATACTCTTTATTCAATATAAACAAAGAAGGAGTCAGATTGGAGGAAGTACGGGAACCGATGATGGGTGGATCGGTAGTGGGATTGTCCAGGGCATCTGCCCCAAAACGATAACCGCCCTGTGCGTAAATTGGCAAGTCCTGGTTTAAATCCGCAAAATCGCTTAGCGCAGCCGTGATGTCAACGGTCGCGGTTGGCTGGTCAGGTGCAAAACTGCCGAAAGGAATCTCAACAACCAGATACTGCCATGTAAATGGCGTTACCGCACCGGAAGGCGCGGACGGGCATGTTACTATCAGATTAGTTAATGGATGGGAAAAGGTGCCGTTTTCCTGACAGGTACTCGTGAAGGTGGTGATGGAGTTGCCAAGATAATCGACACTGGTGTAGGCGACCCCATCTTCCTTTTCGCCATCTGTTCCGTCATCCCATCCGCTTTGAGGAAGGAAAATATCAACAAAAGGCCCATAGCCAACGTCTGTATCGGTGGTTGATGTATTGTCAAAGGTGACGGAAAAAGAGAAATCATCCCCGATCAATATGGTCGAGGGAACATTCAGGCTGACGCCCGGTTGTGGGGCGAGGGATGGTCTTTGATTTTCCTCCGCCAGAACAGAAGCAGGTACCGTTGAAAAAAGGATTGTTAAGATAAGAAAACTTAAAAAAACTTTTCTGACTGGTTGGCAGGGCTGCATTGATGATAAGCTCTTTTTGAATTTTTTAGATAGATAGATTGCTTTTAAAAGTTTGTGCTGTATCCAAACAAAATTATTCAAGAATTTATCGGCCTTTATTTTTATTATTTTTACCCATCCAAATGATCAAAACAACTATTACAAGGATGATGAGACCAAGCAGCAGGAACGGAAGACCGCTTTCATAATTGGATAGGATAACCTCAAGAAATCCGCCATCTTCTTGTGGGGGAGGGGCTGGCAAATAATCCTCAATGGCGAAATCGAATCGGTTGCCGTTTGAATTTACCAGCAGCACATTTGGCGAAGAAGTGGTATATGCGATTTTCTCGCCGATAAGTAAGTCAACCATCGTTGTGATGTTGGATATATCTTTTCCGGAAATACTCAAGATATGCTTATTGGTTTCGGTTAAATGGGTTAGCGATGCAACTCCAAATGGCTGGCCGGTTCCAAAATTAAACGCAAGGCCTTGTTTGCTTACGGATGGTATGGACCCATCTGGCGCAAAGGGCAGTGGAAGCAGTCCATTCACGAACGTGCCGGCAATATCGCCGCTGGTGCTGATAACAATCGTGTTGTTCTTTAAACCATCAATATTCTCTATCGGGAGATATTCTACGGTGGGCAGAAAAGCTTCGGCAGTGGAGGTACTTCCTAAAGCGTATGCCAACCGCATTGCTTGCTCCCAGATGTCCGGCTGGTCGGGGGGTAGGGAAAATACCAGATCACCCAGGCGGTTGTTCCCCGCGAACGGGAAAGGAAAATCATCGAGAAACATTTTATTTTGTGTTTCGGTAAGATTAAGGACAGGTGGAAGATGTAAAAAGGAATCACCAAAGATAGACAACCAGAAATTTCCACTGCGGGAATCAGCGCAGATATCCTGAGCGGAAAGTGTAACACGGATGGTGAGCGTATTTTTTGAGGGTTGGATCACATTGGGGGGAAGAATGATGCGCCCAATACCGTTTTCTGCTGTTTGGTCACTGAAGCGCAAATTTCCTATCGCGATATCGTTGATGGAAACGGCAATACTGGATTGCAGATAGTTCAACAATTGGGAATGGCGGAAATATAATTCAATATAAGATTCCGGGCTGACTTGAGTATCGTCCGGCAGGGAGAATAAATAGCTGATTTCATGTGTGCCGATAGCCTTTACCGTGATCTGTTCGGATTGTGCCAAATCACCAAGCAGATAATCTATCCGCAGCTGGCTTCCAGTAGGTTCGGGCGCAATCGCTTTGATGCGGGCGATACGATTGTTGTCAAAAGGAATAATCGTGGTGGCGCCCAGAGCGCTGGCAGCTTTCCGAACTGCGTCATTGGTTTGTCCAGTTACCACCAATATGAAGCGGCCCTTATTTTCGGGGTGGTTATCGAGCAGGATAATGCCATCGTCCCCAACCGCGTTCAGGGATGCATCGGAAAGGGAGTCCGGCAGGATTTTTATGATTGCGTCGGAGTTTCCGATAAGGATAAAATTTTCCTGTGAATTCACTTCAAAATCAAGGTCCTTGAATGTTTTTAAAGAAATTGGCAGCGAGGCATTGGTGTGTTTTCCGAGGCTTGCCGCGGCGGAAACAGCTGCTGAAAGCGCATCCGTGGAAGGGTTATCTGGTATGGCAAACGTAAGGGGAACAGGGAAGACGCTATCTTCTGAGTAGAAAATTTCTGGGTAGTCATCCAATCCGGGCACAACTGCTTTGGGTTGGTGTTGGATTGTAAAAGATGAATCGGGATGGATGAAAATTTGGGAGGAAATAGAGTGTTGACACATGGTGAGATCATCCCAACGGATGATGACCTGGTTGGCATCTGTTCCGGTTTGAAAGAGCGATGGTTCTATTTCAAAAACATATTCTG
>Ga0180431_10004678_pt1 | contig 17000 bp, 20 predicted proteins | sample SS_ome_11_FD_132459 | JGI IMG/M metagenome (GOLD analysis project Ga0180431, IMG submission 132459) | Hypersaline lake sediment archaeal communities from the Salton Sea, California, USA - SS_1_MS_1 metaG | ecosystem: Environmental > Aquatic > Non-marine Saline and Alkaline > Hypersaline >... | reverse complement strand
CGATGTACTGAGAATCGTGCATGCCGGTGCCTTTGCCTTCAGCGTGCGGAAGATGTGTGTAGCAGTATCCAGGCTGGCGCGTGATGCCTCCGCTCGCGCCTGGTAATCGGGGATGTGCTGAACCTGGCCCGCGTAGGCCTGAATCCCCTTGAGGCAAAGGCGGTCACAGTCGAGCACAACATCGGCAAGTGCCAATGCCCGGTCCGCAGGCACACCGGTCCGGTGAAGCCCCACGTCGATGTCCAAGAGCACTTCCATTTGCAGATTGCGCTCTCGTAGTGCGTCGTTGAGCGCTGACACGTTGTCCGGATGGTCAACAATGGTCATCAGAGAGGGCGAGTGCTCAAGCAATTCCAGAAGCCGCGCTACCTTCGTTGAAGTGACCACAGGGCCAGTGATCAGGATTATCTCTATGCCGGTGCCGATTAAGGCTTCCGCCTCGGAAATCTTCGCGGTACAGATGCCAATTGCGCCCATCGCGAGTTGCTTTTTCGCTATTACCGAGCTTTTGTGCGTCTTGGCGTGAGGGCGGAGGTTCTTCCCAGAAGCCGAGACGGTGTCCTGCATCGTTTTCAGGTTTTCCTCAAAGGCGTCGAGATCCAAAACAAGGCACGGGGTATCGAGTTGATCCTTCCTCATGCGCGAGCTTCACCCCTTTTGAAAGCGCTTTCGTATACGGTGATCGGACAATCCTATGATCGCACAAACAATCCGGGAGATTCCAGGGGAGGTCGAAGGGCGTAAGCCTTAGTTCTAGCCTTGATAGGTACTGAGCGTTATTTCGGAGCACGGTGGTGCCAAATCCTACAATCCAACACCAAGCTCTGCCAGATCGCACTTGTTCTTTCCTCCAAAGGCACTGGCTGACAGTCGTTGCGCTGTTCAGCGAGAACACGGAAAGCCCGCAGTAGTCATACCGCTGTCCTCGTGGTAGTATGTTGCGGGTCTGCGAGATCATCATTGTTGTTGCGCGGCTCATGGAAAGAGCACGGGATTTCCGCAGCTCCAACTTTAATGAAAGGAGGATGAGCGATGCACGTGCTACTCACAATGTTCACCCTAGGACCGGGGATGGAAGAGTTCGGGGACAAACTGGGCGAGAATTTTTCTTCTACGCTTAGGAGCCAGAAGGGGTTCAAAAGGTTGACCATGTTCCGAAACGACGACACCGGCGAATGTGGGGGCTTGAGTATTTGGCAGTCGAAAGAGGACGCTGAGGCCGCTCTTGCAACCACCGGTTCCAAACTGAAGGAAGCGCTGACCGGTGTCGCCAAAGGAGAGCCGAAACGCGGCGTGTATGACTTGTGGAGAATCGTTGAGGCGGACTAACGTAAGACTGCGCCGATGAGCAATCAATGAAAAATCCTGTGCCCTCGTGAGCCGCTCAACACTCGCAGTCTCCGATCGAAAATCCTGAGGCATGGCAAGATGCACGTGGAACTGAAGTTTGGAACAGATCACGTTGATTGGGAAGAAGCGGTCAGCGTTGTTGAGCGGGCGCCGCTCGGAAAGAGAACCCCGGAGATGTTTCGCCGAGCCTACGAGAACAGTTTCCTGCTGTGCACCGCCTATTCGCGAGGACGACTCGTTGGCTTGGGTAGGGCCCTTTCGGACACCGTCTGGCAGTCTGCGGTCTACGACCTCGTCGTCCTTCCGGAGTACCAGGGGCAAGGCATCGGCACTAGGATCATGCAGAGCCTTTCCGAGCGGCTTCCCAGCGGCCCGGTTCTGATATACGCAGTTCCCGGGAGGGAGGATTTCTACAGGAAGTTGGGATTTGAAAAGCTGCGCACGGGGATGGGCCGCTTCCAGAATCCTGCGAAGCGAAGAGCAGAGGGATATATTGTCTGAACCGGTCATGGAAACTGAGGGGGAGCCACAGATGGGCCGATCATCGCTGGCGAGGGTTGAAGGAGATGCTCGGTGAACAGTCTGTCAAAGGCCACGGACTTTGAACGGGTGAAGGATCAGATTGGTTTCTGCGGAATCTGGTGTGGCAGTTGCGTGGTGGGCAATGGTGCGTTGCGAGAGCTCACAAAACGGTACGCGGATATGATCGAAGCGTACGGACTGAAGGAGTGGGTCCCCAAGGAGTTCGACTACCGGGAGTTTGCAAGGGGACTCGAATCGATTCAGGCGATGCCTCTTTGTCCGGGATGTTTGAACGGTGGAGGAAGGGATGGCTGCGAAATGAAGGCGTGCGCCTCGGGCAAGGGGATCGATTCGTGTTGCGAGTGCGGCGAGCCGGCAGGCTGTCGTCACAGCGACATATTGGGGAAGATGCGCTCGGGTGCCCTTGCTGCCGGGCTTTACGTGAAGACCACAAGCGTTGATAAGAAGGAGCTCATCGAGCAGTGGACTGCGCGGCTCAAGAAAACGTGGCCGTGCAGCGTTCTGTTCGCGGCTGATCGATAGACCGGCGCTCTCTCTATTTTGGGGAGCAAACGCCCAAACAAAGACGAAACCGGCCTATCCAAGGAGTGACCGTGTCCGGCTCAGATGTTCAGGAACCACATTCCGATAGCAGCGTGACGCTTCGCAAAATCACAGAGGAGACTCTCGGCGCTATCCTGGAGCTGCAAGTCAGAGAGGATCAAAGGAAGTTCGTTGCCGGCAACGCTCGCTCGATCGCCCAGGCCCACTTCTCGCCGTACGCGTGGTTTAGAGCGATCTACGCTGACGACACCCCGGTGGGTTTTGTCATGCTGTGGGACGATCCGGACAAACCCGAGTACTACCTGTGGCGGCTGATGATCGATGCGCGATACCAGGGAAGCGGCTTCGGCCGACGGGCCGTTGAGCTCCTTATTCGACACGTGAGGAGTCGTCCGAATGCCAGCGAACTATTGACGAGCGTTGTACAGGCTAACGGTGGGCCGCAGGGGTTCTACGAACGGTTGGGGTTTGAGTTGACCGGCGACTACGAAGACGGCGAAGCCGTCATGCGGCTCGCTCTATAGGTGGCGAGGATGACGTTGCAGCACGCTAAAAGCAGAAACAACATGCTCTGGCGTGGAGTTCAGTAGAACGTAGCTAATCATATTCGGATCTTCTTCCACGTTCCTTTCCGGAATTTCCACGTCACGAGAAGCGCGAGGAAAATCCAGTACACGTACTCACCCGTCCAGGCTCCCACGATTCCGCCTCTGAACCGCAGTCCGATCAGGTACGTGGCCGGGAGGTAGATTCCGCTGCAGATCAGCAATTCTGCGAGCATCACGAAGCGCGTGTTACCGGCGCCCTGCAGCACGTTGCTCAACACAATGGCAACGCCCCCGAACGCCTGTGTCAGCCCAAGAAGTACGAGTGGGAGCCGCCCCGCGGCGATGACCTGAGGATCGGACGTGTAAATCGAGAACACCGCACTTGGTATCACGATGAATAAAAGCCCCAATCCGCCCATGAGGTAGGCCGCCATTTTCGCCCCCTCCCACGCGTATTGCTCGGCTTGCTCAGGGTTGTTGGCGCCGAGACCCTGGCCGACGAACGTTGCGGCAGCAACGGCGATCCCCAGCGCAGGCATAATGGTGAGATGGTGGATGGACAGCATCACGTTTGTTGCCGCAAGCTCCAGGATGCCGATGCGGAAGATGATCATGAAGAAAATGAAGAAACTGGTCTCGGAGAGGAACCGCTGTGCCATCACTGGGGTCGACAGTCGAAGGGTCGGTCCGATCCAGCGTACAACGCCTGCAAGATGTCGGTACAGTCGGTACCTGGCCCGATAGTGGGATCGGAGGCTCGCTGCGAGCAAGTATACTGTACCGATGCCCAGTGCAATGGACGACGCGATCGCTGCCCCTTGAATCTCCATTCGAGGAAATCCTGCGTGGCCGAAGATCAGGAAGTAGTCGAGCACGACGTTGGCGCTGGTGATGAGCACAGCGTAGATCAGCTGCTTCTTCGTGTCCCCTATCCCGTTGTAGAAGCCCCGATAGGCCCAATTGACGAGGAAGAACAGGGATCCAAGAAAGCGGTAGCGAAGGTAGGTCTCACCCATGTGTACGACTGTCAAGTCGTTTGAGAACACCGGTGAGATGAGGTGGGCCAGTCTCGGGGAGACGATCACCAGCGGAACTCCCGCAACGAGCGTCAGGAGCAACCCAGCGCCGAGGACTTCACCACACTGCATCGGTTTCTTCTCTCCGAAGCGCCGAGACACCAGCGTCTGTACGCCGATTCCGATCCCCGCCAGCGAGAAGACGATCGCGAAGTAGGCCGTCGAGGAGATTCCCGCAGCAGCAAGAGGGCCCGCGCCGAGTCGTCCCAGCATGGCGGTGTCGACCACACTGAGAAGGGTGAACGACAGCATCCCCAGTGATACTGGATAGGCACGACGCAGCAGTGGTCGGTAGATCGTCGGATGCAGCCTCACCCGTTCCCACGTGCGTTGCAACAAAGTAGAGAGCATCAGACTGTCCCCCGTGCTTCGAGTGTTGTCTCGTTGGAACCGAACTGTCGGGAGAGGCTACACGGTCGGCGGACCGGCTTCAAAGACGAGCCGATCCGCGCTGGATGTGATGCCCGTTACACTCAGCAGGATGACCTTGCGGCAACGCACGTCATCGCCCGTTGCTACTGGGGACGCCGGTTCCTTGTTGCGGCGCGTTCTTCGCAAACCAGCGGGGCGGATGAGGCACGGCTCTCCCCGGCGGCCTTCCGTCGGGATGCCCCATCCGCCACCGTCTATTCTGTCAGCGGCATGATACGCAGCTACACGTACCGATTCTTTCTGCCAGCTGTTGCTCGGCTTTGTGAATGAGCGCCGGCAGCTCGTTTGTCAGCCGGCGGGTGTCGCCGTTGAGTTTCAGAAATTGCCGTATCGCTCGGCGCAGCTGTCGCTGGGCCTGCACCTGCCGAAGCACCGGCAGAATGCGACGTCGCTTTTCCGATTCGGCCAAAAGCTCTTTTTGCCGAAGCATGGCCAAATCATTGATCAGCATGTGATCCATTGCCAACCTCCTGTAGACTCACGCGGGAGGGTCTTTTGATTGCGCCTGTCTCCGGCGTGAACACACAACACGTGGGACCGATCACCGACCCATTTACAGTTCTGTTCGTTCCAGTGCTTCTGCGAGCATTCCGATTTCATCCTGCTCTCACCTCCCGTTTCCCAGATAGCCTTTCAGCATATCGCAGACATCCGATAGCGCGTTCGGCCGGCGGCCGTAGCGATTCTTCTCCTTTCCCGCATCAACGCCCATTGTGACCTGGATCAAACCGGCAAGACGCAGGGCGTGCAAGTGGTGCATGACTGTCGGTGTCCGCAGCCTCAGCCGTCGAGCGAGCTGTGCCGCCGCGAGCGGTTCCTGCCCGAGATAGTGCAGGATCTTCAGTCGTGTCGGATCGCAGAGGGCCTTGAGGGCCCGCACCAATGTGTCAGGAACCGTCTCGCCCGGGATAAGCGACGCCTGAGGCGGACGTGCTCCGAACAGGAAGAGTTGTCTCTTGGGGCCGACGGGAAGCATTATGATCAGTGGCGTGATCCAATACGAGGGGACGAAGACCAACTCGTTGACCGCCAGCGGCTCGTCGATCCGGATTCCCTGAGACAGCTCCTCGAGCAGGTCGCTCAGGGGGAGTTTCTTCGACAGTCTCTGTGCACGCGCGAGGGCTTCCTTCAGAGCCGGCTCGATCCTTTGTTCCTCTTCGACGAAGAAGACTTCCCGGTAGTTTCTAAGCGCCGCGAGATATCGCTCCCCAAATGCCTCCGCTTCCGCCCACACATCGAGGGCCCCTACGAGCTTCTTGTAGCTGGGCGGGCGCTTGTGTTCTGCGCACTCGCGTTGGTAACAGTCGTGGAGAAGTTCAAGGTCTTTCTTTTTCCAGGCCCCGTGTTTCGCCACGTTTCGAAGCAAGACGGCAATCTCTTTCGGCGGGTCGCATGGGCCGAGGGACAATGCCTCAAGCCGCTTGGCGGGAGGGATCTGCCCCAGGCTCCACAGCGCCGTCTCTACGTCCTTCGGCTTCGGAAGGGCGTGGATCCAGTGGGCCGGCATGTGGATGATCGCCTGGCTTTTCTCGAGGACATCGCGAGCGTCCGGGGACAGACGTGCGCGCATCCCTGCCGTCCACGCTCCACGGACGCTGAACTTCGACGGATGGTGAAGCACCATCAGGCTCTGGAAAAAGTCATAGGCCGTCCCGCAATCCCACAGCAGCTTCGGCTTCGGTGTCGCTTGTTGTTCCCTGTTGGCGCTCATGATCCTCTTGGCCCTCCTCCCGGGCTTCGATCGTAGACATCGGTATAACTTAGATATAAATCTAACACAGATTGACGTCTAAGTCAAGATTGAATTTGGGCAACCGCGTAGCGATTATCGCAGTGACCTGGGTTGTCCAAGAAAAGATGACGCATCTATTGCGCGTGGCGTATGTTCGGAGATGTGTTCGAAAGGAGGGCAAGGATGATCAAGCTACTAGTGGGACTTCTCGGAATCACCGGGGCGTTGGTGGCGGCGGGGCTGCTCATCGGTGGGGGAACCCTGCTGTGGGTGGATGAAGCGATGACCGACAGTGAAGGATTCATCAACTCAAAATCGGTGGGATTGGGGACGGAGACGTATGCCATTACCACACCGCCGGCGGAAGTTGAGATTGAGATACCGGGACCGATTGACGCAGGCACGGTCGCGACATTGAGGATTTCAGCGGAGAATCGTGAGTCGGAGAAGGGCGTGTTTGTCGGTCTTGCCGAAGTCGCAGATTTGGACGGCTACCTGGGTGGCGTCGCTTACGACGAGATCGTGGAACTGGAGGCGGAACCGTTCGAGGCGATCCTGGTTACACATCCGGGCGTGGCTGCTCCTCAGACGCCCGCGGCTCAAGCCTTCTGGACCGCCTCTGCACACGGTGTCGGCCCGCAGACCTTCACCTGGGACGTGGAATCCGGCGATTACGCTCTGGTCCTGATGAACGAAGATGCCTCAAGCGGTGTGCAGGTCAAGACAGTGGTTGGTACACGCGTTCCCGTGATACGCCCGATCGGCACCAGCCTGTTGATTGCCGGCGGCATCGTGTTGGCCTTCGGAACCCTGATGATTGCCCTGGCGATATAGGGCGGAGGGTCGATCGCACCCATCACAGCGGGTCGAGACCATCATGGGTCTGGTCTTGGCTGCGGGTTGGGGGATTTCCAGTAGTCTACGCTACACACCGGCATTTGTGCTGAGTAGTTGTAGCTCAGCGGAGGCCTCTGAACAGCAAGGGCAATCTTCAGTTTTGCAGTATCGGATGCGTGCTCGATGTGGCTTGGTGCCCGCTACATCCTACTATTGCAGAGGCCATATTGTCTTGGGAAAACGGCTATGAGCCAGTTCGGCTTTTTCTTGCGACAACATGGAAATGGGCGGGGGTCGCATTTGCCGACTTGACCTACAACAGGGTGGGTGGACCGGAAGCGCAGATGCGTGAAGCGTTGTTGTACCTTCCGATGGTGCCTCGCCAGCTCGGCGGGGCATGTGTTTTCTCATCTTCGAGATGCTCTTCAGACAATCCGATACGTTCTTCTGCTTGCTGAAGGGTTGAGAACGCCGTGTTCCTCTTGACATCGATGGTGTGCAGGATACCCTGAGAAGGCCATGATGCAGGCTGTCGCAGTGAGTGATCTTCACGGAAACCTTCGCCTGTACGAACTCCTCTTGCGCGTTATTAAGGTGTGGCGGATCAGCTCGGTATTCATAACAGGTGATCTTGCCCCGAGTGCTCTATGCGGCGGCGCAGCGGGAAAGCAACCGGACGACGAGGGGGTCAGCGCACAGCGCGCCTTCTTCGAGAGGGAGTTTTTCCCGCTGCTGGAGAGCTTTCTGTTGGCTCATCGCCAATTGGATATCTACGTGATCATGGGAAATGACGATCGGCGCGCAAACGAGTCGTTGCTCATCGAGTTCGAACGCCACGTTCCAGGCTTCCATCTGGTGGACGATCGTTTGATCACCCTTCGCGACGCCAGGCAGAAGCAGGCGTTTTTCCCGGGAGAGGTGCCTCTCCTCTGTGTGGCCGGTTATCCCTATGTCCCACCGGGCGGGACCCTGCTGATGGACTGGGTAAAGTACGAGAACATTGTGAAGCTGTGCCCAGAAGGGATGGATCCGTGTGCTGACCTCTATGACGTTGGGATAACCACCACCTCGCCTGCGGACAGATCGACGATTGCGGAGGATCTGGCGGATTTTGGGTCTCATCTCAGGAGAAACGTGCGCAGCGATGCAGGGATTCGCTATGAGCCAGGGACGACAATTCATCTTTTTCACGCTCCACCCTATAACACGCCGCTTGATTGGACCACCCCACGCGGGCGTTATGATCACGTGAAGCTGTCAGATCACGTGGGCAGCACTGAAATCCGGCGATTCATCCTCGACCGGCAGCCGTACCTTGTCTTGTGTGGGCACTGTCACGAAGCGGTGGTTATTGGGGATTACAGGGTCGACTTGGGGAAGACACGCTGCGTGAATCCAGGAAGCCAGACCCATCTCAACGTGCTTAGCCTGGTGCAGTTTGACCTGTACAATCCGCAGCAGATGAAGCAGTTCTTCATCCACGCGGATGAAATCTGAGGGAGAGCCCGGTTGATTCCAGGCCCCATCTCTACGTGGTAGTGCGCTTCCACAGACATATGGGGCTTGTTTGTAGTGAGTGGATGATGGCTCCGTGGCTACGTCGTATTTTCTCCTCCTCAACGTCCACCAGATGCACATCGAGAAGGGAGCGTGGGGGGCGTGCAGTTCCTATGAGTGTGCGATAGGACGTCAGCAAGGCCAGATCCAACTGCTGCAAGAGGGTTTGAGCCTGATCCAGTTTGCGTTCCACGAGGACAACCAGGTCAATATCCGAGCAAGATCGAGCGGTATCGTTCATTGCGCTGCCGTATAGATAGACGCCACGAATACCGCCACCGAGCTGCCCCAGATAGTCGGCTACCCTCTTGGCTACGGCGTATCGTAGTGAACTGTGTGCTTGACAGGAGCCATTTCGCAGTTGTTGGCGTACGTCCTGCTCATCCAAGTTGAGCTGTCTCGCACAACACGAGATGGCGCTTTCAAGGAGCGCATCTGCGTCGAGTTCGCTCTCAGCCAGCATGCTGGGTGCGTTGGGGCGCATCTCCGCTCTCTTCTAGGGGAAGATTCCGCGCAGTCTAATTGCCTGGGCAACTCGCTCCACTGCGAGCACATACGCCGCCAGCCGAAGTGAGATGCCTCTTTCCTCAGCGATCTGCCATACCTCGATAAGCGCCCGCTGCATGATTCGGCCGAGGCGCTGGTTGGTCTCCTCCTCTTCCCACGGGAAGCACTGGATGTTCTGAACCCACTCGAAGTACGAGCAAACAACTCCTCCGGCATTGGCGAGAATGTCGGGAACGACCATTGCACCTTTGTCAGCAAGGATCAGGTCTGCTTCAGGAGTAATAGGACCGTTTGCTCCTTCTACAATGACCTTCGCCCGGATATTGGCAGCGTTGCTCGCGGTGATCTGAGCCTCGAGAGCCGCTGGAACCAGCACATGGACATTCAGTTCCAACAGCTCATCGTTGGAGATCTCTTCTACACCAGAAGCATCGTAGCCGGCCAAAAGGTGTCCGGGCGAGGTGGCGACATAGTCAAGAACGTGCTCGATATTGAACCCGGATGCGCAGTGAAGCGCGCAAGAAACGTCGCTGATCCCAACCACCGTAGCACCTTGCTCAGCGAGGAGACGAGCTGCCTCACCGCCTACGTTTCCAAACCCTTGCACGGCAATCTGCGACTCGTTCACATTGATTCCCAGCCGATGGAGGACTCCGAGGGTCGTAAACATGACGCCCCGTCCTGTCGCTTCTCTTCGCCCACGAGCGCCGCCCAGTTCGATGGACTTGCCTGTGACGATGCCGGGGACTGGTTCACCGCTGAGGAAGCTGGCGGTATCGACGATCCAGTTCATCACGGAGGCGTTGGTATTGACATCTGGCGCGGGGATGTCGCGTTTGGGGCCGATGAGCGGGAAGATCATCGAAGTGTAGCAACGGGTCAGCCGCTCCAATTCTCGCTGAGACAGGCGCGTAGGATCACATGCGATCCCGCCCTTTCCGCCGCCATAGGGGATGTTAACAACGGCGCACTTCCAGGTCATCCATCCTGCCAGGGCCTTGACCTCGTCCATCGTCACGCCGACGTGGTAACGGATGCCGCCTTTGCAGGGGCCGCGAGCGTTGTTGTACTGCACCCGATAGCCGGTGAAAACTTCGATCTCTCCGTCGTCTCGCGTAATCGGAACACTTACCTCCAACGAACGGCCTGGCCGACGAAGGATCTCCCATATGCCCGATGGAATATCAGTCTGTTCCCGGGCCAAATCCAGTTGCCGCAGCATCATTTCATAGGGATTGATCCTTGTCTCTAGGGTCTGTTGCTGCAGAAGTCCGATGTTTTTGTTGGTTGTCACGGAGTCCTCACCTCGTACGCACAGGATAGCTGGTCTGCCAAAAGAGCTGTAGGTTAGACAGCAAAGGCGAAACTTCATTCTTGCACGTTGCGCGTGGCAGAGTTGCGAAGTCGCCTGTCATTGTTCTGCCGCTCGAACCGTTTAAATGACCGCCTTCCATCGTTCAAATGACCGTCTTTTTTCTCTCCCACCGACTCCGAGCAGCCTTCGAGATGAATTGGCTGTGGCTGTTTCAAGGCGTGGGCAAAACTGCAATCGCCATCTACCCTGAGTGTGACCATGAAAGATGCGACGACTGCCGAGGCTGCTTGCGATACTGAGTGGGGCATTGCAAGCGGGAGTTGCGCATCGTTGCACATCCGATATCCGCCCGGCGAACTGATCTATCAGGCGGAGACCTACGCGGCTGGGATATACCTCATTGTTCGTGGATTGGTGAGTGACCACCATGCGATGCAGATTGGGGGGCATCGTTCTCCTGTGCTGGAGATTCTGGGGCCGGGGGATCTGATCGGGCTTGACACGCTATTGGAGCGTCCCGCCAATTTGCATCTGACCAGTGCTCGGGCAATCACCGAGGTGGCTTTGCGCTTTTTTGAGCGCGATGTCTTTCAGCAGATACTCCGTGATCAACCAGTTGTTTGCCGACGTTATTTGGACTACCTCAACTACCGCTTCCACGCGCTCAAGAAGTCGACCTCCCCACCGATTGTCGCATCGATTGAAGGGAGATTATGCTCTCTGCTTCTTCACCTGGCACAGCGCTTCGGCGAGTTGCATGAGAGCGGAAGTGTGCTGCTTCCCAGTGGAATCTCAACTGAACGGCTTCCGGAATTGCTGGGGATCTCGAGGCGCCGTGCGAGAACCGTCCTTGCCTGTCTGCCTGAATTGCGGCAAGCTGGTGAACGGCTCATCATCTCAGTTGAGGCATTGCAGCGGTGGCTTGCTGGCGATTGAGCGCCTGCCCCCATTCATCCTAGAGCGTCTCCTCCATGATGGACAAATAGAAGGGTGTGGCCCGCGCCTTTTCTTTGAGCTTTGCAAAATCTTGAATCGTTATCTTGTTCGGAGAGGTGCTGATCAGCCCGCGCTCGCGGAATTGTCTTAGAACTCTTGACAGCGTCTCGATGGACACGCCCAGGATCTCAGCCATTGTCTGGCGAGAAATCGGAAGATCCAAGACAACCGTTGTGTCTTCCTTGTCTCCGTACTTCTTTGTCAGGGCAATGAGCAGGAGCGCTAGGTTGCGATCAATCGTTTCCACTGCTTCCCGGGTCAGCTTGAACTCGAGCATAAGCACCTCGCGGGAGAGCCACCGGCACAGGTCTTCATGAATGGAGGGGTGAGCTTTGCTGAACGCAAGGATGTTCGACCGCTCAACAAAGAGCAGTGTCGATGGGACAATGGCTTTGGCAAACTGGGCGTTGATCGGTTCCCTTCCTAGAAAGGCTGGTTCCAGGCCGAACCATTCGCCGGAGGCCAAGAAGCGTAAACATCGTTTCTGCCATCCTTTGCTTGCGTACTTCCCTATCGAAATAAGTCCTGATTCAACAACGTAAACGCCTGCGGCATAGGAGCCCTCCTGGGCGATGAGTTCTCCCTCGTCATAGCGCACGTGAAGAGACATTCGCTTTAGCTCCTTCACCTCCACGGGGTCGAGCGCGGGGAGGACTTTCTGAAGAAACTTCTGCGTCCCTTTTGAGTCAGGCTCTGGACTAATCATGGTATCGCTGATTGTAGATGAATGGCGCGACCGGTACCAGCGTACCTTTCATGAACTCGAGACTATGAAAGCTCAAGCAATCCGCCGTCACATCTATGATGAGCTGTTGAACGCGGAGAGCTGGTTCGCAAGCCACGCGACCCATCGATCAGTGCCCTGTCCGGTCTTGCAGGAAACCTCGAAAATTTCCGCTTCCTCGTTCAATCCTCTAACCGCTTCGCAGAATGCCTGCAGGTCGAAATCTACGTACGGCAAGAGGTCGATTTTGTTCAAGACCACCAGGTTCGCGTTGCTGAACATGACCGGGTATTTGAGCGGTTTGTCGTCGCCCTCGGGCACGCTGGCAACAAGAACGTTTCGATCTTCACCGAGTGCAAACGAGGCGGGACAGATCAGATTGCCAACGTTTTCGATGAACAGTAGATCGATCTCTTGTAGGGGCAGATTGTCAAACGCGTTTGAGAGCATGGTTGCATCGAGGTGGCACGTGCCGCCGGTGTTGATCTGAACGACAGGGATCCCTTCTTTGGCCACTGTTTCGGCGTCGACACTCGAGGAGACGTCGCCCTCGATGACACCGATCCTGGTCTTTGCCTTCAACTGCCTGATCGTCTCCATGACGAGGCTGGTCTTGCCCGCTCCCGGTGAGGCGGTGATGTTGATGGCGAATACGCCATTTCGATCCAACAGTTCACGATTTTCCTTTGCCCGTTGATCGTTTGCGGAGAGAATGTCTCTCAGAATCTTTATCTCCATCATGGCACCTCTATGCTTTCGAGATATAGTTCCTTGCCTTCAACGATGTCGATCCCGGTGGTTCGGCAGTGAGGGCAAGTCCAGTCAAGCCCGTTGAGCGTGAACGCCTTGCCGCAGCCCCGGCAACGGGCCTTGGGGGTCACCCTCCTAATAGAGAGTTGTGCACCCTCGGCGATGGTCCCCTTGCTCAGGAATTCGAAATAGAATCGCACGCAGTCATCGACGACTCCCGACATCTCACCGATGACCAGGCGGATACCCTCGACTTTCTCGGCCCCGTTTTCCTGCGCCTGTTCGACAACCAAATCCAGCATCGTCTTCGTAATGGATAGCTCGTGCATCGTCAGCAGATCCTCGGCAGAAGGTCTCCGGTCAACATATCGACGATGCGGGTTGTCCCTAGGGGGGTCTTCATCACAACGCGGCCGGGATCTCCTTCCGCCACCTCGCCGATGATCACGGCCTGTTCTCCGTAGCGGTTTGCCCGCATCGCCTCGAGCACGTGCTGTGCATCCGCCGCAGCGACCACCGCCACGAGTTTGCCCTCGTTGGCTACGTACAATGGGTCGAAGCCGAGCATCTCACAGGCCGCCAACACCTCCTCGCGCACCGGGACCTGCTCCTCCTCGATGAGGATCTTCACTTGGGATTGCCGCGCGAGTTCGTTCAGTGTGGTGGCCAGGCCGCCACGCGTTGGGTCGCGCAGGCAATGGATGTTCGGGCTTGCCTTAAGCATCGAAGCCACCAAATCGTTCAGCGGCGCGCAGTCGCTCGTAAGTTGTGTAGAGAAGCTTAGGCCTTCGCGCTTGCTGATCACTGCAATTCCGTGATCACCGATCGGGCCGGACAGGAGGATCTTGTCTCCCGGCCTTGCGTTTTCTCCGGAGATATCGGCGTTCTGTGCTACCGTGCCCACACCGGCAGTGTTGATGTAGAGTTTATCGACACTTCCGCGATCTACGACCTTGGTATCGCCGGTGACGATGGCCACCCCGGCTTCATCAGCGGTTTCCTTCACGGAGGCAACCACTGCTTCCAGATCCTTCTTCGAGAATCCCTCCTCAATGATGAACGAAAGGGACAGATAGAGGGGACATGCGCCGGACATGGCGAGGTCATTGACCGTACCGCAGACGGCGAGCTTGCCAATATCCCCACCCGGGAAGAAGATGGGCGTCACCACGTAGCTGTCGGTGGTAAAGGCCAGCCGGCCGCTCACATTGAACACGGCCGAGTCGTCCAGCTTGGCGAGAAGAGGATTGTCGAGCACGTCGACGAACGTTCTTTGCACCAGGCCGTGAGCGAGCTTTCCCCCACTTCCGTGTGCCATCAGGATCTCATCCGCCACGGTTGCCTCCTTCATAGAGGTAGTATGCGGAGCAACTTCCCTCTGCGGAGACCATGCACGGGCCGACCGGATTCACGGGCGTGCATGCTTTGCCGAACAGGTTGCAATCCGGTGGTGTGTTGATTCCACGCAGGATGGCGCCGCAGATACAGCCTTCGGGCTCCCGTGTTGGACCGGGGTCGATGTCGAACACGCAGTCGGCGTCGAAGCGTTGATACGTCCTTCTCAGTCTCAATCCACTGTTGGGAATCGTGCCCATTCCTCGCCAGTGGGCCGAGCAGTGCTCGAAGACGTTGTCCATCAGCCGCAGTGCTTCGGGGTTGCCTTCTGGCTGTACCCCTCTTCGGTAGGCGATCTCTACCTTGGAGTCTTGCCCTTCGACTTGGGTCACCAGCATGTCGACGCACTGCAGCACATCCAACGGTTCAAAACCCGATACCACACAGGGGATACCGTAATCGCGGGCGACGAATTCCCACGCGGTCGACCCGATGACTGCTGACACGTGACCGGGGCAGATGAGGCCATCAAGTCTCACTTCTCCTGAGTCAAGCAGCGTCTTGATCACCGGTGGACAGAGTTTGTGCAGGGAAAGAACGGTGTAGTTCTCAAGACGCTTTTCCTCGGCCTGGAGGACGGACGCCGCGATTGTAGGGGCGGTGGTCTCGAATCCGATTCCCAGGAAGACCACTCGCTTGTCGGGATTCTCTTCGGCCATTCGAACGGCATCCATGGTCGAGTAGACCATGCGGACGTCCGCGCCTTCCGCCTTTGTCTGTTGAAGGCTGGAAAAGCTGCCGGGGACTTTCAGCATATCGCCGAAGGTCGCAATGATCACATCGGGCACCTGGGCCAAGGCAATGGCCTTGTCCAAATCGGCGGTGGCGGTTACACAGACCGGGCACCCCGGACCGGAAAGCATTTCTATCGTCTCCGGAAGCGCTTGCCGGATGCCGTAGCGGAAGATCGTCACGGTATGTCCGCCGCAGAACTCCATGAACCTTGCGGACATCTTTGACCGGTGGTGAATCTGGGAGATCACCCCTTTGGCGAGCGCTGAGTCTCTGAATTCGGAGAGGAACTTCAATGCTCCTCCTGTGCCGCCTGTGCGAGCTGCTCAAAGAGCTTGAGGGTCTCCAGAGCTTCCTGTTGATCGAGGATGTTTATCGCATAGCCGGTGTGAACGATTACGTAGTCCCCCACTTCGGCTTCCGGGGTCAGCCGAAGGCTGATCCTGCGGGCGATACCGCCCATGTCTACTTCGGCTTCGTGGTTCTTGTCGATCGACTTGATCAGCGCTGGAATGGCCAGACACATGCTTCCTCCTATGTCATACTAGCGGAAATTGGCGATCACTGCCTGCCCCAAGGAGATCCCGGCGTCATTGCACGGTACGCGACGATGCGTCAATACGGTGAAGGACTCCCGCTTCAACGCGGCGGTAACCAAGCGCAAAAGCGGCCGATTCTGAAAGACACCTCCGCTCAGGGCCACTTGGTTGATTCCGCGCTCCTCCGCGATCTGTCTGCACATCGAAGTGATGGCGTCGGCAACCGTCCGGTGAAACTTGGCCGATATACTTTCTACCGGTGTTCCCCTCTTCACGTCGTGGATGATTGCCTCGAAAAGCTTCCCCAATCGAACGACCCACATTCCCCGTTGCTGATCGATGGAACAGGGGTAGACGTCAGTTTCCGTCACCTCGTCTGCAACTGCCATTTCCAGTTCGATCGCCGCCTGGGCATCGTAGTCAATCGCTTGCCGCACTCCGGTCAACGCAGCGACGGCGGCAAACAACCGGCCGGCCGATGAGGTCAACGGGGAATTGATTCCCTTTTTCAGTTGCTGTTTGATCACTTCACGCTCGATTGGATCGACCTTGTGGAGGGGCAGGCCCGCCAAGGGCACATCCTCCCCGAGCAGCGTGTAGAGGTAGCCCAAGGCCATGCGGTATGGTTTCTTGATGGCGGCTTCCCCGCCGGGCAAGGGTACGACCTCCAGGTGACCTGCTCGTTCGAAGCCGTGCCAATCGGCGACCAAGAACTCCCCTCCCCAGATTGTGTCGTCGCTGCCGTAACCGGTTCCGTCGAAGGCCACGCCGATCACGGGGCCTTCAACCCCGTTGTCCGCGAGGCAGCCTGCGATGTGTGCGTGATGGTGCTGTACTGGGACCAGTTTCAATCCTTCTCTGGCCCCCAGCTCAAGAGCTTGTTTAGTTGCGATATACTCCGGGTGCATGTCGTAGGCCACGGTCTGTGGTTTGATGCGAAACAGATGCTCGTAGAGCGCGATGGTGTCCTCGAAGTGTTGCAGAGTCTCCTCATTCTGCATGTCGCCGATGTGCTGGCTCAAGAACGCGTGCCGGCCGTGCGTGAGGCAAATCGTGTTTTTGAGCTCTGCGCCGCAGGCGAGGACTTGTCTTGCTTCGAACGGGAGGTGGATCGGGTGCGGTGCGTAGCCGCGCGCGCGGCGGATGACCTGGAGGCTCTCTGCCTCCACCATGCACACACTGTCGTCGCAGCGAACATGGATGTCGCGATTGTGGAGCACGAAGTAATCGACGATCGTTCCCAGTTTTTCCAACGACTCCTCATTGTCTTTGGTCAGTGGCTCTCCGCTGAGGTTGGCGCTGGTCATCACCAACGGCCGATTCGCCTCGGCCAGAAGAAGATGGTGAAATGGGGTGTACGGCAGCATAATCCCTAGATATCTCAGAGCGGGGGCCACCGCCGGGCAGATGGACGATGCCTCTTT
>Ga0180431_10004675_pt1 | contig 17007 bp, 13 predicted proteins | sample SS_ome_11_FD_132459 | JGI IMG/M metagenome (GOLD analysis project Ga0180431, IMG submission 132459) | Hypersaline lake sediment archaeal communities from the Salton Sea, California, USA - SS_1_MS_1 metaG | ecosystem: Environmental > Aquatic > Non-marine Saline and Alkaline > Hypersaline >... | reverse complement strand
AGCGGCGCGGCGCAATGGCATTCGGTTGGGCAGCTCCGATGCCGCCCAGGACGCCGAGAGTTGACCTCTCGGCATGGGTATTTCTAATTGTCGCCGATGGGTATATCTAATTGTCGTTTGACAACTGGCGCTGGCCTGCGGGCTCGCGGAAGCGCTCCCCTATCCCGACCGCACCTTCGACCTGGCGTGCTGCTCGTGGGTGCTGGAGCACGTGCCGGACCCACCCCGTGCGTTCGCCGAGATGCGCCGGGTGATCAGACCCGGCGGCCACTTCATCTTACTCACGCCCAACGCGCGCCATTGGCTGTTGGCACTCAACCGGTCGCTGCGCTGGACCCGGGGGCGGCTGGTGGGCCGGTTCTACGACCGGACGGAGGCGGACACCTTCCCGGCCTTCTACCGCGCCAACACCGCAGCCCAGATCGAGCGGCTGGCGCGGTCTGCCGGGTTCGAGCGGGTTTCACTCCGTTTCATCGGTGACCCTACCTACCTGGCCTTCACCGAGCCCTTGTTTCGCCTGGCTTGCCTGCTGGAGCAGGTGATTCCCCGCCAGATGCGCGTGCACCTGGTGGGGGAATACATTGCAGCGTGAACCCGCCGCGATGGCCGCGCGATGAAACCAGGTTTTTTCTGGAAAACCTGGTTTCTCATCCACTGCCCTGGACGCAGGGGCAATGTCCGCCCCGTCCCTGGCCGCTTCCCTTGTCCGCCGCATCGCCCCGTAGTCTCTCCTCCGCGCGAGATCATACTGTGGTTGTCAAAGCAGTCTGGCGATGCTACAATAAGCGTGCTGATTCTAGAATCGCCGACGGCAGGTGCTGCAATGAAGGATTTCAACCTCGACGAACACAGGGACGCGCTGGAGCGGTACTTCGCTTCCCTGCATGGGGTAGTGCTGGCCTATCTTTTTGGCTCCCACGCGCGGGGGCAGGCCTGGGCGCACAGCGACGTGGACGTGGCTGTGCTGCTTGAGGACAATGACAGCGACCGCTGCTTCGACACGCGGCTGGAGATCATCGACGGTCTGATGGATTTGCTGCGCACCGATGACGTGGATGTGCTGATCCTCAATCAGGCCCCGCCGGCGCTGCGCTATGCCGTGCTGCGCGACGGTATCCTCCTCTTCTGTCGCGACCATCGAGCGAGGATCGAGTTTCACCTGCGCACGGTGAACGAGTACTTGGACTTCAAGCCGATCTTGAAGCGGCACGAACGTGCCATCCTGGAGAAGGCACGGAAGGGAGAGCTTCTCGATGGATACAACCCTCATCGTGGCACGCTTGAGCGTTATCAGAGACTCCGTGAACGCCTTGCGGGAACTTCGTCATCTGACGTACGATGAGTTCGCCCGTGAAGAGGGTTAGCGCGGCACCGTCATCGGGCCGAGCTGGTGCTCGGCGTTCCCGTCTAGAGGGAAACAAAGCGGCTCCTGCCGAGAGCAAAGCGGCAGATGACAGACAACAGGCATTGAGAGGAATATGGAAGCAATTCGCGCAGGCGTGGTGACCGTCAGCGATAAGGGATACGCGGGGGAGCGGGAGGACGTGAGCGGGCCGCTGCTGGCCGGCCTGCTGCGCACGATGGGCGCTGAGGTCGTGAGCCAGGTGATCGTGCCGGACGAGCGGCCTGAGATCGAGCGCGCGCTGGCCCGGCTGGCCGACGAGGAGCAGGTGGACCTGGTCGTAACCACCGGCGGCACCGGACCGACCCCCCGGGACGTCACGCCCGAGGCGACGCAGGCTGTCATCGAGCGGGAGATTCCCGGGTTGGCGGAGGTGCTGCGCTTCGAGGGCTACCGCAGGACGCCCCTGGCTGTCCTCTCGCGGGGCGTGGCCGGGATTCGCGGGCGCACGCTCATCGTAAACCTGCCCGGCAGCCCCAAGGCGGTGCGCGAGGGGATGGAGACACTGTCGCCGATCCTGCCCCACGCGATCCGGATGGTCCGGGGCGTGCACACCGAGCACGGGGGAGAAAGCCATTCCGATGGCCGCCGCGTCTGACAGTCGCCGCCCGGTGTTGAGCGTCGAGGAGGCACTGGAGCGCATCCTGGCGACCGTCCATACCCTGGACTCAGAACGCGTGCCCGTGCTGGAGGCGGCCGGCCGCGTGTTGGCCGAGGAGGCCATCGCCGACCGGGACATCCCCCCGTTGACCAACTCGGCGATGGATGGCTACGCCGTGCGCGCCGCGGACTTGGTCCAGGCCCAGGCTCCGGTCCGGCTGCGGGTGATCGGGGAGGTCGCCGCCGGGCACGTGAGTTCACTGAGCGTGGCACCGGGCACGGCGGTGCGCATCATGACCGGTGCCCCGGTCCCGGACGGGGGCGACACCGTCGTGCGTTTCGAGGACACGCGCCAGGGAGACGAATGGGTCGAGGTACTTGAGGCTCCAGAGCCAGGCGCGAACGTCCGCCAGGCAGGCGAGGATGTGCGCGCGGGTCAGGTTGTCCTGCCACCAGGGACGGTGCTGCGCCCGCAAGAGATCGGTATGCTGGCAGCAGTTGGGCACACAGAGGCAGCGGTCGTGCGCCGGCCTCGGGTAGGCATTCTGGGCACGGGCGACGAAATCGTGTCGCCCGATCAGACACCCGGCCCCGGCCAGATCCGCGACGCCAACTCCTATACCGTCGCCGCGCAGGTACAGGCGTTCGGTGGCGTGCCCCTGGTCTTGGGCGTAGCCCGAGATCGGGAGGCGTTGGTGCGGCAGGGAATACGGGACGCATTGGATAGGGGCGCAGACTTCTTAATCACTTCCGGTGGCGTGTCCGTCGGTGATTTCGACCTGGTGAAGCAGGTCTTGGCAACCGAGGGAGAGATGCATTTCTGGTCGCTGAATATGAAGCCGGGGCGGCCCCTGGCTTTCGGGGTGGTTGGCGACGTGCCCCTGCTGGGGTTGCCCGGCAACCCGGTCGCGGCGATGATCAGCACCGAGCTATTCGCCCGCCCGGCGCTCCTGAAGATGCAGGGCTTCTCCGACTGGTCACGCCCGAGGCTGACGGCGCGCTTACGGCAGCCCATCGCGCGCAAGGACGGACGCCGCCACTTCCTGCGGGTACGCTTGCAGCGCACGCCCACAGGCTACGAGGCGACGCTGACCGGAGACCAGGGATCGGGCATCCTCTATTCGCTCGTGCAGGCCGACGGGCTTGCGGTCATCCCGGAGGAGACAGACCACCTGCAAGCTGGGGCCGAGGTGCAAGTGATTTCGCTGGGATGGACAGGGTGGTGTCCCGGACGTTAGTTATCGCTCCAATCCGCCTCAACCCACATCTGTCTGACGCACTCCTGGAGAGGCTTGTGTGCACGGACTCGAACAATCCGCACTGGCTGGGACCGTGGTAGGTTGGTAGACTGGTAGGTTGGTAAATTGGTGCGGGGGAGCGGACTCGGATGGCGGATGAGGAAAACCAAACCCCGGAGCCTGTGGATCGCTCCAATCCGCGGCATCGAGCGCCGAAGTGGCGGACGGTGTGGCGCTTTCTGGGGCGGATGGACCTGGCAGCCGCCCTGATCCTGGCCTTCCTGGTGCTGATTGCCCTGGGTTCGTGTGTCCCACAGCTTTCGCCGCTTGTCGCGGCCGACCCCGAGCGTCTGCTGCGCTGGGAGGCGCTGGTGCGGACTCGCTACGGGGCACTGGCGGACCCGCTGCGGGCGAGCGGCGCGTTTCGCTGGTTCCGTTCCCCGATCTTCCTGACCGTGCTCGCGTCGCTGGCGACCGCCACGTTGGTGTGCACGCTCAACCGGTGGCAAGGTCTTTGGCGGCGGGTGTTTCGCCGGCCGGTGCGCTGTTCCGACGTCGCGCTGGAGCGCGCACCCCACACCGCCACGCTGGAGCGTCTCCCCGCTCCTCGAGGAGAAGAAGACGCCCTTCCAATCCAGAGGGAAGCAAGGCGGCCCCTTCCTCAACTTCTCCGCGACCACCTGGAGCGCCGGGGCTTCCGCGTGCGCGCCACTGCGGCGGCGGATGCGTGCTACCTGCGGGCGGATCGCAACCGCCTGACGCCCCTGGCGACGCTCGTGACCCACCTGGGCCTGCTGCTCATTCTATTGGGGGCAGTGCTGAGCAGCGCGTACGGCTGGCGGGAGCAGGTCACCATCGCGCACGGTGAGACGGTCGAGATCGGGCACGAGAGCAGGCTCGCGGTGCGCAACGAGGCGTTCACGGTGACACGCTATCCCGACGGCAGCGTCGCGGGTTGCCAGGCGGACGTGAGCGTCGTGGCCGGGGGACGGGAGGTGGCGCGCGGTCCTGTGGGGGTCGGCGAACCGCTGGCCTGCGGCCCGGTCAGGCTACACTTGCAAAGCTACGAGACGCAGGACGATGGGGCCACCGTGACGCTCCTGGCGGTTCACGACCCCGGCTATGGCCTGGTTATCTCGGCGGGGTTCATGCTGCTCTTGGGGATGACGGTGAGCTTCAATTTCCCACACTGCTGGGTTCACGCGCGTGTTGAACGGGAAGGCGGCGTGCTGCGGTTGGCCGGGCGGGCCGACAGGCGGGCGTATGACTTCGGGCGCGAGTTCGAGGCGCTGGTGGAGGAACTCAGCCGCGTGATCGGATTCCGAGGTTGAGGAACGGACATGCTGATCGGACTGGCCTATGCGCTGCTGTGGGCAGCCGCGCTCGTGTGCGCAGCCCTATGGGCTACGCGCAGGTCGTGGGTATGGTGGCTGGCAACGGGTGCACGGGTCATCGCGTGGGGGACGCTGACCGCCGGGCTGGTGGTCCGTGGACTGAAAGCAGGCCACTGGCCGCTCGCCAATCGCTACGAGTTCGCCCTCTGCCTGACCTGGGCCATCCTCGCCATCGACCTCCTGTTCGAGGCCAGTTGGCCGTCGACTCGCGCGCGCCCCGTCGAACGCGGAGGGAAGCAGAGCAGCCCATTCGTGCTGGCCATCGCGCTGCTCGTGGCGACCTACGCCGTCACGCGTCCTGCAGAGCAGCGGGCAATCGCCCCGCTCGTTCCGGCGCTGCGCTCGGTGTGGCTACAGGTGCACGTGCTGACCGCGATGCTGGGCTACGGGGCGTTTGGCGTGGCGGCCGGGTTGGGGCTGATGCGCGTGGTCTCTGTTCGTAGTGAGGCACGTAGGTCTGCCGGAGTGCCGTCCGTTCGTAGTGAGGCACGCAGGTCTGCCGGAGTGCCGTCTGAGAAACCAGGTTTTCCATGCGATGGTACATCGCCAAAGACCTGGTTTCGACGGTCCGCCGGAGTGCCTGGCGCGGAGATCGAGCGCATGATAGACCGGGCGATAGCACTGGGTTTCCCCTGGCTGACGCTGGGCATCCTCACCGGCGCAATCTGGGCACAGAACACCTGGGGGCGCTATTGGGGCTGGGACCCCAAGGAAGCCTGGGCACTGGTGACCTGGCTGTTCTACCTCTTGATCCTGCACCTGCGTCCGCGGCGTCGCTGGCGTGGCCGGCGACTGGCCGCGCTCGCCGTCGCCGGTTTCGGAATCGTGCTTTTCACCTTCGCCGGGGTCCCCTGGCTGGTGCGCACGGTCCGACTGGAGAGCCTGCATGGCTTCTAAACCCGCTCTGTGCGCCGCTCCGCGCGCCGCCCTGTACATCTCGTCTAGAGGCCGGCAGGCGACCCAGCGCCCGGCAGAAAGTGAAACTCAGGCATGACTTCCAAGCTATGCCCGAAGATCATACTTGAGGGTACGCGGCTGACGCTCAAGACAGAGATCGCTTTTGCCTTGAACGAGCATCCCCGCATTGTCGGCCCTCGGAAGTATCGCTACCATTCTCCCATCATCTCCGCGGAGTGGTGCGGTTTCACGAACTTCCCGTGGGGACGCGGGCTGATCAACTTCGCACCTGACGAGGAAGCGCGCGCGATGGAGACCTACAGAACCTGGGTGCGCCTCTTCGAGCTTCTGCGCTATTATTCGTGGATTGTGGACCGCTTTCACATATCCACGCGCGCCTATCAGCTACAGGCCCGGGGCAAGGACCACGAGTTCCACTGGCTCGAGGAGCGGCTGGCAGCGCTCGGCTTTCACCTGGTTTTCTGTGCGCGCACACCGCAATCCTTCGAGGCAGCCCGTGCAGAGCGGCTTAAGGTCTCGGGCAACCCGGCGCAATACGACGATCTCCAGGTGTTCATCGAGGAGCAGGGCCTCCTGCGCCGGCTGGTGAGTGAGTCCATCCTGCCCACGCTGGAACTGGACATATCGGACAGCGACGTGCCGGGAGCAGCCGACAGAATAGCCGATTGGCTGGCAGCAACCGGCGGGCTATGGGCCAGTTAGCCTGGTGGGACCGGAGTGGGGAGATCCGGCATGAGTAGAATCACGCGACGGCAGTTCCTGCTTGGGGGAGGGGCCTTGGCCGCCTGCGGGCTAGGTGCTGCTGCGGGGCTCTCGGGCAGCCGCTGGTGGGAGCGTCCACCCGAGGGCGCGCGCGAGGCTGGGGGCGACAACGGATTGGAACAATCCGCGCCACCCAGCCGCTGGGCAGTTGAGGCACGTTACTACGCGTCCTTCTCCGGCGAGGGGGCGCTCGACTGCGCTGCGTGCCACGGCACCACGGAGGAAGCGCTGCCCGTGTCCTATTGCCACACCCCACACACCGGCAACTACGTCCAGTGCAACCTGTGCCCGCACCGCTGTATCATCGCCGACGGCGAGCGAGGCATTTGCCGGGTGCGCGAGAACCGGGGCGGCAGGCTCTACTCGATGGTCTACGGCAATCCCTGCGCCGTACACGTGGATCCTATCGAGAAGAAGCCCTTCTATCACTTCCTCCCCACCGCCGCTGCTTTCTCCCTGGCAACCGCCGGGTGCAACCTGCGCTGCCTGTACTGCCAGAACTGGTCCATCTCCCAGGTACCGCCCGAACAGACGCGGAACTTCGACCTTCCGCCTGAGGACGTGGTCTATCAGGCCAAGCAATACAACGCGCCGGTGATCGCCTATACCTACACGGAGCCGACGGCCTTCTACGAATACATGCTGGCAACCGCAGAGTTGGCCCGGGATGCAGGGCTGCGCAACGTCGTCATCTCCGCCGGGTTCATCAACCCCGAGCCCCTGCGGGAACTGTGCCACGTGGTGGACGCGATCAAGATCGACCTGAAAGGGTACGACGAAGGCTTCTATCAGGAGATATGCGGCGGTGAGCTGAGGCCGGTGCTGGACACGATCCGCACGATCTACGAGAGTGGGACCCACCTTGAGATCGTCAACCTGGTTGTGCCGACGCTCAACGACAGCCTGGAGCAACTGCGGGCGCTGGCCCGGTGGGTGGCGCGGGACATCAGCCCGAACGTTCCGCTTCACTTCAGCCGCTTCGGCCCGATGTACAAACTGGCCAACCTGCCCCCGACCCCGGTCGAGACGTTGGAACAGGCACAGGAGATCGCGCTGGAGGAAGGCGTGCGCTTCGTCTACGTGGGCAACGTCCCGGGTCACACGGGCAACAACACGTATTGTCCCTCGTGTGGGCGGATGCTCATCGCACGCCAGGGTTTCTCTGTGTCAGAGTACAACCTGGAGGGCGGGGCGTGCGCGCATTGCGGCGAGCCTATCCCCGGCGTCTGGTGGCCCGGGGAGCCTGCCGGACAGCCGGTGAGCGTGCCGCCAGGCCCGCCGGATCAGTAGACGGAGAAGACTATGAGCGAGCGTGAAGCGCTAGAACAGGCAATCCCGGCGCTGGAGGCACAACGCACGATCCTGGGTGACCGGGTGGTGGACACGATGCTGGCCGCCGCGCGCGAGAAGCTAGCCGCACTGGAAGTGCAGCGCGCCGTTGAGGAACGCAAGCTGGTCACGGTCCTCTTCGCCGACGTCTCGGGCTTCACGGCCATGTCCGAGACCATGGACCCCGAAGAGCTGCGCGATACCATGAACGTGCTATGGGCGCACCTGGACAAGCTGATCCTCGCTCACAACGGCACGATTGACAAACACATGGGCGATGGCGTGATGGCCCTCTTTGGCGCACCCACGGCGCACGAGCGCGATCCGGAGCAGGCGATCCGGGCCGCGCTGGCGATGCAGGCGGAGGTGCGCGAGTTCACCGGCGCGGCAGGCGCGCAGAACGCCTCTGTACGGGCGGGCACCGGCAGCATACCGCCTCTCCAGATTCGGATCGGAATCCACACCGGACCCGTGTTGCTCGGCGCGGTCGGGACGACCGGCGAATACACGGCAATGGGAGACACGGTCAATCTGGCCAGGCGATTGCAGGAGGCTGCGCCAGTGGGAGGTGTCCTCATCTCGCACGATACGTACCGCCACGTGCGCGGCGTGTTCAGCGTGTGGATGATGGAGCCGATCAGCGTTAAGGGCAAGACCGAACCCGTTCCGATCTACCTGGTGCTGCGGGCCAGGCCGCGTGCTTTCCGTCTCGCCAGCCGGGGCGTGGAGGGCATCGAGACTCGAATGGTTGGGCGTGAGGCGGAGTTGGCCCGGCTGCAGGAGGCCTTGCGCACGGCGATGAAGGAGAGGCAGGCGCAGATCATCACGATCATGGGTGAGGCAGGCGTGGGCAAGTCCCGCTTGCTGTATGAGTTCGACAACTGGGTCGCGCTGTTGTTGGAGAGGATCCACTATTTCAAGGGACGGGCCGACGAACGGATGAGCCACCTGCCGTACTTCCTCTTCCGCGACCTCTTCTCCTTCCGCTTCGAGATTCAGGACAACGATCCAGCTAGCGCCGCACGGGAGAAGCTGGAACATGGTATCGCCGAGTTCATGGGGCCAGGTGGGATCGAGAAAGCCCACTTCATCGGCCATCTGATGGGATTCGATTTCTCTGCCAGCCCTTACCTGGGGGGTATTCTCGACGACGCGCGGCAGATCCGGGACCGCGCCTTCTATTACGTCACCCAGTTCCTGGGCGCGGTGACGCAGCGTGGCCCAGCGCTTGTCTTCTTGGAGGATGTCCACTGGGCCAGCGAAGGATCACTGGAGTTGATCGAACACGTGGCCCGGGAATGCTTCCATATGCCCCTCCTGATCATCTGTCTGACTCGCCCCTCCCTCCTGGAGCGCCGTCCGTCGTGGGGCCAACGACAGCCGACGCACGCGCGCCTGGAGTTGCACCCGCTTTCGGACGAGCACTGTCGCCAGTTGGTCGTGGAGATCCTGCGCAAAGTGGATACGATTCCGCCTGATCTGCGGGACTTGATCGTGAGCCGGGTAGAGGGAAACCCGTTTCACGTCGAAGAACTCATCAAAGTTCTGATTGAGGACGGCGTCATCGTCAAGGGCCCGGAACAGTGGTGGATACGGCCAGAGCGATTGACCGGCCTACGGGTGCCACCGACGATGGTCGAGGTGCTTCAGGCGCGCCTGGATCGACTGCAACCGGGCGAGCGCAAGGTGCTGCAGCGGGCCTCGGTGGTGGGACAGGCGTTCTGGAGCGGAGCGGTGGAACGGATCTGCGAATCCACGGCCGTGCCAATGGGCCAGCGGGAGGTTCACGCGGCCCTGCAATCATTGCGCAGCAAGGAGCTGATCTTTCGGCGCGACGAGTCCGCGTTCGCCGGGGAGCAGGAGTACGTGTTCAAGCACGCTATCCTGCGCGACGTCACCTATGAGAGCGTGCTGAAACGACTGCGCCGGACGTATCACGCGCAGGTGGCGGCCTGGTTGCTCGAGCGCAGCGGCGAGCGGGTGGGCGAGTACGCAGGCCTGGTTGGGGAACACTACGAGCGCGCAGGACAAGCCATCCAGTCCGCTGAGTGGTACGGCCAGGCCGGACGACAGGCCCGCAATACCTATGCCCCCGAGGCAGCCATCGCCTACTATCAGAAAGCGCTGGCCCTGTTGCTGGACGAACCCTCAGAGGTCTTCGAGACCACAGAGAGCCACGCAGTACAGCAGATACCCCTGTACGAAGGACTGGGTGAGATGCTCCTGTGGCAGGCCCGGTATGCGGACACGTCCGAGGCTTACATGTCCATGCAGGCGGCGGCAGAGACCGCCGGTGATGCAGTGGCGCAGGCACGCGCCTGGAATGCGCTGTCACGGGCACAGGATGCTCAAGGCGACTATCTGGCTGCGCTGGCGAGCGCTGGACGAGGGGAACAGATCGCACGGGAAGCGGGCGCTGCGGGGAACGTGGAGTTGGTGCAGGCGCTTTTCAGGAGGGGCTGGGGATTCTACAGGCTGGGAGACACAGCGTCGGCGCTGGCGCTGGGCGAGCAAGCGTTAGCGCTCAGCGCCGAGATGGGAGCCCGCCGCGGGATGGCGGATAGCCTGAACCTCCTCGGTGGCGTGCATAGCATGCTTGGGCACACTGGGGATGCCGCCCACTACAACGCGCGGGCCGTGACGCTGTATCAAGAGTTGGGTGACCGTGAGAGAATCGGGGCGATGCTGAATCGCCTCGGCGAGCACGCTCGACTGCGTGGCGATTACCGCGCTGCTGTCGCCCTGGGCCAGGAGGCACTCAAGATCGCGTACGAAACCGGGAATCGGAACGCGGAGATGGCGTTCCTCAGCAACCTGGGCGGGGCACGGGTCAGATTAGGTGAGTATCACGTCGCTGAGTATGACCTGCGGCGGACCATCGGTTGGGCTGAGATCGCTGGTCAAGGCGGCTGGCTTTCAGACACATATCGCTTCCTGGCGGAGGCCTGTCTCGGGCAAGGCAAGCTAGAGGAGGCCATTGTGGCCGCGCGACGAGCGCTGGACCTGGGACGGCGAGTAGGTGCACCGATTCTCATTGGCCGCGCGTGGCGCACGCTGGGGACGATCGTGGCTCGAACGGAGAGACCCCTTGTCGTCAACGACAAGACGTACAAGGCGGCGGCCTGTTTCGCCGAGAGTGTGCAGGCTTTCGCCGACGTCGGGGCCGAGGGCGAACGGGCGCACACGTTGCAGGCGTACGCGCGATACGAGATGCAAGAAGGGGACAAGGGCTATGGGGAGGCGATGTGGCAGGAGGCCCAGGCGCTCTTCTCACAATTGGGGATGAGACTGGAAGCCAGGAAACCGGACGCGGAAGATGGAGGAGATGAAACCTGAATCCTGCGACTTCAGATCACTTCTGGCGCTGACTCTGACCGCACTGATCCTCTCTGCCTGCACTGGCCAGCCCGGGGAGACCACGCGTCCGACCACTCCGGCAACGCGAACTGGCCCGCCGACGTCCTTAGATCCAGAGGGTAGCGAAGCGACTCCTTCCGATCTAGAGGGTAGCGAAGCGGCTTCTTCCACGGAGCCTACCCCAACGCCTCCACCGGGACGGATTCGCCCCGCCGCTGTCGCTGGCTCGTGGTATCCGGACGACGCCGATGAACTGGCGAGGCTGATCGATCAGATGCTGGCCGCGGTGGAACCGGTGGACGGGGCACCCATAGGTCTCATCGTGCCCCACGCCGGTTACGTGTACTCGGGGCCGGTGGCGGCGGCCGCTTTTCGACAGATGGATGGGGGAGACTACGACGTCGCCGTCATCATCGCCTCAGACCACCAGTCGCCCTTGTCCGATCCCATCTCTGTCTGGGCCGAAGGGGGCTTCGAGACGCCGCTGGGGGTGGTGCCGGTGGACGTGGAACTGGCCCAGGCACTGGTGGCGGCCGACCCACGCATCACCTTCGACCCGGATGCTCACGAGGGGGAGCATCCCATCGAGATCGAGCTGCCCTTCCTCCAGCGGGTCTGTCCCGGCTGCCGCATTGTCCCGGTGCTGATGGGGACAGACGACGAGGATGCAGTGCAGGCGCTGACCGGCGCGCTGCTATCGGCGCTCCCCACCCAGTCTAGAGGGGAGCAAGGCCGTCCTGGCCGGCGCACGGTGCTGATCGCCAGTTCCGACCTTTCTCACTACCCGGCCTACGACGACGCCCTGGTCATCGACGGGGCCACACTGACCGCGATAGAGACCGGCGACCCAACGCGGGTGCGTGAAACGAGCGCGGCGCTCATGGCAGCAGGTTTCCCCAACCTGGCGACCTGCGCCTGCGGTCGCGGCCCTATCCTGGTGACGATGCGCGTCGCACAGGGGCTGGGGGCAGATACGATCAATGTGCTGCGCTATGCGAACTCCGGCGATTCCCCCGCCGGCGACAGGAGTCAGGTAGTGGGCTACGGGGCGGTGATGCTCTGGCGCTACGAGCCACCCGACTTGACCCAGGCCCAACGAGAGGAGCTGTTGGCCCTGGTCCGTGAGACGCTGGCAGAATATCTGGACACAGGCCAGGTCCCAGAGGTCCCAGACGATGGGACCGACGATCCGATTCTGAATCGCCGCTCAGGGGCCTTCGTCACGTTGAAGCAGGACGGGCAACTGCGCGGCTGCATCGGCCACACGCGGGCTGATCTGCCACTCCACCAGGTCGTGCAGCAGACGGCGGTGTCGGCGGCCACGCAGGACCCCCGGTTTCCGGCCCTCACGCGGGAGAATCTGCCCGGCGTCACGGTCGAGATCTCCGTCCTGTCCCCCTTTCGCCGGGTGACCGATGCCGAACAGGTGCAGGTCGGCACCCACGGCCTGATGATCTTCAAGGACGGCCGCCAGGGGCTGCTCCTGCCGCAGGTACCGGCCGAGCAAGGATGGGATCGGGCGACTTTCTTCGAGGAGTTGTGTCAGAAGGCAGGCTTGCCGCCGGGCTGCTGGCAGGAGAACGCCAGCATATACGCCTTCACAGCGCTGGTGTTTGGGGAGAGGTAGACCTAAAGGCGCGGATTGTTCCAATCCGGCGGAGTGGAACAATCCGTTGGAAAACCTTTAGGGTCTGCACGGATCGCCGAGTGTGCGATAGGGTTCCGACTGGAGGCCACTGGATAGTAGTGCAGGAGGCTGATATGGAAAGACGGGATGTGGACTACCTCGTCATCGCCGCCATGGCCTTGAGCGGCCTGTACACGGCGCTGAGCGGACTGGTGGCGGACGCATTCGGCCTTCCACGGATCGCCCTGCACAGCGCCGCGGGGTACGTCTGCGCCGCTCTTGCCGTGGTGCACCTGATCCTCAACTGGAGGCAGGTCAAGACCTATCTCCGGTGGCGGTTCACGCGGCGACGGGAACAGGAATCACCGACGCAGAAACGCCTGGAGGGCGCACACTCGCCAGGCCGCCGGGGATTCCTCGTCTCCGCGCTGGCGGCTGCCGGGGGATTCGCGCTCGGTCGATTGCTGCCGCGTGCTCCCGAACAGGCGGGTTGGTTCCAACCCGTCGGGCGTCCGGCGGAGCTCCCCATAGAGGGCGGGGACCTGGGAGCGCTGTACCACCGGTGGAGCAAGCCCGGTTACTCCGCTGCCCTGAGGGCAGTGTCCGACTGGGGCGATCAACCGGCGCGCTACAAAGTCTACGCCGGCGCGGAACGTATCGCGCTCCCTGACCCTCATGGCCACGAGGGACTTGCCCTGGAGGAGACCCTTGAGGCACGCCGTTCGGTGCGCGACTATGCCGCCGAGTCGCTGTCGTTGGATCAGATCTCGCGCCTGCTGCACGCAGCTCAGGGCATCACCGAACCGCGCTGGAGCTTCCGCGCGGCACCCTCGGCCGGAGCGCTCTACCCCATCGAGCTATACGCGGTCGTGCACGACGTTGCAGGGTTGGAGGCGGGCATCTACCACTATGCCGTCCAGGAGCACGAGCTGGAGTTGATCAAGCGGGGTGACTTCCGGGCCGCGGTGACGCAGGCCGGGCTATGGCAATCCTTCCTCGGGCAGGCCGGTGTGTGTTTCGTCCTCTCGGCGATCTTCCAGCGCACGCGTTGGAAGTACCGCGAGCGAACGTACCGGTACGTGATGCTGGAGGCAGGGCACGTGGGGCAGAACCTCTACCTGGCGGCTACTTCCATGGGCCTGGGAGCCTGCGCCGTGGGCGCTTTCCTCGACGACGAACTCAATGACCTGCTGGGGCTGGGCGGCGCGGACGTTGACACCGACCGGCTGCGGTCGACGTCGGCTGCGTCCGAGGAGGAAGCTGCGCTCTACATGCTCAGCGTGGGGAGAGTGTGACGACATGCGAATCGCTCTTGCCGCCGCCGGCTTCACCTCGACCATCGCGCAGGTGCTGCTCATGCGCGAATTGGTCGCCACATTCTACGGCAACGAGTTGCTCTTCGGTCTCGCGCTGGCGGCCTGGCTGGCCTGGGTGGCGGCGGGCGCGGGAACGGCGTCCCGGTGGGTCCCACGGACGCCCCGCTTCAGCGGGGGCGCAGGAGAAACCCGGGGACGGGTCACGTTCGCGGCCGGGTTGGCGCTGGCGGCGGCGCTGCTGCCGGCGCAGATCGCACTGGTACGCGGTGCGCGCACCCTCCTGGGCGTCACGCCGGGTGCCTTCGTTGAGTTCGGACCGATGGTAGGGGGCGTGATCCTGGTTCTGGCTCCGTTGTGCCTGCTGTCCGGTTTCCTGTTCACACTGGGAGCGTCGTTGACGGTGATGCCGGGGCAGAGCGGCACAGCCGGCCGGGCCTACGTATGGGAGAGCGCCGGTGCTGTCTTCGGCGGGGCGCTCTTCAGTTTCGCCTTCGTCCGCTGGCTCGATCCCTTCCAGGCTGCCCTCCTCGTCGGCGCTGTCAACGCGGGCCTGGCACTCCGGCTCTGGATGCACGATTCGCAGAAACCAGGTCTTTGGCAACGCCATTCTGATGGCGCGCCATCGCATGGAAAAACCTGGTTTCTCCCCTGGACACACGATCGAGGTCTGCTGAAACCTGAAACCTGGAACCTGAAACTGCCTTTAGCGGTATTCCTCGTCCTGGCCCTCGCCGCCCTTCCGGTGGGCCGCTCTCTCCATCGTGCGACCCTCCGCTGGCAATGGTCCGCCGGATTGCGGCAATCCGCCGCATTGAAACAGCCCGCCCTGGCCTTCGCGGGCGACTCCCCCTACGGCCGCATCGTGGTACAAGCCCGAGATGGGCAGCGCGTCTTCTTCCAGAACGGCCTGCTCGCCTTCGAGACCCAGGGCACGTTCCCTGAGGAGGTGGCCCATTTCCCGCTGCTGATGCACCCCGAGCCTCGGGAGGTTCTGCTCATCGGCGGGGGCGTGGCCGGGGGCGTGCGCGAGATACTCAAGCACCCTGTCGCGGGCGTGACCTACGTCGAGCTCGACCCGCTGTTGATCGAGGCGGCGCAGGCCCATCTGGCTCCCGAAGACGCTGCCGTGCTGGACGATCCGCGCGTCACGCTGGCGCTCACCGACGGCCGGCTATACGTCGCGGATACCCACCAGACGTTCGACGTCGTCATCCTCGACCTGCCCGAACCGTCCACCGGGGCGCTCAATCGCTTCTATACGCGGGAGTTTTTCGCCGCGGTACGCGCAGTGCTGGCCCCCGGTGGCGTCTTCGCACTGGGGTTACCCTCGGCCGAGAACTACTGGAGCGCCGAGTTGGCCCGGCGCAACGGCAGCGTCTACCACACGCTGCGGGTGGAGTTCCCAGAGGTAGTTGTGCTCCCCGGCGAGCACAACTTCTTCCTCGCCTCTGCCGGCGACCTGGAGACCACTCCCACCGCGCTGGTGGCGCGTATGGCAGGGCGCGGCGTCGAGACCCGCTGGGTGACCACGGGCTACGTCGAGTACGTCTTCACCACCGACCGTTTCGCGGGGGTACAGGCAGAACTGGCAGCGACGGAGGGCGTGCGCCTCAACCGCGATCTGGCGCCCATCTGCTACTACTACGACCTGGCGCTGTGGCTCTCGCGCTTCTACCCCAATCTGCGCGGGGTTTTCGAGCGGGCGGGGCTGGTCAACCTGTGGTGGGTAGCGGTGCCACTGGCGCTGGCCGTGGGGCTGCTGCGCTGGCGGCGCAGGTGGGCCGTCCCGTTCGCCATCGCCACCATCGGCCTGGCGGAGATGGCGCTGGAGGTAGTGATCCTCTTCGCCTTCCAGGTGCTGCACGGCACGGTCTACGCGCAGGTCAGCCTGATCGTGACGGCTTTCATGGCCGGGTTGGCGTTGGGCGGCGCGGCCAGCAATCGGATGCTGGTGGGCACGCCGATCACCAGCTCGGCCTCTCAGGGACAGAGGGAAGCCCGCCGGTCGCTGATCGCCGTACAGGCCGCCACTGCCGCCTACAGCGGCCTGTTCCCGCTCATCCTCTCGCTGCCCGTCCCCGCCCCGGCGTTCGTGTTCCCCCTGCTGGCCCTCGCGGCCGGCGCGCTCACTGGCATGGCCTTCCCCCTGGCAGCGACGCTGATGCCGGGGGACGCGGGCCGTGCGGCGGGACTGCTCTACGGGGCCGACCTGGTAGGCGGCTGCCTGGGGGCACTGCTGAGCGCTGCATTCCTCGTGCCGGTGCTCGGCATCCCGCAGACCTGCGTGGCCGTGGCGCTCGTCGGGCTGGCCGGTTTGGCGGCGCTGGTGTGACGCAGTGGAGACCAGGTGCCACGCGCCTGGCATGCGCGTGGCACCTGTATGTGAGCACGGCGGTCAGTGCCACCCGACGATCGGCACGAACAGCGGATAATACGGATAATGGTGCGGTGCGAGCGGCAGGAACACCCGGTGGATGTGGACGTACTTGTACTTCAGGTCACCGTTGGTGGCGTCGTAGTAGCTGATGTGGGCGTCGCCGTCCTCATCCAACGCCAGCGAGGTGTGCCCGCCATCGTCGCCCAGGCCGCTATCCAGGGTGCACATGATCCAACCGGTGCCATCGTACCAGGCGTACTTGAGGGCATCGTTGCTACTATCGAAGTAGCTGATGCGCGGGTTGCCATTCCCATCCAGCGCCAGCGAGGTGAACTTGCCCACCCGACCGCTGCTGTCCACGGTCTGTTTGAGCCAGGTGGTGCCGCTGTACCAGGCGTACTTCAGGTCGCCGCTGCTCCAGTCGTAGTAGCTGATGCGCGGGTGGCCGCTCGCGTCCAGCGCCAGCGAGGTGTGCCCGCCAAGAAACCCCAGGCCAGCATCCACGGTCTGGGTCATCCAGGTGGTGCCGCTGTACCAGGCGTACTTGAGGGCGTCGTTGTCACTAGGGTGCATCTCTGGAATTGTGAGCGCACTTGATTTGTGCGATTTGACAAAGGGTAAACCTCCGTGCAAAGTAGGGATCTATCCACAGATTCCACCTGACACGGAGGCTACCCAATGGGATTT
>Ga0180431_10004671_pt1 | contig 17011 bp, 11 predicted proteins | sample SS_ome_11_FD_132459 | JGI IMG/M metagenome (GOLD analysis project Ga0180431, IMG submission 132459) | Hypersaline lake sediment archaeal communities from the Salton Sea, California, USA - SS_1_MS_1 metaG | ecosystem: Environmental > Aquatic > Non-marine Saline and Alkaline > Hypersaline >... | reverse complement strand
TGAAAAATGTAGCTCAGCCGCCCCCGGCTGAGAACGCCACAGGCGAGGGCGCCTGTGCTACACCGACACGGCCCCTCGCGCAGGCACTCTCCGGGGAATCCTCCTTCTTCAACGGGCTGCTATGGGTAAAAGCAACCATGATCGGCAACATGTCAACTCATGGCTTGGATTGCTGTTGGGGCAGGCTCTCGTAGACGCCAAAATGGAAGAGCGCATATGTCATCCATTGCTGCGTGGGATCGGGATTGGTGCAGAGCAGGCGCACGTAGCGAGCACGCACCGGGTCGAACCGGAGCACGTCGGATACGCCCCGAGGGCTGTACCCCTGGTTTTCGGCCCGAGCGACTTCCTTCCAGTTCTGGCCGTCATTGGAGACCTGGACCCGGTAATCCTGGGGATAGACCTTCCACCAGAGCGTTCCCACGGCGCCGACGGTCCGGGCCGTACCCAGGTCCACCTGCAGCCATTGCGGTTCTTCCCGCTCTTCGCGGTCGGCCCACCAGGATGTCCAGGGATCGCCGTCCACGGCCTTCTCGGGCGGACCGCCCCACTTATCCTTGGAAGATGCGCTTGCGGGCCGGCCAGAGGCCAGATTCTCAGCTCCTATGGTCACGCGCGCGATGTTGGAATGGGCGACGGCACCCTCGGTGTCGCAAGCCAGGGCCACGAACTGATGGTAGCCGACGGGCATATCCTCCGAGGTGAACGTCCAGCGTCCGTTCGCACCTATGGGCGCCTCACCCAGAAGAGTGCCGCGCTTTTCCAGTTGCTCGATCACGGCGTGGTGAGAGCTGTCGTTCCAGTACCGCCAGGCACCGCCGCCGAGTGGCTCGCTGATCGCATACACGGACACGCTTTCCAGGTTGCCGTTGCGATCCGAGGCGAAACCGGCCGTGTGGATCGGTCCCTCTCCGAGCGCCACCCCGTCGGTCGGCCAAGTGATGCGCACATTGGGCACCACGTTGCCGTCATGCAACGCCGGCAACTCGTCCAGTGATATCAAATGCTCGTGGTTCAGCGTAAAGTCCATCCAGTCGGCATCGCCGCCATACCACGACATGTCATACACCCAGGCGGGGCCTTTTCTTTTCGCTATCGCGGCGTTCAGCAAGTTCGGGCTTTCGGCGAGGGCGAGAGGCTTGCCCGGCGCGATCGCCTGGAGAAGCTTGTAAGCGCTTGCGTAGTTCTCTTCCATCGGCCCGCCCCAGCCCCATTCATAGAATCCACTGCTGCCGTAGACGGAGATGCTGACCAGGTCCACGTATTCGTCGCCGGGATAGAATCGCCGCCGGTATTCCGCTTCCTCCTCGACGGTCGGCTGCCTCTTATGTTCCTGTTGGATTCTTGCACGGTGAGGCCCCCAGGTCACGTGCGCCGGGGCGAAATCCCAGATCAGGTTATGGATCCCGCGCTTCTTGACCAGATACTCGAACATCTGGCGCCAGAGGGCCGCCGTGTTCTCGGGCTTCTCAGGGTCAGTCCACCAGAACCAGCCGCCGTCGATCTCGTGGAAGGGCCGAAACAGCAGCGGCACACGGGCGTCCGCCAGTTGCTCCAGGTAGTCCGCGGTGAGGCGCAGGTCTCTGTGGAACTGCTCGTATTCCTCGGTCCCCGGCGTCACCATCTTCGCCAGATCCGGCACGGGATCGAGCTGGTTTTTCATGCAGCTCACACTCCCGTCAAGCTTCTCCCAGGTCCAGTGGTACATCATGGCCACGACTCCGCCCTTCTGCTGTCCCCAGAACAGCGACTTCCTGACCGTGCCTCTGAGGACCTGGTGATAGATGTCCGTTTCCACAGGGTGGAAACCGGCGATATTGAATGACTGAAGGGCCGGTTCCCGCCCGCTGGCGTGCAGCCAGGCCTCGAACGGCCCCGACCCCGGCCCGCTTGCCACACAGCCGCTGACGATCCTACCGTCTCTGCCATCCACCAGGTACTCCAGCAACTGCCGTCCTTCCGGGATCAGGTCCGGGTCGGCCGGCTCCAGGGCCGACGCCGTCGGTGCCAGACCCGCAAGCATTGCCACCATTATGAGCGCCAGCATCATGCGTCGCTTCAACATGTCCTCTTACTCCTCTCGTAAGGTCAAGTGATCAATCCGCGAGTTCCTCGGAGACCGCGAAGTCGAAGACGCAGTAGGTCTGCCAGCGGATGGCGTGCTCGGTGGAGTGCAGACGCACGTAGCGGGCCTCTACCGGTTGGAAGCGGTGGATGTCCTGGTGCAGTTCATACCCATCGCGGTCGACCGGATATCGGCTCCCCTCACCGAGGATCGGCGCGCCGTCCGTGCCCGCCGTGTAGTGAGAACCGTCCGGTCCCTTGCAGACGCTCGGGTCGCGCAGGGGGTGGTCGATGAGCGGCTCGACCTGCTCGCGGCTCTCCGTGAATCGGTGGCTGAGGCCGTCCGGCTCGTACCACCAGTCGATAAGCGAACAGACGTCGCCGGCGTGTAGAGTCGGAGCGCAGACGATGAGAGACAACACACAGACGACCGTCGCTCTTCCCGCTGCTTTCATCTTGCGGCCCCCTGTTGGCGGACTACTTCCCAGACGGTGTCATCGACCAGTTTCTTTCCTTCCGGCGTGATCGGGAAGTGAGGCCCATTGTCGTAATCGTCATCTTCGATGATCTGCTTTAGCTGCCCTTTCGGGGTTTCGGGGTCTATCTCGTCCGGCGGATATGCCTTGGGATCATGGAACAGCTCGGCGTCAAGCGCTTTGGGATCCGACTGGTGGACAACCGCGTGCCGCAGGGCCGCCAGGGCATAACGAGGGAGTCCCGTGCGCAGCATGACACCGTCCTTGTAGAACTCGCCGGCCCCCGTGACCCCGGGCAGCGCGCCGGCTTTCAGCTCCTTATCGAGCGCGGCGAGAAGGGCGCCGGCCGGAATCACGCGCAGACGCCGCCCCTGGTCCCGGGGCAGTCTGCCTTTGATTGCCTCAAACATCAGTCTCATGCAGGCGGCATTGCTGTCCGCAGGGCTGTCCGCTTCCCAGACCGCCCCGTAGTCGAAGGATTTGCGCAAGGATGCCATTTCTTTCTCCGGTGTCGGCTGCCACGGCTCCAGCTTGAGGCCCTTGCGCAACTCGGTGGCCTGCCTCATTTCCGGCCAGGTGAAATACAGGAGCACTTCGCCTTCAGGGTGGTGGTCCAGGAACTGGCCGGCGAGCCAGGCGGTCCCGTCCGCCTCCTGCTCAGAGTTGCCGAACGGGTCCAGGATCAGCCTGTCAAAGCGCGCCGTCGGCCAGTTCTTGTCGGTTAGTTGGCCGTACGCCTCCCGCGTGCCTCCCTTCTTCATCTCCTCGGCGTAGCGGGCCATCGTGTACCAGGCCGTGTAGCACACATGCCACGCCGAGAGCTTGCCGGCGGCGCGGTCGATATCGGACTGCCAGGCGGGCAGGGCACACTGGATCCTTGAGGGCAGGAGCCCCGGCGTGGAGCCGAACTCCAGCACGCGCACCGGCTCCGGACACGGAATGGACGCTTCCAGCTGCTCCAGCGCCTCCTTCGAGCCATCGAAGCCGGTGTAGGGATGGGCCTGCACGACCTGCCAGATGGCGTCATTGACGGCCTTCGCCAGACCCGGCGTGATCTCCAGAAGCACGCCCCAGTCGTTGAAAAGATCCTGGCCGTAGCCGGGTCTGTCATTGAAGATGGTGTAGTCAACGCTGTGCGGGCGGTCGCTGAAGTACATGGTGTAGAAAGTGGCCGCACAGATATAGGCGGGCAGGCCGGCCCGCGTGTGTCCGCCGTCCGTGTGGAACTCGCCTACGTTCGTCAGACCCGCGATCTGCCCCGCGCGGATCCAGCGGTCGAGCAGGCTCCAGACGTCCACGGCAGGCATGAGGCGCAGCCGTCCTTGCCGCCACAGGTCGGGAAAGGCCTCTATCAGCGCGTCCATCAGACGGTACTCGTAGTCCCTTGTGTGCGATCCGCCGCCCTCCCAGGGCATCACGTCCGGATCGTAGGACCGCAGCCATTGCCTGGCGAAATCAAAGGAACGACGGATCGGCTCGATCTGCTCGTGGTTGAGCTCCTTGCCGTGCGTCGGACCCGCCTGCCGCACAAGCGGATTGCCGGGCCACGACTGGAAGACGTAGACGGCCCCGTCGGAATCGACCGTCTGCAGGTATATCTTTATCAGGTCGATGGAAGACTGCGCGTCACCGATGTCGGTCGGCCCGTCGAACTTCACCTTTCCGTCCCAGGCGTCGCTCACCGGTCCGTACTGCAGCAGCCAGCCGAAAGGCTGCAGCATGATGGCGTCCCACTTCTTCTGGTGGAATGTCCCGGCCTGCCAGTTCTGCGGCTTGAATTCCGGGTTCAGCGTCCACTCGCCGTTGACGAGCCGCATCCCTTCCTTCGCGCCCTGGCGCTGATGGTAGAGGTGGTACCAGATGGGCCATCCGGCGCCGAGGTTGGCGATGTTCGTCCAGCTCTTGCCGGCCGACGCCCCCAGCTTCTCATGGAGGGCCGGGGCCGTGTTCCCGGTGAAGCTGTTGCCGAAGTAGTAGACGTTCCGGCTCTCGATCTCCTCGGAACGGGAAACGCCGGCCAACTGACCGAGAAGCATCACGGCGGCGAATGCAATGTATCTGTGCGCCTTCATCGACTTGGTCCTTTCCGTTGCAGGCTGCTTGCATCGAAGACTACTCGCTGCCGAGACATACGAGGCGGCCATTCGTCAGTGAGAGAAACAGCCTCCCGTCGGCCGCCGCCATGCCGTCGAAGACGGGCTGGGCCGGGAGGTCAGTTTGCCCGAGCAACTTACCGTCAGTGGCCGAGAAGACCCCTACCTGACCCGCACTGCGGCCCAGGTGCGGGGCCAGCGGGTCCGGATCGGTGTCCTTTCGCTCCAGCGGGGCAGCTACGAACAGGGCCTTGCCGGGGCTGCCGGTGGCCCGGGCCAGCACCATGGCCCGGATGATCAGAGGCTGCACGTGAGTCCAGACCGGGTCGTCCTGCCGGGAAGCGCCGAAACCACGCCGTTCGTTTTCCGTCGAAAGCAGATCGCACGTCAGCCTGGTACCCTGACCAATGATATGGTTCGGATACCGGCCTCCGGGCTCCCATTCCCATTGCGCGCCATAGCTGTGCTGGTCATCGAACACCAGGATCTTGCCGGCGTTGGCAGCCCCGGCCGCGTTGCCGCCGCCGTAGTACTGGTCGGAGTAATGCCAGCCGACGCGGTGGAAGTAGGTGTCGTCGAGGAACAGGTGCATCGGACGAAGCCAGCGCCGGCCTTCGGGCGCCGTGCCGGCAACCTGTTCGCGTAGGATGGAGCTGATCTTGAGGTCCGGCGTGATCCGGGTCTGGCCCATGCGAACGTCCACGCCGTCGCTGACCAGTATGTCGGCGCGGGCGCCTTCTATGTCCACGTAATCGGTGTAATAACCGTTGCGCGTCCGTTCCAGGCGCCCCCACTGGTTCTTCTTGACCTCACGGAAAGGGTTCTGCTCGTAGATGCCGTACCGGGGCCCCTCCGTGCGGGCGTGGGCGAGCATTCTCCCCGTAACCGCGTCCAGCTTGTAGAAATGGATGCCACCGTCCAGGAAGGACGAATGCCCGGCAGCGCAATAGAGATGGCCGTTCTGAACGAGGACGGAGCCACTCACGGGCCATTTGGAGCCCGGTCGCCCGTCGAACAGGACCATCATGTCGGCCGGCGCGGCGCGGAAGCGCCATGCAAGAGCTCCGTCGGAAGCACGCAGGCAGCGAACGTACCCGTCGGCGCAGCCGAAAAGAACCAGCCCGTCGGCGATCGTCGGCGGACTGTCCACGAAACAGGGGGTCTGAAAGCGCCAGAGCACGTCGCCCGTCCGCTCGTCGAGGCAGACGATCTCGTTGGCGTCCTTGCGGGACACAAAGACTCGGTTTCCTGCGACCACCGGCGGGCTCAGACCACAGACCACGTTGTGTCCGCCCCGGTCATAGGGGCTGCCCAGATCTGCCCTCCAGCGGACACCCAGATCGGCGGGGACAGCCGTTGACGCTTGTCCGCTGCGTAACACATCGTGGCGATACGTCGGCCAGTCGTCCGAAGAACCGGCCGTTGCTCGTGCCCCACCAGCGTACGCCGGCCCCGTCGCCAGTCGCTCCTGGCCGTCCACCTGGCCGTAGTCCAGCTCCGGCTCCTTCGGCGCGAAGGCGTGGAAGCCCCGGATGCGGGCTCCAAGCCAGCAGGCGCAGGGGTCGGGCGCGTGGTAGAGCATCCCGTTGGCCGGCAGGTAGCCCAGGGCGCAGGCGCTGCGCAGCCAGCGATCGTCGGAAACCATCTCCTTCGCGGCGATGTCGTAGAACTCGATACCGAACGCTATGCCCAGGATGTATCGGTTCGTGGCCATGCCGCGGTGGCACCGGTTGTGCGTGCCGCCGTAGGGACGGGGCGCCAGCTCGCCGATACGTGCACCGGTCAGCGCGTCGAACCCCATCGGATGGTCGTTCCATATGATCCCGTCGATGATGCGGATGCCGGTAGGATGCCCGAAGCCGCCGGACGGACCGACGTGCGTCTGGCTCCATATCGCCTCGCCGTCTTCCAGGCTGTAACAGTGCGAGCCCCTCTCCTCGGCCATCAGCCCAAACAGGTACGCCCTGTTCTGCCAGAGAAGCAGTTGCCCGACACGGCCGGACCGGGAGAAAGACCACCGCCCCCTCTCCTCTTTGCCGTCCACCATCTTAGCCCTGGTAGCCTTTGTGAGGGTGAAGTCCTTGCTCCAGACCTTTCTTCCCGTCTCCGCGTCCAGGCAGATGAGCTCCTGCAGATCGAGGAAGCAGACCTTTCCGTAGCCCGCGCAGAGCGTTTCCACGGCGACGTGGGGCGCGTCGTAGGACCATATCAACCTGCCGTCCTCAGCGTCGAGGCAGACGACCTTCTCCGGTTTCTGCTCCAGCACGTACTGCTCGAATTCCACGGGTCCGTAAGTGCGCATCCAGGATTCGTCTTTGTTCCACCAACTGAACGGGTAGTCATGCTTGCGCGGTATCTGGGAACGGACGCGCAGGTAGAGCCTTCCCTCGTCCTTGTCGAGCACGACCTCGTCGACGTGTCCGTCGGGCGCGTACTCCCATTCCGTCTCCCCTGTCAGCGCGTTCAGGGCGCTCAGTCCGCCACGGTAGGCCAGCGTGGTGAACACACGCCGTTCGCTGGCGGCGGTTCGGCGGTTGAGGGACAGGGGCGCGCTCCAGCAGTTCCAGGAGGTGGGCTGGATTCCGACGGCCTCGAACTGGAACTGACCGAAACCGTCGAGCTTCCGCCTCCAGAGCAAGACCCCGTTGAAGGCGTCGCGGGCGATCAGCGACCAGTTCTCCGGAATGTTCTTCTTGTTGATGTTCTTCTGCATCGCCCAGTTCATGTTGTTGTTGCCCTGGCCCATGACCGAGATCGGGCCGTCGTCGCGGATGTAGAAGAACCGCCCGCCGGCCGAGACCATCGAGGCCGTGCTGTTGACCCAGTTGTGGCTGCGCTCCGAGAACGGACCGGCCCACCACTGCAGGCTCCTGGGAGGGCCGACAACCGTGTCGTGCGAAGCCGCGTTGCCGGTGGCCGAGTAGAAATACTGCGGCCAGTCGTCGATCTCGGCCGGGCGGGGCTTGACCGTCTTCTCCCACGCACCGCCCTTCAGCTCAAGGACCATCCCTTCCGGACAGAGCGCTCGCATCTGTTCCTCGGCCGCGGGCCCCGACCCCTCACGCACAATGACCAGCAGGTTGACCAGGTTGTCCGTGAACGGCAGCGTCTTGCCGTCCCAGCCGATCGCCGTCACCGGGCCGTAGGTGCCTTTCGTGCTCAACGATTCGCGGGCCTCGGCCAGCCTGGCCGGATCAGTATCGAGCCCGACCACGGTGAAGGCGCCGCCGGCGTGCAACCCGGCCAGAGTTTGCGCGTCGGAACAGCCCAAGACCACGGCAAGCCCACCCTGAATGCCGGTCTCATCCAGGATCCGCTCCGCCTGCTCTGCCCGCACGCCGGGCGCGAGGGTAGCAGCCGTCATCAGTCCGATGATTACCAGCAGCTGTACCTTCATGGACATGGAATGCTCTCCTTTCCGCAGGACAGTGGGGCCGCCCGTCCGGTCTCTCGGACACCGGGTCGCCGTGACCGGCTCCCCGTTCCCACCAGCTTCTCCGTCCAACTTAAGCGCATAAATATACGCTCGGCGCAGACCTGTCAAGCCGCAGTAATCGATCTGTTGGCGAGCTCGAGCCGGAGGAGGCGCTGCTGCAACTGCTGCGAGAGGTCGTTCTCATGCAACTGCCCGCGGATGAGCCGCTCTTCTCCGTGCCGCGGAACCTGATCAAGAGCTTCAACCTGGACCTGGCGGCCGCGGGCATCCCGAAGGAGGACGAGCGCGGTCGGACGGTGGACCTTCACGCCCTCCGCCACACGTTTGGCACCCACCTCAGCAAGAACGGCGTCCCGCCCCGCACCGCCCAGGCTGCTCTGCGCCACTCGTCCCTGGACCTCACGATGAACGTCTACACCGACCCCACCCTCCTGGACGTGGCTGGTGCGCTGGAAGCGCTGCCGGGACTGACTGCTCATGTACCCAGCGCGGGGGGGGCAAACGACGAGCGACAAGCGCAGTGACGCTAGGCCTGTCGTGCACGGCATCTCGGTTCCGTGGCGCGGCCCCAGTGTTTGGCGTTGGCCCCTGCGCCGAGCCAAGGCGCGCCCTGCGGCAGTAGCCGGTCTGGCGCAAGTGGCACCATGTCGGAGACTCACCATTGACATCCTGGATAGGGACCTTAGGATGCTGCCACGGGCCTGACAGGGCAGGGGCTGCGGCTCAGGCGAGGCGAGCGGGTGATGGTGCTGTGGCCCAAAGCTAGCGCACGATGAAGATGGTGGACCCGCTGGCCAGGCACGATCTGCTGTCGCAAGGTGCGTTTACCTTCGAGTACGTGGTATCATCGAGTAGAGCTGGTGGACGCTTTCCCAGCCCATGGGAGGATCATACACCGTGAGGGCCGCCACTTTTCCATCAGAATCGGCGCTCGTTGACTGCCTTAAGGATGCGATGTCCGAGGTGGTCGATCGGGCCTCCCCGCACGTGATGACCGTGGAGTTCCCGTTGGGCCGACGTTCCGTCGACATTGCGTACGCCGAGTTCCCGTGTCTCGATGGCCTGACGGACGCAGATTTCGCGATCTCCCTGTCAAACCTATCGGGCTCAGAGATGTTAGTTCTGGCTCGCTTCGCGTCCGGCAGGAGGGTGAACAGGCACCTCTTGCTTCAGCATTTCTGGATAGACTGGCAGACGCTGAAGGAGCGATTCCTGGATGGCTTGGTCGGAGCCGGCCTGCTACGCCAGTACGGTGAGGCAACGTTCGAGCCGACTGAATGGGTGAGTTTTCTGCCGACAAGAGTAATGACGGTTGAGGCCAAACTGACCGATTGGCGGGACGCCTTGCAGCAGGCGAGCTACAACAGGGCCTACACGTCCGATTCGTATGTTGCCTTCCCCGCTTCCGAGACTGCGCGGATTGAGCAATCGCTCCATGCGTTCAGGGCCGCGCGCGTTGGCGTCGCACTGGTCGACCCGGGAGATGGTGTGTCGGTTCGTCTTCTGGCTCGCGGAGGCGGGAGTATGCGCGGAATCAAGCCGCACTTCGCGCGGCTCCGTGTCCTGTGCGATCTCTGCGCAGACACGGGCCGCTGGGCAGTTGTCCCAGCGACAGTCCGAGGCAGGAAGTGATGGCCTTCGACCCGCCACTCACACAGGACGAGATTGAGGCAGCGGTCGGGGGGCTTCGGGCAATCCGCTCTCTGGGGGAAGGCGGCCAAGGGTGCGTCTGGCTTGCCGAAGCATCAAACGGGAACCCCGCTGCCCTCAAAGTCTACGCAAGGAAGGATAACGTTCAGATCCGGGTGGAGCGCGAGGTAGAAGCCCTGGGGGACCTGAGGTGCGACAGCATTGTCGAGCTGGTCGACTGGGGGCGCACTCAGATCAGGGGCGAGGACTGTGTGTACACGCTCACTGGGTACATCGATGGCCCCAATCTACACGAACTCCTCGGGGCCGGGCAGCTTGCTGAGTCCCGTGTCGTCCGTGTCTGCCAGCGCATCGCTCAGGCGATTGACGCCATGTGGGCTCTGCGCATTGTCCATCGAGATGTCAAACCGGAGAACATAGTCGTCGCCCGGGATGGGGGCGTCTTCCTCATAGACCTTGGCATCGCCAAGCACCTTGACAAGACGACGCTCACGTTGTACGGGCGGGTATGGGGGACGCCCGGATACATGTCCCCTGAGCAAATGGCGGGAAGGCCCGGGCTGACTCTCCGGTCGGACCTGTTCTCTCTGGGGATCGTCGCCTACGAGGCGGTCAGTGGATCGCACCCGTTCGGCGGTCGCCAAGACTTGATCGGTCGGGTCGACCCACCAGACGTGCGCGACCGGTGCGGCGTCTCAGCGCGGGTGGGCTCATCGATTCATTGGCTCCTGAAGGCGCGACCGGTAGACCGCCCATCGTCTGGTGCGGCCCTCATTGCTGCCCTGCCAGGATGAGGAAGGAGGACAGCGTGTTTTGCGCAAATCTCGGGTATCGCTGGGGGGACGTCGGTCCTGACTCAGACGTTGACGGTGTACTCTGCATGGCAAGCGCCATCGACATGGCGTCCGCTGTCCGCAGGGACCTGCAAGCAGGTGACGTGTCAGCGGTCTTGTTCGACCCCCAGGTTTACATGGCGGGGCTGCCGTTCGAAGATAGCGAGAAGACTTGTGCTCGCCTCGCGACCTACCCATGGTTCCCGGTCGAAGTGGCGGACTACGAGAGCGGTGAGATGACCAGACGCGACTGGCTGGGTGAGGTCACCTCGGAGATGGGGGCGGAGTGGCCACCAGCGCTGCCTACGACAGAGGAAGGCACACTCGCGCTTGTCCGAAGCGCCATCGACTTTCAGAGTGATTTCGGCGTCACCCACGTCATCCTTCCTGCACCCCTGATCTCTGAGCCGGACAGCGACCTTGCCGAAGCCCTTCTCTGGGTAGATGCCGGGCTTGAGGCTTCGCAGGACGTCAAGACCCCCATACTTGCGACGCTGGCGGTGTCGGACGTATGCCTTCTCCGGGACGGCAGCGAAGCGAACCCCATTCTGAGCATCGCAGTTGACCAACTGTCCGCGCGACCAGAACTGTCGGGGGTCTACGTCGTACTGGAGCAGAGCCGCGGCGAGTTTAGAGGGCCCATACACCGCCAGGTGTGCCGCTCCCTGCTTACTCTCTCCCATGTGCTGGGCGAGGAGTGCCGTCTACATGTCTTCGTCAACTTCGCGGCCGAGTTCGGACTGGCTTGCCTTGGGGCCGGCGCCAAGTCGTTTGCAAGCGGTTACGAGAACAAGTGCCGCAGACTACACCTTCCTGACTTCGTGCAGCGAGGAGGTGGGGGCGCCTTTCCTCGCTTCGTGTCTCTTGGCTGCCTGTGCGAGTACTTGCCGGGAACTGACCTTGAACGCATCCGAGACCGTCGGCTCTTGCGCTTACTGCAGAACGACCGTACGCTGGCGGGCGCGCCTCTGCTTGACGCACTGCAGGCGGGACGCTCAGCGGATAACGTGGTCGGTTGGCGCGAGAGCCGTAACAACGTCGCGGAGGCACGCCGCCACTACCTTCAGCGTTTGTCTGCTGCGGCCCGTCAACTGGCATCGATGGAGGCGGCTGACCGGGCCCGCATTGTTTACCAATTGCTACAGGACGCGGAACGCGACTCGGCGTACCTCGACAGCATTTTCCAGGGCGATCCTCTATGGGAGTCAGGCACCCACGTGGGCGTCTGGCGAGCTGCCTACGAGGATTTCCTGGGATCCTACGATCTGGCCTAGCCGCCACAGCCGCTCCCGTGGAGGGGCCTCGCGAGAGAGTGCGCGATCCAGATGTACTCGCCGTGCACCCCATGGCCAGGAACGCAGCAGACACCACGCCCCGCAGACACCCCTCACTTCATCCAGACCCTCATCCGCTGCTTCACCCGGATCTTCCCCAACTGCTGTCCACTCCTGACACGTCCTGGCACGTCATGGCACAGCAGGGCGGGGTAGAATGCCAGCCTGGGCGGGTCGCAACGCGCGCGGCGTGAAAGAGATAGGGGCTCTCGTGGCTCCATACGGGGCTCTCAGGCCGAATGGAGGTTGGAGCGGGCGACCGGATTCGAACCGGCGACGTCCAGCTTGGGAAGCTGACGATCTGCCACTGGATTGCGCCGGTTCGCTGCGACGGCTGGTTACGTCGTGTGTTTGGGAAGCCAGTGGACGCCGGTCAGCCACAAGGCAGCTTAATTAATTACCATAAACGTGCCATAATATAGTGAACGGTCAGTCCGGTATCGGTACAGTGCCCCTGGGCCCACGGACGCGCCGGTTCGGGGCTGACGACTCGGGGGCCATCCCCAGAGCCGACCCTGACGCCAGACAGGCACGCACAACACAGATTTCAAACGGACCCACAAAGGCGAATAATTGACAGCAGTTGATAAGGCGTTCCGAACTCCGACGGGATAAGCAGCCGGGGAGACAGAGTCGTCATGCCGGACAGCGCCCGGACCTTTGTACCGTTCGGGCTGTCGCGGGCCGTCGGATCAGAGCAGTTCGGCCACCGCCTTGCGGATGGACTCAAGCCCGGCCGCCTCGGCCTCGATGCCGCCTGCGAGAAGCGGAGCAATGGCCGCGATGCGCTCGGGCGTCCGGGCGCGCTGCTCCAGGCTCACCGGCGTCGGCTCGCCTGCGCAGACCTCGGCGCGGTAGTCCTCGTAACAGCGGTACGCCTGCTCGTAGCTGGCCGCCGCGTCCAGAACGTGCTGCCTGGCCCGGTTCGGCACCAGCTCGGTCGCTCGCCGCAGCCAGACGGCCGCACACTTGCGGGCCATCAGGCGCTCGAACGCCGCCCAACAGAACCACTCCTCAACGCCCTCGAAGTCCTTCGCGGGGTCGCGGACGTCGGCCAGGTACGCCTGCAGCGCCGCAAGGCCGCCCGGCCCGTCCTTGTGCTCGTGCGGCGATCCCTTGCGGAGGGCGCGCTTCAGGGCCTCAGCCGTGATCTGTTCCCACGGTTGGGGCTCGGCTTCCCTGACCAGCACGTAGACTGCGTAGGGGTGCAGGGCTTCGACGTCCATCCACCCCGCAGCGACGGTCCCGTCGAAGTACACCTGGCGCTTGCCTTCCTGCTCGCGGTACGCGCTGAGCAGCCCCCCGTCCATGTGTTCGCTCATTATGGGCGTGCCGGCATCGACGTGCTCCCGCACGAACGGCCAGAGCCTGTCAGGCTCCTTCGTGGGGACCCAGTCATAGCCGAACCCGAGTCGCGTCGGCAGGAAGGCGAACACCTCGAACGGCCCGTCCCCTTGCGGATTGCCCCGGACGGCCAGGAATGCCGCGGAGATGTCGTCGTACTTGTAGCCGAAGCTGAACGCCCACCCGGTTGCGGCGGCGAACGTCATGTAATCGACGCTGACCCCGGCGTGATTGAGCGCCGCGGTCACCGCCAGGGGCACGCCGGCGCCGGCGTACTGCGGGACATCGTGCTCGCAGCGCAGCACCACCGCTTCGAGCGTCGCCTCGCCGTCGGCGCTCTGTGAGCAGACGTGCCGCCGTATCTCTTCCCACGAGCGGAACCCATAGTCGAGCGCCAGTGCGAACAGCACCTCCGACCACTTCACGCTGGCGGCCAACAGGTCGGCGTCACTCGCTTCTGCGAATCGGTGAAGCCCGCGCAGAAGCTGACAGCCGACCGCGTCGCCTGTGCGCTGGGCCTTGAGGACGTCCTTCGCCTGCTTGCGCAGGTGCTCCAGGCTGGGATTGGGAGGCAGGGACCGACTCATAACACACCTTCCTTTCCATCGAGCCCAGGGCCTGCCCGCGTGGGCGGAAAAGAAGGCGTCGTCAATTCGCACGAAGGTGGGTTCGACCCTTTCCGCAGGCCGGGAGGCGCCCCTCACGCGCCAACCGAAAGGATAGCCGCCGGGGGGGTGAGTGTCAAGCGGCTGGGGCGCTTCGCCCGCAACGAGCGCCTCTCGCACCGTGTGGCCACCTTCTGCCCGGTCCGCTGGGTCCTGGCGGGGAGGGCGCGGCACATTGTGGACCCTTATCGGCGCGGGGCTTGGGTGGACGAGAGCTTCCGGGACGCCAGGAGCAACCTGGGGCTGCGGGGCCTGTGGCTGGCGACCTGCGAGCGGACGGAGAGGCTGCTGATCGTGATGGCAGTGGTCATGATGCTGGCAGTCCTGACGGCCTTGAAATGGCGGTCCGAGCACGGGCGCCAGTACCCGCAGCTATCAACGAAACGGCGAGGCGTGGCACTGAGAGTATTGCGGCAGGGCCTGGAATGACTCCGCCAACACGGCTTACCCCCAGGTCTGGGCGCCTTGCGCATCACCGCAGCCTTGGAGAACACGCCACGAAACTGGGGACGGGTCAGCACCAAAGGGGCTTGACAAACCCGGTCGCATGGGTACGCTGCTACCATTGAAACTGAATAGCAGGCTCGTGACGTGGAATATGCCGGTTCGGGACCTTCTACTTCACGGGGCAGCGACATGAAGCTGGTGTTGGTGCGGCATTCTGGTCGTTACCTGGCAGTATTGCTGGCAGTTCTCGCAACCTGGCCTTTGCCGGGCTCTGCCATGCCTGGCCAGATCCACGAGGCCGCAAGGCAAGGCAGCCCGGCGAAGATCAAGGAGTTGGTTGCAGTGCCTTTGGACGCACTCACGAAGGGCGACGAGGAGGGCATGACGGCTCTGCACGTGGCGGCCGCATCGGACCAGCGCGAGACCGTCGAATTGCTGCGACGATTTCGAACAGGGCACCCTGACGTACCGGGCATAGTCATCACCAGTTGCCCCAGCAGTGACCTGATGAGGCAGGCCATGCGCCACGGCCCTATCACGCTGCTGGCCAAGCCGGTGAACAACGAACAGTTGCTTCGCTCCGTCCGGGTGGCCTTGAGTGGCTCGCTTGCAGGGCGATGAGAGTAACCGGACTCTTCTCGTGCTGAACGGTGACACAGGGCCAACGCAGGCGGCCCCAAAGTCAGGAGTGGAAACATGAAGAAGCACCTTGTGCTGGCTCTATGTCTCCTGTTGCCTGGCAGCTCCGTCTTCCCGATACCCGCACTTGCACAGAATCCGACACGGGTAAGGGTGGGCATATACGAGAACTCCCCGAAGATATTCACCGACAGCGAGGGCAATGCGTGCGGATTCTGGCCTGACATCATAGGCTACATCGCGCGAGATGAAGGATGGGAAATAGAGTACGTCCACGGCACCTGGCCACAGTGCCAAAGGCGGCTTGAAGAAAACGAGATAGACATCATGCCGGACGAGGCGTTCTCTGAGGAGCGGAGCAAGATACTCGCCTTCTCAAACGAAGCTGTCCATCTGAGCTGGTCAGCGGTGTACGTGCGGAAAGGTTCTGACATCGAATGCGTCCTCGACCTCGAGGGGAAGAACATAGCTGTCCTGAAAGGCAGCATCAACGTTGAGGGTCCAGGCGGCATAAAAGACCTCCTCAAGAACTTCGACGTCGCCTGCGGCTTCACCGAGATGGATACGTACACTCAGGTTTTCGAGTTGGTAAACGCCGACAAAGCAGACGCGGGAGTTGTCAGTAAGGATTTTGCCTATGCGCACGAGGAGGAGTTCGGTCTCGTGTCGACTCCCATCATCTTCCAACCCGCGCGCCTCCATTTCGCGTTTCCCAAGGGCGCCGTTGCAACGCCGTATCTCATCGAGACAATCGATCGCCACATAGTACAACTGAAGAAAGATAAGCAGTCTGCCTATTACCAATCATTAGACAAATGGTTCCTCGCGAGGCCGGCCGAAAAGGCCGTGTTTCCCGGATGGGTGACACCGGCACTGGCAGGCATTGGTGGGTTGGCGTTCTTATTCCTCGCAGGATATGTCATCGTGAGATCTCAGGTCAGATCCAGAACAAGAGAGCTGAGACAGGAGGTAGCCGAGCGCAAGCAGGCCGAAGCGGCCCTCCGCGAGAGCGAGTCCAAGTACAGGACGCTTGTCGAAAACCTCCCGCAGAAGGTATTCCTCAAGGACAAGCAATCCGTGTATGTGTCGTGCAATGACAACTACGCCAGGGACTTAGGAATCGCGCCCTCCGAGATCGCAGGCAAGGCAGACCACGACTTCCACCGCAGGGAGCTTGCTGAGAAGTACAGGGCCGACGACGCGCGACTGATGGAAGCAGGGCAGCCCGAGGAGCTTGAAGAACCGTACATGGTGAACGGGAAACAGCGGTGGGTCCGAACCATCAAGACGCCCGTGCGAGACGACAAAGGGGAGATAACCGGCATACTCGGCATCTTCTGGGACATCACCGAACAGAAGCAACTCGAAGAGCAGTTCCGCCAGGTCCAGAAGCTGGAAGCCATCGGCCGCTTGGCCGGCGGCATCGCACACGACTTCAACAACCTGCTGACGGGGATCAGGGGGTTCGCGGAGTTCGCGCACGGCGACGCTGAGCCCGGGTCGCAGGCGCATCAGGATCTGACCGAGGTGCTCGCCCTGGCCGATCGCGCGGCGAACCTGACGCGGCAGCTCCTGGCTTTCAGCCGCCGGCAGACCATCGAGCCCGTAGTGCTCAACATGAACGCGCTCATCGGGGACCAGACCAAGATGCTGGCGCGCCTGCTCGGCGAGGACGTCGACATCCGCTTTGGCCCCGCACCTGACCTTGGCAACGTGCGGGCTGACCCCGGGCAGATCGAGCAGGTCATCATGAACCTGGCAGTCAACGCCCGCGACGCCATGCCCAACGGCGGCCGGCTGACCATCGAGACGGCCAACTGCGACCTCGGCGAGGATTACGTACAAAAACACGTGGCCGTTACCCCCGGGCCCTACGTGATGCTCGCCATCAGCGACACAGGCTGCGGGATGGACGAGGAGACCCAGGAGCGGCTCTTCGACCCCTTCTTCACGACCAAGGAGATGGGAAAAGGCACGGGCCTGGGCCTGTCCACCGTTTACGGGATCGTGAAGCAGCACGGAGGCAACAT
>Ga0180431_10004669_pt1 | contig 17015 bp, 25 predicted proteins | sample SS_ome_11_FD_132459 | JGI IMG/M metagenome (GOLD analysis project Ga0180431, IMG submission 132459) | Hypersaline lake sediment archaeal communities from the Salton Sea, California, USA - SS_1_MS_1 metaG | ecosystem: Environmental > Aquatic > Non-marine Saline and Alkaline > Hypersaline >... | reverse complement strand
TCACACGGAGGATTTGTATAAATCACAGGATGTTAATCTAAGTTGCACATGTGACTCATTTTAGACTCAAAGATGACTCATTTGACTCAGATTTTAACGAAAAAATAGTGTGAAGCTTGTAAACATTTGATATTATTAGATGTGAAATTTTTTATTTTGAGCGTATGCTCAATGAACGATATTCATTTTGCTTGAAAAAGAGGAAAAAAGCGAATGCAACTTAGGATTTTTTGTAGGGGAGGGGCAAAAAGTTGACATAATCTGGCGCGAAATGTCAAATTGAGTCATTTTGAGTCGTTTTTTTAAGGGGTGGGGGTTGTGAGGTTGCCTCGCTAAAAGCCCCGAGAAAAACGTCGCAACGCACTAAGATTTCTAAAAAAAAGGTGCTTATTGCCGAATTATTCGACACTTTTCTTGAGTCGTCCTGAGTCGTAAATGAGTCAAAAATTTTCGAAATTGAGCGCGCGCTCAGTTTTTCTTAAAGGATTACTTTAACCATGAAGGTAAGCTGTCAAATCTGCGGAGTTGAGTTCGAAGTTTCTAAGTATGCGAGCAAGAGGCGCAAATACTGTGACAGATGTGCCAAGAAAGTTAACAACAAGCTGGCGAGGGACTATGCCAGGAAGAATAAAGAGAGGATCAAAGCCCGCCGTTCTAAACGAAAGCTTTGTTCTTGCGGATGTGGTCGGCCGGTCGGCGAAGGATTGAGAAAACTTTCGACGTATTGTTTTAAAAATTCGCAGAACGATGCCGACGACTGGCACAAAGTTATGGACTGACCCTTCAACCTCGTGTTTCGCCGATGGGAAACACAGGGTAGAAGGGCAATCATGGACGTGACCGTCTCGGGGACACCCCGAACCCCTCGGAGCTCCGAACCACAGACAGAAATAGAAGCGACGATCGAGTTAATTTCGGGCGTGGAGCCCGCCAGGGGACACCCCTGGACCCCGGGGCCTGCGGCAAGGAGGACACATGTAAAGTTTCGAAGCACAGCAGATTGCGCAAGTGGTGCAATGAATGTCAGAAGAAACGGTTTCTTTCCGACTATTGTTTTAAGAATTCAACCAATGATTGGCACAAGACTTATGATTAGTACAGGCAGAGCCATACGAAGCTAAGGTGTCCTGGCTCCGGCTAACTCGATGACAGCCTCAGAGCTGCGGCACTTTTTTTGTTCCCCACTGTCCACAAAAAAAGCACACGCATCTCTATGGCTGTAACCGAGTGGATCCTCCGCTACAAGACGGACAAATTTATAACTGGGGACACCCCAGACCCCGATTTGCGACTGAAGTCGCTTTCAAATGTCAGCCGTGAGCCACGGCTGAGGACAATTGTATAAGGATCGCAAAAATGGGCGGTGATTTTTTTTTCAGGACAGTTCTGTAAAAGCTCGCTGTCACTGCTTGTTCGTGAAAAAAAATCCTACCTCACAATTTTTGCACCGCGCCAGTGGTTGTAAATCTTTTTTACGGAGAGCAGATAAAGAAGCTCTCCATAAAAAAGACAACCACTAACGGTCTTCCAGGGCCAGACAGGCCCCAAAAAACTCTTTCCATCGTAGCATAGGATAGAGCCGTGGCGTCAAGGATCCAAATCAGAATTTTTCCCTGATCTTCCAATAATAACCTCCATATAAATCTTTAAAGACTTTCCTGTAGTAACATACATCCTGAGCAGGAAAAAATCCATTTGTCCCGTAGGTGCACGTGGTTGTAGATCTTTTTTGAGAAGAGCAGATGAAGAATGCTCTTCTCAAAAAAGACAACCACGGCATCCTTGACCCCAGAACCTACCTATGCTCTGGATGAATCAAGTTTTTTGGATTTTATTTTATTAAATGTCCATTTGGTGAAGAGTGTCGTTATGTAATATTCATACCAACTGGGGTGGAGAATCAACTTCACCCCGCTAATCGCCTACGGGCGGAGAGGAGAACATCATGGGAAAATTTGTTATTGAGGAAACGGGCGAAGTTTATTTCAGGAGAAATTGCACGATTCAAGATCGTAAGAACCCTGTACGGGAATTCACCTACCAAGGAAACAAAGTCGGCTTGAACATATCCGTGGACATGCCGATGAAGTTTTTCGATGGGGCGAGAGTACGTCCTGTTGACATCGTTTGTTTTAACCAGACAGCGATTGAGGGAATTCTCAAGAAGAAGTTTAAAAAAGGCGATCGAGTCGTCGTTTATTTGAGGCAGACAGAGAGAGATGACGGCAGGAAAGGTTTGGCGATTGATTCGGAGGAAGATATCGAAAAATTCAAACCTATTTAACCCGAACGGCGGGCAGTGCAAGCTGTCCGCCCAATCATTTAAAGGAGGAGACATGAGACAATCACTCGAACATATTGTAATCATTATAGTACTATCCACGATCTTCTGTCTTGTTTTAAGTGAAACAAAGGCTGTTCAGATCGTGAACATCCCCGATGAGGAGGCGTATTACTTCACTTTAGAGGGTGTCGATATAGACACCCAGACATTCTATGTGCGCCTTGGTGCCCCATTGATGAACGGATCAGACGGCTCTTGTCAGTATGCGGGAGTCATTATGAATGAGATCCTTGAAGAGAATCCAGAGTGGGTTATCTTCATCACTAACGAAGGCTGGGTGCCGACCAAGCACAATCCGGTCGATCTTGAATGGAGCCGAGTCTTGGCTCAAGGCTACTAAAGGAGGTGATAGCATGAAAACAGCACTTGCAACATTCGTAGCGTACGTCATCGTTGCAGGAGGAGCGATGGCGGTTTCGATCTACCTTATCTATACATACATTGGAGGTGCTATATGACTTTTAGATGGAACCCGGCGTGCACATGGTATTCGTACACGGACGTCGAGAAGATAGTCCAGGAGGCGATCGCACACACAACCGAGCAGATGCTGGCTCGTCAGTTAGCAGATCTGGATCGGTTGCAGGCGGAGCTCGACCAACTGGATCGCAGTTATGAGTAACAAACACGGGCTGTCGAGAAATCGGCAGTCCGTGTTTTTTTGTGCTAATTACAACATGCGACGCCAGGACATCGTCCGAGAATGGTATGCCTCTTCCATTTGCCATGAGGGGAAATATAACAGGGGAGCCTACTAATCACCCCCCCCAGCACGCCGACCACCATCCATCCCTCACATATAAAAATATTTAAAAATATATATATTGAACTTATATTTTACAATAGGAGGGGCTAATTATGGGAGACAGAGGAAACATTTATATCAGAGAGAACAGGGATTCAGAATATGGAATTTATTTTTACACGCATTGGAGAGGATCAGATCTTAAAAAAATTCTTCAAGATGCATTAAAAAAACAATGGCGGTGGTACGATGAAGCATACCTGAACAGGATAATTTTTTGTGAACTCGTAAAACACGATATTTCCGGTGAAACCGGCTATGGTATTTCTCTTTATAAACAGGACAACGAACATCCGATTGTACAGGTGTTCACGGATTCCAATGAAGTTGAGATTGGTGGTACATCATGGACATTTAATGAATATATAAAACAAAAATTTTAAAAAACAAAAAAGGTCTTGACATCAAAACATATTCAATTATATAAAGGAGATAAAAAATCATGAAAGGATAAAAATGGAAAAAGTTATGACGACATTCAGAATTGACAGGGACATGCACGAGCAGTTAAAGTCAAAACTCGAGCAAAAAGGCATGACCATGCAGGGATTTATATTGCTTTCAATCAGGGATTTCCTATTAGAACATCCAACCGGCCCGGAGGCAGATGCATGTCAAAAAAGATCACAGTGAGGGATGCCATGTGTATCGAAGATGCCGTGATGACATTTTTCGATATGGTAAAAGACAGGTACGGAGATGTCGAGCATTATAAATTCATGCAGAGAAAGATCGAACACCGTTTATTTGTGATATCGAGCCCGTATGAAATGCTCGAAGTCCCGGACGACAGGATATATTACAACTGGGAGGGCGAGCGAACATACTCGTTTTATTATTAAAATGGAAACATACTACAGGACATGTACCAGGGATTTCAAAATTGAAGACAGCATCGGGCAGAAACTGCATCTGAAAGAAGGCAATCAATATCTGACCTCACGCGCGTCAAAAGGCCGGGTCATGGTGTTTTCTAAGTTCTGGATGTATGTCCCGTTAAAAATTTTTTCAAACGTAATAGGGTTCACATAATGCCGACATACTATGTATTAGCCACACGGAGGGTAGAGCTGCGGGGGCACGTCAAGGCTGTAAATCGGAGTCAAGCCATAGAGTTTGTGAAAAAAAACTGGGAGATATACGATCATCCCACCGAGAACGCCGTGTGTGCCGGAGTAGCATCGTTGAAAAGGGAAACGCCGATCATTTCTGAATATGACGACGCGATAAAAATATTATATCTTGAGGATGAAAAGCTTATATGTAAAAAGTGCGGCCAGAAGAAGCATGACGGGCCGTGCTTTTTTGACAAGCTGACATCGTTGAGGGACAGGAAGGGATATGTTAAAAGAGCTTATAGAGAAACTGACTGAATATGCCCAGCAAAACGACGACAAATACCTCTACGACATGTTGAGGTGGGCACGGGGTGAACTATTGATTGAGCCTATATTGGAGGATTATTCGAACGTCCCAATTCTTGGGACGTTCGAACAACTCACAAAAGAGGAACAGGCAGAAATTCAGGACGACGGGTTTGCTGAGTTCTGGGAAGAATTGTGTTCGATACATGGATTAAAATCCATGTATCGAAGAGAACACCTGCAGAGAATCCGCAATCTCTGTCATCACACATGGAATCGGCAAAAGGAGGCGATATGAAATGCCTCGTAACCGGCGGCGCGGGATTCATCGGCAGTCACCTGTGCCGCAAGCTCATCGAGCTCGGGCATGAAGTGGTGTGTATTGATAATCTGGTTGGCGGCTCACTGACAAATATCCATGATCTTTCAATCCATAAAGACTTTGAATTTTTGTATGCGGATACAGTTCTTGACTCACACATCGACTGGTTATTTAATATACACAAGTTTGATATTGTGTTTCACAATGCTGCGTCAAAATGCACTGTCTGTATGGATGATCCATGCACTGATCTCAGGACAAACGCATGGGGGACATATAATTTGATTAATCAATCAATCAAATCAGGTGTCAAAAAATTCATCCACGCATCAACCGGATCCATCGCAGATATCAAATCATTTTACGGGGTCAGCAAGCAGGCCGGCGAGTCATATCTCAATGCATTTCATTCATACTATCCTGAATTCAAATACACATCCCTGCGCTATCACCATGTGTACGGACCATCACAGAACGCAAAAGAGGGCGGCGGGGTCGTGGCGATATTCATCCGGCAGGCCCTAAACAACGAGCCATGCACGGTATTCGGAAACGGCACACAAATTCGCCATTTCACCCATGTGGACGATATCGTAAAAGCAAACATATTTTGCATGGACAATCCGGAAACGGACAATCGGATTTTCAATGTAATATCACGGGTAAAGATATCGATCATCCAGCTGGCGAAATTGACATGGGGGATAACGCATCCGGATAAAGACCCTCAATGGGTACACCTGCCAAAAAAGCCCGGAGAAATAATGACATTCACGGCGACCGGACAGGAACTCGAAGCTCTCGGTTTTGAGTTTATGAACGATTTCAACTCAGGTTTAAAGTCAACGATGGAGTGGTATAAAAATGTTCTACAGAAGACAGAGACTCTACACAGATCACAATCGACCGGCATCTGAAAATTTCATCGATGTCCTGCCAAAAAAACTGACATTCAGAAAGAAGCTGCACCCAAAGGTGTTTCTGCACAATATCACGGACGGCTGGTGCCATACGATCTTCAACGAAGTTGACATAATACCGTTTGACGAGGCGTACCCAAAATATATCTACGATTTCATGCAGACACCGATCGAGCAGGAACGGGTGAGCAAAGAAGAATTCGGGAATATAATGTTCGAACAGATGAAGAAAATTATCCGGGAAACATGGAATCCGAGAAAATTCAACATCCTGCCGCACTCATCAGGATTTGACAGCAGGCTGCTTATGCTTGCAATGAACAGGCTTGGATACAGTCCGTTCATATTTGAGTCGCACGGAGAACACGAACACTTTAAAAGGGCCATGGAATATTTTGACAAAAATTATTATATCATCACATATGACCCTTCAAAACCAAAAAGTGCACATGAATATTGTTTTGATTTCAAAAATGCCTGGAAATCTGCAAACGGGTATACAGGATACCCGCTTAATCAATGGTATTGGCCGATAGACTTGCTGCAAAAAAATCAATATATCCCATCATCTGACGACTCGATTCAGTCATACACAGGCTATGGTGCCAATGAGACAAACACGGCAATGTTCTACAAGCCGAAATGCAGAAATTCAAACAACGGGAAATATAAATGGGCGCATCCGGTCGGGCAGTATTTTTCGTGGCACTATCTGCATCAGCTCTCCGGATTTGCAATGAAGGGGGAATGGATACATCCGTTTTACAATCTTGAGTGGCTGCAAAAATTCGTTCGATACAGCAAGGGGCATATCGAGCGCATAAAACCTGGATTCAGCATGTCACGGGTCATACTTGAAATCGTAGCCCCGGAACTCGCAGAGCTGCATAAAATGGTAACATCCGAGGTGAAGAAAGCAGGATACTTCACTGCGTCAAAAAAGATAATGAACCAGGCAATATCGGATTATCAGAATTCATGGTACGGCAAAAAATATCCATTTCAACCAACAAACGCAATCACATATACAAACTGGTGGGGACACTGGCAGACGGCTTCTCTGTGTGAATACCTACTCGAAAACGGATATAAAATTAAGCAATTAGTGTAATCCAAAGTGGCAATATGACAGAATTCGATTACCAGTGGAAAAACATTCCGTCAAAATTTATTAAACACAATGAGGGCAGGATAAATGAGTTCATCAGATATACTGGGGTGGATAATCTTAGTGGTTGTACGTGCCTTGATGCTGGCTGCGGCAGCGGTCGGTATTCTTATGCTATGGAAAGGCTTGGCGGCATTGTGGAGTCCTTTGATATCAGCCCTGAAGCTGTAAAAAAATGTCCCGGGGCATATGTATTTGACATAATGTATCTTGCTCCTAATGCGGTATATGATTTTGTTTTCTGCTGGGGCGTGCTCCATCACCTCGAACATCCATACGAAGGGTTCAAAAAGGTAGCTTCACAGGTCAAACCCAGTGGTATGCTGCACATCATGGTTTACCACAAAGATACCCAGAGAAAATATGAAACCCAAAGATGTCAATGGAAAACCATGACCAAAAAGAAACGCATTTCATTGTGCAGAAAAAGCGAAAATCCACACGGACTGTGGGATGCTCTGAATCCAAAATACAATCACGGATTCACGGAACAAGAGGTTGAGGGGTGGTTCGTCACAAATGGATTTAAAAATATCAGGCTGATTAAAAAATATAATATTAATATGAACGGGGTGAAGATTTGATCCTAATGCTCACATACAACGACTGGGCAAACACCGGATGGAGATTTTACAGGGCGATTCAGTCAGCAGGGCACGACATAGAGTATTATAAATGTGTGCCGCACAGATTTGAATACCCGGACCAGGGAGAGCAGCATCCGTCATTGAAGGATAAGAAAATTAAAAAAATGTATCCGATTGTCATCAAGGCAACCGAGATAAAAAGCCTGGTTGAAAAAGCAAGCGCCGTGTATTTCATGGCAAGCACATTTTTTGATACCGGTGCAAAGCTCTCAGGCAAAACGATAATTGCACAGCACGGTGGCTATACATACAGAAATCATCCGGACAAGGTAAACAGTTTCTTCGAATCACTTTCTGGCAACCTTATTAATATACAGCAGTCTCCTGACCTGATGGGGCTGGGTGCAAAAAATGAGCATTACATTCCATTTCCGGTTGATACAGACTTTATCAGACCAAACTTCAAAACGAACAAAATATTGAAGATAGGCCATTTCCCAAGCAACCCTGCAACAAAGGGGACAAGGCACATCGTAAGGACGATGAACAGGCTTCACTTTGTTGATAATTACGTGGGAAAAATAGACTGGGAGGATAAAAAGTCACACTACCTGAAATGGACAGATAATCTGAAAAGGATGTCTAAATGTGATGTGATCATTGAGAAAATGCAATTCGAGCTGTCCATAAGAAGCGGGAAAAAAGATAAGGTGCTGTCCGGAGAATGGGGCAACACTGCCATGGAGGCAGCAGCTCTCGGATGCATCGTCATAACGAATTCATATAAATCTGGATACAATGAAGGCTGTCCGTTCTTGATCGCAAATAACCAAAAAACATTTGAAACCCAAGTCGGACATGTTCTCTCGATGAACAGGAAAGAAATATTAAAATTAAAACACAAGCACAGAGAATGGGCGGAAAGTCATAATATCAAGTCTACTGGAGAGAGGTTGCAAAAAATATTTCATGATTCTAATGCTGGCTTACAATGACTGGTCGAATACTGGATGGCGATATTATAAATGTATAAAAAAATTTTCCAAGGATGTTCAGTTTTTAAAAGGCAGAAAGCACAGGTTCGGATATCCTGAACAAGGGAAAATTAATAAAATATTAAATAAAAAAAAGCCGGTCGCAAAAGCGCCGGTCACGATTGAAGCTCCGGAGCTCCGGCCGCTGGTCGAAAAAGCGAAAGTCATACATTTCATAGCAAGCACGTTTGTAGATACCGGTGCAGATTTGTCAAAAAAGCCCGTCATCGTCCAGCATGGGGGCGCGACATATCGGAATAATGCAAAACAAGTCAATGAAAGGGTGAATCCCATCGCTAATTATACGATTATCCAGTCCCCAGATTTACTTGAGCTCGGCGCAAAAAACGAACACTATTTTTGCTTTCCGGTGGATACGGATTATATCCAGCCGAATTTCAAAACAAACAAGCATCTAAAAATTGGCCACTTTCCAAGCAATTCAGCGGCCAAGGGGACCAACCAAATATTGAAAACCATAAAAGATGTGAACCTTGATTCACATTATTTCGGGAAACGGAAACCCGGGGTGAAATCAGAATGGGTCAACTGGTACGACAATTTAATGCGAATGTCGGAATGTGACATTATAATCGAGAAAGCACAGTTCGAATTAAAGCGCGGATGGTCCGGTGAATTCGGCAATACTGCCCTGGAGGCTGCGGCCCTCGGAAAAATTGTCATCACAAACTCCCACCAATCTTTTGCATACCAAACAGCCTATGGAGATCATCCGCTTTTAATTGCAAACAACCAAAAGGCCTTTGAAAACCATCTTCATAATGTGCTTTCTATGAATGAAAAAGACATCAATGATTTAAAGCAAAAAACCAGACAATGGGCGGTGGACAAACACGGGATAACAGCGACGGCGAACAGGTTGTTTGAAAAAGTGTATCAGCATGTTATTTAACAGGGATAAAATAATCTTAGATTTATGTGGAGGAACAGGTTTATGGTCAAAGCCATATAAAGAGGCGGGATATGATGTAAGATTAATAACACTTCCTGAACAAGACGTAACAGATTATATACCACCAAAAAATATATGGGGAATTTTAGCTGCACCACCATGCACAATGTTTTCCTTAGCACGCACACGAGCTAAACTTCCAAGAGATTTCGTTGAAGGAATGATACCTGTAAATGCTTGTATTAGAATTGCTGTAACTTCAAAACCAAAATTCTTTGCTTTGGAAAACCCTATTGGATTGCTCTCAAAATTTTTAGGAAAATGGCAATATGATTTTCATCCTTGGTGGTTTGGTGATCCTTGGACAAAAAGAACAGCTTTATGGGGATGGTTTAATAAGCCAAAAAGGAAATATAACATTATCGAAGATGTTATGACACGGGAGCAAATTGAAAGATGTAAAAATAATAACAGGAAACTTCCATCTATTTCAGATTTTACAGGTTCAACGCAATCAGCAAAACGAGCAATAACTCCACAAGGATTTGCAAAAGCATTTTTTCAAGCTAATCAATAAAGGAAAATCTATGGACATCTTGATGTTGACCAAAAATGACTGGGCGAATACTGGATATAAATTCTATCAATCTTTGAAGCTGGCTGGGTTTGATGTTCAATTTTATAAGGGGGCGTGGCATGGATTGAATTATCCCGTTCAGGCTGAGATACATCCGGCGCTTCGTGATGCAAAGCCGAAAGTAAAATGGAGACTGAAAGTTCCTCAACTCCGTAAACTGGCGGAAAGTGCGAAAGCACTCCATTTTATTGCCAGCACCTTCGTCGGAACAGAGGTTGATTTGAAGAACAAATTTGTTGTTGTCCAGCATGGCGGCAGCATGTACCGGCAATCATACGGGAAGCTGAATCAATTCTTCAATAAATTTGTCAATAAAACAATCATTCAATGTCCTGATCTTCTTGGGCTTGGTGCAAAAAATGAGACCCTGATTTATTATCCGATCGATGTAAACAATGAATTGCTGCAACCGAATTATGAGCAGGTAAATAAAAAGATTATCAGGCTCGGGCATTTCCCGAGGAGTCCGAAAATAAAGGGAACCCATAATGTTCTGCAGGCTGTCAGTATTATAGAAAAAGATCCGCAACTAAAAAAAAGAGTAAAGTATGTCGGAATACGGGACACTTCAAAAAAAGCAGGAAGGCTGCCGTGGGAGCCCCACTTGAAACGAGTGGCAAAATGCGATGTCATCATCGAAACCTGCAATTTGAAAATCGGAAAACAAAAATACGGAGAGTGGGCGAACACAGCGCTCGAAGCTGCATGTCTGGGCAACATAGTTATCAGCAACACTCTGGCACAGGACATATACAACCGGGAATATGGAGAGCTTGGAATCCATGTGGCAAACGATCCAAAACAAATAGTAAAAAGAGTCAGGCACATTGCAGACATGACAAATGATGAAATCCTTGCTGAAAAAATGAAGACAAGGCAATGGGTCGAGCAGAATCACAGCCTCGAGGCAAACGCGAAAAGGCTGAAGGAAAAAATTTATACGGAGGGGTGGGATGAAATGTAGAATAAAAGAATGCGATGGTACCATGGTTTTGAAAAACAAAATTAAGGTTACAAAAATATACAAATGCCATAAGTGCGGGAACACACAAATGGTTTATAAAAGGAAAAAAAATGACTAAACAGGAAGCACAACGCAAACTGGACGAAGTCACAAGTGAAGGCCTTGGATTTTGCCCAGAGATTAACGGGGGGTGCCAACGAGCATGTGTATGCTATGTATCTGGAAAAGTTATTGATGATGGTAATAACAATTATCATATTATTACTCCGTATTGCAGGCATAAATTTCTAGATGTTCGTCATAAAATGTTAACAAAATGAAAATAGCATTCATCGACAAAACAGTTCATGCCCAGCACGCGCAGTTCAGCGTGCCGTCACCGACATGCGAAAAAAAATTTTTTCATAATATCCCTTCTTTGAAATTAGACTTAAAAAAATATAAACCCGATGTTGTGTTTATAAATAAAGGGAGCACGTTAAATTATGAAGAGGTAAGGCTTGCTGTCAAACCGTATTTCAGTGTTTATTTCCTCGGTGATTATAGAAACCCATTTCCTGCATGGGCAACGGCATATGCCACAACATGCAATATGGTGTTATTCACATGGGAAGACCCTGAAATATATAAAGACTTGAAGTCGATGGGTCAGAAAAATGTATTCTGCATTCATCAGGGAACAAATCCGAATGTATTCAAACCGATAGATGGTTCCCAAAAAATATATCAAGCGATGTTCGGCGGTAATTTTTATGGCGTTAACTTTTCGAATGCAGCGGAACGGCTGAAGAATGTCAGGTTTTTAAATGCACACTATAATTTTCAGGTGGTCGGCGCAGGGTGGCCGGATGACGTGAAAGCAATCCCGCGCAAAAACCATCCAAGGCTGAATAAACTGCTGAATCAGTCCCATACTACCGTTGGAATTCACAATAGATTATTTCACAGATGGGGCGTAAGGTATGGAACATCCAACAGGCTGTTTCAGTGCATGGCTATTGGAATACCACACATCGCCCAGCAGAGCCCTGGAATATCGGAATTGTTTGATGATTGTTATCTTGAATGGATCGACAGGAAAGATCTTCAGAGAAAACTTGACTGGCTATTGTCAAATCCAGGTGAAGCAGAAAAGCTCGGACAACGGCAAAGGGAATACATTATTAATAATCACACAGTCTATCACGCATGGATGAGAATGGAGGGACGAATACGAGAATGTGCATCAAAATAACTGTGGGCGCAATTGTTGATTTTTTAGTCCGTGAGCATCTTGCAATCAATGGTGAATCAAAACGTCAATATGACAGAAATAAAACTGTTACCGGTGTCATAGAACATACTAAAGCATTGCCGGGTGAAATATCATGGTTAGCTGAATATGATGGAGATGCCATAAAAAACTTTGATGGAAGTTTACTGATTTCCCCACCGATTAAAATTCCACATAAAATACCAATTGTTCAATGTAAAAATCCAAAACTGGCAATGGCTATGGTGTTAAATAAATTCTTTGCTGCAGGAAACGAGCAACCAGTAAGATGGCTTCAGAGAAGTCCGCTGATAAATTGGGAAGACAGTACAATTCAAAATGTTGAAGTCGGCTCAAACGTCGTGATCGGACCGAACTGCTGCATAGGAATTGCGGGCCAGGGATATGCCAAAAATGATAATAAATATTATCATTTTCCACATCTTGGAAAAGTTATCATAGGAGATGATGTGGCCATAGGTGCAAACACGGTAATCTGCAGAGGCGCACTCAGTGATACGGTCATTGGTAAGGGCACAAAAATCGGAAATCAGGTAAACATCGGGCACAATGTAAAAATTGGCAAAAATGTAATGATTATTGCTGGAGCCGTAATATGTGGAAGTGTAGAAATCGGAGACAATGCATGGATCGGCCCCGGCGCAAAAATATTGAATAAAGTGAAAATTGGCAAGGGGGCGCGGGTCGGGATAGGGTCTGTTGTAATAAAAGACATTCCTGAAAACAAGACAGCAATCGGAAATCCGGCAAGGATTATACGGTAAAGGAGGTATCATGCAGACACCACAAAGCGGTGGCGGAAACAAGATTCAAAAATATAAAAAAATTTTAAGTGCTATAGAAAGAATCGGCCAAATAGAAGTCAGCCTTAACGGTCTCCTCGTAGAAATTATTGGTGAAAAGCAGGATAAACCAAATTCTCCAAAATTATCTGTAGTGCCTGAATCTTTATCTGCATTTTTAAATGAGGCTGACAAAATCATAGACGAGCAAACTGGGAATATTCTCGACATCATTGCTCAAATCAGGACTGAAATTATATGAAAAAAACAATCCAGATCTACACAGACGGTGCATGTTTCAGGAATCCGGGCGATGGCGGATGGGCGGCAATATTAATATACGGCCCGCACAGAAAAGAAATTACTGGTTTCAAGGAAAACACCACAAATAATTATATGGAACTAACGGCCGCCATCGAAGGCCTGAAAGCAATCAAGAAAAAAGGCATACCAATTGAAATCTTCACGGACAGTAAATATGTCCGTGACGGAATTACAATATGGATTCACAGATGGAAAAAGAATGGCTGGCGAACGTCGTCGAGGAAACAGATCAAAAATAAAGAGCTCTGGAAACAACTCGACAAGCTGGTCAATGAATTAAAGCCGTCATTTAACTGGGTCCCCGGACATTCAGGAATCAAGGAAAATGAACGCGCAGACTTCCTGTCCAAACATGCGGCTAAAAATGGAGAACCATTTTGATCGTTATTACAAAAATAGAATATGAAGAATTTTCAACAAATCCAGTACACATTGTAGATTTTGGAAATACTGTCATGCCTGTTCCAGACAAGCACAAACTGATAGTGCCAACGCAATGCGTAAAAGAAGAAATCGTCCATGGCGTACTATACAGACTGCCGAATGGAAAAGGCATATGTGTTGGAATGACCGAAAGGGTAAAAAAAGATTTTGGGTTTTTGCTTAATATTGAATGGACAAGAGATATTGAGAGATTAAACGAACAAATAGTTTTATTATCTCACAAAAACAGAGAGCTTGAAGATGCTATAGAAATCTTAAATGAATGTCTCGATAATTACAAATCAATGTTCATGGAGAAATAATGAAAAAATTTTCTGAAGACATAAAGTGCCCGAAATGTGGATATCATAAACCAACATTTGAGCACTGCTATGGGTGCATTCATGGCAGTTCAGAACATATAGATTGCATATGCACGCGGTGCCAATATGAATGGGCCGTGATGCCGGTAGATGCAAACGAGGAGGATTTTGATGGAGAAATTGTTACAGCAAATAGCGAAGATCTCGCCTGAAATATGGCATGCGGCTGTCAGGCAGCAGTATATTAAAGGTTTCGTCTTAATATTTTTTATGATGCTCGGCACAATGACCATATTCTTTGTGTCAAAAGATGAGGTCAAAGAAGATAATGACAAGATTATAAAAGGCATAGTTATTTTGATGCTTACAGTCGTTATCTTCGTTCTTGGATTTTATGTGTGTGGCGTTTTTATCAATCCTGAATACTTTGCATACAGGTCTTTATTGCCATGAAAAAGTTATTAATTATCATAATAATTCTGATGTCTCTCGGAGTAATATCCTGCGACTGGGATGACGATGATGACGATTGTTACCATAAAAAATGTCCAGACCCATACCCGTTCAGAAATGAAAATACTTGTTCTCTCTCCTCATACAGATGATGAATTCGGATGTGCCGGGACTATTGCGAAATGGTCAAAAAAGCATGACATCGAATATGTAGCCTTTAGCAGGTGCGAAGAATCCGTACCCAAAGATTATCCACCGGCGACTCTAGAGTATGAATGCCGGGAATGCATCGGCAGACTCGGTATAAAGATGCGGTCAATATTCGGTTTCAAGGTCAGAAATTTTCCGGCTGCACGGCAGGAGATTCTCGAATGCATGGTGAATCTAAAAAAAATCTGCAATCCGAATCTTGTTTTGATGCCAGCATCTACAGACACACACCAGGATCATCAGGTAATATTCAAGGAGGGATTCAGGGCTTTTAAAAAGGTTTCCATTTTAGGATACGAACTGCCCCAGAATATAATCAAATCAACAAATACGGCATTTGTAAAATTAAACAGGGAGCACATGAAAACAAAGATGCATGCACTCTCTGCATATGAGTCACAACGGTTTCGGGGATATGCCAGCGAAGCTTTTATATACGGGCTGGCAACAGTTCGTGGTGTTCAATGCGAAGCGGAATACGCCGAATCGTTTGAGGTGATAAGGTTAATGATATAAAAATAAAATATTAAAATATTATTTAATGATATAAATATTTTATATGGAGGCATCATGACGTTTGATGAATGGTTCAAAGAATTCATTGCAACAAATCCACTCTGGGAAATATCACAGCCAAGCTGGGTTGATATAAAAACGATAGCCAGACTTGCATGGCAGGAAGGAGCACATCAGGAATGGACAAAAAACTTGGAACGAACATTATCTACGATTCGTTCAGTGCCGGGGAAAATTTTAAGATAGGCGGGTTCTGCATCATAGAAGAAGATGTGCAGGTTGGAGATAATGTTGAAATAGGTAACTATGTCCTGCTTAAAAAAGGAACAAAAATCGGTAACGACGTCTTTATTGACAGCTATGTCAGATCGTCTGGAGACAATGAAATATATGACGGTGCAACCATACGCTTCGGTGCAACCATTGCACGAAATGTAATTGTCGGTGAAGAAGCATTCATATCCCCGAATGTTATGACAATCTACACAACTCATCGGGGCAAATCAAGAGGCAAAACAATCATAGGTGCTAGGGCATTTATCGGAACTGCGGCCGTCATCAATTCAGGGGTGGCAATAGGCAAAGACGTAGTCATAGGGGCAATGACTTATGTCTCAAAAAATTGTATCGAAAAAGGTATCTACTTCGGCATTCCAGCCAAGAAAATCAGGTAAATATTTAATATCAACATTTGATAAATGGTTAAGGGCGCATCAAAAATCATTGGCTCAACTGTGGAGCCAACAATGTGCAACTGCAACCACTGTTTGTATAGCTGCAAATTATATTCCACTACAAGCAACATTGTCTCATCAAAAAATAAACAAAAAAAGGAGTCCAGCATTGAAACCAAGAGATTATTTTGATTTGGCCTGTCTTTGTATGGCAAACAATTTTACATTGATGGTTATCGGCATGCCGGGGGGAGGAAAAACCGAGATAAATATTCAGGCTGCCGAAAAGCTTGGCCGCGAATTAATTATCACCCATCCGGTCATTGATGATCCTACAAACTATAAAGGTTTTCCGTTCAAAGAGGTTGATCCAGATGGGAATGTCAAGGCAGATTTTGTTCCATTCGGGTTCTTGAGGAAACTCATTGAAGCAGACCATCCAATAACATTGTTCATGGATGATATGGGTCAGGCTGCCAAGACCGTTCAGGCCGCAGCAATGCAGCTCGTTCATGGGGGAGTTATCGGAGGAAAGAAAATCAGCCCTCATGTATCATTCCTCATCGCATCAAATCGCAGGGAAGACAAGGCTGCCGTAACAGGCATGATCGAACCGTTAAAGAACAGGGCAATCATTGTCAACCTTGCAACAAACGTGAATGATTGGTGCCGCTGGGGAATTACGCACGGACAGCCACCGGAGAATATTGCATTCAATCGATTCAGGAAACGCCACATCGAAGAAGGCTATGAACCGACCATCGATTTTACGAATTCGGCAACCCCGAGAACCATTGCAAAATGCGGAGAGCTGTTAAAAGCAGGTGTGCCCAAACACATAGAATTCGAAGTCTATACCGGTACCGCCGGTGAAAAATATGCGACAGAGTTTATTAATTTTCTGGATATATACCGGCAGATTCCAGACATACAAGGCATTATAAGGAACCCGCAGGCTGTGGAGGTGCCCTCTAAAGAC
>Ga0180431_10004668_pt1 | contig 17017 bp, 10 predicted proteins | sample SS_ome_11_FD_132459 | JGI IMG/M metagenome (GOLD analysis project Ga0180431, IMG submission 132459) | Hypersaline lake sediment archaeal communities from the Salton Sea, California, USA - SS_1_MS_1 metaG | ecosystem: Environmental > Aquatic > Non-marine Saline and Alkaline > Hypersaline >... | reverse complement strand
GTGCGCAAGTGCGGCTCGGTTCGCGCCGCTACTCCAGCAACCACCATCTGCCCTTCTTCAACATCGAGGGCTCCGAGGCGAGGGGCGTGCTCGTCGGTTTGGGATGGACGGGCAACTGGGACGCGGAAGTCAGCCGGCAGGGAACGCGGCTCTCTGCCCGCGCGGGGTTGCCCACCACTCGCTTCTTCCTACGCCCCGGCGAAAAGGTACGTTCGCCGCGCGTGCTGCTGGTGTTTTGGCAGGGCGAACGACTGCACGGACACAACATGCTCCGGCAGGTCCTCTATCGGCACTACATGCCGAAGCTGCACGGCGAGCCCCCCAAGCCGCTGGTGTCGGTCAACGTTTGCTTCACGCATCACGGAAAGGGCGGATACCTCACCCAGGCTACCGAAGAGACGGTAGTGCCGCTGGTGAAGCCCTTTGTCGAGCTGGGGGCCGAGGCCTTCGTGATCGACGCCGGCTGGTATCCGTGCAAAGCATGGCCGGATATCATGGAGACGGGCGACTTCAGCATCTCGAAGCAGCGGTATGCCCGCGGCTTTCGCCCCGTGTCCGATCCCTTGGCGAGGGCGGGAGTGGCGTTCGGATTGTGGTTCCCGCCGGAGGCCCTCGGCTTCTATCACGAGAAGGCAACTCGCGAGGAGTTTCTGGCACACGTCGACACGTACGCCGCCGAGCAAGGGCTCACGATGTACCGGCAGGACCTGGGACGTCTGCCGCCGGACGCGGGACCGGATCGCGCCGGCGTGGCGGAGATGCTGCACGTCGCCGGACTGTACGCCATGCAGGACGAGCTGCGCCGCCGCCATCCCGACTTCGTCATGGAAGGCTGTTGCGGCGGCGGACGGCGGATCGACCTGGAAACCATCTCACGGTTCCACTGGCACCAGAAATCCGACCGGTGGTACGACTCGGTCAGCGACCAGTGCGGGCTCTACGGTGCGAACCTGTTCCTGCCGGGCGGCGTGCTCAACATCCCGACCGAGCGGACCGACGACTACGGCGCGTGGTCCAGTTTCGGCGGGCAGTTCTGCCTCGGCTGGCATCCGCTCGACGAAGACTTTCCCATGCAGCAGGCCAAGCAACAGGTCGATCGTTACAAGCGGATCCGTCCGATGCTCCGCGGCGATTTCTATCCGCTGACCGAATGCTCCTTGAACGCGCCCTGGCTGGCCTACCAGTTTCACCATCACGACCTGGATCGGGGCTTCGTTCTGGTCTTCAAGCGGACCGGGGACGGAGGCGACGTCTTCAAGCTCGCCCCGCGAGGGCTCATCCCCACCACGACTTACTCCGTGACGTTTGAGTCGAGCGGCAAGACCACGGCTCACACGGGGGTGGAATTGGCCAACGGCGTCGAGTTGGTCGTCTCCGGCAGTCCCGATGCCGAATTGGCCGTCTACGGCCGCGCCGAATAGTAGGCGCGCCTCGCCGGGCTTCGCAGTCCTCGCAATGCGCATTAGCAAAAAAGACGCAAAAATTAAAACCACTAAATGGATCGCACGACGCGATGTCCTGCGTGCGTCCGCGGCAGCCACCACGGCGATCGCCGGCGGCCTGAGGCTGGCCCGCAGCGCCTGACGAATTTCGGTCGCGTCAAGATGCAGTCGGATGGAATGAGCCTCTTCTGAGTCGCAGATTGCTGTCGAAGGGCGTGGCCGATGAGGTGGGCGAGATGCTGGGGAGGGTCACCTTCGCCGAGCTGGTCGCGCGGGCCAAAGAAGAAGAGTCGGTGGAGTATCAGATCTGACGGCGGAGAAGATCGAGATAGCTCAAGGATCGGTGTGCCGACACCGGTATCTCCATCCGGGAATCTCCGAGGAGTCGAGCTGGATCTCCCAAGTTCCTGGGGAATCTCAATTGTCCGTCTGCACGTGTTCTTACCGACGCCGGCAGGACTGCTCACTCCAGACCATTACGGTGCAGCAGCGCGGCCCCTGGGCCCCGGGTGCAGAGGCTTCCACAATGGGTCTTTCGACGCCCAATAGCATGTCTTTCGGGCTCGCTGTCTACGCTTCGCAGGGCGGATCGCTCCTCGCCACGCAAGACTCGCTTCCGGTTGCTGGTCAGGCTCTACCGGATGGGCTTTCCACCCACAAAATCCCGGTGAAAACTCTCAAGATCGCGTCCTCACATCTCTATCCTCCTCTCCCAGGTTTTGCTTGGCACGATGGGGCGACCTCCGCGTTTTGGGAATAAACGCTTCGATACCGAGGTCGATGCCGCCGACCGCACTTGGGGAAGTGCCGTTTCCTGCTTCGGTCGTGAACACCGCCGCAGGTTCGCAGCATGCCGGAGAGCGCGTAGCTGGGGGCGACCGCCGCACGTTGCGCGTTGCCCGAAAACGGGTGTCGGATTGCTCGCGGTCGGGCGATGGGCCGAATCAGGCCGCCCCCATCGGGACGTTCCGCGAGGGGGCCTTTCCCGAGATTCCACAGCCGTGTCAGGCGAGCGGTCAGAGCCCGGCGAGAGACGTCCAGGAGACGTCAGTGCGGCAATGCAGGCGGGCCGCCACCTGGGCGTAGTCGATCCGGCAGTCGATCACGGTTGCCGCAGCCGCAGACAGCGGTAACTGCTCGGATTCCCAGCAAAGGATCACGTCGTAGTCGGGGTCGAAGACGACGGAGGGGCTTTCCGTCCCGTATTGCTGGGCAGCGTCTCGGATGGGGCCGTCTTCGACTCCCTCCGGCAGGACGGCCAAGAGGCGTTTTGCCCCGCCACAGGTCGACAGCTCGGGGGCAGACGCCTCCAGGTAGGCCCCGAGTCCGCCGTTCGGAGTGCCCTCGTGGTGCGGGCATAGCAGGAGCTGGGTGAGGTCCATTTCTCGGAGCACTTCCAGCAGCGCGCCGCGAGCCGCTTGCCTGATGGCCGAGATGAGCGACCGCCGGCAATCCTGACGTTGAGTGAGGACCTCGCAGAGTCCTCCGTTCTTGTCGCAGAGCTCCGACCGGACCTTCCCATCGACCTCCGCGGCCAGTCGCGACATCTGACTTGATATCCGCCGTACGAGGCGACTGCGAACCTCGTCCGGCGGGTCCGGGGCGTCGACTCGGCTCAGGTGCGAAACGGCCTGGAACGCCGATTCGTCGAAGGCGTCGCCGATCAAGCCGAGCTCCCGTTGGAGATTCGTAATCAGATCGAGCACGCGGTTGACCTGGGCCGCGAGGGACCGTACGATTCGCAAGACCCCCGGAATCGCAAGCCAGGAGAGCCGCAGCCCCCAGTAGTCGAGCCATTGTGGTTCCAGGGAGGGCGTCTTCTTGGAGCGCCGGGCGATGCCGAATCGGCGTGTCGCCTGAGCTTGGTCGGGCGGCTGCGCGGATAGCAGTATTCGCTCCATTTCCTCCAGCGCACCTTCGATCCGCGGTTGTTCACGGCAGATCTCGGCTTCTAGAGATCGCAGATGCTGGGCGAACCACTCGCCCGCCCGCCGTGCGGCTCCAGCACCGGCGTCGGGCGAGTCGACCCAACGCAAGATCCAGGCGCAAACATCGTCTTGAAGAGTCCGGCCCGCATTTTCGAGCTGCTTGTCGAGTTCCGCCTGGAGAGCGTGCTGGAGATCCGTCTGGAACCCGTCGGGCACGTTGCGGGGGCCGAGGGCGGCATTGATCGCCGCGAGGATCTTCTCGCCGGGCACCCGGCTCTTTGAACCGCTATCCCGAGTATGGTTGTTGGGGAGGAGCCTTGCGAGCATCTTCCGGAAGAACGCCTCGGGATCATCACTCAACCGTACGCCAATCGCCTTGATAGCGGCCTCGATGAGCGGCTCCAGGTGAAGGTTGTGCTCATCCACCCACCGGTGTGCGAGTCGATGGATCTCGCCGGATTCCGAGCGTGCCTCGTGGGCCGCCCCGTCGTTCGTAGGCGAGGTTGAAGGGGGAGTCCCGGGCGGCTCCCGGCCCGCTCCTGGGTCGTCGCGCCATCTTCGGATCACTCGTTTGCCCAAGGCTTCGGCCGCGCCGGCCAACCCGTCGCTCAGCGTGCGGCCGAAGTGCCAGATCCCGAACGTACGCAACGGCAGGTCCGTCGACGCCGGTCCGTCGAGGACATGCTCGCTTTCTCGGCACTTGTCGAAGAAAGCCCCGCCAGCGGTCGCCGCGTCGACGAAGAGGTACTCGGCCAACCCGTCGACAGCGGACTCGAACTGCGTCTCATCCAGATCGCTTCCGAGCGGGACGAAGTACGTGGCGCGGAAGGGAGCCACGTTGTGGGAAAACGCCGGGAGGCCGGACGCGGAGTCGCCAGGATAATGACTGGTCCGGCCGTAGTGCTGCAATTCGCTGAGGCACGCGTACGCATTGGCGACCGCCAGGTCACGCTCGTGCGGATTGCGACCGCTCGAGTGCGTGAGGATCCCGCAGACTCCGTCGTCGGGGAGGCCGAGATCGTGGAGCACGTGGCGGACCGCGTACCCGACGTCCAGCACCATCCCGCTTCCGGTTCCGCCGGAGATGGACGATACAACGAACACGCGGGGCACGTCGCTGCGGACCTTGAGGCCGGTTCTCGCCGAGGCAGCGGACAGGGCGTTCGGGGCAGTGATCGAGGCGATCGCGTCACGGATTCGCGCGACGATTTCCGGGGCATGGTCGACGAAGGCCAGCCGCCCCAGCGGACGCAGACCCTCGGTCCGCAGGGAGCGCGGGATGTTGTAGAGCCACCGACGGCTCAGCCACGAAAGCAGCCCTTCCGACCGGCGTCGGTAGTCCTGGGGTCTTTGAAGTGGCACGGGAATCGACTCCCCGGGATCGATGGCGTCGGTCGCTGCGCCCTGACCGGCATCGGCGAGAGTCTTGCAGTCCGTGTCGATGAGAAGCAACCGAAAGGCCGGGACTTCCACGTCACTCCCAAAACGGTGATGCATGCGGCGGCGCAGCCGACGTAGAGCCCGGGCTGCCGTGCCGCCGATGCCCACGAACAGCGTCGGTCGGAGCCCGCACTCCTCGGGCGCGATTTCGATGGGCGGGAGTTCCTTGGCCGGCGCCGGGGCCTGCGGGCCGGGGAACTTCGTGCGTTGAACGAGAGCATCGGGAGCTTCCCGCGAGGCGTGCTGCGGATTCCGGGGCATCCCCGCAGCCGGTTGGTCGCCGGTCGCTCGACCCGAAAGCGGCGACTTGCCCAGATCGACCTGTTGGGTGCGCGAGGAGCCGTCGGGCACCGCCGGGCCGGAGCGTCGTTCGTACGGTTCCGGCGCTTCGCGCCCGTCGTCGTCTGGCCCCGGCGTGGAGTCCGGTTTCCGGACGACGTACGTGGCCTCGCACGTGGCAGACGTCGTGTCGCTTGGACAATCCGGATCGTCGAGCTGCCCGTCGCGCGCCCCCGTCCTGATGACGCCTGCCGAGTCGCCTCGTCCGAGCAGGGCATCGACCATCGCCCGGCAGTTCGGGAATCGCTCCTCAGGATCCTTCGACAGCGCCCTGGCGATGATCGGCTGATCGGAGCGTGCAAGGACCGCGAGCCGGGGTGGGCTGTGCAGGTGTTGGGCCGCCAGTTGCGACGCCGTTCTTCCCGGGAACGGCAAAGCGCCGGTGAGCATCTCCTGGTAGACGATCGCCAGGCTGTACTGATCGCTTTTCAGGCTGGGACGGCCATCGAAGACCTCGGGAGGAGCATAGACGGGCGTTAGACCGCCCATTAGGGAGACCGTCGCCTCGTGCACGTCTTTGACGAGCCCGAAGTCGGCCACCTTGACCCGGCCACCCACGATCAGCAGATTCTCCGGCTTGACGTCGAGGTGCTGCAGCGAGTGGCGCTCGCTCATGTAGTCGAGGGCGTCGGCGGCATCGCCCAGATAGACCAGCAGCTCGTCGTGCGGGATTCCCCGCTGGCCCGACCTCTGGCACGCTTCGAAGCGGTCCTTGAGACTGAGGTCGGCCAACTCCATGACCGCCACGAGCTGGCTGTCGACCACCTCGATTCGTTCCATCGACAGGATGAACGGATGGCGAACCTCCTTGATGCGATTGAGTGCTTTCCGCTCACGGGCGGCCCGCTCTTCGTCGAGGTACCCGTAGACGAACTTCACGGCCTTTTCGAGTCCACCGGGCGCTTCGGCCCTCCATACCTCGCCGTACCCGCCTGCACCGATCCGGTCCTTGATGGTGTAACCCGGGATGAGCTCGTTCGTTCTGGCGACTGGAGATGACACGGTTCGCCAATGCTCAGGTGGCCGATTCCCAGACGTTGCTACAATCCGACGACGATGGCATCCGGTTCAGGTTGAGTCCGCTCGAGACTCCGTTCCGCTCTGTGGCTTGCACGCTCCCGGTGGAAGTTCTTGCAGACTACTGCGCTCTTCTCCAATCGGGTCCAGGCGCGGATACGGTCCTCTCGTGTTCTTGAAGGGCGTGGACGGGCTGCGGACCGCCGAAATAGGGACCTTGGCCGAACCTGCACCCCAGCTCATGGCAGATGGCCGCTTCGTCTTCCTCTTCCACGCCCGTGGCAACGACTTCACAGCCCATCTCTTGACTCGCCCGGATCAGAGGCGCAAGCCGCCGCTGCCGCTCGCGGTTAGTGTGGATGCGATGCACCAGCGGCGAGGCCAGGTTGAGGAAGTCGGGCCGAATCCCCTCCAGTTGCACGAGTTGCGTCTTGCCGCCAACGAAGCCGTCGCATGCCAGGCCGATTCCCAGCTATTGGAGCCGCAGTTGGAATTCCCGGAAGGGGGGCGTATCGGTGAAGGCCGCCTCGGGCACTTCGACGGCAAGCCGCTGCTGCTCTGCGAGACCTCCGCGGAGTCGGCCGAGTGTGTCGGGGAGCTCCGAAGCACCGATCTCGCCGGCGTGCAGCTTGAGAAACAGCGTCGTCTCGTCCGTCAGTGTCGATGCCTCTTCGACGGCCAGCAAGCGCTGGAGGTATCGCATCCGTTCGGTCAGTCGGCACTCCACGCCGAGAAGCATCCTCCCGGCCTGCCTTCCATGGAACGTGTCGCCCTGCTCGGCAAGCGCCGCGTAGCCTAGCACGAGGTCGTCGTTGAGCCCGACGAGAGGTTGAAACCGATTGAAGATCGCGCGGCGGGTGAGCACTTCCCCAGCGCGACGAACCGCCAGAATCAGATCGACCGGCGCGCCGTCGTCATCGCGGTCAGTGTGCTCGAAGGCGATGACCTCCGTGATGGTCTTCCGCGCGTGTTCCCGCGTGCCCAAGTAGAACGTGAGTTCTGCGTCGGCAATCAACAGCAGGTCGCCGTCTTCGAGTGCGGCCTTCTCAACTCGCCGGCCGTTGAGGAACGTCCCGTTCGTGCTCCCGAGATCCTCAATCCGGTAACGGCCGCCTTCCCTGACGATCAACGCGTGCTCCCGAGAGACGCGGCTCGAGTTGATTTGAAGATCGACGTTCTCGTTCCTGCCGATGGTGAACGGCAGCGATTCCAGCGGAATCTGCTCCGGCAAACCGCTGCCGCTCGGATAGCGCTCCAACCAGGGGTTTCCCGTGACGCGCTCGTAGGTGGGTTGCGTTTGCATCGTTTGTAGCGATTCTCATGCCCGCGCTGCCCTGCGGCCGGCACGCGGGGTACCTGCGACTGCGTCTGGAGGGGCCCGCTCAACAGGCCGGAGTTGCTGCGGCAGCCGTGCCGAACCGCCCACGAAGGCCCCGAACCCGCTCACCTCCCCCCGCCCGGAAGAGGCGCACCGCCCGGCGTTTCGGCGGTCCCCCACAATGCAAACATAGCATGGGTTTCCCCAGGAGGTTGCCCCGAGCAGCCCCGGGGAACGGGAGTACGTCGGGGGGCATGCCCGGCGCCGGCCATCCCCCTGTCCAGTAACCGGGGGGGCGTATCCCGAATCGCTCGTCGGCCTCGGCTGATGACGTAGAGTAGACATGGGGAGTTCTGCCGCTCGCAGCATGAGGACGGTGCGCGCGACGGCGCCGGGCTCCGACCTTCGCCTCCTCCGTCGAATCAAGATCGCCGACCGTATGAGCTTTGGACCGCTGAAGATACTGATCTCCTCCGAGAAACGAAGCCTGTTGCGGGGGCTGTCGAGGTTCTTGGGTGCGTTCGGCTACGAGGTGCATCAGGCCGCCCAGCCAGAGCTGGCCGCGCGCGTCCTCGAATGGGCCAAGCCGGACGTCGTGATCGTCGACGGCGAGCCGAGCGTGCTCCATGCCCTCGAGCTGTGCCGCTCGGTCCGTGACCCGCAGCGACGCCACGCGCACGTGTTCCTCCTCCTCGGATCGCCGAATCCCGACGATCTGATCGATGCCCTGGAGACGGGCGTCGACGACTTCCTCGCCAAGCCGATCGTCTACGGCGAGCTGCTCGTCCGGTTGAGGGCGGGCGTGCGGGCCTCGGAGTTCGAACGGCGCGTCCGAGAGCAAGAACGCGTCGACCCGCTTTCGGGACTGCTCCGCCGTTGGGCCTTCCACGAGGCACTGGCCCGATCCCTGTCGGCCGGCTCCGGCGCGGAGACGTCGGGAAGCTGCGTGGCGGTCGAGATCGACTTCTTCGAGCAGCTCAAGGACGTGCACGGGCGCGCGGTGGGCGACGCGATCGTGCGTGCCGTGGCCGCCAAGCTGAGCAGCCTGTGTGCGGATTCCGACCTGCTCGCCCGTTTCGCCGGCGGCCGTTTCGGCGTGTGGCTGGCCGGCGCGTCTGAGGACGCGGCAGTCGAATGGGCCGAGCGCGCCCGCCGTGCGATCGAAGAAGCGGCCGTCGACCTGGCGGACACCACGCTCGGTTGCACCGCAAGCGTTGGCGTGGCCGAATGGGCGGAGGGTCTGAGCGACGCGGAGTCGCTCGTGCGGCGCGCCCTGGAAGCGCTCGAGTGCGCGAAGACCTCCGGACGCCAGTGCGTGGTCCGGTTCGGCGAGTTCGACGCGGAGGCGGAGGCATGGGAGGAGCTCGCCGCGCCGGGGAAGCTGTTCGAGCAAACCTTGGCCCAAGACGTGATGACCCCGTGGCCGCTCCTTCTGCGCTCCAACCAGACGGCGGCGCGGGCCGCGGCGGCTTTGCGACAAACCGGACTGCGGTGCGTGCCGGTCGTCGACGCGGACGGCAAGTTCGTGGGGCTGGTCTCCGCAGACCGCCTTCGTGCGGAGCCGTCGGCAAACGACGTGCTTGCTGGGCCGATTTCCGAAATCGTGGAAACCGACGTGGCCACCTGCGATGGAGGCGCGAGTTTCTCCGAGCTTATCCGGTCTCTGGAGCATTCGTCGGGTTCGATAGTCGTCGTCCTTCGCAACGATTCGCCCACGGGTTTCCTGACCCTTAAGACCCTCGCCGCGATGAGCAAGCCCGTCGACGTCGGCGGCTTTCGCAGCGACGTGCCGTGCTCTTGGGCCAGCGACTACCTGCTGGTGCACGATGCCTGCTCGATGGATTTCGTCGGAGCGTCGAAAGCAACGCCTGAACGGTAGGCTGCCACGAGGTCTCGCCGGCGCACCGGCAGGGTGCCCGCGACACCCTGATGCCCCGAGCGATGGACAATCCGTCCCCTTCAGGATCAGGCGAACGGGAATCAAGGCTCGCAGGGCAGCGCTCTGGGGATTCCCGCATCATGGTGCAGAGGTCGGCGCTTCCCGCCACGCGTGGAGCTCAGTCAGGGCCCTGAGCCCGCTGGCCGGCTCGGCACGCTCTCTCGTCGTCAGCAGCTCCGTCCCCGATGCCCACCGGGCGCGTGGGAGTCTTTCGCAATCACGGCGGTGAAGTAGCTTCGCGCCACGCGGTCGAAATACTCGGAGCGCATCTCCAGAGGTACGTCGTTGTACGCGCAGTAGTTGCGGATCTGACTCAGAAGATCTCGCGGATGGCAGCGCCGCATGGGGCGATTGTCGGGGCGATAGTGTTTTGTTATCAGGTGGTCGACGGCTTCGCCTGAGTACTCACACCCGAATGAGCGGCAGTAGAGCTGGAACAGCCGGTGGAACTCCTCTTCGGTGGCGTCGCCGATCTCGATTTTGTAGGGGATCCGTCGCAAGAAGGCCTCATCGACCAGATCGCGGGGCTCCAGATTCGTGGAGAAGATGATCAGCTGCTCGAAGGGCAACTGGATCTTCTTGCCCGTCGACAGCGTCAGGAAGTCGACCCGGTTCTCCAGGGGGACGATCCAGCGGTTGAGCAGCTCCGCGGGCTCGATGCGTTGACGCCCGAAATCGTCGATCAGCAGGCATCCGCAGTTGCTTTTTACCTGGAGCGGAGCCTCGCTGACGTTGCTGTGGGGATCGTGCCGGATTTCGAGGTTATCCATCGTCAGCTCGCCGCCCACGACGACCGTGGGTCGGCGGATGCGCACCCAGCGAGGGTCGTGCTCGGTCGCCTGGATAATGCCGCCCTGGCTGCTTTCCACCTCCTGATGATAGGCGGCGTCGAAGACCTTGATCAGTTGCCCGTCTTCGATGATCGTATGCGGAACCCAGACGTGCTGGCCGAAGCACATGGTGATCCGCTTGGCGAGCGTCGACTTGCCGTTTCCGGGAGCCCCATAGAGAAACAACCCCGCCCCGGCGTTGACGGCAGGGCCGAGGTCCTCGAACAAGTTGGCGTCGATCGAGATGTCGGAGAACGCCTTCTCCAGTTGATCCCGCTTCGGGGCTTCGGCACGGATCGTCTGGGCCTCGACGGAAAGCACGTAATCAATCAAGGTGACGGGGGCCGGGCCCGCATAGGCGCAGGCTTTCAGCGCAGCTTGGGCGTGGTCGCGCCCCTGCTGGGTCAACGTGTAGTAGTAGTCGTTCACGGGGGCCGACCCAGTGTGGACGATCATCTGACGCGTTCGCAGTCCCTGGAACAACCCCTCCAGGATCCCGAACGGGAGACGCACCCGATTGGCGATCTCCCGGCCGCTGATCGTCCCCACCAGCGACAGGTGCTTGCACACGAGCGATTCGACGTGGGAGACGGTGAGCCCGGTCTCCTCCAGGGATCGGGGCGAGGCAGGCTGAAAGACCTCATCGGAGAGGATCGATGCCAGCAGGCTCCCGTCCAGCGCTCTTGTGTCGGTTGCCACGATTTCTCCTGCCTGAGACGCTCGTCGAGGAATCGGGCGCGGCCGGGTCGCGCGGCTTCACGTTGGGCCGACCGAGCCTCCATCCCAAGTGTAGTCCACCTCCGTGTAGACCACATCGAAGCCAGACAACCGTGACTTCCGGCAGAACCCGCACGTGCATCGACCGCCCGAATTGGCGTCCGAGCGATAGCCGGCTTGTCCTACTCCCGGGCGACTTGAAAGCGTCCGCCGAACCGGCACCCGACGAGCACCATGGGCTCGCCCATCTCGCCCCGTCCACATTCCGCGTCACCACACCCCTCACCTCCGTGAACCGGCTCGACCAGCCCGGACCGGTACGCCCGCACCTCGGTCGTGTGCACTATGTCGGCCACGACGTACTCGGTGATCGGCGGCCCGCACAGAGCGACCACAAACGAGCGGCATTCCGGGCGATCTCGCAACAGGAACGACACTCCGTCGCTCGTCAGGTCCCGAGACTCGGCGCAGAAGAACTCCGCTTCCTCGGGGAATCGCGAGCCGTCACAGGGCGCGATCCGCTGGATGGCGAAGAACGGCCTCCGCCGACAGCGACGACGCTCCTCTCCGGCTGGCGGGGACGCATCGATGCCCGCAAGCCCATGATCGACCAAGACCGGATCGGACATGGCAGATACTCCGCAACACGCAAGTCTACAGCCCCCTGGACTGATCGAAGACGACTCCCGTGGCGACCGTTCGCCTTGAAAAACATAGCTTCAGAATCCGCGCCACGCCGGAAGACCGTGTGGACCTCCAGGCGGCGAGTCCCCGTCCCCGAGGCGGCCCGTTGCCGGATGGTCCATGCTCGTTGGGGCCTGTTGCGGGTTGTCTTCAGAGGTCCAATACCTTCTGGCGATTCCTTCGAAATCCAGCTATCGCCAGGTGGGACGTGGCCGACCGACGAAGGACACCCGCTACATCAAACAGATGTCCACACGCTTCCACGTGAGCTACCGGATCGACTACGCCCGGATCGCCGAGGATCAAAAGAGCGACGGTCTGACCCTCGCTTCACCTGTCGGGGGAGAGGGAGATTCCTGTTCGGCCGATCCTGGCAAATTGTCAGGCCGGCAGAGTCGGGCTGCTGCAAGGGCCGGTTTCAGTCACGTCGGGGCGGGCGACGGATTGCCGGTTACGGGCAAATCGCCTCCCAGGTCCAATGGGGGCGGGGGGAAATCGACTCGCATGAGCGTCTCGCGACCGCGCCGCAGGGCTTGAAAAAGGGCCCCGTCGCTCTGCAATCGCTCGACGAAGGACTTGCTGGCGACACACGGCCGTCCGTTGAGGACGATGACGACCTCCTCGTCGCGACGGGCTTGTATCGCCTCGCTCTCTGTGGAGAAGCCTCTGATCAGCGGCATTCATCGAGCCCTCATACGCGCGGTGCAGCCCTTCTCCCTCTCATCGGTGTGCCAACGGCCTCTTCTCCAGTGGAGTGCCGTGCAGAGATCGGTCCCGGGCCTTGACGAATCTCAGAGCACGCCTCAGAAGGCCGCCAGTGACCGCATTCATGTGGTCCGGGAACGGGCGAGTACCGAGAATCTCCGCAGGAAGACCCGATGAACTGGGACACTACTAAGCCCTTTCAGACACCCTCTCAGCCCCGCCCCGGGCCTCCGATTCGCAACGGCCCGCTCGGGGCGCCCGGCGCCAAGCGGCGCACCAGGGTAGCCCGGCCCCATGCCGCCGCAATCGGCACGAAAGGAAAGCCCGACGCAACTCCTTGTCACGTCGGGCTTTACCCAAAACTGGGGAACAGGGATTTGAACCCCGACTAACTGATCCAGAGTCAGTCGTGCTACCGTTACACTATTCCCCAATTCGACGCCCGGACGGGCCGGGGGGGCCGGAGGGCGGGGTTACGTAAAACGTATGGTGCGAGCCCGGTTACGTCAAGGGGAGAAAGGACGAGCGGTTGACGGACACGCGACAGCGAACTTAGAATCCATCGTGACTGCCGTTGGGGTCCGCGGTCAAGCTGGGTCGTTGGCCCGCTGCCGGCGTCATTCGGGGGCCTTGACGTCAGTAGACTATCCTCCCAAAGTGGGGTTCACCGCGACATGGCCGTGTTACGGGTACTCAAGGGACAGAATCCCGGGCAACTCCTCCCGTTGGAGGGTGATTCGATCGTCCTGGGGCGTCATCCCGAGTGCGACGTCGTCCTGGAAATCGGGGCGGTCAGCCGGCAGCACGCCCGGCTCATTCGGGCGGGCGACGACTTCTACGTCGAAGACCTCAACAGCCGCAACGGCACGTTTCTCAACGACGAGATGGTGGCAGGGCGGCAACGGCTTCGGGAGAACGACCGGCTGCGGATTTGTGACATGGAGTTCGTGTTCCACGCGGGCGGGGCGGACAGCGCGGTCCCGGTCGCCGGCAAGGACGAGACGATCGACGGCGCCGTGCTGATCGACGATGAGCCCCAGGCGAGCGGCTCCACGGTGATGTCGAAGGTGAACGTCGGGTCGGGCGCGTCGGCACTTCGGCTGACGGTCAACGCCGAGGCGAAGCTGAAAGCGATCCTGGAGATCGGCCAGAACCTGGGGCGGGCCGTCGAGCTCGACGAGGTGCTGGCCAAAGTGCTGGACAGCCTGTTCTCGATTTTCCTCCAGGCGGACCGCGGTTTCGTGGTCCTCAAGGACCGGGCCTCGGGGGGGCTGGTGCCCAAGGCGCTGAAGCACCGCCGCGAGGAAGCGGCCGATCAGATCCGCGTCAGCCGGACGATCATCAACGGCGTGATCGAGAGCCGGCAGGCGATTCTCTCGGCCGACGCGTCGACCGACTCCCGCTTCGACATGGCCCAGAGCATCGTTGATTTCCAGATCCATTCGATGATGTGCGCCCCGTTGGTCGGCAGCGAAGGCGCCGTGCTGGGGGTGATTCAGATCGACACGACGGACCAGCGGCAGCGTTTCGGGCAGGACGACCTGGAGGTGCTGGCCAGCGTGGCCTGTCAGGCGGCGGTCTCCGTGGAGAACGCGCAGTTGCACGAGATCGCGGTGCAACAGGCGAGCTTGCGTCGGGAGCTGGCCGTCGCGTATCGGGTGCAGCAGGGGTTTCTTCCCGCCTCCCCCCCCGATCTAGGAGGGTACGAGTTTTTCGATTACTACGAGCCGGCCAAAGAGCTGGGGGGAGACTACTTCGACTACGTGTCGCTTTCGCGCGGGCGGCTGGCCATCGTGCTCGGCGACGTGTCGGGGAAGGGGGTTTCGGCGGCGCTGCTGATGGCCAAGCTCTCGGCCGAGACGCGCTACTGCCTGGTCAGCGAAGCGACGCCGGCGGGGGCCATCCGCCGACTGAACGAGACCTTCTGCGGCTCTCGCTGGGAGGACCGTTTTGTGACGATGGTCCTGGCCGTGTTGGACCCGGCCAAGCACGAAGTGTGCCTGGTCAACGCCGGCCACATGCCCCCGATCCTCCGTCACCCTTCTGGAGCGATCGAAATGATCGGCGAATCGGTCAGCGGACTGCCCTTGGGGGTCGCCGACGGCATGGAGTATGAGCCGGCCACGGTGACGCTGGCCCCCGGCGATTCGCTTACGACCTACACCGACGGTATCTCGGACGCGATGAACGTGGCCCACGAGTTCTACGGCACCGAGCGGCTGGAGAAGCGGCTGCGCGGCCCGGCCGACGGGGTCAAAGACCTGGGCCAGCGGATCATCGACGACGTGCGGCGTTTCGTGGGCAAGCAGGCCCAGAGCGACGACATGTGCGTCACGGTCTTCGGACGCGTGAAGTGAGTGGGGAGCGGGGAGAAGGGAGTTGGGAGAAGGGAGTTGGGAGAAGGGAGTTGGGAGTTTTGGCGTTCCCGTGTTTCCCTCGTTCCCAACCTCCACGGGATCCCTCCCTCGTCCCTAAATCCCAGCTTGGGGGCCACGGAGTTTACTACTCCTTATTAAGTCACTCCCCACTCCTTACTCCCTTCTCCCAACTCCTTTCTCCCAACTCCCCACTCTACTTCAGATGCGCCCGGCGGAGGGCGGCGATTTGCCGGAGGGCGGGCTTGGGTTGTCGTCGGAGGTCGAACAGGCCGCCGTGGGCGAAGTCGTGCGGCTCGAAGTCGCGTAGCTGGTTCCAGAGGACGCCGTGCACGTACGGCTTGGCCAGGATCAGCGGCAGGAAGCGGGCGACCCAGGTCTCCTGGGCCTTGGGGGTCCAACTGTGGGGCGGGAGCCTGGCCGCCCGACGCGCCAGCGGGTCGTCCCCGTCGGCACTGGGCACCGTCAGGCCCACGAACAGCGGCACGCCGAGCAGGTTCCAGTAGTCCAGGTGCTGGCTGAACTCCAGGGGATCGCGCGACAGCGTGCCCCCGGGGTGATAGCCCACGTTGATCTCCAGCATCAACCCGGAGAGGCCCAGGTTGGCCCGGACCAGCGCGTCGGCAATGTGCAGCGGCGGGAAATCCATCTCGCGACGGCTGAGGTACTCGCCCCACGGCTGATCGAAGGAGACCAACAGGGGCGTGGTGGCGTCGAGTGCGCGGGTGATCTCGATCGCGCGGGCGGCCAGCCTGACCTTTTCCTCTTCGGACATCGACAACACGTCGGGCGAGTTGACACGGCCGGCGCACTGCCAGAGGCTGACGCGGCCGTTATAGCGACGGACGGCCGCCTTGACGAACTCGGAGGCCAGGCCCATCAGGCCGTCGAAGTCGTTTTCGTACAAGGCGAGCCAGTCGGGGAGGCTGTGCTGGTCGAACCGGAGGAGCGGCCCGGCGCTGAGCATGAGTCCGCGGGCCCGGCACCACTCGACCTGTTTGTCGGTGGTGTCCCAGCAGTAGTGTCCCTCGCTGGTTTCGATTTCGCGCCAGACGAGCGGCACGTTGGCCGAGTTGAACGCCCCGACGGTTTGCCTGGCCGTCTGCTCGTCGAGCAGCGAGAGTCCCAAATCGACGCCCCAGAAGCTACCCGGCTTCTGCGCCGCGGATCGCCGGACCTCGATCACCTGCTCGGCATAGGAGGCGGCCAGCAGATTGGCGGCATCGAGGCCCAGCCGGACGGCCTCCTCGGCCAGCTTGACCGACTGCTTCGAGCGATGCTCGACCACGGCGGCTTGCGCGAAGAACCCAAGCGCCTCGGCCAGCGTGTCGTGCACCTGCTCGGGTACGCTCAGCCCGTTCATCGCCCATTCGGCCAACTGCTTGCGGACCTGCCCGATCTTGCCCCGGCCAGTTCCAGAGGCAGATAGTACGGTTCGGACCGCTCCATCAGCGTGGCGGTCGACAGCGTCACCTGCCCGTAACCCTCGACCCGCCAAGGGATATGGAGCGTACCCGAATCGGACGCGGACCGCTCCAGAATGAGCTCGCCGTCCTCGCGACGGACGTGGACCTGCCACGGAATCCGGTCAAATCCCGACAGATACGCCTGCTCGACCGTCTCGTCGCTGATGCGATCGGGCGGAAAGATGAATCGCATCAAACCCATCAGGACGGTTTCCTCAGCAAGCCAACAGGGTGGGGAGGTTACCGGGGGGACGGGCGGGCCGCCGGCATCCTGCCGGGAGGGCCCCATCGCCGCTCGCGCGGGGAGGTGGGAATGTGCACCAAGTCTCTCCCCCTTTCGGGCCGGTTCCTCCATAAGGAGTGTAGCGGAGTCCGGGTATCGGTTCAAGCAGGAGTGGGACCCTTGGCCAGGGCCTTGCCTACCTGTTATATTTTCGGACGCTAACGCCCTTTGAGCAAGGAATGGTTTGATGACCAGAGCCGTCGTGTTGGAGACCTCGATCCCGGGGCTACCCGTCAAACGAGGGAAAGTGCGCGACATTTACGACCTGGGCGATCGACTCCTGTTGGTCAGCACCGATCGGATCAGTGCGTTCGACTGGGTCCTGCCCACCGGAATCCCCGACAAAGGTCGTGTGCTGACCCGGATCGCCGCCTTCTGGTTCGACCTGCTGGAAGAGCCGCACCACCTAATCACGACCGACGTGAACCAGATGGACTTGCCCGCGGGCGTCGACCGGCAGATGCTCGCCGGACGATCCAGCCTGGTTCGGAAGACCGACGTCGTGCCGATTGAGTGCGTGGTGCGGGGCTACCT
>Ga0180431_10004667_pt1 | contig 17019 bp, 14 predicted proteins | sample SS_ome_11_FD_132459 | JGI IMG/M metagenome (GOLD analysis project Ga0180431, IMG submission 132459) | Hypersaline lake sediment archaeal communities from the Salton Sea, California, USA - SS_1_MS_1 metaG | ecosystem: Environmental > Aquatic > Non-marine Saline and Alkaline > Hypersaline >... | reverse complement strand
GTATGTGGGCGAAGTGGGCTGGTATGTGGGCGAAGTGGGCTGGTATGTGGGCGAAGTGGGCTGGTAGGTGGGCGAAGTGGGCTGGTAGGTGGGCGAAGTGGGCTGGTATGTGGGCGAAGTGGGCTGGTATGTGGGCGAAGAAGGCTGGTACGTGTAAGAAGTAGGCTGGTACGTGTAAGAAGTAGGCTGGTACGAACCCGTTGAAGAAGCAGGCTGGTACGAACCCGTTGGCAAGCGTGGTAAATACCGTTCACCTGTTGGTTTAGTCGGAGGAGTGTAAGAGGGGTAGGGGTTGAGTTGGCGAACCCGTGTGGGGGTCTTTGATAGAGCTGGCATCTCAACCCCAGCCGCGTTAACTCCTTCATCCTGGGGACCCAGTGCTATGAACCGAACTACCTGCGAACACAGCGTCCGCCCACTTGCATCCGCATCATTGACCATATTGTACTTGCCCACACCACTCTCAAACCACTGGGTCATCGCTGGACCCACTAATGTTGCATTCACCCTCACTATCTCCTCTTGCACCTTTTCAGGTTCCTTTCCGGCTTTGAGCTCGGCCGCCAGCACCCGCAATTCGGCCATCCCCCGCATTGCCTCGTCTGGCAACGGACCCAACGACGCTGGACCCAACTCCCGCACTGCCTTCTGCGCCTTCTCGGCACGCCCTTGGATGGCGTCAACTCGCACCAACAATTGCTCGTATCGCTCGGCCACATACTCTTTGGTATAGTAGCCGTTGACCAGCATCATCTGGAGCTGAATAATTTCGGCCGCAATGGTCTTTCCCTCTTCGACTGCATTGAGAAGAGCGACCCTAGGCACTTCGTACATCACCACTACCATACTCCTACATTGTGCAATCGGCGGTCGTACCGAGCCAACATCGCAAACAAATTGGTCTGCGCTACCATACGCTGCTTCTCCTTGACCGATGGGTCAACTCGATGACGCTGACGATACGTAAGGATTGTCCACGCCAACACCAAGAGCCCCAGGCAGAGAACTGCGTTAACTGTCATTGAGAGTGCCTCGTGCCGACGGCGGTGACACTCTTGGAGCGCCTCACTCAACGATTCGGCTGTTCCAGGCTCGACCAACGACGGTTTGCGAACAGCAATAGAGGATGGCATACCCTAGTAGTCAACTGTGTATTGCAAAGGCAAAATCATCGCATTCTTACTGTAGACTATGGCTCAGCTACCAAAGGCAGGACGCGTCGCGATCGTTGCGATCATTATAATCACACTCATTTCTGTGCTGGGTACTGCCCCTACCTGGATCGGCGCCAGTTTTGCCGCCGCCCCCGCAGCCGCTTTCTTCATCGTCAACTCAGGACTCTCTAACGTACACAACTACGTCAACCGATGTATCCAGCAAAACTGCACAAACACCGAGTACGGTTTGCTATTTGCCTCTTTTCTCCTCCTTCCCTCTCTTGCAATCTATGGAGTTCAGCTGGCTGCAAGTATGGCAGCCGGTAAACTGGCGTGCCCCACCAAACTGCACTGGCCAACGATGGCAGCCTCGGCAGCGGTACCCGCAGGAGGAATGCTGTTGTGGTCTCTCTCCGTCATGGCCATTGGTTTTCAGCAGCTTGTCTACAACCAACCCATTACCTCCACTCTTGCAACTTTTGCTGAACCATTATTTGTCTACGGCTACATTTTAACGTGCAGTGCAGCTGCCACCCTAATTGTGCTCCGGAAAACGTGCGAAACTCCACAAGAGGTGCAAGAAAAGGCGATTGATGAGAGTTTGGCGGCACTCAACAAGCCGGTGGCACCCGAGCCCACTTATACTCATTCGTCTTAACCATTCGTCTTAACTAGCCAGGGGGTCGCCCTAGGTCATCCGCTTTGCCGCAGCATAGCTCAGCACCGCCAGCATCACTACACACAACCACAACGGAATTACCGTTGTTTCGGGTCGTCCGATCCCAAAGGGACGCATATTCCCCTTGGCATCGAACACCGCTGCCGGTCGCCAATAGACCAACATCGCATACAAAAATACAAAGATGGCGACAGCTGTCAACATAATGTTGTCGTGAGAGAGCATTGGAGGCTGCTAATATACCCTCAGAAACCTTCATCGCCATCTAAATCGCCATAGTCATCGTCCTCGGCTTGCCACGACATGTCTAATGCCTCTGCTACATCAGGGTCGTCTAGCAGATCGCTAATCTCGGCACCTACCCGCACCCGACCCAGTGCGTCTCTCAGCTGCACATCATTTGCTTCGCGTGCCTCAATCTCGGCCATTTCCGCATCGTACGACTCCTTCGTATACGAATACAGCTCCTTGCTTTGACCCTTGGCCCACTTTCCTAGCTTGTTGTTCTTCATCAGATTCTCGATCTCTCGTTGTTCGTCCGTCATGTTTTTCAGATAGTTGGTGATCTGATCCTTTTCCTTCTCCTTGGCTACCAGCAGTCGCCGGCGCAAGCTCTCCATAGCCTCGCGAGTTGAGGTGAGTCGGGTGCCGGCAATCTGAGCAAAGACCAACAGCAATACCCCAAGCTGGTTCGGCAACGTTACTCCCTCGGGCACAAAACGTCCAATATCAAAGGCAATAAGTAAGCCTGTCTGCGCCAATACCACCATGATGTTGGTCAGCGGGTTGCCAGGGTTGTTGCCAATTCGCACACGAACCGATTCGACCGTGTCAGACAGCAGTTGTGCAAGAGAAGGGGTGCCGAGTGAGCCCAGGAGCAACGGGCGAAGCGATTCATTGCCGTAGAATGGTGCAAACGCCTCTATCTGTCGTGTCCACAGATTCATCACATCCTTTTGGTGCCGGCGGCTGAGACCCCAGTGCGAAGGAGGTGGAGGCGGGGTCGTCGACACTTCGTTGGTGATCATCGATGGCCATGTACGTGAGACCCATTCGGTCGCAGTAATCAGATCGTCAATATCATTAAATCGTGAGACGGTTTGGATCGCTCGTAACGTGTTTTGCCGGAGAGCCGACGTCATCTTGGTCTTTTCGATTTCGGTGCGCACTGCTGTTTCAGCAGAGTCTCGGAGTTGCATTGCTTGGTCCAACAGTGCTCGTTCCCCAGTGCCCGAGTTAACTACATCTACGCAGAGTTGAGCCAGCGCAAGGGCGCGATCCTGAAAGCCTCGGGGGTTTGGCCGGGGAACAATGGCGGGTTGTGGGTCAGGCACTTCCGAACTCCGGAACACTGCCGCCAACACCTCGTCAACTCGCGCCCGCATCGATCCCACTCGCCGACTTTGGTCTGGACCGGGGCACTCTGCCAACGCCGACGCCGACTGGCTCGGATCGCCACCACAATACCGCCGAATCACTGCATTCTCAGTTTCCTCGTCATCTTCTTGCGGGATTGGCGGATAGACTGGCTTGGTGTCCTTGATGAGGACGAAGGCCGGCGAATGAACGCACCGTTTCCACTCCAGTGTTCGTCGTCCCAGTGCATCAGCCAGCCGCACCAACTGCGCTGCATCCTTTGGCCGAAGGCTTCGGTCTGCACAGCACGCATTGTTGGTATAGGGAACACCATTGATTGTCTTGAGCTGTGGCTCACTCGCCTTTACCACCTTTCGCTCCTCAGCCTGGAGTGTGAAACCAGGCTTCATAGCGGCCCACGCAGTTGTCAGATGCTCGGTGTAGCTCGGCCGGAAGCGATCGCTTTCAACTCGCTGATCCCCTCGCTGTGGCGGGTCCGCCGGCGGCAAGTATCCCGGCCACGCCCCAACCACTACACTTTCCTCCTCTTGCTCATCCGCCTCTACCGGCGCAGACCGACGCGTCTCCAACATCCCCGCCACACTCGGTGTCTCCGCCATAATTGCCAAGAACTTCATCAGCTGCTTCGTCAGTGCCTGCTCACCCGTCTTTTCCAGCGTTGTCCACGGCGGGTTGTCCGTTTTGATGCGGTTAACTACGCAGGCCACGGTGCGAGCCGCTGTCTCCTCCTTGATGTCGGGATTGAGTGGGAACCCCATCAGCGTTCGCGGACACCCCGGAATGAACCGCTTCGCCTTGGTCGGTCGTTCAGCTGTCTGAATCGCTACAATGAATCCGCATAGTGCGAGCTGAACAGTCATGTTTTCTGCCACAAAGTCGTATGATGGAAGATTCTTGTTCGTCTTGACCCGTGCTCGCTCCCGACGGTTCTCATAGTCGGTGCGATTCGGCAGACGATCCGCCAGACCCATGACCACTTGCGACTGAATGAATTCCATCTGTTCATTGCTAAGCTCGATACCCAACGCGGATCCCACTCCCTTGACCACCTGCCGAGTCATATCCGCTTCCTCCGATGTGGACTCGGGACCGTCCTCGGTGATCATCCCTGCGAGCAGCGTCATCGGCGGCTCGGGTAATGTATCGGCGGCCGTCTCAGGATCCACCGCATAATCAATAATCTTGATCGTCATACCACTGTACCGATCCACCCACATGTCGCCCATTTCTGAAAGTGTACCCCGAGTCGCACACACCTTTTCCAAAGCATCCACGTACTCACCACGATAGTAGGCATCGGCAAGTTCGCTCAGAAAAGTCGGATAGATTGGAACACCAGTATCCTTACACACACGAACCCACTCAGTTGGTCCAGGTACTGTAAACTCTCGTTCAAAGCGAAGAAGATCATTTTGTTTGGTTGCTAGGTCGCTCTGAGCCAGAATGGCTTGAAAGAGAGGCATGTGGGGTGATTGAACTGCCTCTTCATCACTCTTGCCTACCGCTTCCAGATCACCAGCCCCTCGTGTCTGGCGCTGACGAGCAAATTCAATCAGCCGTGGCAGCTCCCGTAGTGCCCGTTCTCCATAGTTTTCGCGTTCGTTTGGTTGGGACATCATCTTGTTCGCCTCTTGCCGAAGAATCTTGACCACTGCCTCGTTCGCGGCTTCCTCTGGCGTACTGCAATCTGTCTTGGCAGCCAAACAGTCCAACTTTTCCACACAGACCTTCTTGCCGTCTCCTGTAGGTGCGGTGGGCTCATCGCCAATCCATTCTCCGGGTCCAAGTCTGTAGACGGTGCGGAGCGGACCGACGGTAACGTAGTCGCCAACTTGGACAGTGCGCCCTCCCGAAATGAGCGATTTTGCCTCAGTCTGCGCCACCTCGGGTCGTAGCCCATTCTCCTTGGTCAGATGCCCTATCAGCATCTCCGCGTATTCATCGTCTTCCATGCCGGGTGGTCGCGGCACCACTTCCAATACATCTTTGCGAGTAGGATCCAATTCGGCGTCAAACTTTAGTCCACCCGTCAGCGCCTTTTGCAGATCGCTCTTCATGGCGATCTCAGTGTCATAATGTTTGGCCACTTGCCCCAGACTACACCCGTGATTAGTTGCACCCTCACGTTCTGACGCCAGAGTATCGGACGTCTTTGGGATGTCACCCGCCACAAGAGTCTCGGCGCGGTCTGCCAGTGCTCGCGGCAACGTAGCATCCTTCTGGCTCAGTGAGACGTCATAGAACAACACAGCACCCTTATCGATCCGAAGCATCTCAGCCAACGCCTCGAGTACCAGAGTGTCGTTCCGCAGTCGGTACTGTTTGGCTGCGTTTGGCGGATAAAGTTCTCCGACACGGTATCGCTTAAATGCCTGCGCCCGGATGTTAGCGTAGCGCTGGTTGGCAGACAGCCGCTGTGCCTCTGCCGCCTTAATCTGTCCGATTGCCTCTTGCATTCGGAGCCGCAACACCAGGTTCGCATGGAATGGTAACTTGTTTATCTTGGCGCCAAACGGCTCGAGAGCCCTCTGGACAGTCGGAATGTTAACAGGTCCTGGCTGACGATGATACAGCATGTTTACCAGCTCTTCAGCCTTGGGAGCCAACTTGTTCAGGTACACATCGTACGATTCCATCATGGAACGGAATGGAACCGCCCCAGCGTCTGGTAGAGCGCCATCGGTCATCTCCTTCCCAGCTTCGGCTAGCTTCTTCATCCGAGCCGCATACGGATGCAATGAATTCGTTAGCATTGCACGATCATAAACATTCCCATGCAGACGTCGCGCCAACTCGGCACCCTCCAGACCCATCGATAGAAAACCGGTGCGCTCCACCTGCTTTTCGGGACCTACAGGAAAGTGCTTGACGATAGTCTCGCCCATAGGTGCTGGGACTTGAGTACCATACTGGCCAATCGGCGTCGCACGCCACGTTAGCATCGGCACTACCTCCAACTTACCCTCTTTCAATGCATACGCCTCGTTCGTTCCGGTGGTGACCACCACCTGAGTGGCTGGTTTTGGCAACGGTACTGGCACTCCCTCACCATCGTCTTCATCTTCGTCTCGGTCTAGTTCTGGAGCGTACGGCTCTAAATATGGCTGGATGGCCATGATAGTGCCGGCCACCCGACCCTTGGGATACGGAGGCTCGTTTCGCTTAGCGTTGTCCTCGGCAATAATCTGCGCCTCGATGATCTGTTCTCGCTGGTAATCGATACCACCTACTTCGTCTGCACCCTCTGTGTCGTAGAACTTCTTAGCGGCGACGGTGGTAGGCAAAAGCCAGAAAGTGGAGAACTCGGGGTCAGCAAGAGCGGCTGCTAGAGGGAAGGGTGTAGGCTGAATGGGCTCGGGACCAAGCGCCACTCCATTACCGCCGATTCGGGTGTGGTCTTGGTATAATATTCGGTAGTTGTTGATGGTGTTTTGGATACGACGAAGAACCCGAGGATCTGGGTTGCTTGGATGCTCACTAAGGAGCGAATCAAGCAGATCCTGCACCTGGTGGTCCAGTGTGTATCGCTGTTCATCTTCGCTAACCGCCACCCTTTGTTGGACTTCGCCAAGAGCGCCCACGAAACGGATCTTGTCGGCACGGACTATGTCTTGTTGGACGTTAGTCATGCGAATCTGTGGACGGGCAGTGGCAGCTAGATCACCGAGGAGGGTGCCTTCCTCGAGCGCTTGTTCAAAGGCGTCTAGATCCTCCTCTGGTGGTGCGACTTCGCCAATGACGTCGGGCTCGTCAGCCTCGTCGGTTTCGTCTGCAAGAGGAGGTGATGGGGAGGGTTGAAGGGGAGGGCCTGGTGCGGCTTCGGGCGATGGGCGGGCGGGAGCAGCTGCGGGTTCAGGGGTCGCCGACTTTGCAACCCGGATAGCGTTGATCCCCCATGCAGGATCAATCCCTCGGTAAGCAAAGTCCAAATACAGTTTCTTCTCACCCACTTGCACCTCAAGCATGTCGTTGGTGATCGAGAGCACCTTGGCCTGCACTACGGACTTGTCGGCCAAGCTCATGTCCAGCGTGTCGCCAACCTTGGCACCAATGAGAGCCACGTAGCCTGCGGTTTTTGGAGTGTAGATGATTCGGAGGGTCTTAACTCCAGACGGCGCCGAGATCTCTCCATTGCTAATCGGCAACGTTCGCTTGCCCTCAGGGTCCGCGAGGACCAGCTGGGTTGGTGAGAGATAGTTGACAAGGTAGGGTCCATCCACCGTGTCATTGTCTCGAACCAACTGGACGACACTGCCGACCTCAAGGGAAAAGGAAGGTTCCATCCTTCTATCCTTTCTTAGTCTTTTTCTTCATTCCTTTTCCTCCTCTTGCTATTTCAGTTGTCGCTTGTTTGCTTTGCGGACGTCGGCTTGCGAGCCTGTGATGCCTCTAGTTTTTGCGCTAGCGGCAGTAGTTCCTGAAACACCGCAATCACCTCACGGGCCGCCCGCGCCGTCAGATGACTCGCATTGACCGCTGATGCATCGTTCTGGAATACCATCCGCAGCACACCGTTCTTGTCGTGAGCATGGTGCTTGTCAAAACCGACCAATCGGAGCAATCCTGTTTGATTAGTAACCGAATCATATAGCTGGTGCCGGAGCAAGTGCCCCAGTGTATAAGTGTCGCCGGTGATTTCCACATCAAAGGTGTGTGGCGCCAGCGCATCCTTCACCTTGGTCACGTTCAGATTTCCGGCGTCGCCCTTATCGGCGATCTTGGCTAGGGCGTGTTGCAGAACCTCGATTGCTCGCACCAAGAGCCGACCTTCGGTAATCCACCCGATCGATCGGAGCTGCCAGTCGTATGAGTTGTCCCGCTTGAACCTGCGACCTACCTGCTCCTCCCACAGAGTGCGGACCATCGGATCGGTGCTCGGAGTGGGGCCAGCGGCTTCAGCCCATTCGCGCTCCTTGGCTTCCGTGTCCTCGGAGTTGCCGTAGGCACACGTGGATGCAAGAGCGTACGCCGATGAATCACTCGCTACCACCTCTTTCACTGTAGCGGTCAGCTTGAGCGCATCGCCAGGCTGAGTGCCAACCGGTGGCCTAAGTATCACCAACAGCTCATGCTCGCCGGTAATTGGATCGGCTGGCAAAAGCTGCGCCTTTTGCTCGGGGCTGAACTGTTTGTTCGCCTGTGTGTCCCAGAGCTCGAGGTCGGCAGTGGTCACGGTGCGCACCTGCGATGGGTCGTCGTTGCGGACGTTAAGCCGCACCTCAAGGTTGTTGACCAGTTGCTCAGAGGTCGCAGGATCACTCAGCGGATCCACTCCAAATGGAATGCATTCCAAGCGCTGCTTGATGAGTTCATTGTGGAATGGCGTGGTATTGAGAATGATTTCGACTGTGGTGTTGGCCTCTGGAAAGCCCACAATCCCCAGCGTCGGAATACGGCCTAGGATTGTTCGGCGAATCGCATTAGCAACAGAAACGTGAACGCCCGACATGGTGAAATGCTGAGTTCCTTTGATCGTCTTGAAGGGAGTCAGCTGCGGACGCTGAGCCAGTTGGACGGGTGCTGGAGCAGCGGCAGCTGATTCGGGCGAGAGCGCCATGATGTGCTGTCTGTCGCCAAGAGAATGCGTCCAGGTCAATTTCACGACCTGGTGATTACAAGTAGGATAGCCTATGTCGCGGGCGAACCCTATGTTTGGTGTGCTATACTATGGACGAACGTGTCAGCACTCACAGCAGTTACTCCGACAGGTGGCGAAGCAGGGTATCTCAGATAAGCTCCGTTTTGTGCCAGTGGATCAGCAAGTACGCCGAGGCGATCAGCTGATGGCGATCTTGGACAACGGCAGTCAGGTGTTGATTCCGCCAGGAGTTAGTGCTGTTCCAGCGCTTCTGGATATTCGTGACAAGAACATTTACATGGGTCCCGAAGTAGGCAAACGTTTGGCAGCAGAGGCCGAGCGGGCTATCCGGGCTGCGACAGGCGCCGAGAAGGAACCAATGGCCTACACTGACATCAGCGGCGGCACTAGCACCACCTTCAGTTTTGTCGGCGATGATCCAGAGGCATTGCTGGCTAGGGGGACAGGCCGCACTAATCTTCCCAGCCACTTTGCGGGGATCCATGACAACCCGACGATTCCAACAGCACAAGAGGGTGATGTAGGTGCTGGTGGGGGAAAGGTGACCTCAGCAGACTATGATGCTTATCTTGCACAGCGTGACGCAGGGATTGAGATGCCGTCTGCACCGCCGCCGGGCGCCGGTCCTCCGCCTCCACAAGAAGTGTAAAAAGGGGTTGCACCCCCCTACGACCCCCTCGCATATCGTCCTGCGAGACAAAAGCACAGGCAAGACGAGGATATGCAATGGCTGCGCTCGTTAACCCTCTTAGACAACCACTACCGAATTCAAGACAATGGCATCTCTTCTAGGGGCTTTCAACGCTCAGTTGGTCAAGTTTATTGAAGACATTGCCGGAGTTCTCAAGCCCGAGGATGCCGCCGAGGCCATTCGCGGAGTCAAAGCGCTCAAGCTGACCCTTAAGTTGACACCCGCCATTGCGGTCAAGATGTGGCAGGAGTACGCCCAACGCTATTCCGAAGATATTGAAACTGGGAACATTCAGGGCTTCATCAGCCGAGATTACAAGGACGATCTCAAGGACCGAGACACCTCGTGGTTGGAGGCGTGTGAACGCATTCGAAAGTGCGCGATTTACCTTTCACCCAGCAATCAGGATAAGACGATGAAGTATGTCCAACTGCTGACAAAGCTGGCGAATATGTATCAAGCAGAGAAGGCGTCGGCGCCAGTGGGTTCAAAATGGACTTAGGATACCGCATCTGCGGATAGGTAATGTCGGACGAAGTAAATGGTACAAAAAAAGCACCCGCATCGCCAACAGCATTTGTAGCAGGAGCAGAAGCAGGGGCAACACCGACAGAGACAGAGACAGGGGAGCATACGCTGATGGATCTGGTCAGAAACTTTGTAGCTGACTTGCTCCCAACCTTCCCCGAACTCGCGGATTCATTAACACCGATTCCGAACCTGACCGAAGAGCAGTTCATCACCGCCACCGCACCCCATTACGCTAATTCTTTCTTCTATCTCTTGCAGAAAAACGATGCTGTTTTCACAGAGGCAAACAAACATCTTGAGTTTTTGCCCGGGATTGACTTTCGACAGGTGTGGAAGATTGCAGAGGAGTTGTCTGAGGGTACTCGTGATGCCATTTGGAAGCATCTTCAGCTAATCATGTTCAACCTCATCCCAAAAATCAGCGACAAATCGCAATTCGGTGACAGCGCTTCGCTCTTTGAGGCTATCACCCCAGAGCAACTCCAAGAGCAACTTGAGGCTGCTTTTGCTGATTTAGACACAGGCGAAGAGACAACACCAGAAGAAGCCGAGGCGGCTGCCAGTCAGTTTACCGAGCACATTTCGGGGCTTATGGGCGGGAACCTAGGACGTTTGGCCACCGAAATTGCTGAAGAGGTGGGCAGCGAGCTAGGGTTGACTCGGAACGCCACTCAAAAAGAGGTGATGGAATTGCTTCGAGATCCGATGCGAATGATCAAGTTAGTCAAGAAGATTGGCAACAAGCTTCAGGAGAAAATCGCTTCGGGGGAAGTGAAAGAGAGTGAGCTGCTAGAAGAGGCGGCCGAGGTGGTGGGAAAGCTGAAAGAGATGCCAGGGGCAGAGCGGCTTCGGCAGATGTTTGGCGGGGCAGCGGGTTCCAAAGCGTCACAAGCAGCCACAAAAGCGGCGCTGAATCAACGTATTGGCAAAGCCAAGACCCGAGAGCGATTGCAGGCCAAGTTGGCGGCAAAGCGGGCCGAAATGGCGGCGACTCAGGGTGCAAGAGGGGATAGTGGAGGTGTAGTTGGAGGTGCGGAGGTAGGCGCAGTGGCGGCAGCGGCAGCAACCTCTGGTATTTCTGGAGGAGACGTCAACGAGTGGCTGCCGGAGCAGCCGCAATCGCGAAGTGCGCCGCGAAAGAATGGTAAGAAGGGGGCAGGAAGGAAAAAGCGGTGAGTAAGATAGCCAATGCAACCTCTCGCATTCATTCTGACGGCAGGCATCACTGTGTGGCTAGTGGTCTATCTCTTCATCACGGATGGATCGGCAATTTCGGCTACGATCATGGCGTGTGCAGCGATGTTTGCAGTGCTGATGCTCAAGATTCGTGAGCGAGAGGGAATGGTCCAGCGATTTGATCCGGTGCGCCAGTCATCGATCACGCCCCGGAGCGGGGAGCCAGCCAATTTCGAGACATCGGCCACCGAGGCGGGGACGCCATTTCACCCAAAGCCGAGTGAAGCATACAGCAAACCTTTCACTCTGCCCAGCGGTTCCAATCCATTCATGAACGTACTGCCACCAGATGGGGGTGAATATGGCAACATACCGCCAGCGGCGCCAGCTTTCAACCGCAAGGTAGAAAAGAGGATCAACGATGCAGTGATTCAGGATGTGGCAGGAACTGGGATGCTAAGCGACGACGAGACGACCAAGGACAACACCACCCGTTCGCGACTCTACGCCGATCTGGGCGGTGAGATCGATCTCGCGGATTCGCTTCGGGTTTTCAACTCGATGCCTTCCACTACAATGCCGAATGACCAAACCGGATTCGCCGAGTTTTGCTACAGCGATGTGGGGAATTGCACACGGGGTGGCGAACTCTTTTGCCTACCGGTGCCCAAAGTTCGGTCGGGAGAGGCGCCAGTGAAGCCCAAGGGAGTTAAGGGACCGTACAAAACGAGCGGACAGGACGTGCTGATTGATCCTCATTCAGGACGGGATGAACACGAGGGGTTGGCATTTGCTACTGCCCAGGCTCGGGCAACGGCGCATCACTAATCCTACGCTAATTTCTCTTGCATTACCAATGGCCTCCTTCCTTAACAACAACGCCCGGCTCGGAGCGGACAGTTCGGTTATGAAGCTGGACGACTATGCCAACATGCAAACGGTCAACTACATGCTGACGCCCTTTAAGCAGGCGGTGGCGGAAGCGGCAAACGAGTTGTCGCTGATCGAGTCGCAGGTGGTGCGTGGCTGGGGTGGGTACGCAGGCGACGTCGATGTGTGGTCGATGCTCTCAGTGGACAAGACACAGGCCCGGGACGGAGATAAGCGAGCGCATCAGCCACGGTTGTTCGCTACTACCCCAGCGCTCAAGGCTGGCCGATACAACGCAGATGCTGCTAGCAATCTAATGCAACCACCACATACCCGAATCTCTCGAGCCGGTGGCGACATCACCGAAGTGCAGCCGCGGGAGATTGGTCTGATGACCGAGGCCGATTCGGCTCGGCTGGCGGGTCTGGGCAATGCGGTCGAGGTGCATGGGTCATTTGGACGCATCGGGGAGTCTACCCGAGGCTCCTATCAGTAGACACCAGCATTTCTAGTGCAGGGGATGCAAGAGAAGAGGTGAATAGAGTTGTTGTTGGGCTTTTTGTGGTCCAACAACAGACACTAGCAGATGTCCTACGGCGGAGTTGACAACCCTAACATCGGATGGGTGAGCGGCATTCAGGAGTTGTCCAGCGCGGCGCAACGTTTTCTAAACAACGGCGTGAACGGCTGGTATCAGCACCACTCACCCGTCTCCCTCTCGCAGAGTTTAGCGGAACACGAGAAGAACCGACAAAGGTGTCTAGCGGTGTATGAGCAGCAACAGCAGCGGCAGCGGCAAGGTTATGTAGACGATGTGTTTGCGTGGAGTATGATTAGCTCGGCGCGGGCCTACAGCGGGTATGCAGCAAGTGAATCGTTCCGGAAGCAGGGACCCGAACAGCATGTTCCAGCGGTGATGCGACCGACGGTGCTGATGGAGCTGGCAGATGGCGAGGCGCAACACGCTGCGGTGCAGGCCGCAACCATAGCTGGTAAGTGTTATGGTAACTAATGGTTTCTGTATGTATATCTGCTGCTTTAGATCAAAAACTAATCCACCACAAGGTTAGCACATCCCAGAATGGCAAAGCTTCAGGGGCGCAAGAAGGGCGACGTGGATGACCTTTGTCAGTACACTCAGCAGATGTGGCAATTCTCTTCTTACATGCATGCACGCCCCACCGATCTAGCCGTCGACGCCGCTGGCAGTCGCGGAGTAGGACTCGGCACCAGCCGTCCTTATTCGACCATTGGTCTCTTGCCTGTCGACATCGAGTCATCACTCCGAAGCCTGGAGGTTCCTCTAGGCAAGTATGGACACCAGGCTCAGACCGTATTCAACACTTGGATGGTTCCTGTTGAGGCTGGACAGCGAGTTGATCTCGAACCGATGGTGGCAAGACTCGAATTTCCTGCCCGTGATGTTCGCAATCCACTGGTGGGAATGCCTCCTGGACCGCCCGTGCGCGACGATATGCCTATCCACCCCACTATGCGCCAAGCGGGTGCTCCCTCGCGCAACTTCCTCCGTGACACCTTTGGCTCACAGTAATCGGCGAACAGCCAACGGACATTGTGTAGCAAAAGAATAGCAATGACCCTCGCCGACAAGATTCGTGCCATGGTCGGCTCGGCAAAAACACTTATTGCCGAGCCCGAAACGGTAGAGGTGCCTGATCACACCAGCACTGCTACGCCACACGGCAACCGCTACGCCCACCACGGCGGTGGCCAATCCGCACCTGTTGTCCCACAGCCCCTCGAAGCCTACAACGTCGCCACCCCCAACTACCCCGTTGCCACCCCCGCCACTCCCGAGAACAGCCTCCACTACTACGATACTGACAAGCAAGCCACCGACAATTATTGGTCGGCCGTTCGCTACTCGAATCAGGCTCAGCAGCGTCCTGGCGTCTTCACCTCACTGACTGGAGAGCAAGTGACCGCCAATGAACTGGAACACAACAACATGCAGCCTTTTTTTGGGGGCAACGTGACCCAGTCAGTACCGGATCAGGCGGTTGAATCCCGCCTGGACAACATGACCGGCGCTGGCAGTCAGTACATCCATCACCGCGGCAGCGCTCCGCTGTTCGAGCCTGCGCCCAACCACGGCACTCCCTATGGAATGCAATCACACACCGATTTTTTGCAGTGTCGCCAGGTGCCATCGCAGCGCATCGCCAATGCTAAGCCGTTTGAGGAACAGCGGGTGGCTCCGGGTCTAGGACTCGGCGCTGGCACAAACGAGGGAGAAGGTGGGTACAACGCTGGTGTCGGCGCCCGTGAGAGTTGGCTGCCATACACAGTAGATCAGCTGCGGGCACCCAACAAACCCAAGGTGTCTTACGCCGGCCAGATCTTGGGCGGACGGTCAGGCTACGGCGTTCGGGCCGAGATTGGCGCCCAGCACCAAAAGGGTCCTGACCGCACTATGGCACTCGGTGAAGGTCTGACGCCTGTTGCAGGCAGTGCTTGGGGCGAGGCGGTGACATCCCGCGAGGAATACGCCACTCCGCATTCGGATCGTGGAATGGGAGCCGCTCTACAGCCCGGACCAGCTGGTACCTCGGTTCCTCTTGCAGAACGACGCGACCAGACGCCTAACCCTGTCCACCGGGTGGGAGCGATCGACATGGGCAATCGGGTGCAGGGTCCAGCTCAGCAATACGGCGCACCCGGTTACGTGCAGCGATACGACGACCAAGCATTGCCAACTGCCCGCGGGAGCGGTCTAGGCAGCAGCTTCTACGGAGCAGCGATGGGTCTGGCGCGGGAAGTCATTATGCCAGTGCTCGGCACTTTCAAGCTCCAAAAGAAAGAGAGTACCACCCAAGCGTGTCAACTCATTGCTCCAGCTGGCCCCGAGGGGACCTATCAGCGCTATGGCGACAAGCCAAAGACCACCCTGCGAGAAACGACGCTCACTAGCGAAGTTGGGGCAGCGTCAGGCACGGTTCTGGGTGCAATGGGTAGGGGATTCGAGAGCGACTACGGCACTCCCCGAAAGCAGGATGTGTCAACTCCTCCGTTGATCGGTGCTGGCAGCCATCAAAGTATGGTCTCTCGCGAGGCCACTCAGAACGCTTATGTCCCAAGTCATCGTTCGGATCTCCAAGTGCCCTACACTCCCGGAGGTGGGCTCGCGATGCCGAGCTACAACCAGGGTGATACCCGACTACGAAACACTCCGGAAGTTAAGGACTATTTGGGTGGGATGGCACCAGTTATTCCATCAGGGGGCGACACCCGTCAAGTGGGTCAGCTCACGCACACCAAGTCTACTTATGGCGGTTCTGGTGCAGATCCAAACGACTACGCCGAGATTCTGAGCCAGCTCGGTACAAATCCGTACATTATCCAAAATGGCAATTAAGTTAGTTGCAAAAGAAGATGAGTTAACAACTCATTAGCTGATGTTAGTATGGAATGAGGAAACAGCCAAAGCGCTGTTGTCAATGGGAAAATTGTTCCCGCATCTTATGTTCGTGGGCCGACACGAACATACGCTCAGCACAGCTCTTCGAGAGTTCATGAAACGAATCAAAAGATCACTATCTGACAGAGATGTCATGGTGCAAGAATGCGAGGCTAATGGAGGGATCGCTACGATTAGGGACGTGCTTCGGCCATTCACCCGTGGCCCCCGACACCCTCGTCCCGCTTTGGTCGTACTGTACAGGTTTGATCGGTTGAGCCCCGATGCTCAGTTTGCACTGCGACGGACAATGGAAATCGATCAGGACAAATGTCGTTGTCTAGCCTTGTCCACTTCCACTTCTTCGATTATCCAACCGCTTCATTCTCGGTTTGTTTCGATCAATTGCGATCCTCAGGATGTGCGTGTTGGTTTGTATTCAGTAAGGCATTTGAATGATTCGGGAATGCAAGAGGGGTGGGGTGTGGATGAGTTGAGGGATCTAGGGCCAGGGCAGGCGATGGCGTGGGTTCGGCAGCGGGGAATCTCAGTGTTGGCGGTGTTGGAATGGTTGGAACGGGAAGCGGAAGCTGGTAGAATGGGATGGCGATCAGTGGTAGCGGCGATGGTGGCAGCGACCAAGGTGCAGGACGAAGCCGCAGGGTTATTAATGATCGGGGACACACTTCGCCGGAACTGCGCGGTCAAGTTGTGAGTTGAGCTATGTCTTGTGGAGCTAGGGATCTATGGCGTTTGAACAGACGTTTGACACTAGCGGCGGTAGTATAAGCGGCAACGATTTGCTGAGCGATTTTCGACACGCTCAGGATGAGTTCACGATGCAGTTGATTGATGCGATCGCACCTCCTATCTTGCAGGGTATGAGTTCGATCGTGGATGAGGCGGTGCGACTCTGCGAAGAAAAAGGCGAACCAGAAATGTACCTGAAGACGTTTCAGAACATGTTGGCTCGAATTCCTGGGTGGAATGCGGCTCTAATTTCGCAAGAGGTAGACCGGATCACCGAGGCGGCGCAAATTGGCTATCTGCCCGATCTGGTCACAGCGGTTCACATCATTCATCTGAGAATACTGTCTTCTGTGCGGGTGGGACACAAGCCCAAACGAATTGAGATTGATCCACCCGATTTTGATCAGTTTATCCACCGGGTTTACTGCGAGGCTGGCCGCAAAATGTGGACCTATGCCTATCTCTTTCAGCGTGATCTGTCGGATTTGGATCGGCAGCGAAACATGCATGAGTGCGAGAAGATTGTGCGGGAGTGTGTGTTAACTGCGGTCCGAGCATCATTGCCAGTGGAGACAATTCTGCGTGCCTACATCGACGAGGCCGAGGAAATTCGTCTGGCGGCGTTGGAGGAGGCCAAGGCGAGTCTGGCTGATGAAGATGATAGTGAGGACAGCGAAGATAGTGGAAATGGCAAAGACATTAAAAAGGGCAAGAAGGTGGATTCGGATGTGGAGTCGGAGGTTAAGCGAATCAAGGCAACGGGATTGCCCG
>Ga0180431_10004666_pt1 | contig 17021 bp, 15 predicted proteins | sample SS_ome_11_FD_132459 | JGI IMG/M metagenome (GOLD analysis project Ga0180431, IMG submission 132459) | Hypersaline lake sediment archaeal communities from the Salton Sea, California, USA - SS_1_MS_1 metaG | ecosystem: Environmental > Aquatic > Non-marine Saline and Alkaline > Hypersaline >... | reverse complement strand
GTGATTTTCTCGTTCAATACGCATAGCTTCATTCACCAGCGTGCGTACGAGATCAGGTAGACCCTCCAATCCTTGTTCACTCAGCTGTTCTAGATATTTGATTGGTAAAGTACAATTATTGTTATAGATCATGGTTCTTATCCTTTCTTGGTTATTCAGCTAACTTCTGAAAGGATACCGTGATCTACTCTTTTTAGATTTTACAGAAAATTTGAGACACTAACGATTGTCAAAAATCCTTTGACTATCATAAGAAAAGGTGTATATTTTTTAGTAAAGTTTTCAGATAGCGTTATCCATGGCTGCTTTTTTTAAGTGGAGAAAAAAATGAAATCGATATCAACCTGGGTAAAAAAACACCAATTAGTCATTTTTCTTATCCTGGCTTACAGCCTATCCTGGATTGTCGAAATCCCTCTTGCCCTCCAAGCACAGGGAATCATACAAAAGTTTTTTCCCTTTTCTTTCCACTACTTGTCAGGTTATGGGCCGCTGCTCTCGGCATTGATCGTAACCAGGATAACTGGCGGATCGGAAAGCCTGCGGGAATTGTGGGGCCGGATGACCCGTTGGAAAGTCAAACCTGAATGGTGGCTGGTGGCTGTTTCCCCTCTGGGAATCTATCTCCTGGCGGCTGCGGTGCTGTGGTTGATTCAAAGCCAGAGGATGGATATCATGGCGATGGGGTTGATCGATTATCTGCCCCCACTGCGGTTGGCTGCTATTCCCCTATGGATTCTGACCTTTGGCATCGGGGAAGAAACCGGCTGGCGCGGCTTTGCCCTCCCCAGGCTTCAAAAAAAAACACGCGGCCCTTTCCGCTACATTTTTACTTTGGGTGTTTTGGGCATTCTGGCACCTGCCCTTGTTCTTTTATTCTTACGACCCAAGCATTATTCTGGGTATGTTGATCGGTCTTCTGGCAGGTGCAATCACCTTCACCTGGCTTTACAACAGCACCAGCGGCTCCATTCTGATGGTCGCCATCTGGCATGGTTTGTTCAACTACACCACTGCCTGCTCCACTTGCAAAACCGGTTCGATGGCCGCCATCATCAGTGCATTGGTGATGGTGTGGGCTGTTGTAATCGTAGTTTTATTCAAACCCGACAATTTATCTCGTTCGAAAAGACAAATCAGGTAACCAGATTTTCCGAAGAATGATCTATATCCAGGACAGCGAAAAGTGCCAACAGCTTCATTCTTAAATACAGGACAACCTCAGTCTCTATCATTGCCAGGCTGTGGTGAACTCACCATGAAGTCAATCGCCATCAGCAATCCTCCTGCGGAAAACCAAATCTGAGTGAGTTTACTTTGTCATCGTTGACATGGCCATCCTGCCCCCATCATCTGTGAAAAACTGCCTATTTCTTACGGAAGAAGATTAGCGATGGGTTTCGGCCCTTTGATTTCCTTGCGTTTGATGACCAGCTGGCCTTTTTTATTCGGTGCAATACGCCAGCGGACCAGCGTGATATTCCCCTGTGTGATTTCAATGCAGGAAATCCAGCGCGGGTGCACGCAGCTGCCGTCATTGTAATAAGGCGGCTCGCCTGTTTTTGGAAAGCGGGCGTCGTGGGTATGGCCGCAGATGATGGGCTGCTGATGGGCGGCTGCCCATTTTGAAAGATTCTCCTCCACCTGTTCGCGCTGATAGATGTTGCGGGCCACACTGGACGGATCCTGGAAACCCAGCAGCTGCAGCGGGCGCCAGATCGCACGCAGCAATACCCGGTTGAGCCAGATGAAACGGTGGAAAAGGTCGTCCGCCTGGTGGCCGTGAAAAGCGAAGAGTGTGCGGCCGCTTTCTTTGTGTTCAAAGATGAGCCCTTCGTGCGCTTTAAAATCATCAAACAGGATCTCGGGCTGTTCCGTAGCCGGATTAAACAGGCGGTTCAATTTGCGGTGGACCAGATCCGGGTTCCGATATTCAATATCGTGGTTGCCGAAGATATAATAGAGCCTTTTTTTTCGATGATATTTCTGCAAGAGACGGTAGACCGGTTCATGGGCGATGCGGATCGGCTCGAGATATTTGAACTTGAGCAGCTCATCGCCATCGCCGATCTCCACGTAGGTGAAACCCCGGTCATAGTAATGCTGCAGCGCGTAGGAATAGACGGTTTCATTCTTCGCGAATTCGTCCGCCCAACTATTGTTGCCGCGATGCACGTCGCTGAAAAAGACCAGTTTATCTCGATTGCTGAAACGCAGCGTTTCCGCATTTTGAAATATTTTTAATAATCGTTTGTTTAATGACATGTTCTTCCCAAGATAAAGATACCATGCGCAGGATTGTTTTTTGTTAATAATGTGTAAAAATGTTTTCCCGTTTGCTTAGGCTTGCGTGTATCCGCCATCCATTCATCTCCTTTTTTGTTTTTGGGACCGATGCACGTCTGTTCGAGTTCACTCTATCATCAGGAAAGCGCCCAGCCAGATATATATCAATATGCGGTGAACTAGTTTTTTTTAACCTCTCCCGCAGTGCATGTTAAAACAAAAAAGCAGGAAGGCCGATGATCCCGCCTTCCTGCTTATGGTGATCAAAAATGCGTTAGCGCGCTTTTCTCAAATTGATTTTACTGACCACCCATTTGGTCACTTCCGCCGCTAGGGTTGGGATCAGGAACAGCGGGATGATCATACGCCATTCAGTCCAGCCCATCGGCAGGGTATTGAAGATTTTCTGCAGGAACGGCACATACAGCACCAGCATCATCAGCCCGGCAGAGCCGACCACAGCCCAGTTCATCCACTTGTTTGAGAACACGCCGATTTTCAGGAGCGGGTACCGCTCGGAACGCGTGGAAAACGCGCGGATCAGCTCAGAGAAGACCAGCGTCGCGAAGGCGAGTGTCTCGGCGTATCGAGGGTCGGAATGGCCCAATCCGAGAGCAAAGGCGGTCAGCGTGGTAACGGTGATGGCGATGGTCTGCACGATCACGCCGACCAGCATGGGCCGGTTGATGATCGGTTCTTTTGGCGGGCGCGGTTTCTGGTTCATTATATCTGGATCACCTTTTTCCGTTCCTAGCGCCAGTGCAGGAGCCCCATCCGTGACCAGGTTCAGCCACAAAAGCTGGATCGGTTCCAGCGGAGAAAGAAGCCCTAAAGCGGCCGCTTTGGGGAACAAAAACCTGCCAAACATGGTGGGGATAAAGATAATCATAATTTCCGCCATGTTGCAGGAGATCAGAAAATACACAAATTTGCGGATATTGCTGTAAATGACACGCCCCTGTTCCACAGCGGAAACAATGCTGGCGTAATTGTCATCCGTCAATACCATATCCGCGGTTTCCTTGGCAACATCCGTCCCGGTGATGCCCATCGCCACACCGATATCGGAGGCTTTAATTGCCGGGGCGTCATTGACGCCGTCGCCGGTCATGGCAACCACTTCGTCATTGGAGCGCAGCGCGTTGACAATGCGCATTTTATGCTCCGGGGAAACACGCGCGAACACATCAATTTCATTTACTTCCTGTTTGAGGGTGCCATCATCCATGCCATCCACGTCCGCACCGGTGCGCACTTTATGTCCGGGGCGCAGCAAGCCGATGCTCTGGGCAATCGCTTTGGCGGTGTTGGGGTAATCGCCGGTGATCATGATGGTGCGGATGCCGGCGCCGATAGCTTTCAACAGCGCGGGTTTCACTTCCTCTCGGGCAGGGTCGATCATCCCAACCAGGCCGGCGAAAACAAGATCTTTTTCGAGATGGTCGCTATCCACCTGGTCCGGCTTGGCGGAAACCACGCGGTAGGCCATGCCGAGAACACGCAGCGCGTCTTTGGTCATGTCATCGTTGGCGGCCAGAATTTCTTTTCTGCCCGCGTCATCCAGGGGGGTGCAGGTATTGTCCATCTTCTGGACGCGGTCGCATAATTTCAGGACAACATCCGGGGCGCCTTTGACCGCGATCACATATGATTGTTTCCCGTCCTCTCTGTTGAATGGAGAAATGTCCCCATCGGACGGATCTTTGATTTCATGCACGGTAACCATGCGTTTTCGTTCGGAATCAAACGGAATTTCCGCAGAGCGCGGGTAGGAATGGTTCAATTCCTGCGCCTGGGCGCCCGCTTTGGCGGCAGCTACCAGGATCGAGCCTTCGGTGGGGTCACCGATGATGCGGTATGTTTTTTGGCCATCTTCTTCCATGGATTCCAACTGGGCGTCATTATTAATCGTTCCCACCCATAATGCGGTAGAAATACCGGGAAAATCTTCCATCGCAGCTGCTTTGCCATTATCCTGAAACTCACCCTCGGGGGAATATCCTCCGCCGGTGATCTCCAGCGCTTTGCCGTCCACCCACACGCGGGTTACAGTCATGGCATTTTGGGTCAGGGTTCCGGTCTTATCCGAGCAGATCACGGTGGCAGAGCCAAGCGTTTCCACGGATGACAGCCGCCGAATTAAGGCATGCCGTTTTACCATTTCGCGCATCCCGAGCGCCAGGCTGATAGTCACCACCGCCGGCAGGCCTTCCGGCACGGCGGCGATCGCCAAACTGACCGCAACCATGAACATTTCCAGGATATCCCCGCCTTCAATCAAGCCGGACAGGAAAACCAAACCGCTGATCACCAGGCAGGCCCAGCCGAGCGTCTTGCCGAGCTGGTCTAAGCGCTTCTGCAGTGGGGTTTCTTCATCCTCAACCGACTGCAGCATCTTCGCGATCAAACCGATCTGGGTATTCATGCCGGTGCTGACCACAACGCCTTTGCCGCGCCCGTAAGTGACGATGGTACCGCTAAACGCGGTATTTTTGCGGTCACCCAGGGAGGCATCGTCATTCATCACTGCCGCGGCGTTTTTCTCAACCGGAACAGATTCGCCGGTCAGCGCAGCTTCTTCGATTTTCAGATTGACGGCTTCAACCAAACGCACATCCGCAGGCACATAATTGCCCGTTTCGAGGAAAACGATATCGCCGGGCACCAGCTCACGCGCTGGCAGGGACACACGGCGGCCATCGCGCAATACCTGCGCTTCCGGCGCCGCCATTTTTTTAAGCGCTTCCAACTCCTGTTGGGCGCGGTTATCCTGCACAACCCCCATGATTGTGTTGAGAACAACAATCGCAATAATGGCGCCAGCGTCAATCACCTCGCCCAAAAAGGCAGAGATAGCAGCGGCAACAATCAGCATGACAATCACAAAATTATTAAGCTGATCGTAGATCATCTCCCAGAAGGTTGTCTTTTCCCTTCCTTCGAGCTGGTTATTGCCGAATTTTTCTAAGCGCTGCTGCGCTACATCACTGGTCAGGCCCTGTTCGGGGCCCGAACCTAATTTATCTAAAACTTCCTCACGGCTTAATGCGTGCCACGTAATATCCAGTTCTGGTGGCAGTTTCGCATTACCCGCCTCTTGTTTCGCAGGCATAACGGAAACTCCTTCTTCTATTTTTAAATGGCTGGGGAATTAAACAGCCTTACAATCGAACAAGTTTAATGCATTTTTCAATCAGGCGCAATGCGCGTATCCGGCGGAAGGCGGGTGCCTTTCGGGATAACCACGATCCCGTCGCGGACCGCGTAGAATTCAGTGTCCAGTTCCGTTCCGAGTGGAAATGGGCGAATCAATGTACGGGATCCGATGCTGGAATTTTTATCGATGATCGCGCCTTCAATATCACAATCGCGGCTGATACCCATGGCCTTTTCTTCGTCCGTTTCTTTTCCGCGCCGGAAAAATCCGTAATAATCAGAGCCCATCATGACGGTTTTTTTAACTTTTGATCCAGCCCGGATCTGGCTGCGGGTGCCGATCACCGCGCTCTCTATTTGCGCGTCCTGGATCCAACATCCTTCCGCGAGCAGCACATCTTCCAGATGAGAATTTTCCAATTGCGAACCAGGCAGGAACCGCTGGTGCGTGTACATCGGCCAACCCTCATCGATCAGGGAGAATGGGGGTTCTTTACTGGCAATAGCCAGATTGGTCTCAAAGTAGGAGCGGATCGTCCCGATATCCGCCCAAAAACCTTCGTATTCATATCCATATACATTTTTACTTTCAACCGCCTGCGGGATGATGTGTTTGCCAAAATCATCGCGGTTGCTGTTTTCCAGCAGGTCAATCAGTACATGGGTTTTGAATAAATAAATGCCCATCGATCCAAAAAAAGGTTTTTGGGGGTCATCCTGGCTGACCATCTGCTCCAGAAGATCTTTTTCCTGCGGTTTTTCCGCGAAGCGTACGATGCGCTGGCCGCTGTCCTTTTTTAGTATCCCCAAGCGGGGGGCTTCTTCACTGGAGACGGGCTGGACGGCGACGGTGACATCAGCATCGTTATCCCAGTGGAATTGCGCCATCTTGCTGTAATCCATGCGGTAAAGATGGTCTCCCGCCAGCACCAGCACAAACGGCACGCGCGCAGATTTGATTTCGGTGATCTGCTTGCGCACCGCGTCGGCTGTTCCCTGGTACCAGTCCCGCATATTGATAGTTTGCTCAGCCGCCCAGATCTGCACCCAGCCGGTATGGAACATATCAAAATTATAGGTTTGGAAAATATGGCGGTGCAGGGATACGGAATTAAACTGGGTAAGCACGGCGATCTTAAAAACACTGGAATTGATGCAGTTGCTGATGGGGATGTCGATCAGGCGGTATTTTCCCGCGATTGGCACAGCGGGTTTGGCGCGTTCCTTCGTCAATGGATACAGGCGGGTGCCCTGTCCGCCGCCCATGATGATTGCCATAATATTATCGTATGAACGCATACTCAACCTCCATATGTCTCAACCCGCGAAAAAAACCCCCATTTTCATCTTCTCTTATTATTAAGTATACAAGAAATCACGAGAAAATTCTTTTTTGAAAGGCTTCCTTCATGTACAATAAACCTATCTCACGCGGTGGCAGACAATCAAGGGTATCGTTATGGATGAAAAAATATCCCAATCTCAGGAACGAAACAAACAGGAAAAGCCTCGGCTTTCCAGAAAAATATGGGGGCACAGCCGCCATATTTTTAGAAAGTATTTGGGCATGCCAAGCCTGACCGAAACACGGAAAACGATCGTTCTGAATGATCTGATCGACGCTTCCTCGCCGGAGATCGATTTTTTTATTCTGGTCTTTTTTGCAGCGGGCATTGCCACATTCGGATTGATCGCAGATTCATCGGTCGTGACGATTGGGGCGCAGCTGGTTGACCCATTAATGTCGCCTATCTTAGGATTTTCGATCGCTTCCCTGACCGGGCTGAAGCGCATGTACAAGCGCGCGATCATTGCTGTGGTCAAGGGCATCCTGCTGGCGATCATCCTTTCCGCTGCCATTTCCTTTTTAACCTACCGGCTTCCATTGGGAGAAGCTGCCGCCATTCCGCATGAGGTACTCGTGCGCACCACCGCCACCCCGCTTGATCTGGGCATCGCCCTGATCGGAGGCGCCGCGGCAGCCTACGCGCTGGCGCACCCGCGCCTGGACGCAGCCCTGCCGGGAGTCGCAATTGCCACGGCGCTGATGCCGCCGCTTTGCACGATCGGTTATGGGATCGCCTTTATGAGCGGTGGGATCATCCTGGGCGCCGCCCTGCAATTTTTCACTAACTTTTCCGCGATCTCTTTCGCCGCGATCCTCACCTTCGCGCTGCTCGGTTTTGGCCCAAAGAAAACCAAGCAGCCCAGGGGCCTTTCGCGCAGCATCACCGTAACGGCCGTCATGCTGTTGGGAATTGGAATTCCGCTGGTAATTCTGGCATGGAGCACAATGAAAGCCGACAGGCTGAACACCAGGGCAAATCAGGTGATTACGCAAAACCTGCCGCCCACAGCGGAGGCTCAGCTCACAGACCTGGATATCACTACCGTGAGCGGTGAAACGGAGATAACCGCAACCATCCGCGCGGTACGGCCATTGAACACACGGGAGACCGAGGCATTAAAACAATCCCTAACCGAACACCTTGAGCAGGCCATCATTCTGCGGGTGGTTACGCTTCCGATGCAGGTTCTGGATCCGTGAACACAGGGTAGGTTATTCCTTTGGCGATTTTTTCAATAACAGGGGGCCCAACAGGTCGATCAACCATCCCAGGAGAGGTTCCACGATGGGGGTAAAGCGCAGCCAAGCGGGCACAAAAACCGTCCGCCGCGGACGGCGCAGCAAACGCCATAGGGCGCGGTTGACACGCCCGACCGGGATGGCATTCCGTTCAAGGGGGATGGCGCGTCCATTTTCAGCGGTTTTGGCGCGCTGATAAAATTCCGTTTTCACCGGCCCCAGCCGCATGACACTGACAGACACGCCGGAACTGACATTCTCACGATAGAGCGCAGCGGTAAAAGCATCCAAAAACGCCTTCGACGCAGCGTACAATGCAATGCCCTGGTTCGGCAGACTGCCGGCGATAGACCCGATATTGATGATGTGGCCATTTTTTCTGGCGGCCATTTCCTTTAGAAATAAATGGGTCAGATGGATGACAGAGCGTATGTTGACATCCGCCATATCAGACGCCAGCCGCCATGGCATATCCTGATAATATCCATACCATCCGAAACCAGCGTTGTTGATCAGGACATCCACCTGACCGGCTTCCAGTTTAGCCCATCTGACCAATGCTAGGCGTTCCGTCTGATTGGAAATATCAGCGGGGAAAAAGGATGCGTCTCCCCCGTTCCGCTGGATTGTTTTCTGGATGGCGGCCAGGCGCTCCGCGCGGCGGGCCGTCAGCAGAACATGATACCCGCGCGCTGCGAGGAAGACCGCAAAGGATGCGCCGATTCCGGCAGATGCGCCGGTGATTAAAACGGTAGGTTGTGTCGGATGAGGCTGCATTGGGGAATGGATTAATTCTTATCCGTGGCATGCCGCTGCACCCACCAGCCGATGGTATCCGTGACCGTGGTAAGCAGATCGCGGGCGCGGTAGCCCAATTCACGCTGCGCTTTCTGGCAGCTGACAACCGAATTGCTCTGCAGGGTTTTCAGGGAGTACTCCGTAAATTTGGGTGTTCGTTTGGTCAGGCGGTAAAAAGCCGGGCTCAGTTTGGCCGCGCCGCGGGCAATCCACAGAGGAATATTGATGGAGAACGATTTTCGTTTCAAAATCAGGTCGACCATCCCTTTCAGTTCGAATACTTTGATTTGCCAGCCGGATAGCAGATACACCTCGCCTTTTTTTCCACGTTCGCAGGCGAGGATATGGCCGAGCGCCGCGTCGCGCACATCCACAAAATCATAGGCGCCTTTAATCAGGAAATTTAGTTTCCTCTTCAACCAGCCATCGAGCAGGTCTCCCATTTCAGAGCGCCGGAAATCATAGGGGCCAATCACACCGGTTGGACAGACCACAACCGCATCCAGTCCCTGTTTGACTGCATCCAAAACAACCATGGAAGCGGCGGCTTTGGTGCGGTCATATCCGCCCACATCATTTTCCGGGTCAAAGGGCACATTTTCATTGATGCTGCCCTTCCAATCACGGCTGAGGGCATGGATGGAGCTGGTATACACCAAACGCTTAACGCCTTCTCTTAATGCGGCCTGGACCACATTGCGGGTGCCTTCCACATTTACCCGCCGCATAAGCTCGTCTTCACCCGGCATAATCGAAATAATACCCGCCAGATGAAAAACATATTTCACATCGCGCATTGCCCGTGCGACGGAAAGCGGATCAAGCACATTTCCCTCTACAATCTCGATATCCATGTCTGCCACGGCAGAGATATCTTCTCCCGGAAGCACCAGTGCCCGCACCTTTTTTCCGTCTGCGACCAACTGGCGTGTGAGCACGTTCCCAATATGTCCTGCCGCACCTGTTACAAGAATCATGTTGTTCTCCCGCGCATGCTGCGCACAATCATTTGAATGCCTAGACGGGAAACATTTTCCCAGTTTTCGGCTTGCGGATCCACCACGCTCTGCAAGAGCAGCCCCACCGATAGAGAAATCATGACCCACGCAGAATTATCCGCATCCGTATCCGCTGAAAAAGAACCTTCCTGGATTCCCAGCTGAATAATCTTCGCGATCTGCTGCTGGTAGGCGCGGTAGGGTTCTACTACTTTGGGCCATATTTCCTCGTCCCGGCTAGCCTGCACCATGAATTCCAGAAACATGGGCAGCTGGCCGCTGGCTATTTCAAAGGCGGTGCTCAATGTGCCAGCCATATTCTGGATGGCATCCGGAACAGAATCTGTCGTTTCCACGGTTGACGCAAGCTGTTGGTCAACACCCCCCAACCAATCTTCAATGATGGCAAGGAACAGGTTCTGTTTGGAGGAAAAATGGTAGTAAAAAGCGCCTTTGCTGACATCCGCCACCCGGCAGATCGCCGCCACACTGGCGTTATCATACCCCGCCTGGCAAAATTCCTGGACGGCTGCGTTGAGGATCTGTCGGCGTGTGTTCGTGCTCCTGATTTGCTTCATAAAAACCGACCATACGGTCGGTTTTTATTATAGCGCGTTACCGCAAACACTGTCAAGCACTTTGAGGGTGTTGAAAAAGTCACATTAATGAGCAAATGCACCATAATTTTAGGTAAAAGCCACCATATGTGGTGCAAAACCACAGTAATTTTCAAAGGAAATCTTGTTTTTCCACGCCCTCATTTTTTCGTCCATGCAGGCTGCTTACGGGCAGATATCCATTTCGATGTCTTTGAACACTTCCGTGCGCACGGAAGTTCCGCCGCTTTTATCCTGCGCGACAATCTGGTAGTTCATCACGGTGAATTCATACACGTTGTAATTTTGGATGTTTTTCGATTCCATGGTAACCGAGTAAGTATCATCTGATTTCTTTGACATGGCTTTTCCGCCATCCCATTTGGTTGTGCCGCCGCCCTCTTCATCAAAGAATCGCGTGAACATCACCATCGCAGTGACCTGGTCAGGATGGGTTACCTTCGCGGAAATGGTTATCTCACGGCTGCCGCAGCTTCCGTTCTTATAATAAAATTTGTCGCGGTCCTTTTCCACATCGAAAATAGTGAGGGTATCGGGTGTGTTGGTCGCTTCCGGCGTATCGGTTGGTTTCTCTTCCACTGGCGCCGCCTGTTGGTCCTGCTGCTGATCCTGCTGCTGGGCTGGCGGATTGCTGTCGCCCTGGATATTGATAGTGGCTGACACATACTCGCTCCACACACCCTTGGTGCTCTGTGCGCGCACACGAAGCGTGTGGCTGCCAGACACGTTGGGCTGCCATGTGTAGCGCAGCGCGACCACTTTTTGGTCAGTATCAGGACTGGTGATCGAGCTCACCACTTGTCCATCGATGCTCAATTCAATCGAAGCGACGCCATCCAGGCTGTTGGCATGGTAGGCAATTTCGACCGGTCCCATCGGCAAGGAAGCGCCGTTGGCGGGTGCATCAATGCCCACTTCCACTGCTCCTCCCGCGCCAGACCCAGAATCACCGCTTCCAAATAGGTCAATCGACATGTTTCCAAAATCACAGGCCACAACAAAAATTAGTAAAACACTTACGGTTATCAGAAACAATTTTCTATTCATGCTACTCCTCCTTACAGAATGAATCCGACTTATTTATACAATTATAGCAACCTTATTTCAATATTTACAACATATTAGGAAGGCTCCCAGGTGTACATATCAAACCAGTAGGCGAGGTATTTCCAATGCCCCCATTCTTGATACAGATTAACGGCAGCCTGCTGATTAATCGGCAATTCCAATTGGTATTTCTGTCGTACAAAATCTCGAAAGACGGTATCAACTGGGATGTACTCATAGCGGCCCAAGAGCATAAGAATGGAAGCGGCGGCATAGTTCCCGATCCCTTTGATGGCTAATAACTGTTTGATCAGATCCCCCGCCGGGATGGATGGATCCGCCAAAGCGAGGAATTTTTCAGGTTTTTCCGCAAATTCGGCAGCCAGTTGATAGACATACGCAGCGCGATACCCCAGGTGGACTTTTCGCTGAAAAACATCCAGCGTGTCGCGCATCAGCGCCGCCGGGGTTGGGAAGGTTTTCCTGGCCGCGTCCCGCCAGAGAGGCTCCCCATACTGCTGGACCAATTCCCTCACCATGCGTTTTGTCCCACTCCACTGGATATTGGTGGTCAGGATCACTTTGACCATATCCTCGAACAGGGTTGGGGAACGCAGCAGGAACCCTTGGCCCGCATCCAGATTTTTCCAAACTCCGCCTTTTTCGCGGCACAGAACATAAAAAGGAGCCAGGTCCTCATCCAGGCGCAGCATATGGCGCACGCTTGAAATGAGATAGCTGCGATCCGTTCTATCCAGCCGGGCTGGATGGGCAACCTGAACCTGTATTTCCGCATGGGGCAAGCGGCTTCTGGCGGCATCAGAAACGACCATCTCCACCACTTGTCCGCAGGGCAGCTGTTCAATGCGGCTGAAAGCATCTAAATCCGGCAAATAGGAAAACGGATGCAGCGCAGCCCACCCGTGCACCCTGAGCATATGGGAGAAATCGTATGGTTTGGTGTGGTTTATTGCTATTTGTGTGCGCATCAAGATCTCACTCAGGCATGCCATCAGATCTATTATAACGAGCCGTTGGTGTGATTCTACAGCAAAAAAGCTGCTTTTCAGAAGCAGCTTTTTTAGATTAAACGGATCATGTGCTTTGAAAAAGCGTTTTCGTTAAACGCTCATACGCGGCGATGATTATTAGAGTTCAAAACCCATCTCCTCGGACAATTCGGCGAATTCGACGTCATCGCCGCCGGTGCCATGCCGGAAAATGATCGCACAGGTCGCATCCCCGCCGATGGGATAGGGCGCGTAATGCCAGGCGCCGGGCGCCCATGAGACGCCCATCCCGACAGGCACATAAAACGCCCGCAGCCGTTCGCCAGCAACCTCGCCTGCCGGTACGCCCGCGACAATCAGACCGCCAGTCAGCGGCAAAATCGTTTCCGTTGTGCGCGCATGCGCCTCAAATTTCTTGCATACAAAATCGCGTTCGATCGCTGTCAGCAGGTTCACCGCAACAGTTTCAGCGCCTTCTACCGCGGATTGTTTTTCATACCATTTATACATGCCTTCTTCGCCGCCAAAATCACGCCCTTCTGTCATGAGCACTTTTCCGAACGGAGCAAACGCTTCTTCCGTCAGCTTTTCAACTTTTATTTTTTTCATATCTTCCGCCTTAGAATATTTCCGTGAGATCATGGGCGGTAACAAATTTCGCGCCCATATTCACAAGCCCATCCATCAGTACGCCAAGCTCATCAAGCGCTGCCTGACCACAATTGTGGGTGATAAAATCCTCTGGAATGACGGTTGCTTCCCCGAAATTATAGCTGGTTTCCATCGGCCAGAATTCCCATGGATGAATATAATATGCCAGCACGCGCGGAACATCGATCTCATCACAAAAATCAAGGAATGATTGGCTGCGCTCCTGAAGATATGCGCCGCCGCGGGTGCGGAAGAGCGGCCACTGGTCGCGATCACGTTCCAGGTCTGGGTCTTTGCTTTCCATGGTCATATCCGCGAAGTTGGGCACTTCCAGGACTGTGCTGTCGCCCTGTTTGGTCCAATCAGAGCGCGCGGGGTGATAGGGTGCGAACTGTTCCCGATAGAAATACATGGGATACGTTACGTCGCAGGTAAAACCAAGCTCTTCCAGCGCGTTAACGACGGTGGTGGAGCCCCATAAGCGCGGGCAGCGGAAGGATGTCGGCGTTACACCGGATGCTTCTTCCACCCACTGCTTGCATATTTTTATGCGCGGTTTAACCTCAAACGGGAGCAGGGGTTTGATGCCGGGGATCGGAAAAAGTTCGTCCCCGAGGGTTTCGTGGTACAGGGAGTGGCACCCAACCTCGTTTCCGCTTTCGGCGACCATTTTCGCGATAGCGGGATTTTCCTTTGCGCAATCTCCTGTGAAAAAGAAGGTTCCTTTAACACTTTTTTCCGCAAACAGTTCCAGAAGGAGCGGCGTCCCGTGTTGTGTGCCTTCATAATACGGCGTAAAACTGCCGACATCCGTTTCCATGTCCACGCCAAATAAAACATATATTGGTTTCATATCGATTAAACCTTCTTTCTGAATCTATTGACTCGGTTCAAGATTCATCCTGTGTACCAAGGCTGCCCTAAAAATCAAGTTCGTAGAGTTTTCCAATTTCCGGACTCAGCACATCGCAACCGTCCTGGGTAATTGATATGCCTTTTTCCCAGCGTACGCCAAAGGAATCTGTCGCGATGAATGTATCAATTTGATAGCACATATTGGGTTTGAACGCGTAGTCAGAACTCGTTTCGACCCACGGCGCTTCAACTTCAATCAATCCGGTGCCGTGCATGGGACCGTACACAAAATTTTCCGCGTAGCCATTATCTTGATAATATTGAAAATACTGTTTGGCAACGTCAGCAGCCATCACACCAGCCTTGAGCTGTTCCTGTGTCCAGAAATGGGCGTCCCTGCCAAACAGGACAATATCCCGCCGTTTGCCTCCCAGCTTGCCCAATACAACCGGATATCCGACAGAGGCGGAATACCCGTCAATTTTTGCTGACAGGTTGAGCTGGACAATATCGCCCTTTTCAAATCTTCGGTAGCCGGAACGAGAGATAGCATGCCGCGTTGACGCTTCGGAAAACACATACATTGGCAGGCCTTCATATTCCGCGCCATTTTCATAGATCACGCGCTGGGCAACGCCAACCATCTGCAGTTCAGTCATACCAGGCTTGATCTCACGAATAACCTGCTGGCTGGCCAATTCCGCAATTCGGTAGCCTTCACGCAGGCAGGCAATTTCAGCTTCAGATTTTATCGAGCGAAGCTCCACCATAATGGCATCTGCGCGCACAATTTCCGCCTGGGGAAAAGCGGCTTTTATCCCTTCTATCTGCACGACGGACGTATCCAGCCAGCTGGCAACGCCAATGCGCAGCTTCTTGCCGGCAACACCTATCGCCGCGAAGGCATCATTGAATGTTTCCACCGTAAGTTCTGGATAGGCTGGGTCTGCCCCTTCACGGTATTCTTTCAAGACAAAGATTTTGTCAATTTTGGAGCGATCCGATGCAAATTCCCGGCTTTCTGGGCCGACCATCAGTGCCGCTTGCCCATCAGCCGCAATCGCCACCCCGCAGCGTTCAAACAGCGGCCAAAACCCAGAAAAATAGCGCGGGTTAGCGTAATCCGCTTCATTTCCATTTACGATGAGCGCATCCAATTTTTCTCTGCGGAGAATTTCCGCAGCTTTTTGCGCCCGCTGTTGATATTCTTCTTTTGATATACAAATATCTCCGTGCATTCTCTATCTCCTTTAATAAAAGTATTTTTAATCGAGGTGGAAGATCTCTTCCATGTCCAAATAATAGATTTCCTGGTCGTGCTGCGCGAAACATGGTTTGGTGTGCTGCCACCATTCCTGGGTGATTGGGTCAGCTTCCATTTTGGCCATATCCGCTTCAAAATCCGTGCCGGTATATTCAAAATACGCAAATAGTGCCGTTCCATTAATATAGATGGAATAATTTTGAAGATTACACCTGGTGATAGTTTCCAGCACGTTCGGCCACGCCGCCGCGTGGAGCTTTTTATATTCTTCCACGCATGCTGGTTTTAATTGCGCTTGCTGACCGAACCGCCTCATCGATTAATCTCCTGGATATCCCATAGTGGTATAGTAGGCAAGCTTTTCCTGCCTGGCATCCAGCCGGCCGTATTGCACAATAACCGGCACATCGCTTTCAACCTTTACTGCGTACTGTGTGGTGAGCGGCAGCACGTGTTCTCCGAAATGCTCGGCGTTATGCGTTTGGAAGCATTTTACGCGCTCCGCTGCTACCGTCATCTTGATGCCGCGAACCGGTTCTTTATCTTCAAAATACAGCGTAAAGGTCACATGCGCTGCTTTTAAATTAGGATTTAATATAATATATGATTCATGCCCTTTGAGGTCACTATCGCCAAACGGGGGACGATCCCCATCCGGGAAAAACCAAATTTTCTTTCCGTTCACCTTAGTCCTCCTGTTTTTCTACCTGTTTTTGTCCAAGGAACATCGGTCAAGAGAGAGGGTATCAACCAGCCGTGATTGGTACCCATCTCCCATTAAATTGCATGTCGTTCGGTTCCAGATTCATAGCTGGAAGTTCCTTGTTGAACAACCATCGTTTTGCCTTTCTTCGGGGCTAATCGCGTTTCGTGTTGGAATCGATCAGCACGACCGCCACCAGAATGACGCCTTTCACTACCCACTGCACAAAGGTATTGATCCCTACCAGGACCATCATATTGCTGATGACCTGCAAGAAAAGTGCACCAATCACCACGCCGACGATACGCCCCCGCCCACCGGACAACGATGTACCGCCCAATACGACAATCGTCATGACATCAAACAAAAGCCCTTCACCCAGCATAACGTTGCCGGAAAGCGTCTTGGCTGTCAATCCGAGCGCGCCAATGGCTGTCAGGGCGGCGCACAGCACGAAAGCGAAGATGCTCACAAAGTTGGTGTTGATACCGGAGAGTTTTGAGGCTTCCATATTGCCTCCCACCGCGTAAAAAGACCTGCCTATGGATGTGTGCTGGGTTACGATATACAGCAAAAAGGCAATGATTACCATCAGAATTACCGGAAATGGGACAACGCCCACATACCCGGCGCCGAGGAAGTTGAAGGACTCTGGCAATCCGGAAATGGGCAGGCCACCGGAATAAATGAAATAAATGCCTTTGATGACATTCATGGTGACCAGCGTCGCGATGAATGAGGGCATTTTTCCGTGCACAACCAGGGCACCATTAACATAACCGACCACGATCGACATCAGCATGACGAGCATAATCGCCACCCACACTGGCAGGCCCATTGTGACCGCGAAGCCTGCAAAGAAAATGGATACCATGCCGATGATCGATGAAATAGACATATCCATGTTGCCGGTCAGGATCACAAAAAACTCACCCATCGCAACAATCGCGATGAAGGATGCCTGGCGCAGCACATTCATGATATTGTTGGTCGTTCGGAAGGTGCTGCTTGTGAGGCTGAAAACGACCACCAGGATTACAAAGAGTATC
>Ga0180431_10004665_pt1 | contig 17022 bp, 16 predicted proteins | sample SS_ome_11_FD_132459 | JGI IMG/M metagenome (GOLD analysis project Ga0180431, IMG submission 132459) | Hypersaline lake sediment archaeal communities from the Salton Sea, California, USA - SS_1_MS_1 metaG | ecosystem: Environmental > Aquatic > Non-marine Saline and Alkaline > Hypersaline >... | reverse complement strand
GGAAGACCTTCCATGTGGCCGAGGTACAGCAGCGTTCCCGATTTGAATCCAAGAGTCTTTTCGAGCTTGGTTAGCACTTCGTCACTCGGCGGGTTCTTCACCTTGCCCGTTTCAATCGTCGAGAGATAAGGCTTGGAAAACCCGATCCGATTGCTGACTTCGTCCAGTGTGTAACCCATTTCCTCGCGCTTCTGTCTCAATATTTTTCCCAGTGACATAGCAAATCTCCTTTTCTAATTCTATCTGCTAATCTACTTTCACCAACTCATACGTGCTGCTGCCCAGGCCCAGACTTTCGGCGTGCCTGATCTGGCACCGCGGGTCGAGCTGCTTTTTTCTTATAAGTGCCGCGAGCGTGCGGCCGGCCTTTTCCTCGACCATATCCAGCGCCGCGGCATCCACCGCCACGGCGTCGGTCGAGGCAAGTATGCCGATATCTTCGACTATGCTGGGCATTCTCGGCGTGCTAAAACAATCGCAATCTCTCGTTACCGAAAGGACAAAGTTAAAGAACGCAGCCCTGCCTTCTTTGCCTTTCAGCGCGCCGAGAGCATGCTCGGCCATGCTCTTCTGCATGACCTCGGTTTCCTGGCCCCAATCGCATTCGACCGCGCCGAATCTGCACATCGCCATGCATTCGGCGCATCCGATGCACTTGTCCTGGTCGATATGCGCCCTGACGTCGTCAAGCGTAATCGCATCGGCCGGGCAGTACTCGGCGCAGAGGCCGCAGGCTGTGCAGTCGTCGCCTATGTGGAGCTTAAGCGCCGCATGTTGGGCCATTTTGCCTTGTTTGCTCGCGCAGCCCATGCCAATGGTCTTTAGTGTGGCTCCGAGTCCCGATGCTACGTGCCCGGTGAAATGCGCGACCGAGAGAATCGACTGACACCTTTTAATACCGTGTGCTATGGAGACTTCCTTATTGATTTCGCCGTTAATCTCGACGACTTCGGCGGAACTTCCCGATATTCCGTCCGGCGGAATCCACGGTATTCCTAACCCTTCCAGACTGAAGCCGTGCTCGGCCGCCAGTTCGGCATGATCCACGGCGTTGTGTCTTCGTCCGACGTACAGTGTGGTCGTGTCGGTAACGAAAGGTCTGGTTTTCAAGTCGAGCAGCTCCTCGGCAAGACCTTTAATGCAGGGGGCCGTTATATACGTCGTGTTTCTTTCCTCGCCCACGTGAACCTTTAAGGCCGTCAGGTCATTTTCCCTGAAGCAGTCTGCAAAACCGCCCGCCTTGAATAAGGCGCGAGCCTTTTGGGAAATCGCACCGTTTCCGTCATCGCGGCGAGCCCTGATGAAGTACACTGTTGAAGCCATCCTAAGCACCATTTCCAAGTTACAAATACCATTTTGTAGCAGCCGAATTTGCGGATATAAGCCTCAAACGGCAGTCCCTAAGGGACGCCTTAAGGCGCTTTGGGGATGGCTTTTCCCACCATCCCCATCCCGATTAACGACATCGGGATGAGGCTGCCACCCGGTTGAGGGCGGTGTATCCACGAACTTCTTTTTTATGGACTGCTACTCTTTCACATCCCGCCGATTACGGCGAAACTGCATTGTAATTATAATGATTTTCAAACAAACCGCAATGTCTGTTTAGAAAAAAAGGTGCTCAAAAAGAATTTTTGTACCTATGGCAATAAGAATCACGCCGCCGAGGGCTTCGATTCCGCTCTCGAAGAAATGCCCGAACCGTTTGCCTATCTGGACGCCGAGATAGGAAAGAACGAAGGTTACAAGGCCGATAATGCTCGCCGCCAGGATTATAGAGCCTGCGATCAGTGAAAGTGTTATGCCGACTGCAAGGGCATCGATACTGGTCGCCACCGACAGGGCCAGCAGGACAATTATATTTGAGGGATCGGAGCTTTGCCCGTCGGGTTTGATTTTGAACGACTCATAGATCATCTTTGCGCCGACCGCGGCCAAAAGACCGAAGGCAATCCAATGATCCCAATGCCGGATGTAATTTCTCAGGGTCAGGCCGGCCAGAGAGCCTATCAGCGGCATGATCGCCTGGAAGGCGCCGAAAAACAGGGCCATTCTCAAGGCGTGCCTGAAGTGCAAATGCCTGTAGGCGCTGCCGCTTACAATCGAGACAACAAATGCGTCCATCGCCAGCCCGACGGCTATTATGACTATGGTAATAGTATGCAAGACACGACCTTTTACTACTAAGCCTTAATTATGCCCTCGTTGGTCAAATCCTCATTGATTTTCCGCCCCGGCTTGACGATCAAAAAGTCGTTTTCATCCCAGTCGCCATCGACCAGACGCTGCATCAGGGCGGGACTGCCCTTTAGCTCGTCGAAGTTCCATTTGAGAAATTCGGCACACTTCCTGGTGTACTGCCTGTACTCTTCGGTATTGGAGAGCCCCCAGTCGACGTAAGTCGCCCAGTTGTACTGAGTAATCCAATCCTGCTCGACTTCCATCAGATATTCGGCGTTGTCTTGGCCGTATTTTTCTTTATATTCGGCCAGCAGCCTTTCGTATCGCTCTTGACTGGGCTGTTTTCCCGCCTCGATCCAGCCGGTGCTATACCAGTAAACTCCCAGATGAGAATCGAAATACTCCTTGTATTTCTCTTTCGAGCCCAGCAGCAGTGTTATGCAGTCATGCCCGCGCGGCACGATTATTGGAATCTTCGCCGCCAGCCCCACGATGCCGTTGCTGCAGAGGCCGTAGCCGAGCAGCGAGGCGTCATAGGGGCGCCCCTGGATGTCCAGAGTGTTGCCCAGAGCCTTCTGCACCTGCCTGCGAAGCTCGTCCGGCGTATCGTGCAGCCCCTGCGGCATCAGAACCACGTCGATTACGTTCTTCGAGCGGGCGGCACAATAGTAAGCCTCTCTCTGCATCACTTTACAACAAATGAATTGAAGTCTCATACTCACGGTTTGCACCATTTGCACGGTCTCTTGCCGGCCTTGATTGCTTCGTTCCTGCTTTTGTATTGGATGAGATTGTCGGCGGAAATGTTCTGAGACCAGCGGCAATCAGGTTTGTGGAATACGTCGCTGGTTTTCGATGCTACAACTGCCGCTCCGGAATTCGCCGATGCATGTGGATTTACACCGACCTCTTTTGAATCCAACGTCTCTTCATCTCTCGGATTGGCCAGCCGGTGGTCTCTGATAAACAAAGCGGTCATAACCTTCAGGTTGTGCGGCACGTATTCGGCGAGCCTCTTCTCGGTCCCGTGAGCGAACCACGTGCGATCCCAGGTTGTGGCGTCAATTTTCGTATCAGGCAGTCTGGCCAGGGTCACAGCCTGCACGAATTCGACTTTCAGATCATATATCAGAACATCGAGATGCGGAGGCCTGTAGACCTTGACCGAAGCCCTTAATCGGCAGCGCCCGGGCAGCGTAGACCAAATCTGAGGGCGCACAACCTTAATGCCGGCATCTTCAAGCTGCGCGGTGATACTTTTGCGAATGCTCTCCTGATCCAGGCCCACATCTGTTGCCGCTTTCGAACAATTCACGTGAACGGTCATCAACTTAACACCCGCCAGCGATTGCTGCCGGCCGTTCATTTCTCCGGAGCAATCAACGCCGAATGCTGCAAGCACACACGCCGCCAAAACAACCGTTAGAATCCTAAATCTGTTGATTTCCATGTTTTTCCTCTTTCCACAGCCAAACCCGGCATCTCGCAAGTATTGTCAGAGTCTCGCCGCTATCCTCATTGTCAACTCACATTCATGGCTTTATTAACCTCAGCCTTCATCTTCGCCAGGCCGGTCCCGGCAACCTCCAGGGCATCCTGCTTCCAATAAACCGGATTGAACAGCTCCAGCGACAGCACCGCCCTGCTGCCGTTTGCGATCATATCACGAAGTATCTGAGTAATCGGAGCGATGCCGTCACCGGGCATGACGCGATCCCTGTCACCGATCGTCTCGCGGGGCGGATCGGCGGGATAATCGTTCATGTGCAAGACCTGAACGGCGTGGGCGCTCAACTGCTTGTAGCCGTGAAAGTCGGAGCCGCCTTTGTAGGTATGGTATACATCGGGCAAATAACATGCCTTCGGGTGCCCGCTTTCGATCACAACAAACATCGCCTCGCCCAGCCTGTGCAGATTCGCGGATGGACCCCATGTTTCGAGCTGCGGGACCACACCCATCTGATCGCCCAGCTCCAATATCGCCCGATAGCGCTCGGCCGCCTTCATCAGGTCGAGTCCCGGCTTCCTCGTCGCCCCGGCCGGCGGAGCGGCGATGCGCTTGCCCCCGATCTGCGCCAGCAGGTCCATGGCGCGCTTGACTTGCTCAAGCCCCTTTGCCCGCTCAACGTCGTCATCCACTATCCAGCGGGAAAAGTCAATCGCACTTTCGACGGTTACCCCTGAATCTTCGAGCTGCCTGCGAATATCCTTCAGGCTGCCCCCATTGGCGGCGTAATCTCTGACCTTTGCAACCCAGGGTTCTATGCCGGTGTAGCCGGCTTTTGCGGCGATTTCTATCTCTTTGTCGAGGCTCAGATTCTGCCCGCGAATGGTGCTCGTGTTCAGGCAGTAAGTAAACGGCTCTCGATTTCGGTCCGTACTTTCGGATGCGATAGTCGCTGCGGCACCGGCCAAAACGGCGCCGGCCGAAGCGCCGGCGCCAACAATGAATCGCCGGCGGGATAAATCGCTGTTCATAGTCATCTCCACTAACTCCCAAAAAATATTCCTCAGGCTCCCGCGTCTTCACGCAATAAGCGCAAAAGCCTCTTTTACATCCATACCTTCGGCGATACCCAGATCCCGGGCTTTGCCGTTGGCTTTTGTCACAGTGCGGTCCGGGAAACGCTCCAAAGTACCGATCGGATTATCGGGAGTGCTCTCGACCAGCGCCGCGGCTACGCCGTATCTTTCACAGGCATCGACATCGATAGCCGGGCAGGCGAGAAAGCCCTTTGTTCCGGTCACTAACAGAACGTTGAAGCCGGTCCACTTGGTCTGAACGCCTTCAACCGGACCATTGGGAGTATCATAAGTCTTTTTGAGAACTTCCATTATCGTCCACCTCTATAGCAACATTAGCGATGAATTACATCAAAGTGTCCCGGTAGTTGAGCCGGAAAAAAAGAACACTCATGGCGGAGATTGTGATATAGGCAAGGCTGCAAGTCAAGCCCTATTTCAGCGCATCAGCCAAATCAACAATGCTAATCTTCCAAGATGCTGAGGGATCATACATGGGATGGCAGCCACTGAGAGAACGCAGCGAGCGAAGTGGGTGGTATCTCCATGAACATCCACTTCTTTCGATATCTTCAAGGCTTATACCGGACACTCGCGATACCGGCGGCGGATATGAATAGCGGTGAGGCCTTCCCTAACGCGCCTCGATTACGCGCTGATCTTTGAAGACCTTTCCGCTGAGGTAATCGGTGAAAGTAACTTTCGCGGTCAGCGGCTCGTCAAAGTTCTCAACCGTGCCGGATATGTCGAAAGTCAACCGGTAGTTGACCGCGAGAATCGTCTTGAACCAGATTTTCTTAAGTTCGCCGGGCGGGACGTCCCACTCGGCCAGCAGAGCTTCATCCTCGGCTTTGTTCAGATTCCACAACTGGACGTTCATCGAGCCGGTTGCCTTGATCCCGTCCCCCTCCTTGTCATACGGTGTTACGTAGACGATAAGCGTCTCCCTCTTATCGTCATTGTCTTTATCAAAAAAACCGGACAGTCTGCCCAGCTTTATCCTTTCAAGACTGTACATATTCTCGAGTCTGACATCTTCCGGCAGGCCCGACAGAATCTCCAGTTGCTCTTTCAACTGCTTATTCTCGCCTTTCGATTGCTCGATCTGCTCTGCCAATAGCGCCTTTTCCTGCATCAGCTTCTCAACCTGTAAGGCCAAATCCGGTCCCTCATCCGCCTGTTGGCAGCCCACGACAAAGAAAAGCAAAAAGCAAAAAGCAAAAAGTAAAATTGATGAAGTCATCATCGCAGGGCGATGAGTCCGTAATTTTAATATTTGATCTTTGATTTTTGATATTCTGTCTGGGGCATTCATTATTCCTGCTCCTGTTGCTCCTGGTCCCTCACGATTTCGGGGGCTTTTTGCAGCACTCTGTCGGCCAGGCCATATTCGATTGCCTCGGTGGCATCCAGCCAGAGGTTGCGGTCACAGTCTTTCTCGACTTTTTCGGCCGACTGGCCCGTGTGTTTGGCCAATATCTCATAGAGACGTGTGCGAAGCCGCAATATCTCCTGGGCCTCTATATCGAGATCCGTTGCCGGTCCGATCAATTGTCCGGTGATCAACGGCTGGTGCAAAAGGACCCTGTTGTTGGCCAGGAGGAACCGCTTCTCGGCATTACCCCCGGCCAGAAGAACCGCGGCCATGCTTGCAGCCTGTCCCACGCAATAAGTCGCCACGTCGCAGCGCAAGAACTGCATCGTGTCGTAGATCGCCAGTCCCGCCGTGATCGAGCCGCCCGGCGAGTTGATGTAGAAGTGAATATCCTTCTTGGCGTCCTCATTGCTCAGAAACAGCATCTGGGCGATGATCAGGTTGGCGGTTGCATCGTCAACCGGTCCTCCGAGAAAGACTATCCTGTCCTTTAAGAGTCTGGAGTAAATATCGTAGGCACGTTCGCTTCGACCACTTTTCTCAATGACTATCGGCACCAAATTCTGGTTAACGCTCATCTCTCAGGTTCCCCGAATATTCTCAAATCTTAAATGTCAAATCTTAAATCTACTGACCGTCCTTTTCTTCACTTTTTGCGTCTTCTTTCTTCTGGTCCTCTCCCTCTTCGTGCAACACCTCGTCGATGAGCCCGTATTCGTGTGCCTCATCGGCGGTCATGTACCTGTCTCTTTCTGTCTCTGCAATGATCTTTTCCGTCGGCTGTCCCGTATGCCTGGCGAGTATCTCGCTTATCATCTTCTTTGCTTTGAGAATCTCCTCGGCCTGAATCTTGATATCGGCCGCCTGGCCGCTAACACCGCCCCAGGGCTGGTGCAGCATGACTTTCGCGTGCGGCAGGGCGTACCGCTTGCCTTTTGTTCCGGCTGCGAGAATTATCGCGGCCCCGGACTGGGCCCGGCCTATGCAGTAGGTGGCGATCGGCGCGCTGACAAAACACATGGTATCGTAGATAGCCATTGTGTCGTCGACGCTGCCGCCGGGGGAATTGATGTACAGGCTGATTTCACTGCCGCGCTTGAGGTTGTCAAGGTACAGCATCTTCATGATTACCTCGGCCGCCCTCGCATAAGATATCTCCCCTATCAGAAACACGATGCGGTTCTCGAGCAGCATATCGTCGAGGCTCATCTGACGATAGCGCTGGTACTGGCCGTACTGACCGTAAGGGCCGGCGTTGTTCGGCCGTATTCCACTTTGAGCTGCAAAAGGGGGACTCTGTGCAATTTCTCGTGCCCGATGTTCAATAGACATTCATTAATCCCTTAATAAGAATCTTTGACTGGTATTATCAGGATTTATTCTCTTTGGACTTGGCGGATTTCTTCGGTGTCTTTTTGGCAGTCTTGCTTGCCGGTTTGTCGGTTTTTTTCTTACTCTTCCTGGCTTTCTTTTCCGTCACATTGGCCGTTTCGAGCAGCTTTGCGATGCACTTGTTCTGGCGCACTTGAAGACTGAACTGGGCCAGCGAGCCGTCACGTTCCATCTGTTCTCTCATCTTCTCCGGCCGTTGCTGCCTCTGCATCGCCAACTGAGCTATCTGCCCGTTGATCTCTTCTTCGTTTACGCTGATATCAAGCTTCTCGGCCACTTTGTCCATGATAAAGAACGTCTTCAACTGCTGCTCGGCCTGTTGTTCGCTGCCGGCCTGAAGCTGCTCCAACTGCTCGTCGATCTGCTCGCGAGACAAGCCGCGCATAATCAGGTTGGTGTACTGTCTCTGCAACACCATCGTCGCCTGCTCGCCGACGATATCCAGAGGCAGCTCGAAGTCAGTATTATCGAGCAGATGTTTGTAGATCTGCTCGGTCATCTCCGTCCTGCCCTGCTGTTCGAGCCGGCCCTGGAGCATGTCCTGTATCTTCTCGCGCAGCTCGTCCTCGTCTTCAACGCCGACTTGATTAAAGAGGTTCTCATCCAATTCCCCGGGTTTGAGCCACTTGATGTCCTTGATGTCGATCTTGACGTCCACTTTCTTGCCGCGATACTCCTCCCGGAAGAACGTCTTGGGTACTTCGACGCTGGTTTCTTTTGTCTCGCCGGCCTTGGCGCCGACAAGCACCTCGTCGAGCTTCTCGACGGGCACCGCTCCGACAAAGCCGTTGGCCCGCACATATATTTCGGTGTTGTCGAGCTTTTCATCTTCCTCTACATCCTCGACCTTGAGAATCACATCGGCGATTATCTGGTCCTCAGCTTCGACCGCCTCTTCCTCGGCTCGCGGCGTCCACACGCCTGAGAGCCGCTGCATCTGCTCGACCTCTCTGTCGATCTGCTCGTCGGTCACCTCGAGTTTTGTCTTGGTTACGGGGATGCCCTCTAACACGGGCAGCTCGAATTCCGGCCGCACTTCAATCTCGAAATCAAATCTCATGGGTCCGGACTCGGGCAGATCGATGTTCTCGAAATCGACGTCCGGCTCGCCTAACGTCTGAAGCTCGTTGTCCTTGACGGCCGACTCACTTGCATCGGCAAGAAGTTTGAGCTTGACCTGCTCGCCAACCTCTTTGCCGAATCGCTTCTCCAGAAGCCGCCGCGGCGCCCGACCCTTCCTGAAACCCGGAATCTGAGCCTCTTTTTCCAGATCCTTGAACTGCTCATCGGTCGCTTTCTTTATCGCCTCTTCGGGGATTTCTATGATGACTTTCTTCTTGCAGGGCCCGGCGTCTTCGACCGTCACAGTATTCTTGGGACCCTCAGATTCTTCACCTTTCTCCGATGTCGCGGCTTTTTCCTCTTCGGCAACTTCGTTCTTAACTTCTTCCGCCGCTTCGGACTTCTCATCCTCGAGAGCTTCGGGTTGCTTTTCTTCAGCCATTTTGGTACTCCTGATCGTTACAAACAAAAAAGGCATCAGGGAATCAAGCTGAACCATCCGAACGCCCTTATTACGCGTCCGAACTGCCGTATCCCTTAGCCCGGTCTTCGCTATTTCAATCCGGCCCCGTCGGCTCAGGTCCGACGAATACCGAACCCAAACGTATCGGAGACCAACGCCAAACTACACCGAGCCGGTAACTCGCCGATACTATTGACAGCACATAAGGCTGCAAACGCCCTTTCGCATGGCCTTGCGTCCTTATGCCGTTGCGTCCATGCTCAAAAAAGCGGGCGATGAGATTTGAACTCACGACATTCACGTTGGCAACGTGACGCTCTACCACTGAGCTACGCCCGCAAATATAACGCGATAAGTATAGCCGCTATTTTCCACCTTGCAAGGAGTTTTTTGCCAAAAATTTGCGATTATGCCCCGTTAAATTATCCCCCAGCCGTGGAATTCGTGGTACATAATATACCCCATCGCGACCAGGACCACGCCGACAGTCGCCACTCCGAGGCCTCTGATAGTGCCCGATTTCAACTCGGTCCGGCTGGAGCCGGCCTTTTTACAGGCGATATAGACCGCAACAGCGACGATGCCCCCGGCGATGTACGCGTAGCTCTGTATCCCGTACCAGCCCTGTGAGGTGATGCCTTCGGTTTTGCCCCATCTCCACTCGTGCAGGGTCGGGTAATATCGAGGCACCGTGAACCTGAAGAATCTCATGGAGGCATAGAAGATCGACACGGCCGCGGTGAACGCACAGCAGACTATATATGTAATATCCGATTTCCTCATTAGACCGACCCCTTCAGAAGCGATAGATAGCAACCGACGATGATTTTATACCAGACTATGACATTCAGGATCACGCACAGCGGCACGTAGAACCAGAGCTTGTCTTTTTCGACGTCGGGCTCGAAGCTCCTTCGCAGATAGTAGTAGACAAAGAAGAGAGCCATTCCCAGAGCGCCCCAGTGCTCCTTTAGCTCGAAAAGCCCCGTAGCCCACGGAAGATGGGGCTCAAAGTATTCGGCACGCATGTGAATACGAAAAGCCGGGGATATCAGGGCCCCCAGGACATAGACGATAACGTACGACCAGAGGGCGACTTTGCAGTAGTAAAGCTCGAGCTTCTTGCGCCCGAATTTGCCGCGGACGTACTTGATAACGACGAGCAGGTCATGTGTGAGGCTGCCGACCAGAACAAACGTAACGAACAAATGGGCCAGCAGCAGCAGTTCGTAGAATCGCTCAAGGAATACCATTCACATTTCTCCGGAATCCGACGGCCACACCGCCACAAAGTTCAACAAAGCCCACAGATTACCCAAATTTACAAGAAACGCAATCCACAAACAGACTTCGTTCACCTATTGCTATCACAATACGCCCAAAGAAGCAATTTCGAACCAAGCTCAGAAAAAAGTTTTTCAGGCAGAAGCAGATGTATTTACACTGACATATTTTACCAGATCTTGCCGAATGGTACAGTATCTCATAGCTCATTCTTAACGGCTCCATAACATATTGCTAACATTCAGTTTATGCACATACCGAGAGATTTAAGTCCCTGAAAAAACCTCAAATTGCGAAGAATATGGTGTGGATTTTCCTATGTCTATTTGCTACTCTCACTGCCGTAATTGAGTAATCTGAAGATGGAGGCAACAAATGAACAGATACGTATCCATATTGATCGCTGTCTTTGCGGCTATCGTAAGTCCGGCATCAACAAAAGCCGAAGACTGGCCCACCTATATGCACGACAGGCATCGAAGCGGTGTAACTTCCGAGCGGCTGGAGCTTCCATTGAGCAAATCCTGGGATTTCGAGATGAGGCATCCGCCGCAGCCGGCCTGGCCCGGCCCGGCAAAGCAGGACTACTGGCACAGGGTGTTCAATATGCGATCGACGGTATCTTATGACAGGGCTTGTCACGTCGTCGGCGGCGGCGATATGGTCTTTTTCGGCTCTTCGGCAGACGACAAGGTCTACGCGCTGGATGCTCGAACCGGACGGCAGCGATGGGCATTCTTCACCGAGGGTCCGATCCGGCTGGCGCCTTTCATATCAGGCGAGAGAGTCTACGTCGGCTCCGATGACGGCCACATCTACTGCCTGGCACGCCGCGACGGTTCACTCATTTGGAAGCACAAGGCCGCAGAAACCGACCGAATGATTCCCGGCAACGAACGAATTATATCCCTGCAGGCCATACGAACGGGCCTGCTGGTTGATAAGGGAAATCTATACTTTGCTGCCGGTTTGTTTCCCATCCAGGGAGCGTTTCTGTCAGCACTCGACGCCGAGGATGGAAGTGTCAGGTGGAAACGGCAATTGAACATATCGCCGCAGGGTTATCTGCTGGCGTCGGACGAGCGGCTGTACGTCCCGACCGGCCGAACGAATCCGGCCATCTTCGCGCGGGCGGACGGCCGGCCCCTGGGTGAGCTGCCCAGCGCGGGCGGGACTTTCGCACTGCTGACGGAAGACTTCCTGGTCACCGGACCGGGCCGCCAGTCACAGGAGCTTGATGCCTCAGACGTGGGCACAAAGGACAGAATCGCAAAGTTCGGCGGCATCAGGATGCTGGTCAACGGCGCGACGGCGTACATGCAATCGGAGAAATCAATTTCCGCTTTCAATCGCATGCGATATCTTGAACTCGCCAGAGAGCGCAACGCTCTGACCGGACAGTACGGTAAGGTCAGGGATCAACTCAAGAAGGCGGCAAAAAACTCCGACCAGGCAAAATCGTTGGATGGGCATCTGCAGAACCTTGGCACACAGATTAACGAGCTTTCAACAAAGATGAAAGATTGCTATCTGTGGACCGCAAAGTGTGACTATCCATATTCGATGATCATGGCCGGCGACGTCCTGTTTGCCGGAGGTGAGAACGAAGTGGCAGCCTTCGGAACCGAAGACGGTGAAGTAATCTGGAAAGCCTCCGTCGAAGGAAGAGCATACGGCCTAAGCGTAATGAACGGCGGGCTCTACGTCAGCACCGACAAGGGGCGGATGCACTGTTTTAGAAACGGTGCGAAATTCGCTTCGGCAGAAACGAAAACTACTCGGGACGAGAGTCCGAGTCCGCGACACGCAAGAGCCGCCGAATCGATAATTGAGCATACGGGCGTGAAGAAAGGATACTGTCTTATTCTTGACGAGAGTCGGGGAAAGCTGGCTTGTGAGTTGGCGCGCATGAGTGACTTGAAGATTGTCTGTGTGGAAGAAAACACCGATGACGCAGCCGATGCTCGTGAAACCATCGACAAGGCAGGGCTATACGGCAGAGTGGTCGTCCATCAGCGGGATTCCAAGTCACTGCCCTATACGGACTACTTTGCAAATCTAATCGTGTCGGATAAAACACTCGCCGCTACTTCGACAGAAGAGATTCTCAGAGTGCTCCGGCCTTCCGGTGGCGTGATCGCTCTGGTCGGACCTGACATTGACAAGCCGGTACATTCATGCTTGAGCAAGTGGAAGCTTGATAATGATAGTAACATCCGGCTTGCATGGGCCGAGCGCAAGGGGTTGGAGGGCGCCGGCGAGTGGACACACACTTACGCCGAACCGGGCAACTCGGCGTGCAGCCGTGATACGCTCGTTAAAGGCAAGATGGCGCTGCAATGGTTCGGCCGGCCCGGGCCGCGAGAGATGATCGACCGTCACCACCGAAACGTGCCGCCGCTTTACAAGAACGGGCGCTTGTTCGTGCCGGGCGATTGTATTGTCTACGCCGTGGACGCTTACAACGGCACGATCGAATGGCGAATCGAAGTCCCCAACTCGCGCCGGCTCGGGGTGTTTTTGGATTCCGGCAGCATGGCCGTAGACGATAAATGCCTGTACGTGGCGGCAGAAGATAAATGCTACGCCTTCGATGTCCGGACCGGGCGACGACGAACCACGCACGAAATGCCTCAACTTATCGAGTCCGCCCCGCGAGACTGGGGTTACGTCGCCTATGCCGGTGACATACTTTACGGAAGCGGCCGCAGGCGGGGAGCCTCCTACACCGAGACCAGTTACGAGGGCGACAACGCGCTGTGGTATCAGAACATGAAGCTGGTGGTCAGCGATTACCTTTTCGCCAGGGACAGGCGAAACGACAACCTGCTGTGGAAATACAAGGCCGGGCTTATCCTCAATACGACAATCACTATCGGCGGCGGGAGAATGTACTTTATCGAAACCGACAGCCCTAAAGCACTGGCCGACAAGCTCGGGCGCATGCCCGTCAAGACATTGTTCGACGGAGGTGACCAGCACCTGGTCGCTCTCGACGCCCGAACCGGCGATATCATATACAAGCAGAAAATCGACGTGACGTATTTCGAAGAGCCTGTGTATTTGAACTATGCCAAAGATATCCTGCTGTTGAGCGGATCTCGGCTGGCGGACAAAACCGTTCGTTATCACTACCGCGCTTTTAATGCTCGCTCGGGTGACGTTCTCTGGGATGCGGATCACGGCACCAGTCTCAACCGTGACGGCGCACACGGCGAATATAACCGCCACCCGACGATTATCGAAGATACAGCCTATGCGTGGCCGTATGCCTACAACCTGAAGACAGGCAGGAAAATCGAAGGCTGGGAAATGGACCGGCGAGGGCACGGTTGCGGCGGCGTATCAGCCTCGGCACAGGCTTTGTTCTGGCGCGGCGGCAATCCCTGGATGTACGACCTTGGTCCCGGCGGCGGGCCGCAAAGACTCACCAGCTCATCCCGCCAGGGCTGCTGGATAAATGTCATCCCAGCAGGCGGTCTTGCTCTGATACCCGAGAGCAGCTCTGGCTGCACGTGCGGCTTCGCCGTGCAGACTTCGCTGGCCCTTATACCTCAGTAAACGACCACGTCCAGGGGGCGTGACTTCGATAGATTTGCTAAGGAAACCGCTAACGCGGATGTTGTTTCAATAGATCCCTCGACAGGCTCGGGATGACAAAGTAACGACTTAGAATCATCCAAAGCGTGCCGGTACGAATCTGTCATTCCGAGCCGTTTAGCCGCTTCGCGGCCAGTGTCGGAAAGAAAATAGACGTCCGTGGCATTTTGCCTATAAGTCATTGTTTATTAATTACTTAGGATCATTTGAGCCGCTCTTGACAAAATCTATTTTCTTAGGAGCCTGCCGAGGAATCTATTAAAAAGAGTCCCGCGAAGCGGCTCAACTATGACTGTGCTCATAGGACACTGTTTTCAATGGTGAATAAAAACTTGGGCAGATATGATGAATTCGAGAGAACGGATTGAAGCGGCTATGAACCACGTCGAGCCCGACCGTGTTCCCGTGATGTGCCAGCTTGCGCTCGGGCACTATTTCCTGAATTGCGATTACAAACCTTCGGATATATGGTTTGACAGTGAGATTTTCGCACGCGCTTTGATCGAGCTGCAACAAGAATATGGCTTCGACGGTATTCTTTTAAACCTGCCCGGCAGACCGGCCAACTGGAAGGAGTACCTGGAATCTCACGAGCAGACCGGCGGCGACGAGCGCCTTGTCTGGAAATGCGGCATGGAAAGCATCTTTCCACCCGATGACAATCCTCAGACATATCGGCCGGAACGAAAACCATTAAAACGAGCCGACTACCGATCCGTCGATGTTAACGATCCGGCGATGTACAGGCTGGGCGGATACGTGTGGAACACATGGCACGCCCCAGACCTGTGGGACATCGACAGCCAGGCGGACCTAAACGATCCGGCTACCTATCCGGCATGGTTCACAAGCGCGCTGGAGCAAGCCCGGAAACTTTCACCGGATATCTCGATCCACGCCGAAGTCTTCTCGCCGTTCACGCATCTGATGGAGTTTTTCGGCTACGAACAGGCCCTGATGGCCCTTGTGGACGAGCCCGGCGTGTGCCACGAGGCACTTGATGCCTTTACGAAAATGGGGCTCGCTCAGGTTGAGGTTTATGCCGCGGCTAAACCGGATGCTATTCTCGTCAGTTCCGCCTTCGCCGGGGCCGGATTTATCAGCCGCGATATGTACAAAGAATTCGTCGCTCCCTACGAAGACCGGATATACAAAGCGATAGCGCGAAACGACGTGAAATCCTACGTCCACACATGCGGCGCTATCGGCGACCGGCTCGACCTGATGAGCGAAACCAGCGTGGATGGAATCGACACGCTCGACCCCCCGCCGCTCGGAACCGTGAATTTTCAAGAGGCAAAATCCAAATACGGCGACCGATTCTTTTTCAAAGGCAACCTCGACGCCGTCAACGAGATGCTCGACGCCGACGATAAGACTTTCGATCAGGCCGTGATGCAGCGAATCAAAATCGGCAAACCCAACAGCGGCTACATCCTATCCTCAGCCTGCAGCGTAGCCCCCCACGTCAAACCAGAAAGACTAAAACGCCTGGCAGAGTTAGCAACCCACTTCGGCCAATACCGAATAATCCGTGACAAACAGATCCACATTTGATAACATAGTCTTCGCGAATGGTTACAAAATCTTCCAAATAAGAGCACAGATCGATTTTTGAATCTCAGTTCGCAAAAAACGTATGACAGGTCCCACACCAAGTCCTTCCGTTCGCTTGGGGCAAGACACGATTAGTCGAAAACCGAAAGACCAGCACCAATTATCAGGCTGTGGCTATTTCTTCTCGCCCTGATCATTCCCCTGGGTCGAATCGCCCTTTAACCTATTCAGCTCGTCGCGGAGTTCTTCAGCGAGCAACATGATGCTCTTGATTTGCTGAACGGTCGGGCTTGTTAGATGCTCGCGTGATAAGAATCCCCACGCAACGACTGCAGAAGTGACATACCAAGCGACTATTGACCCCTCATTAGATTCAGTAGGTATCAAATCCAGAATGCATTTAGCTTTCGCATCAGACATTCTACGAAGTCCCTCAATATTCGCTATGATCCGTCCGGCAAACAGCCAAGGGTATACTTCCTGAACTTCCGCAAACCTAACCCCATGACGGCTCATGTCCTTCCTAGTGGCCCTCCTCGGCCAGAGAAATAGTTCATGGCCCCCCCCTCTATACAGAACACCGTCCGGACCCACGCCTTTCCCCATATCCTTTGAGGGGATAGCCTCGATAGCTGTCCCAATCTGATCGACGATGGACTCAGATATAGCGACCAAACGAAGCCATTGCTCCTTCTCTGACTGAGTTTCGTGGTTTTTGACAACACTCTGAAAGTACTCACCCACCACATCATTCTGGAATCTCTTGGCTTCTTCAAGTACCTCTCGCAAAGTGAGTGGGCCGAACGACACACCTACCTGGTGGTGACGCGGAGCCGCCATGGTACTTGAGACACCGAGGAGGGCCCAAATAGCAGCGATCGCTTCGGCATCAGCTGCCAAATCGAGCGACTCATCCTTGGAGCGTGCTTGTAGCTTGACGAGGCTCGCATCTCTCGAAGACCACCAGCACACCACGACAAACGCGCCTATCAGAGCCGTCGCAACGACGAAAATGCCGGGTTCCGACAGGGCAAATACTACGAGAATGAGCAATATTAAGTTGGCCATCACCACGCCGCTGAAGACAAGTAGTCTATCCCTATAAATGCGCAACATCTCCTTTGGCAGGTATTCAAGCGGCAAATTATGATGGGCAAAATTCATTCTGATTCTGTATCTTCAGTTACGGCATCCTTATTCTCTTCATTCTCCTTATAATATACTTCTTTGCGCTCGCGATCAACCCTTGCCTTGGCTCTATACCAAATACAACTCACGTCCTCCCAAGTATGGATGACCACAACAGCCAAGGTCGAAAGACCAAAGATAATCCGAAAACACCATTTTAACCACTCGTCTATATTGACCTTTTGTATGAAATATGCTGCTCCAGCTTGAGCTGCCACCCATCCGCAAAGGTAGAGAATGTTGACAACAGCCGAGAGAATTTCGGTCCAACGGGTTCTGAAAATTGTCCTCGGATCGTCCACACATACCCCTTCTAATACATCACACTTTATAATACATTACACTAAAATGGCAATTACTGTCAATATACTGGCCTTCTATAATAAAGGCGTTTCTC